>Ga0079224_100009287_pt1 | contig 13397 bp, 7 predicted proteins | sample Stecom2015_FD_80414 | JGI IMG/M metagenome (GOLD analysis project Ga0079224, IMG submission 80414) | Agricultural soil microbial communities from Utah to study Nitrogen management - Steer compost 2015 | ecosystem: Environmental > Terrestrial > Soil > Agricultural land | place: USA: Utah... | reverse complement strand
TCTTCAACTTGTCCAAATTTCATAGTTTATCGATAAAAGTTTTTCCTAATGTCGGAAATTATATTGAAAAAATGCTGTCGTACCTGACAAAAAAGCCCATCATCACCCGGCTCTTCGATGCTAGTTGATGGCCCGATCACCAAGCTCATCGGCTGTTTCTTCGTAAACAGGTAAAAAAGTAGCCCGGAAGTGTGGGCTACTTTTTTAGAATTATCCATAGAGTTATAGGCTATTCCACGGTTTCCACAGGTGGTACATTGGTTTCAGATCCAATGTAACCCTTGTTTTGGTTGATCTTGCCTAAGGTGTTGGCCGTAATCACATTGTTGTCTATAGGCCAAAGTATATTGTGAGGCTCTATTTTCGGAGTCTTTCCATCAAGAATGGGTTTGATTTCGTAAATAATGTTACGTTCTATCACCCGGTCATACCACCAGCTTTTCTCACTAATGGTTTCTAGACTATAACCTCTCAGATTTTGTTTGGCAAGAATAAATGACGCCCTAACCATCTCCGCGTGGCGGGGTGTTTCCAAAAATAATTCACGCGCACGTTCATCAAAGATATACTCAAGCGTCACCTCTCCGGCAGATACGGGGATGGCGTTGGCTCTCTCCCGCACTTTGTTAATATCGATGGCGGCATTGGCGAGATCGTTTTTCCAGAAGTAGGCTTCTGCACGTAATAAATAGGTCTCAGCTAAGCGGAAGATGTACCAGTCACCATTTCCTCCATGCGGTACCGCGGTAGGCGATTGCATGGGTGCGTATGTTTTATAAAAAGGTACCGGAAATACCAGCTGAACCGAATCCTGTCGGTTTTCGATGTATTGCGTATTGATTGGCTTTCCAAAGTCTTCTGAACTGGGGTTGTTGTACAGGTATTCGTGGTTGTCCACCCAATTAAGGTCGCTTCTCCTCAAGTCGGGCGTATTTTGCCAAGTATGGTTTTTTTCTTCCCAGATTTCGTAGTAGCCGTAAGGGGTAGAAATCATGTCCGGGTTCCCCCTTCCCAACGAGTCATACATGGGGCCTTCAGGTACCATACCTGCAAAGCCCTTGCTGTCCTTGACTTTTTGATGCCACCAGGAAGGATTGTAATGCCTCATGGTGTACAACCCTGCTGTTTGTGCACCCGGAGGAGCCTCGAATCGGTCGACAATGGCCAAGATGGTCTCGGTATTCTGCGGGATGTTTTTGTTTTGAGGCCGGTGAAGATCCCATATCACGTTCCTTTTGGCCACACTGGCGTCTTCGCCAAATCTGTCGGTCATTAGCGCATAGCCACCGTCAATCACCTGCGTTGCAGCTTCTATGGCTTTATCAAATTCCGAATTCGACAAATAGATCTTGGTCAGAAGATGGTTTCCTGCTCCCTTGGTTATTGCGCCAGGCACGGTGCTTTCAGGAAGCCATTGTACGGCATACTCCATATCGGACTGGATCTTGTTGAGGACGGCCGACCTGCTATGTGTCACGTAATCCAGCTTGACCCCTTGGACTTCTTCCCCTACAAATGGCACGTCCCCATAGGAGTTGACTAGCCAATAGTACCAGTAAGACCGGTGCCAATAAGCTTCCGCAAGCACCCGATTTTTTCTTTCTTCACTGTCCCATTCAATGTCATCCATTCTACCAATCACTACATTGGTGTTTTTGATGAACTCATAAGCATCAGTAAAGAGCCCCAAATAGGTATAATATTGGTCATAAAAAGGAGTGGTCTGCGACCAGTCCGTTTGGAAAGTAGGCGCCCCGGCTTCTGAAGCCGACCATTCGCCTACCATATAATACCTCCTGCTGCCCGTCACTCCTTCTGTTAGGGCTTTTCTCATGGTTACTAATGAGGCTTCAAAGCCCGCAGGATCGTCAAACACATTCTCAGGCGCAAAGAAGGATAAAGGCTTGGGTTCCAGCAGGTCCTCCGAGCAGGCGCTTTGTAAAGCCAGGGCTCCGCACAGAATCGCTATTTTATATATTTTCAGTTTCATAATCATTATTCTTAATTACCAGTTAATTCGATTTAGAAAGATAGGCTTACTCCCAGCGTGTAGCTTTTTGGCATGGGATCGTAGCGCCCTTTATCCCTGTTCCACACGGACTCTGGGTCATAACCCGGCCACTTGGTTACTGTGAGAAGGTTTCTGGAAGAGATAAACACCCTCATGTTTGCGATTTTTAGCCGCTGAACTAAATCAAGTGGCAAGTTGTAAGACAAGGAAAGGTCCTGAACCCTGAAAAATGATTTCGGTTTAAATATTCTCAATCCTCCACCATAAGCTCCGTGAACCTCTGACGTCCGGGCATATTCATTGTTGCCATTGGTGGGCGTCCAATAAGGGACATTCCATACTCCCCTTCGGTCATATTCTGAAGACTCATGGATGGCAAAAGGGAAATCGTCGATATGCCCTAAGTCAGCACGCACAAAGACAGAAGCGGTGAAATCTCTCAAGAAAGTAAAATCATTTCTTAAACCCAGTCGGTGCCGCGGGCGCGTGTGTCCGATAAATTGTTTGTCTACCAAAGCTTCATACGCGCCGTTACCGTCTACGTCTACGGCCTTGTAGTCGCCGGGCCGCATATTGTATTCGGCCGCTTGGGCCGCTTCATGCAACTGCCAGACACCGATTACGTCATAATCCCATACGGCATCAATGGCTTGGCCAGGGAACCAGTGGTTGGTGTAATCCGGCACTTCGCGCTGAACCATTTCTCCATTGACTTCCACTTCTTCATAGTCACCAAATAGCCTGATGATCTTGTTTCTGTTCATGGAAAAAACCAGGCTGGATTTCCAAGTGAAGTTGGGGCGGTTCATATTGACCGTATTGAGGGTGAAGTCCATTCCCCTGTTTTGAAGCTCACCGAGATTGGCGGTGATGTTGGTGAAACCCGTGATCTCTGGCAACTGTCGGTTCATCAGCAGGTCAGTGGTGGTCATGTCATAGAATTCGGCAGAAAGATCAATCCTGTTTTCAAACAAGCCGATGTCCAGGCCTAAGTTATAGGATTCCGTCTTTTCCCAGCGCAGCCCTGGGTTGGCCAGGCTGTTATTGTAGAGACCCATTTGCAGGTTGGAGCCGTCATAATACAAATTGGTGCCGATCTGGGCCAATGCAGAATAGATTCCAATGTCCCGGTTCCCGTTAATCCCCCAAGAGAGCCTTAATTTAAGTCGGTCCACTACGTTGTTGGTCGGATAAAAAGATTCATCAGAGATATTCCAGGCGAATGCTAAGGCAGGAAAAGTGGCTTTATTGTTATTGCGACCGAAGGCTGAATAACCATCCCGTCTCACCGAAGCCGTGAACAGATATTTGTCATACAAGGAGTAATTTAGCCGGGCCATGAGGGCATTTCCACCTGATTCTCTATCATCATTAAGGTTTGATGGCTTAGACCCGAACTGCAAGCCATGGTAGATAAGGGACTGGTTGGGACGGAAAGTCTCGTTTTCGCTTCTGGAGAGGTAGGTTTTGGTCTGTTCCGCATTGTAAAGAAGCGTCAGATCAAAGTTGTGGATGCCGATCTCTTTTTTCCAGGTTAGGATATTGTCCACCATCCATGCGTTTAACGACCGGTCATCCCGTCTTCCATATCCGCCGACCCGGTCTCGACCACCAATAGTGGTTTCCTCTCCCCAGAAGTTATAATCTTTTTGATATTCAAAGCGTGGTTGAAAGGACAGGCGGTAGTTGAAGCCGAGCGGAAGCGCCACATCGGCATACATGGAGGCGAAAATGCTGGTGGTCTTGTTCAACCTGTCTTGATAATAATGATTGATCAAAGGGTTGACGTGATAATAATCATTGGGATACCATTTAAGACTCCCATCGTCTTCAAAGACTTTGCTGTATGGCCCCATAGACTTTATATCGCCGATGTCAGCAGGGACCGAACTGTCGTCTCTAAGGGAGATTTGAGCATTGGTGCCCACATTTAGCCAATCGGTTACTTTAAAGTCCACATTCAGCCGGGTGCGAATAGCTGAAAATTCATCCCCAACGATAATTCCTTCGTTATTAATATGTCCTAAGGACCAATAGTAAGTAAAACGGTCCGAACCGCCGCCGATACTAAGATCATATTCCTGTCTAAGACCTCTTTGGAAAACCTGATCAAACCAATCGGTGGTTTGGCCTGCCAGATATTGCTCGACTTCTGTGGGAAAGAAATTGAGGCGGCCCAAGTACGCTAGCGTGTTGTCAGGATGCGGGTTGGAACTTGCATTTCGCCATTGTTCTACTGTGACGCCTTCTGGAAGATTATCCGGATGATTCCAATACCAATCGGGTAGGTTGGATCCCTGCGTCCTGAAAAAATCCCTTCTAAAGTCCTCATATCCTTGCGCATCCAAGGGGCCGAATTTATCGTTGTTTATCTGGTTAAATCCCACTTTGGTGGTCAAATTGATGGTGGGCTTGCCTTCTTTTCCGCGTTTGGTGGTGACGAGAATGACCCCGGAAGCTGCCTTAGAACCAAACACGGCTGCGGAACTTGCGTCTTTTAAAATGTCTATGGTTTCAATGTCATTGGGATTGATATCTGACAGGCTTCCTTGATAGATGACCCCGTCAAGAACAATCAAGGGCGAAGTGCCGGCGCTAAGTGATGTAGGACCTCTGACTTCCAAAGAGCTTCCGCCTTCTGCGGAGGTTCCTTGGGTACCATAAAAGCCCGCTACAGTACCGGCTAACATTTCAGAGACATTTGTAATGGGAAGGTTTTTAAACGTTTCTGCATCCACCCGTGTCACGGCCCCTGTCAAGTCGCTTTTTTTCTGGGAGCCATATCCGATGACCACGATCTCTTCTAATTGGGCCTGATCGGCATGTAGCTCTATATTGATCTGGGTTTGGTTGCCTACAGTGATCTCCTGTTTGAGGTAACCTACAAAGGAAACGACTAATACAGTTTCCGCTCCAGATGCTTCCAGCATAAAACGACCATCCATGTCCGTTACAGTACCGACTGTTGTGCCTTTTACTATTATGTTAGCACCGGGTATGGTTTCTTTTGTGGCAGCGTCGATGACTTGCCCGGTCACTTGCTGGCGCGCCTGAAGTGCTACTAATGGATTGGGCGATAAAACGCCAATCAGGCAGACGAGCAATAGGGTTAGCGATTGGACGGGCCTTTTCCATCTTTGGAATAGAAGAAGGGGCTCCAGTGAAGTCTTAAAAACCTCGGTTTGATTTACATCATTACTTTTCATTTGTTAAAGGTTGCTTTAGTTGAATGAACATGAATATGGCTAGAAGACTTAGGTGACGGACGAAGAATAGCCAGCAAAGAAATCTCTTGACGCCGACCATTGCTTAAGTGGGCCGTGTACGTTACCTTAAATATGGAGAATGTTTTTCCGAAAAAAAAGCAGGTCATTAAAATTTTGAATTATTTTCCACCCGTGGTAGGAGAAGCGCTAAGAATTAGCCCTTCTTGGTCTATTTTAAGAACCTTATTTGTGGATAACAGGTTGGGATAGAATTAAAATAATTTAATAAATGCATGACAATGGCATTAGAAGTTCCTTTTTCCATCCTTGATCTGGCTACCGTTATCCAAGGAAATACTGCGGCTGATGCTTTTCACAACGGCTTGGCTCTCGCACAAACGGCAGAGCAACTGGGATATAAAAGGTTTTGGCTGGCGGAACATCACAATATGGAAAGCATCGCCAGTTCAGCAACCTCCGTACTCATTGGCTATATTGCCGGTGGTACATCTACAATTCGTGTTGGCTCTGGTGGGATTATGTTGCCCAACCATGCACCTTTGGTGATTGCAGAACAATTTGGGACGCTAGCTTCCCTTTATCCTGGAAGGATTGATTTGGGACTGGGAAGGGCACCTGGTACGGATCAAGTTACCGCACGGGCCTTACGAAGGGAGCGGGTAGAGACCGTGCAAGACTTTCCCAATGACGTAGAAGAGTTGTTGCAGTATTTTTCGATAGAAAATAAGCGGGGAAGAGTTCGTGCAATTCCCGGTGAAGGATTGGATATTCCGGTTTGGATCCTGGGATCGAGCTTGTTTAGTGCGGAATTTGCAGCCAAGATGGGATTGCCTTATGCTTTTGCGAGCCATTTTGCACCCACTCATTTTGAACAGGCTTTGGAGGTATACCGTAACAATTTCCAGCCGTCCGAATACTTGCAAGTGCCGTACGTAATGGCTTGCATTAACATAATGGCGGCGGATACCGACCAGGAGGCGGAATTTCTGGCCACTTCCTTCTACCAGCTTGCCTTGGGAATGATCAGGGGCACGAGAAACCCGTTGCCCCCGCCGGTGGAAAATATGGAGAACCTTTGGATGCCACATGAGGCTGCTGCTGTGCAACAAATGATGGCTTACACCTTTATCGGCGGGCCCGCAACCGTACAGTCAGCTCTGCAGGCATTTGTGGAACAATACCGTTTAGATGAAGTTATGATCGTGTCTCACATTTATGATCATGAGGCAAGAATGAAATCCTACAAAATTGTGGGGGACGGGTTTTAAAGGATACGAAGGTTCAAGAAACAAGAGCCAATAGGCAAAGAAGATAAAGAAGACCAAAGATAGGAACCGGGGAATTCCTGCCTCTAGCCTCGGCAAACAGCCCTTACTTTTAACGTTTTTACCTCAAAAATTGGCAGTTAGCCGTTCGTCGCAAAAATAGCTGTTCCCTTCGTCCGTTCGGAATTTTCGGTTAAATTTAGCGATCAATTATACCAATAGACCAAATTAATCATGAACGAAAAAGAGAAAGCCCATTTCTCCAGGAGGAAATTTTTGGGCGCTGGCTTGCTCGGAGCGGCTGGTTTGACCGTATTACCAAAATTTGGCAAAGCGGAAAGTGCAAAGAGAACGGACCTTAGAGCAGACTCAACCACCATCCGGGTAGGCTTTATAGGAGTGGGAAGACAGGCCATGGGCATCTTGAACGGCTTTCTACCCTTGCCCGGCATCGAAGTGGTTGCATGTGCAGATGTATATGGTGTCAAGCGGGAACGGTTTATTCAACGGACGCTGGACTATTATTCCGATAACAACAAGAACGTGCAGGTAGAGGGATATGAGGATTATAGAGACCTGCTGAAGCGGGAAGATATTGACGCAGTGGTGATTGCCTCTCCAGACCATTGGCATGCGTTGATGGCCATAGATGCGTGTAAAGCTAACAAAGATATCTATCTGGAAAAACCCCTCACTTTCACCATAAAAGAAGGGCAGGAATTGATCAAAGCAGTACGGGCCAACAATATCGTGCTGGCCACGGGATCCATGCAGCGTTCTTACGGGAATTTCCAACATGCAGTGAAGATGGTGCAGAAAGGAAGAATTGGGAAGGTGGAAAAAGTCTATGCGCATGCGGGCGGGCCTCCTAAACCTTATGATCTTCCCAAACAAGAGGTTCCCAAGGATCTGAACTGGGACCTGTGGTTGGGACCTTTGGCTGCGGATATCCATTACCATCCTGACTTAAACCCACCTATTTCTTTGGATCCGGTAGAAAACGAAAAAGTATGGGGAGCCTGGCGTTGGTACAAAGAAACTGGGGGAGGCTATACAACCGACTGGGGAGCGCATATGTTCGATATTGCCCAATGGGCGATTCGTATGGATAGGAGAGGCCCTGTGGAGATCACTCCGGCAGGATATCAAGGCACCGAGTTCCTGACCTTTAAATTCGACAATGGCGTGGTCATGACGGAACAACCGTATGATGACAAAGGCACCAAAGGTTGTAAGTTTTTTGGTACTGACGGATGGATAGAAGTTTCTAGGGGGCAATACAATGCGTCGGATCCCGCGTTGTTTCCCGAGGGTGAGGTATCGGGAAACAACGTCGCGCACTACGTGGATTTCATCGATTCGATTAGAAAACGAAAAGATCCTATTGCACCTGTAGAGGTGGGCCATAGTACTTGCGTGACCTGTACCTTGGGCAATATTGCTTATGATTTGGGACGGCCCGTAAAATGGGATCCTGACAAGGAAATCTTTATAGATGATAATGAGGCGTCCAAGCACCTTCATAGAGGATATCGAAAAGGATATGAATTGAGCTGGAAGTGACCTGATGGTTGAACTAGATAAGAAGAGCGGGTGATTTCAGCCCGCTCTTTCCATTAGAAGCCGGCACGTCAGTTTGTCTCTATTCCCTGTAAATTGGAAAGGTGCTGCATGTAGGGGGAGTCAGTTTTTTTGGATTGAATGCATACTATTTACTCCGTGGGTGCTAAATTGTGCAGGAAAGTCGATTTCAGCCCATACTGGGATATGATCGGAAATTTTCCTTGCAGTGATCATGTCGGGAAAGCTCGTGTAGAATTGGATCACCCCGGAACCTAGCAGTTTAGTGGTAAAGCTGTTGAAAAAGATATTGTCAAGTTCGGAAGCCAAGCAATCATTTCCGATGCATTGCATTTTCATCGTCGTTTTTTGACCGATCAAGACTGCTTGATATCCCATTTTCTTGAGCGGATTGAATACAGTATGGCTTTGGGGAACGTTGAAATCCCCTAGAAAAATCAGATTTCGATCAGGGTATTTGCCCGGAAAGAACCTGAAGTATTTGATCTCCGTTTCAGGCTGCTTCTTTTTGGGGATGGCGTGGAAGTTGACTAAGGTGAAATTGTGACCATTATAGTTGAAGTCGACAAGAAATGGCTCCCGGTCAATGACGTCTTTGTAGTAATGTTCCAGCCATGCTTCTTTAACTTTCGTAATACGGGAGGTTTTCCAGAGATAAGCATACCGTTCGGATGCATGGAGCGTACTGATGGTGGGGTCACTGATCGCATAATCCCATTTAGAACCTTTTCGGTTGAGTTCGTCAGCTAGCCTGGCAACCGCCTGAGCCCCACCCGGGCCGGCGACTACTTCCTGGAGGGCGATGATATCAAAGTCCTTCAAGATGTTGGCAATGTAAAGTATATCAGCATCAGATTTGGATTTTCCGAAATGTTGGATATTCCATGAACAGACTTTTACCTGGGCCACAGAGTTCCCAGTCACTAAAAAAAGACAAAGGCCAAAAAGTAGTATCCGTATGCTGAACGATATTCTCATATATTGATTTTTTCCGCGAAAATCGCAATTATTCTGCATATTCCTGCGTATTTTCGAAATAGAGGGTGTTAGTTGGCATGCGGTGGGCGGTTAACCCTTTGAGCAGCTTGCGTTTCAATTGAGCGGTATAGGTGCAGCAAAAAATTCATATTCATCAATAAATATGTAATGATTCCCTATCCGCTGGTTAAAAATTTTCCTACCTTAGGAAGAGTGATAGCGAGTGCCTGTTGCCTGACCGGATTTGCAGTATACACCTTTTTTCGCCCTTATTATGATACTAACTCGTGGGGTATTCGCCTTTTGTGTGGCGTTCCATTCAGTAATGTATAGACAGAACGTCCGAACGATGGTCGAAGTGAATCCTTCAACTCGGGCAGCCCGTAACATCATGAACGCATGGGGTTAAGGAGGGGCTTATGGGTGGGTTTCGGAGACTCTCCGGTCGAAAATGCTACACAACCGAATTCAAACTAATCATGCTAATCTGACAAACTATGAAAAAAGAAACGGCTACTTCCTGGAGCTTTCCCCTTCGCTGCTTGTTCACCGTGTTTCTTTTCCTGACAGTAGGTCTGGGAACGGTAGTATCTGACCCCATTTCCCTTATACAAGCAGATCGCAAAGATGTCACCGTTAAGGGACGGGTCACTGAGGAAAATGGCACACCCATTCCGGGAGTCACGGTATCGGTTCCAGGTACTACGATGGGAACTGCAACAGACATGGACGGTGAATACTCGTTGTCAGTACCGGAAGGTAGTACTTTGGTTTTTTCATTTATCGGTTTTATCAGCCAAAGTGTTGAAGTTGCCGAAAGAACAGTGATTGATATTATATTGGTCGAGAATACGGAAGCTTTGGAGGAGGTTGTCGTGACGGCTTTAGGAATTCAGCGGGAGAAAAAGGCACTTACCTATGCGACTGGAGAACTTAAGGGGGACGACTTGCTAAACGCCAGGGAAACGAATCTTGGAACGGCTTTGTCTGCAAAGATCGCAGGGGTACAGGTCACCACGGCTGCTTCGGGGATGTCCGGTTCTTCTAGGGTCATCATTAGGGGGAATTCATCCCTCTCCGGCAATTCCCAACCTCTATATGTAATTGATGGTGTGCCGATAGACAACTCCAACCGAAGGAGTCTAGGATCGCAAACTTTTGCGGCAGGGGTAGACGGAGGGGATGGCATCTCCAATATCAACCCCAATGATATAGAGTCGGTTACTGTTCTGAAAGGGCCTAATGGCGCAGCGCTTTATGGACAATTGGGCGCCAATGGGGTAATCCTCATTACAACAAAATCCGGAGGTAGAAACCGAAAGACCAGCATCCAGTACAGCGGTAGCTTTTCCACAGGTTCGGCGCTGGTGGAGCCGGACTACCAAAATGTGTATGGCCAAGGTTTTAACGGATCTTACACCTTTTACAGACAATCCGATGGAACGGTGCTCCCATTTGACCCAGGCTTAACGGGAGGAATACCGAAGTTGAGCGGTGGGAGAAATCCTACGAGCCGCGGAAGCTGGGGTCCCAAAATGGAAGGCCAGTTGGTGGAAGATATGTGGGGAGATACTACCCGTTATGTGCCCATGGATAATCCCTACGATGCTTTTTTTCAAAACGAAAAGATGTTTATGAATACCATCAGTGTGGATGGTGGAGGAGAAAATACAACATACTACGTTTCCTATACCAATACCTACAATGATGGTTTTGTACCAACCAATACGCTTAATAGAAACTCTATTAATGTTAAGGTCGCGACGGATATCGCGAAGGCGTTAAATGTTGATGTTAAGGTTAACTATATCCGGCAAGAGGTAAATAACCGGCCCTACCTGGGAGACGACGGACAAAATGCAGTCTATCGCTTCCTATACGTTCCCAGGAGCTTAAGCATGGAGGGTTTGAGTCGCTATGAATATACGGCCAAAGACATCCAGTATTCGCGCGACTTGGGGGGAAACGGTTTTTTTGTTGGAGGGGAAAAGATATTTGAAAGCAATTCAGTGACTTCAAACCCTTTTTGGACGATCAACAACAGCCATAACGAAGACCAAAGAGACCGAATGATCGGCTACATTAAAGTCAGTTATCAACTGGCTAAGGGCATCAGTGTTCAGGGCCGCTATGGTACCGATTTCTTTTATGAAAGGCAGTATGGTTGGAATGCAGTGGGAACGCGGATTTCCCAATTAGGAAGTGTTTTTGAAAACAATGTCTATAATAAGGTTGAAAATGCTGATGTCCTTGTGACGGTAAATAAGGATGTAGGAGAACTATCTTTTTTTATAAATGCAGGTGCCAACAGCCAAAAAAACCGCTATCGCCTCACAGGAAATAGTGGTTCGCAACTCACCATCCCGGGTCTTTATGCCATAGGTCGAACTTTGCTCAATGTGCCTAATCTTAATGTCTCGGAATATGATATCAATTCCCTGTATGCAGCAGCCAATATTGGCTATAAAAATATCTACTTCTTAGACCTGACCGCCAGGAATGATTGGTCTTCTACGCTCCCATCTCAAAACAATTCTTTTTTTTATCCTTCAATCGGATTGAGTGCAGTATTAACGGATGCTTTAAATGTGGAGGGATCCTTTTTGGACTATGCTAAAATCCGTGGATCCTGGGCCCAAGCGGGTCGTTCAGGTGAGCCATACAACACGGTGGGGTACTTTAGCTTGAACTCGAATACCTTCCAAAATCAGCCTTTGGCAGGGTACACCAATGTGGTGACTGATCCTAATCTCCGAAATGAGCTTAAGACTTCCTATGAAATGGGGGCTGAACTTCGCTTCTTTAAAAACCGGCTATTGGTGGATGCAACTTACTACCATTCTGTCACCAACAACCAAATTCTCCCTATCACTATTGCTGAATCTACCGGCTTTAGCACCTTCCTTACCAATTCAGGAGAAATAGAAAATAAAGGCTTGGAGATGTTAATTTCCGGCACCCCTATAAACCTTTCCAGTGGCTTTATATGGGAGTCGAGTTTTAATTTGGCTGCCAATAAAAATAAGGTCCTTGAGTTAATTGAAGGCGTGTCTGAGTTTCAGGTTGGATCCGACCGCAACGTCCGGATCACGGCGGTCCCGGGAAAACCCTTTGGTGTAGTCAATGCCGCTGATTATGCCTATGCCCGCGACGAAAACGGCAACCGGCTTATCGACCCTGATGGACTACCCATCGTCAAATCCATTACGACCATGGAACTGGGCAATGCCAATCCCAAGTGGACCGGCGGGTTTGCCAACAGCTTTTTCTATAAAGGACTTTCATTAAACGCCTTGATCGACATCCGACGGGGAGGCATCATCTTCTCTCAGGGCAGGGTACAGGAGGCTGCTTATGGTACTTCCAAACGCACCCTGGAAGGCAGGGAAGGCGGGCTTCTGATAGATGGGGTGAAAGCGGTTGAGGAAAACGGTGAATGGATAAGTACCGGTGTCAAAAACGATGTGACTACAACGGCACAGGCGTTTTGGAACCGAGTAGCCCCGGATAAAGGCTTTGCTGTGGCAGAGGAGTTTATTTACGATGCGAGTTATGTCGCTATCCGGGACGTGAGGCTCACCTATCAAATTCCGAGCAACTGGCTGGCGGGACAAAAATATGTCTCAGGGGCGTCAGTCGCCATTTATGGTAGGAATCTCGGTTACCTTGAACGCCACACCGACGGTTTTTCACCTGAAAATGCCTCGGTAAACATCAATACAGGTACAATGGGGATGGAGGGTCATTCCTTACCTATGATGAGAACCTATGGATTGGATCTCAACATCCGTTTTTAGTCATCATATAAAATCTGACGTAAATGAAAGCACATCACATATATCGAAACACACTTGTCCTCTTCGGGTTCTTAGGGATATGGGGTTGTACAGAGGAATTTCAAGAGCTAAATATCTCTCCAACACAGCCCGCTGTGGTTCCACCCGAATACGTGCTCTCTAACGTCCAACTCAACGGACTTTTAGCGGAAGGGGCCAATTGGTGGCAGGTTGGCTCATGGGTTCAGCAATGGGCCAGCGGTTCCTTGTCTGCTCCCTCACAATACCAGGAAGACCGGGACATATACGAAACCAGGCTTTGGGCAAGCCACTATAACTATATCCACAATCTAGCACAAATCAGAACCAGGTTGTTGAAAGGCAATGAGGACAATCCTGCAGGTAGGACCAAGCTGGCTATAGCCAAGATCAACGAGATTTATATCTGGCAAAGAATGACTGACTTTTGGGGTGATATTCCTTATTCCGAAACAGGATTATTGGAATCAGATATCATTCTTACCCCTAAATATGACTTACAAGAGGACATTTATATGTC
>Ga0079224_100009286_pt1 | contig 13398 bp, 12 predicted proteins | sample Stecom2015_FD_80414 | JGI IMG/M metagenome (GOLD analysis project Ga0079224, IMG submission 80414) | Agricultural soil microbial communities from Utah to study Nitrogen management - Steer compost 2015 | ecosystem: Environmental > Terrestrial > Soil > Agricultural land | place: USA: Utah... | reverse complement strand
TTGAGGACAGATCGGGTGGGGGTCACGACGATCTGCGAGGGCGGTCAGTACAGTCGCTTGCGCCTGGAGACTTCGCGAGATACTCGCTTCAGGTGGCGCTTTACGGCTGCCGCCTTCTTGCGCTTGCGCTCCTGGGTCGGTTTTTCGTAAAACTCGCGACGGCGGAGCTCGGTCAATACGCCGGCTTTCTCGCACGCGCGCTTGAAGCGCCGCAGGGCGGCGTCGAAATACTCGTTCTCTTTGATGCGGACACTCGGCATAGGAAAATCTGTTCCAGCTGCGGCAATACAAATAAACCCGGCACGAGGCCGGGAGAGGGCCGCTCATAATATCCTCGCGCCCCACATAATGCAAAGCCCGCGGCCAAGTCCTCGACCGTGGGGTCACGGTCCGGCCCTTCGAGTATGATCCGCGGGCGTATGCGCATCCTGGGAATCGAAACGAGCTGTGACGAGACAGGCGTGGCTGTCTTCGAACCCGGCCGCGGCCTGCTCGCGGAGGCCTTGCATAGCCAGGTGGACCTCCACGCTCGATATGGCGGCGTTGTGCCGGAAATTGCCTCGCGTGACCATATAAGGCGGCTTTTGCCGCTGGTGGACGAGGTCCTCCGGCAGGCAGGGGGGCCGCGTCCTGACGCCATCGCCTATACCGCAGGACCGGGCCTTGTCGGCGCACTCATGGTGGGCAGCGGGCTCGCCAACGGGCTGGCGCTGGCCTGGGATCGCCCGGTCGTGCCGGTGCATCATATGGAGGCGCACCTGCTGGCGCCGATGCTGGAGCCCGAGGCACCCGATTTTCCGTTCCTGGCCCTGCTCGTCTCCGGCGGACATACCATGCTTGTGGCGGCGGAGGGTATCGGGAGATACCGTCTTCTCGGCACGACGCTCGACGATGCGGTGGGCGAAGCCTTCGACAAGACGGCGAAGCTCCTGGGTCTCGGCTATCCCGGCGGTGCCGCACTCGCTCGCCTGGCGCTCGAGGGAGATGAACGCGCATTCGACCTTCCGCGCCCCATGCTCCACCATGGCGGCTTTGACTTCAGTTTCAGCGGCCTGAAGACAGCCGTCATGCTGCAGGTTCGTGCTTTGGAGCATGACGGCGGGCTTGCCGGCCATCGTGCCGATATTGCGGCCTCTTTCCAGCGCGCCGTGGTCGATACGCTGGTCGGCAAGACACTGAATGCCGCGCGTAGCGAACGCATCAGCAGTATCGTCGTCGCCGGCGGCGTCGGCGCGAACGTGATGCTGCGCGCGGAGCTTGCGCGGGGCTTCGAGGGCAAAGTGTTCTATCCTCGCCCGGAGTTCTGCACGGATAACGGAGCGATGATAGCCGTTGCGGGCGCATTCAGGATCTCCGACGCTGTGCCGCCCGGGGAGATCGAGGCGCGCGCTCGATGGCCGCTTTACTCCCTGAAGCCGCCCAAAAGGAACAGAAAATGAGCGACACCATATTTCTCCGCGATCTCCGGGTTGAGACAGTGATCGGGATCTGGGACTGGGAGCGAAAGATCAGGCAAACGGTCAGTATCGACCTCGAGATGGCCGCGGACATCCGCCGTGCAGCGGCAACCGACAGCATAGATGACACGCTCAACTACAAGGCAATAGCAAAGCGCGTACAGCAGTTCGTCGGTGAATCAAGCTTCCAGCTGGTAGAGACCCTGGCTGAAAAAATTGCCGCGCTGATCCTCGATGAGTTCCCGGTGCCTTCAGTACAGGTCCGCGTCAACAAACCGGGAGCGATCCGCGGTGCGCGGGACGTAGGTGTCCTGATCCGTCGCGACAGGGTTCCGGACTGACGGCCGGAGAAATGGCAACGGTCTACCTCGGGATCGGCAGCAACGTACGTCCGGATGAGAATCTGCGGCTGGCAATCCGCGAGTTGCAGCGGCTGTTCGGGCAAATCAGGCTGTCGCCGGTGTACCGGAGTCCCCCGCTCGGTTTCGAGGGGGACGACTTCCTCAATGCCGTCGTTTCGCTCGACACCGACCTGCCGCCAGGCGACGTGTTGCGCGTGATCGAGGCGATCCATATGCGCGCGGGCCGGCAACGCGACTCGCGCAAGCTGGTGTCACGAACGCTCGATATCGATCTGCTGCTATACGACGATCTCGTCGTAGACGGGCCCGGCCTGAAATTGCCGCGCAGCGATGTCCTTCGTTACAGCTTCGTGCTGCGCCCGCTGGCGGAGCTCTCGCCAGCGGGCGTGCACCCTGTCACCGGCCGCACCTTTGCTGAACACTGGCGCCGTTTGCAGGCGGGGGAGGGTGAAGAGGGCACGCAAGAACATCCACTGACAGAAACAAGCGTCGACTTGTTGGAACGGGAATGATCCCGCGGGTCCTTCCATGAACAGGACGGGCTTCATCACCAACCGATGCTTCTACCGCCGTCCACGGCAATGACCTGGCCGGTAACGTAGGCAGCGTCGCGCACGAGGTAGAGCACACATCCTGCTATGTCGTCCGGTAGTCCGCTGCGCTTCAGTGGAATCTGCTCGATGATTTTGCGCTTTACCACCTCGTTCATTCCCCGCTCGGGCCAGAGGATCGCGCCGGGCGCCACGCCATTCACGCGCACGTCCGGCGCCATGTCTTTCGCCAGGGACCTGGTGAGCATTTCCAGCCCCGCTTTCGCGGAACCGTAAACCGCGTGATCCCGGAGGGGCCGTCGCGCGTGCACGTCGACCAGGTTCACGATACTTCCGCCCTGCCGCCGCAGGTGAGGCCACGCGGCCTGGGACAGGAACATCGGAGCCTTGAGGTTGGTGCCGACCAGGTCATCCCATTGTGCCTCAGTGACGGAGCCTAGCGGCGTGGGATAGAAGGAAGACGCGTTGTTAACGAGGATATCCAGTGTACCGGCCCAGTCGACAACCGACTCGATGAGTGCGGGCAGGCGCTCCGCTCGAGCAAGGTCAGCCTCGAAAATTTCCGCGCTGTTGTTTCGCCTCGTGTTCAGCATGTCGCGCAAACGATGTGCTTCGTCGGCGGAACCACGGTGGTGGATGGCCACGGTGGCGCCGGCCTCGTGCAGCCTCCTCGCGATAGCCGCGCCTATCCTTCGCGCTCCGCCCGAGACGAGAGCGACCCTGCGGTCAAGAGTTGCGTCCTGGTGTGACAAGTTTCGCCGTCGGTCAGTGGGGGATCAAAATGGCCTGATGACAAGGCCCGTTTTCGGAAAAAGTTTGCATGCGGGCGTGATGGCGAAATACATTGTGCCGATTTTGCACAACCAAGTACACGATGCTCCTATGCTGACCAGCGCAGCCGAACTGCCCTTACCGGATCCCGACAGCCTGGCTCACAGCGAGCGAGTTGCAGCGTTCATCCGGAAGTCGATACGGGAAGCCGGCGGTAGCATCAGCTTCGCAGAGTTCATGCAGCATGCCTTGTATGCGCCGGGACTCGGCTACTACAGTGCAGGCGCAGCAAAACTCGGCGCCGGCGGCGATTTTATTACGGCGCCCGAAAGTTCGACCCTGTTTGCGAAGGTCCTGGCGCGCCAGTGCGCACCGATTTTCCGCACACTGGCCTCCCGCGACGTCCTGGAACTGGGTGCCGGCAGTGGTGCCCTCGCAGCGGATCTCCTGAAATGTTTTCCGGAGCTCACCAGGTACAGGATACTCGAGGTGTCGGCAGACCTGCGTCAACGTCAGGAAAACCTGCTGCGCCAGCAAGCACCGGAGCACCTGGGGAAAGTTGAATGGCTGGATACGCTCCCCCGGAGCTTCAGCGGTATCGTCATCGCGAACGAAGTAGCGGACGCATTGCCGGTCGAACGTTTTGAGCGGGCAGGCGACGGGCTGCTCCAGCATCGTGTCGTCGCGAAAGGAGAAGCTTTTGCCTGGCGCCGCGATCCCGCACCTCTGTTCCTCGAGCATGCCGTGGGACACCTGGAGCACAGCCTCGGCAGTGAGTTTCCTGTCGGATATGTATCGGAGCTGTCGCCGGGTCTTCCGGGCTGGATCGCTGATATCTCCGCAAGCCTCGACCATGGATTCATGTTCCTGTTCGATTACGGGCTGACGCGCGCCGAGTATTACGCGAGCGACCGGGGCGATGGCTGGTTGCGCTGCCATTTTCGCCATCGCGCGCACAACGACCCGCTCATCTATCCCGGCATCCAGGACTTGAGCGCCTGGGTCGATTTCACCACGGTCGCCGAAGGCGCCACAGGCGCCGGAATGGAAATCGCAGGCTTCGTATCACAGGCGCACTTCCTGATGAATGGAGGCCTGGAGGAGGAACTCGCGGAATTCCAGAGACTGCCGACTGCGGCACAGCTTGAACTGTCGCGGCAGGTAAAAATGCTGACCTTGCCCACGGAGATGGGTGAACACTTCAAATGCATCGGGCTCTCGAAGGGCTGCGATTGCACGCCCGCGTCATTCAGCAGCTTCGACCGGACACACAGTTTATGAGTAAAAGCCAGCGGGTCGCCCCGTGACCTGGATACAGGTGGTTGTCCTTGCCATCGTCCAGGGCCTCACTGAAGTCTTGCCGATATCCAGTTCTGGCCACCTTGTTCTCGTGCCGAGCGTCCTGGGGTGGTCGGACCAGGGCCTCGTGTTCGACGTTGCGGTGCATTTCGGCTCGCTCGGTGCTGTCTTTATCTACTTTCGCCGCGACATAGCGGGTCTGCTGCGAGGGGCGCTGAACGTCGTAAAGGGACAGGTGGATGCCCCGGAATCCAGGATGGCGATGGCCATCGCGCTGGGCACGATACCGGCAGCGGTGGCCGGCCTGCTGCTCGCGAGCTGGATCTCCGACAACCTGCGCCACCCCGGCGTCGTCGTCACGACCCTCGCGGGCTACGGAATCGTCCTGGCGCTGGCCGACCGCTACGGTAAGCGGCGGCGGGTCATTGCCGACGTTAGCTTGAAGGATGCGTTAGTCATCGGCCTTGCGCAGGCGCTGGCCCTGGTGCCGGGAACATCCCGTTCGGGGGTCACCATATCGGCCGGGTTGATACTGGGCTTCCAGCGGCGGGACGCTGCGAGGTTTTCCTTCCTGTTATCCGCACCGGTTATCTTGCTCGCGACCTTGTACGAATTGACGATCCTCCTGCTCGACGGAGGTGCCGTCTCCTGGAGCACACTGGGAGTGGGAGCGCTCGTGTCGGGGCTGGTTGCCTACCTGAGCATCGAGTTCTTCATGCGGTTCGTAACCACAATCGGCTTGCTGCCGTTCGCGATCTACCGGCTGATACTTGCCACCGCGATTTTTATTCTCCTGCTGTAGAGTCAGTTGGCGGCTTCGCCCTGGTAGTCGCTCTTGAAGCGGCTGATGGCCTGCAACCTGCCGCGGCGCAGTGCGACGCCGATCTGCGCACCCTCCATTCCCTCGCGGAGGACGTCGCGGGCGGAGACCGCGGCGGCCGCTTCCAGTGCTTCGCTGAAATAGTTCGCCTGCGGATAAGGCCGTTGCTCGAATCCCGTTCTGCCGCGCGAATCGGCTTCGCACGCAAGCAGGAACTTGTCGAAGCGTTCGCGGCGACGGAATGCGTCGGTTCGCTCGAGGACCTTTAAGACCGTGGAAGGGCGTAACTCGAAAGCCTTGTGGCAATGGCCGTGGAATTCCGCGACGACGAGAGCGAGGTCGCGGCAGGCCGTGGGTATCGGCATGCGCGAGGACATTGACTTGATGAGCCTGACACTGCGACGTTCGTGACCCGGGTGGCTCGGCAACTTGTTCCTTGGTGTCTCGGCCTTTCCCAGGTCATGCACCAGCGCGGCAAACCGGACATCGACATCCGGGCTTAAGGCCGCAGCCTGTTCGAGCACCATCATCGAGTGCACGCCACAGTCGATTTCCGGATGCCACTGCTCTGGTTGCGGTACGCCAAACAGGGCGTCGATTTCCGGGAAGACGACAGCGAGCGCACCGCACTGCCGCAGGACGTCGAAGAAAACCGCAGGCCGGGCGCAGGCGAGGGCGGCTTCGCATTCCTTCCACACACGGTCCGGCACGAGTTCGCAAGCTTCGCCATTTTCGACCATTGACGCCATCAATGCCGACGTTTCTTCAGCCAGTCGGAACCCGAGTGGCGCGAACCTCGCGGCAAACTTCGCCACCCTCAGGATGCGCACCGGATCCTCGGCAAAGGAATCCGAGACGTGGCGAAGGACACGCTGCTCCAGATCCTTCCGGCCCCCGAATGGATCGACCAGTAAGCCGTTCGAATCCCTTGCCATCGCATTGACCGTCAGGTCCCTGCGCCGCAGGTCATCCTCGATAGTGACATCCGGTGATGCGTGAAACGAGAAACCGTGATAACCCGGTCCCGTCTTTCGCTCCGTGCGGGCAAGCGCGTACTCTTCGCCCGTTCGAGGATGGAGGAACACCGGAAAATCCTTGCCGACCTGCCTGTAACCTGCGGCCTTCAGTTCCCCGGGCGTGGCTCCGACGACGCACCAGTCGCGCTCCGTTACCGGTAGCCCGAGCAACTCGTCGCGAACCGCACCACCCACGAGATAGACTTCCATCGGCGGATTCTAGCCCGGACTATTCATGAATGCGCCCGCGCCCTTGGCTATGATCCTTGTCCGCGCAACTCAGGCTTGGTCTACTGCGACCGCCTGCATCGAACCTTTCCGGCGAAGGAGGCTCTTACCAGATCGTCAGCGCGTGAGTTGCTTGTACAGTAATGTGATATGTAACGATGACTTCCGCCTGTCATGCACGGAATATGCCGGGTGCCGGCATGGAAATTTAAAGCTCAGCGAATGCAGGAATCAAAACCAACGTCCCGGCGCCGCGTGAAACTGCTCGCAGGCGCCCTCGTTCTCGCCGCACTATTCGCTCTGGAAGGTTGCTACTACATGCAGGCCGTCCGCGGTCACATGGACGTCATGCAGCGCAAGCGCCCGGTGCTGGAAGTGCTGGACGACCCGGACGCGCCGCAGAACCTCAAGGACCGCCTCGAACTGGTGCGGGAAGCCCGCGAGTTTTCTGTCGAGGAATTGCAGCTTCCGAACAACGAGAGCTATCGCAGCTATGCGGATCTCGAGCGGGAGTTTGTCGTCTGGAACGTCCTCGCCGCGCCGGAATTCTCACTGCGGGCGAAAGAGTGGTGCTTCCCGGTGGCAGGGTGCGTCGCTTACCGCGGGTATTTCGCGGAGCAGGCGGCGCAGCGGGAAGCGGAAAGGCTGAGCGAGAGCGGCTATGACGTCGCGGTCGGGGGTGTCTCCGCATACTCGACACTCGGCCGGTTTTCCGACCCTGTGCTGAACACGATGATGCGATGGAGCGATACCGACCTCGTCGCGACCCTGTTTCATGAACTCGCTCACCAGAAGGTCTATGTGAAGAACGACACGCAATTCAACGAGTCGTTCGCCACGGCCGTCGCGGAAATCGGGGTGGAGCGGTGGTTCGCGGCCCGCAAGGAACCGCAGTTGCTGAACGTTTATCTCGAGCGGAAGGCGTTGCGTCGGGAGATGCTGCAACTGGTGGAAGAAACGAAGATCAAGCTCGCGGTACTTTACGACACGGAACTCGACGAAGCCGAAATGCGGCAGCGTAAAGATGCCATCTTCAATGACCTCTCGCGCGAGGTCAGCAGCCTGTTGCCGGAAGGGAGCGCAAATGCGCCAGCCTGGCTGGGTGGTGCGCTCAACAATGCGAGGCTGGTGTCGCTGGGGCTCTACGAAGGATGGCTGCCGGCCTTCCGGGAGCTATACAAGGACTGTAACGGGAAGCTCAGCTGCTTCTATGAAACAGTCGATGCCCTCGCGGATCTTCCAGAGGACGAGCGCCGTGCCCGCCTGATCGTTCTCACCGGAGAGGCTACAAGCTAGACCGCGACTTCGCTGACGCCTGACGAAGTTGCCGCTCATGGCCGACCCGGTCGGCCAACTGCTGCGGCTGGACGGGTGGTTCAATTGCGGCGAGTTGCTGCGACAGCCGCCGGGTCTTTCCCGTCAGGCGCCAATGGAAGATCGCGTCGGTGGCGAGTACCCGACGCACATAGCCCCGGGTCTCGTTAAAGGGGATATTCTCGATCCAGATTCTCGCATCGAGTTGATCCCCGCTCGGAAGCCACTGTTCTACACGCGCGGGCCCGGCATTGTAGGCAGCCGTCGCCAGCACCGGGTTGTCACCGAATCGCTGCAGCATCTTGCCCAGGTAGAAGGTACCAAGCCGAATATTGCTGTCGGGATCGGTGAGGGTGTCGAGACCCTTGTACGGCAGCTTGATTTCCGCAGCGGTGCTTCGTCCTGTCGCCGGCATGAGTTGCATCACACCGATGGCTCCTGCAATGGATCGGATATCGGTCATAAAAAGACTTTCGCTGCGCGCCACGCCATAAGCCCAGCTGTCCGGGATAGCCGCGGTTCGGGAATGTCTCTCGAACTGCTCGCGGTAGGGCAGCGGATAGCGCAGCTCGAGGTCGTCATAGAGGCTCACCGAGGCTGCCGTTGCAATGGCCCTGGAATGCCAGCCCCAGCGATGCGCAAGAAGGGCCGCCTGTGCCTTTTCCTCTGCCTGCAGCATGGAAACGGCGTCATCCCACTCGGATCTGCCGCGGCTTTCCAGACCGACATAATAAAGCTCTCTTGCCCGTAGCAGCGCTGCGTTTGCTGCAAGTGTCTGCAATGCCCCGGGGTCTTCTGTGATCGCGGTATGGTTCCATACGTAGTCGCTGTCGAGTTCATCCGCTGCGAGAAAGCCGAAATAGCTTCGTTCCTTGGCGAGAGCCTCGAATATGGAGCGTGCTTCCTCGTGATTCCCCGTCTCTTGCCACGCGATCGCCAGCCAGTACTGCCATTCTTCCTTTGTACGTTCGTCCTCCGGCATCCCCGCGATGACGGAGATGACATCCGCCCAGGAGTGCTGCCGCAGTGCCGAGCGCACCATCCAGCGCCGCACTTCGACGTCCACGGCCTCCGGCGGGAGGTTGCGCAACGCCTGGAATGCCCATGACCGGTGCTGGCGTGCGAGCCAGAGAGCGATGTGCCGGGAGATTCCGGAAGCTTCATCGACGGGAAAGACGAATGCGCCGCGCAGGGTTCGCCAGTGTTCGGCTGCCGATTCCGCATCGCTGTAGGCGAGCCGCTCGAGGGCATACTTGAGTTGCTCGCGGTGCAGCTCATCGTCAGCCTGGCGCAACTCCGCGGACTGCAGGAATTCATCCGGGTGGTTCTGCGCGGCAATCCAGCGGTTCGCCTGCTCCAGGTGATCCTCATCCAGCGAGCGTGCAAGGTAGCGGGCGAGCGAAAACTGGCGCTCGGCTATCGCCAGTTCGAAGCGCCCCCGGTAGAGCTGATCGTCCAGGATTCCTGCGCTTCGCAAGTGATCGAACACCGGATCGCACTCGTCTGCCTGGCTGCGCCCGACCAGCCACAGGTCGCGGCCGCGGCTCGCCACGCTATCGTCGCTGCCAGCCAGGATATCGGCATGCACGGCAAGGCAGTCGAGCTTCGCAATATCGAGATCCGCATACCAGCGCCGATACAAAGCGAGGTATTCCGGGAACCGCTTTTCGTTCGCGAGGTGCAGTGCCAGCCGGTAGCGGAGTTCCCTCGCGGGCTTCAAGCTGCCGTACTGATCGAGAAACTGCTGAACCTCGGTCTCGGTATCGTCGAGGTGAGTACGAAGCCATGCAGCCTTGAGGTCGGGCCACAGAACGTAACCCTCGAGCAGGTGACGCTTCTCTTCCACACGCTCCCATTCACCTCGCTCGGCGGCGGGATACACTTCGCGGAAAGCCAACCGCTGCTCATCGATGCTGGCCGGGCGCGCGGCAGCAGGAATAGCCCAAACACTTGCAACCATTAATGCGAGACAGATACGGGGTAATGGTCGCATGCGCGCTCACTGCTGAAGTCGTGGAGTCATCCGACGATACTGGCGGAGTTGGCCACCTGCAAGCGGAGACGGGACTACCATTGGGCTTTAAAGAAAGCCCGGCACGATGGGCCGGGCCTTCCGCATTGTGTGCCGTCTTAGCGAATCTGCAGCATCAACTGCCGGTCGGCCCGGCGGACGAGCAAGAACAGGATTTCATTGCGCCCGGCAATCTCCTGCACTTCCTGCAGGTTGCGCACCCGGATCCGGTTGACCGCGATGACGACGTCGCCGCCTCGCAACCCGCGCTGCCAGGCAGGGCTTCCGGGCTGGACATCCGTGACTTCCACGCCGCTGCCGCTGGTTGCCGCCTCCGCCGAAAACTCTGCGCCTTCGAGGCCTGGATGGATATCCTCGCCGCTGCTTTGTGTCATCGTCCGTTGGCCAAGGACAGCCGTGACCGTCCGGGTATCGCCATCCCGAAGCAACTCGATCCGGACGGTGTCGCCGGAGCCCTTCAGGCCGATCGCGTTAGCCAGCTCCCGGCTGTCGTTGATCTTCTTGTTGTCGACCCGGACGATGATGTCGTCCACCTGTACCCCGGCTTCTTCGGCGGCGGAGCCCGGCTGGATATCGGAGACCAGTGCGCCGCGATTGACTTCGGCACCGAGCGCCTTGGCGCTTTCCGAATCGATCGTGGTGATGGTGACGCCGAGCAGGCCGCGGCGAACTTCACCGAAGTCGACGATCTGGCCCATGATCGAGCGCGCGATCTCCGAAGGCACGGCGAAACCGATGCCGATGTTGCCGCCGGTGCGGGTGAAGATCGCGGAATTGATACCGACGAGTTCGCCCCTCATGTTCACGAGCGCGCCACCCGAGTTGCCGGGATTGATGGACGCATCGGTCTGGATGAAGTCCTCGATAACGTCGCCGCGGCCGAGCGCGGGGCTGATGCCGGTGCGGCCGACAGCGCTGACGATTCCCGAGGTCACGGTGTTACCGAGTCCGAAAGGATTGCCGATAGCGATCACGAAATCACCGACCTGGACGGCGCTCGAATCGCCAATCGGGATTTCCGTGAGATCGCCCGCTTCCACTTTCAACACTGCTATATCGGTCGCCGGGTCCGACCCCACGACCTCGGCATCCAGCGAATCTTCGTTGAACAGGTAAACCTCGATCTTGTCCGCGCCATCGACTACGTGATGATTGGTGAGAATGTAGCCGTTCTCCGCGTCGACGATGACACCGGAGCCGGCACTCGCCACTTCGCGCGACCCACCGGGAATCTCCGGGAGGCCAAAGAAGCGGCGAAACATCTCGTCACCGTAGGGTGACCGCGATGAGACAGTCTGGCTGACCCGGATGTTGACCACAGCGGGCGATGCGGCCTTGACCAGCGGGGCGAGGCTGGGGAGGGCTTCTTCGGGCAGGGCCGCCTGCGCGGTCGCCGCGACAGACAGCAGGAATGCTGCGCCTACTACGAGCGCTGCACGGAATGAACTGACAGGCGACATTATCGTCCTCATTTTTGAAACAAAGCCTCCAAATCCTTCAGCCATAATGCATGGCCCCTCTGCGGTGAACAATACGCGCGGCGGGCAATGCGCGTCACTTAAAGCTTCAAAGGTGGCGCCGCCCGCATCTACCCCGATGCAGGGCGGCGCCTTATGGTCGCACTACGGTTGTCGTTAAGCCTGGAGCTGTGCTGTCAGGCAGCCTCTACGGCAATGCGGCGTGCCTGGACCTGCGGTTGCTTCGGAATGCTCACTTCGAGTATGCCGTTCACGCTCTTCGCGGAAATGCCGTCGGAGTTCACCGTCTCGGGCAGTGAAAAGCGCCGGTAGAACTTGCCGGTTGCGCGTTCAACGCGGTGCAGGCCTTCGGCCTGTTCACTCTTTTCCTCACGGCGCTCGCCGGAAATCGTGAGCAGCCCCTTGTCCATGCTGATGTCGATGTCCTCGGCGTTCACCCCCGGCAGGTCGGCGCGCAGCACGAAGCGTTCCTTCTCCTCCAGGATGTCGATCGCCGGCACCCAGTCGGCAACCGTCTGTTCACCGTTCTCCTGTCCGAAGCCGAACCCGCGGCTGGCAAACTGGTCAAAAAGCCCCAGGTCGCGGTGCAAACGGTTGACCAGGGACCAGGGTTCAAATCGGGTTACGTTCATTTACCTTCCCTCCAAAACTGATCCAACATAAGGCGCTTGCGCGCTGTTGCCGCTACTAGTTGGGCCTCCCGGAATATTTTTCAAGATTCACGTGGGTGCAGAAGCATTATCAAAACTGCTGCAGATTCAGGCTTCGGAGGGAGCTGTGATACCTTCTGGCGCGCGTTTTGCATTTGACTTAAGGCCACTAGATGTTGTGTGAACCGGATAAAGCAGGGACTGCCCTGATTTCCCGATATTTTTAATCCAGTAGCTGCAGTTAGCATCGTAACCATCTGATTATAAATAGTTAATTGCCCCGAAAAAAAAACCGGCAAAGCCTTGACAGTCCGCGGCGTCGGGCATAGTCTTGTGCCCTATCAGACACAACATCTTGTGCCTGTCACAACGAAGAATCACGAGCCATTTGCGGCACTCGGCGCTAAAAGACTAGCGGTGAGCGGGATGCTATTCGCTCGAAGCATGACAGGCAGGAAAGGTTATCGAGACTTTCGGGTTTCGCGACGCGATCAGGGGAGTAACGGAGCACATGAAGTCCGCGGTACATTTCAATGCCGGCAGGGTGGCCGAAGTCAAGTTTCAACCAGCCTCCATGGATATCTGGGACGCCAAGTACCGCCTGATCGCCAAGGACGGTAGCCAGATAGACGCAACGATCGACGACACCTACAAGCGTGTGGCGAGGGCACTGGCTGACGTCGAGGCGAAGCACCTTCGCGAGCAGTGTTACGACGATTTCCTCTGGGCTTTGCGCAGCGGCGCGATACCGGCAGGCCGCATCATTTCCAACGCCGGTGCGGAACAGCACAAACCGGCGACGTCCACGATCAATTGCACGGTGTCCGGCACCATCGGCGATTCCATGGACAATATCCTGAACAAGGTTCACGAGGCGGGGCTTACGCTGAAGGCAGGCTGCGGCATCGGCTATGAGTTCTCCACCCTGCGACCGAAAGGCGCGTACGTGACCGGCGCCGGCGCCTATACGTCGGGCCCGCTGTCATTCATGGATATCTACGACAAGATGTGCTTCACCGTGTCGTCCGCGGGCGGGCGTCGAGGTGCGCAGATGGGCACGTTCGACGTAGGCCACCCCGATGTGATGGACTTCATTCGCGCGAAGCGGGAAGACGGGCGCCTGCGGCAGTTCAACCTGTCCTTGTTGATTACCGACGAGTTCATGGAAGCGGTGCGGACGGATGCCGACTGGCATCTCGCCTTCCCGGTGACGGCGCGCGAAGCCGAGCAGGACGGGCTGGACGTACGCGACCAGAAGCAATTCGTGTGGCGCGAATGGCCGGAGCCGGACAACTACGTGCGCAACGCGAAAGGTCTCGTTGCCTGCAAGATTTACAGGACGCTGCCCGCGCGCCGCGTGTGGGACGTCATCATGGGCTCCACCTACGACTTCGCCGAGCCAGGCTTCGTCCTGATCGAC
>Ga0079224_100009285_pt1 | contig 13399 bp, 8 predicted proteins | sample Stecom2015_FD_80414 | JGI IMG/M metagenome (GOLD analysis project Ga0079224, IMG submission 80414) | Agricultural soil microbial communities from Utah to study Nitrogen management - Steer compost 2015 | ecosystem: Environmental > Terrestrial > Soil > Agricultural land | place: USA: Utah... | reverse complement strand
CTTCAGCTTCTCCAGCGTCTCCAGCGGCCGCTCGGTCATGAGCATGTGGCCGCAGTCGTCCAGCACCTCGATGCGGCAATCGCGCAGCAGGCTGCCGAGTTTCCGGCCGGCCTTCGGCGGCGTCATCTTGTCCTCGGCCCCGATCAGCAGCAGGACCGGGCAGGCGACCTCCGCCGCAAGGGCCTCGCCCTCCTGCCAGGCATTGCAGGCGGCCAGATCCGCATGGAGAACGCCCGGGGCCGCGCGCTCCAGCAGGCGCCGGCCCTGTCCGGTCAACCAGCTACCGGCCAGAGGCTGGCCGCCCAGGTGGGCCCGGGCCCCATGACCCCAGCCGGTGATCATCTCGATCGCGGCCGGGTCGTTCGCTTCCGCGGCGGCGAGCAGGTCGGGGTGCACTGGCATGGCGCTGGCACAGCCGAGAAGCGCCAGGCGCTCAACCCTTTGCGGGTGGCGCGCCGCCGCCGTCAGCGCCGCGACCGCCCCCATGGAGTGCCCGACGAAGCTTGCACGCTCTACACCGGCGGCTTCCAGGACCGCGACGCTCCAGTCGGCGATCTCCTCGATGCTCCGCAGGGGCGGCCCCTCGGAAAAGCCGTGGCCGGGGAGATCGAGCGCCAGGACGGCGCGCTCGTGATGGGCCAGATAGCGGCTCTGCATGGCCCAGACGCTGTGGTCCATCCCGGCTCCGTGCAGAAGGACCACCACGGGCAGCGAGGCATCGAAGGGGCGCCCGCCGGTGCCGGCAAAGACCCGGCGGCCGCCGACGGTAAGGCTCACACCGCCGCCGCTCATGCCGCCACCGTCTTGCGGGCGGCCCGCAGTGCCTGCTTCAGGTCGGCGATGATGTCGTCCGGATCCTCCAGCCCGACCGAAAGGCGGATCATGTCTTCCCCCACCCCTGCCTGCTTCAGGGCCTCCGGCTCGAGCTGGGAATGGGTGGTGCTGGCCGGGTGGATGACCAGGGTCTTGGCATCCCCCACATTGGCGAGGTGGCTGGCCAAGCGGCAGCTTTCGATGAAGGCTCTGCCGCCGGCGCGGCCGCCCTTGACCCCGAAGGAGACGATCGAGCCGGCCCCCTTCGGCAGGAGACGCTGCGCCAGGGCATGATCGGGATGGGAGGGCAAGGCTGGGTGGGTGACCCAGGCCACGTCCTCGCAGGCCTCCAGGAATTCCAGGACCCTGTGGGTGTTGCTCATGTGCCGCTCCATGCGCAGCGGCAGGGTCTCGACCCCCTGCAGGATGTAGAAGGCCGTCTGCGGCTCCATGATGGCGCCGAAATCTCGCAGGCCTTCGGTGCGGGCCCGCATGGCGAAGGCCGCGGGGCCGAACTCCTGGGCATAGTTGATGCCGTGATAGCCGGCGTAGGGCTCGGTCAGGGTCGGGAACTTGTCGCTGGCCGCCCAATCGAAGCGTCCGCCGTCGACCAGCAGGCCGCCAAGAGCCAGACCGTGCCCGCCCAGCCACTTGGTCGCCGAATGCACGACCAGGTGCGCCCCCAGATCCAGGGGGCGCAGCAGCCAGGGGGTGAGGAAGGTATTGTCGACCGCCAGCGGCAGGCCGTGGCGCTCGGCGATTTCCGCCAGCGCCGGCAGGTCCACCACCTCCAGACCCGGATTGCCGACCGTTTCCGTGAAGATCAGGCGGGTGGCCGGGGTTATCGCCCTTTCGAAGCCAGCCGTGTCCCGGGGATGAACCAGAGTCGTGCTGATGCCAAAGCGCGGCAGCGTGTGGGCGAAGAGATTGAGCGATCCGCCATAGAGCGCAGAGGAAGCCACGATATGCCCCCCCTGCCCCATCAAGGTGGCGATCGCAAGGAAGAGCGCAGCATGGCCCGACGCCGTGGCGAGCCCGGCAACCCCTCCATCGAGGGCGGCGATCCTTTCCTCCAGCACCGCGACCGTCGGATTACCCAAGCGCGAATAGAGATAGCCGGGCTGCTCCAGATTGAAGAGCGCCGCGGCATGGTCGCTGTCGCGAAAGACATAGGAGGTTGTCTGGTAGATCGGCACGGCCCTGGCGCCGGTGACCGGGTCCGGGCGCTGCCCCGCGTGCAGGGCGAGGGTATCGAATTTTGGAAAGCTGGCCTCTGCCATGCTACCGCTCCTTCCCGAACCGCCTCGCCAGAGCATAGCGAGGCCGCGCTCTCCGTCCAGCCCGAGGCGCGCGGTTCCGGCAACAGCCCGCAGCCTCCTCCTTCGCTCTACAAGGCCGTAATGCGGGAGCGGCTACCTCCTTTTCCTCCTAAGCAGTCCCTTTGACCATAGGCTCCCAGACCGCAAGTTGCGCGCGGGAAAAGTCCTGTTAGTCAACGACTTAACATCCTTATTTGCCGCCAAGGCGGGCGTTGGGCGAAGCCATTTTTCTCTCTCCGACTCTGGCTCTCCGCCGACGGAATCCCTATCTGCGCAGACAAGCGCAACAGCAAAAGACCTTCAAGAGAATGAACGTTAGGAGATTCACAGATGAAAAGATGGCTCCGTCCTGGCGTGCAGCCGTCGCTTGCGGAGATGTTGGATGACCCGGTCGTACGGGTGGTCATGCAGCGTGACGGCGTAAGTCGGACGCAGCTGGAGAAGCTTGTCCGAAATGTCGCTCAGCGGGTGGCGGCGGCGGAAGGTGGCGCTAAAGCGCCCCGCAAGCTCGCGCCGCAATGCGCGACACAAGAGCTCTCGGCAGCCAGCCTCTGTGAACCCTAGACCGGATCGCGTTTGATCTGAACCACTGGGTTCAGTCAAACACCTGCTTCCGATCACCATCAGAAAGATAGAGCGGCTGCTCAATCTGCAGATCTGGCATCCAGAGGTTGCACCCCATTCGACACTCTGGACGCGCTGAAAGCGGCGAGGGCCGCTCGCCACGAAACGCGGCAGCGGCCCTTCTGGTTATTCAGCCTTGCCCTGTACAACTTGCCGTGGACGGATGCTAAGGTCAGCTCTGGCAGAGAATCAAGAGAGAATATGATAAATTCGGGTCTTTCGTTGTAAATCTGTCAAAAATGCGCGCCTGACTCAGGGGATCAGCAAGCGGTCCAGAGCACAACGACCTTTTCTGGTTGACCCTCGGGAGCGGACGTGTCTTTGGAAGTGGCCTCCAACTCCTTGTAGCCTGGGAGTGCAATCGTGCTCGACCGTCGTTTCGTATTAGAAAATCTGGAAGAAGTCCGCGAAAACTGCGTTCGCCGCGGCGTCTCGATCGATCTCGACCGCTTCGTGACCCTGGAGGAGGAGCGCAAGCGCCTCCAGCAGAAGCTGGACGAGCTGAACCGGGATGCCAATGAGGTCGCGCGCGCGATTCCCGCGGCCTCTCCAGAGGAAAAGCCGGCGCTGATCGAGCAGGGCAAGCGGCTGCGCGCCGAGCGCGCCGAAGCGGAAGAAGCACTGCAGGCGACGGCCAGCGAAGCCGATGCCATCCTGGCAAGCATTCCCAACATGTCCCATCCGGACTCGCCCGTCGGTGGCGAGGAGGACAGTCGGGAGATCGGGCGGGGGCGCACGCCCATTCCCCAGTTCGACTTCCCGCCAAAGGACCATGTGGAACTCGGCGAAGCGCTCGAGCTGCTGGACCTGGAAGCGGGCAGCAAGGTGAGCGGCCACGGCTTCTACTTTCTCCGCAACGAGGCGGTGCTCCTCGATCTCGCGCTGCAGAACTTCGCGCTGCACCACCTGGCGTCCGAAGGCTTCCAGCTGGTCACGACCCCGGACCTGGCGCGCAACGAAATCCTCTACGGCACAGGCTTCGTGCCCCGGGGCCCGGAAACCCAGATCTACTCCATCGCCGACAGCGACCTTTCGCTGATCGCGACGGCCGAGATCACGCTGGCCGGCATGCTGGCGGGAGAGATCGTGGAGGCCTCCGACCTGCCGATCCTGCTCGCCGGCCTCAGCCACTGCTTCCGCACCGAGGCGGGGGCCCATGGCCGCGCATCCCGGGGTCTCTACCGCGTCCACCAGTTCACCAAGGTGGAGATGTTCGCCTTTACCACGCCGGACGCGAGCGAAGCGATGCACGAGCGTATGAAGAGCATCGAATGCGAGATCTTCGACGCGCTCGGCATCCCCTATCGGATCCTCGACATCGCCACCGGGGACCTGGGCAATCCCGCCTATCGCAAGTACGACCTGGAAGCCTGGATGCCGGGCCGCGGGGACGGCGGCGAGTTCGGCGAAATCACCAGCACCTCCAACTGCACGGACTATCAGGCACGCCGCCTGAACATCCGCTACCGGCCGAAGGGCGGAGGTCGCCCACGTCATCTGCACATGCTGAACGGCACCGCCGTCGCGACCAGCCGCGCCCTCATCGCCATCATGGAAAACTATCAGCAGGCGGATGGCTCGATCGTCGTGCCCGAGGTGCTTCGCCCCTACGTCGGCAAGGACCGCATCGAGCCGAAGCGGTAAAAGCAGAACCGGGTGATCGCGAGGATCACCCGGCATTCGCTGTCATCCGGGGCCGCAATTGGCGCTGCTTCAGGCAGGTTGCCCCGCTCGCGCAACCTCGGACGGAGGCTGTCTTAGGCCGCCGCGGTTTCGAGGAGCGCGGCTTCGATCGCCTTGAGGGCCGCCTCCGCCTGATCACCTGCCGGGCCACCGGCCTGGGCCATGTCGGGCCGGCCGCCGCCACCCTTGCCACCCAGCGCCTCGGCACCCAGGCGCACCAGATCGACGGCGGAGAAGCGCTTCGTCAGATCGTCGGTCACACCCACCACCAGCGAGGCCTTGCCGTCATTCACGGCCACCACGGCGGCGATGCCGCTGCCCAGCTGCTTCTTGAGCTCGTCGACCATGGGCTTGAGGTCCCTGGGCGGCAGCCCTTCGACGACCCGGGTGGCCAGCTTCAGGCCCGCCACCTCGCGGGCCAGAGGAGCGCTCGTGCCGCCCCCACCGCCGGTCGCGAGCTTGCGCCGCGCCTCGGAAAGCTCCCGCTCAAGCCGCCGCCGCTCCTCCAGCAGAGAAACGATGCGCTTGGGCAGTTCTTCGGGCGGCGTCCGCAGGGCGCCGGCTGCTTCCTCGAGCAGCGCTTCCTGCTGCTCCACCCACTCGAGGGCCGCCTTGCCGACGACGGCCTCGATCCGCCGGACGCCCGCGGCCAGCGCCTGTTCCGAAATGATCTTGAAAAAGCCGATGTCACCGACCCGCCGGACGTGGGTGCCGCCGCAGAGTTCGGTCGAGAAGCTGCGCCCCTCGCCCTTCTCGGCGTCCTCGCCCCCCATGGAGACGACCCGCACCTCCTCCCCGTACTTTTCGCCGAAGAGCGCCAGCGCGCCCGCGGCCATGGCTTCCTCCGGGGTCATGAAGCGCGTCTCGACCTCGGCATTGGCGCGGATACGCTCATTGACCATGGCCTCGATGGCATGGAGATCCTCGCGGGTGAGCGGCCGGGGATGGGAAAAGTCGAAGCGCAGACGGTCCGGGGCAACGAGCGAGCCCTTCTGGGTCACGTGATCGCCCAGCCGGCGACGCAGCGCCTCGTGCAGCAGGTGGGTCGCCGAGTGATGAGCACGCAGCGCCGCCCGCCGCTCGCCGTCGACGCGAAGCTCCACCGCCTGGCCGACGGTCAGGACACCGCTGAGGATCTTGCCGTAGTGGACGTGGAGGTCGCCCGGCTTCTTCTGGGTATCGCTCACGGCGATCTCCAGCTTCTCGCTGGCGAAGACCCGGCCGCTGTCCCCTTGCTGCCCGCCGCTTTCGGCGTAAAAGGGTGTCTGATTGGTGATGAAGGCGATCTCGGCACCCGCCTCGGCGCTCTCCACCTCTTCGCCATCACAGATGATCGCCTGGACAATGCCTTCCGCGGATTCCGTCTCATAGCCGAGGAATTCCGTGGCGCCGATCCGCTCGTGCAGCTGAAACCAGAGCTTCTCCGTCGCCTCTTCGCCAGAGCCGGCCCAGGCGGCACGGGCAGCGGCCCGCTGACGCTCCATGGCCTCTTCATAGCCGGCGACATCCACGGTCCTGCCCTGCCCGCGCAGGATGTCCTGGGTAAGGTCGAGAGGAAAGCCGAAGGTGTCATAGAGCCGGAAGGCGACTTCGCCCGGCAGGGGAGCAGCCTCGGGAAGCTTGCTGGTCTCCTCCTCCAGGAGGCGAAGCCCCCGGACAAGCATGTCCTTGAAGCTGTTTTCCTCCAGCTTCAGCGTTTCCTCGATCAGGGGCTGAGCCCGCTTCAGCTCGGGGAAATGGCCGCCCATCTGCTCGACGAGCGCCGGGACCAGGCGCCACATCATCGGCTCCCGCGCGCCAAGCAAATAAGCATGGCGCATGGCACGGCGCATGATGCGGCGCAGGACATAGCCACGCCCTTCTCTGGCGGGAAGGACGCCATCGGCGATCAGGAAAGAGCAGGCGCGCAGGTGGTCCGCGATCACCCGGTGACTGACCTTGTGAGGTCCGTCCGGGGCGACGCCGCTGATCTCCGCCGAAGCTTCGATCAGCGCCCGCATCAGGTCGATGTCGTAGTTGTCGTGCTTACCTTGCAGGACCGCGGCGATGCGCTCGAGGCCCATGCCGGTGTCGATGGAGGGGTGCGGCAGGTTGCGCCTTTCGTCGGGCGTCACCTGCTCGTACTGCATGAAGACGAGGTTCCAGATCTCGACGAAGCGGTCGCCGTCCTCGTCGGGACTGCCCGGCGGTCCGCCAGGAATGCCCTCGCCGTGGTCATAGAAGATCTCGGAGCAGGGACCGCAGGGCCCGGTGTCCCCCATGGCCCAGAAGTTGTCCGAGGTGGCGATGCGGATGATCTTGGAGTCCGGCAGGCCGGCGATCTTCTTCCAGAGGTCGAAAGCCTCCTGATCCTCGGCATAGACGGTGACCAGCAGTCGATCGCGGGACAGCCCGAACTCCCGGGTGACGAGGTTCCAGGCCAGCTCGATCGCAAGGTCCTTGAAGTAGTCACCGAAGGAGAAGTTGCCGAGCATCTCGAAGAAGGTGTGGTGGCGGGCGGTATAGCCAACGTTTTCCAGGTCGTTGTGCTTGCCGCCGGCGCGCACGCACTTCTGCGAGCTGACCGCGCGCTTGTAGGGTCGGGTTTCGGCGCCGGTGAAGACGTTCTTGAACTGCACCATGCCCGCATTGGTGAAGAGCAAGGTGGGATCGTTGCGCGGCACCAGGGAGGAGGATTCCACCTCCTGATGGCCGTGCTTTACAAAATAGTCCAAAAAATGTCGTCGAATCTCGTTGGCGCTGCTCATGACCCTACGTCCAGGTGCCCTGGGTGGAAGACGGACCCCCTCTGCGCCCGCCTCCAAACGAGATGGCGGCTGGGTGCTGGAGACGCAAGGGGCCGCAGCCGGCGCTTGTAGCGCGCCCCTTCGCCCCTGTCCATCTTGGAGCAAGCGCGGCGGTGGATTTGGCCGCCCCTGCGGTCAGCCAGAAAACCTCGCTCCCGGTCTTCAGGTCGACCCTAATGGCACCTGATGGAGCGGCTTCCGCCAATTGGGAAGAGGCTTCAGCGAGCCGACAGGCAGCTCACTCCTCTTCCTCTCCCGTCGGCTCTGTCAGCATGGCGTCGGCAACGAGCCCGGCATTGGCGCGCACCGCCTGCTCGATCGCCTGGGCCACCTCCGGATTTTCCTTGAGGAAGCGGCGAGCATTCTCACGCCCCTGGCCGATCCGCTGCCCGCCCTGGGAGTACCAGGAGCCCGACTTCTCGACCACGCCCGCCTGCACCCCAAGGTCCAGCAGCTCACCGGTCTTGGAGATGCCTTCGCCATACATGATGTCGAAATCGACCTGGCGGAACGGCGGCGCCAGCTTGTTCTTGACCACCTTCACCCGGGTCTGGTTGCCGACCACGTTGTCGCGATCCTTGAGGGAGCCGATGCGGCGAATGTCGAGGCGGATCGAGGCGTAGAACTTGAGGGCGTTCCCGCCGGTCGTCGTCTCCGGGCTGCCGAACATCACCCCGATCTTCATGCGGATCTGGTTGATGAAGATCACCAGGGTGTTGGAACGTGAGATCGAGGAGGTGAGCTTGCGCAGCGCCTGGCTCATCAGGCGCGCCTGCAAGCCCGGCAACTGGTCGCCCATGTCCCCTTCCAGCTCGGCGCGAGGGACCAGGGCCGCCACGGAGTCGATGACCAGGACATCGATGGCTCCGGAGCGCACCAGCGTGTCGGCAATCTCCAGCGCCTGCTCCCCCGCATCGGGCTGGGAGATCAGAAGGCTGTCGATATCCACGCCCAGCTTGGTCGCATAGATGGGATCCAGGGCGTGTTCGGCGTCAATGAAGGCACAGGTGCCGCCGCTCTTCTGAGCCTCGGCCACCACATGCAGCGCCAGGGTCGTCTTGCCGGAGGATTCGGGGCCATAGATCTCCACGATACGGCCGCGGGGCAGGCCGCCGATCCCCAGGGCGATATCCAGGCCGAGCGAACCGGTTGAAACGACAGGCACCTCGACCACATCGCGCTGCCCCAGGCGCATGATCGAGCCCTTGCCAAAGGCCCGCTCGATCTGCAGCAGCGCCGCCTCGAGTGCCTTGTTCTTTTCGGAGCTTTCCTTCGTCACCAGCTTCAGTGCCATCTCTGCCATTGGGTCGGGCTCCTTATCCCATGGGCGCGGAGTCGTCGCAATGGCCTGACTGTACTTGTTTTGTTCTCGGGCCGCAATGGAAATTAGAACATAGGGCGAACAAGCCTTCGCCGATGCAGACTGCGCGGCTCGGCCGCAGGCCACTCTGAGATCGCCACTGTCAGATCATGGGGGGTCCGGGTCACTGCACCTCCTTCATGGCTTCCTTCACCTCGGCAGCGAGCTGCCGGAGGCTGAAAGGCTTGGGGAGATAGCGCGCCCGGGCATCCTCCCCACGCAAGCGCGCCCGAAGGGAATCCTCGGCATAGCCCGAAATATAAATCACCTGGAGCGTCGGCCGATGCCGGCGCGCCGCGCGGACCAGGCTCGGCCCGTCAACCCGCGGCATCACCACGTCGGTGATCAGGAGATCCAGGCTCTCCTCCGGCCCCATGCTCTGCAGGAGTTCCAGAGCCTCGTCGCCGCTGCGCGCTTCCAGCACCTCGTAGCCCTTGCTGCGCAGCGCCGTCGCCGAGAAGATGCGCACCGCCTCCTCGTCCTCCACGAGCAGGAGACGCCCCCGCCCGGTCAGGTCCCTGACCGGCGGCTTCTCCTCCTTTCGGCTTTCCACCGCGGCTTCCGCAATGCGCGGGAGATAGATCAGCACCCGGGTCCCCAGCCCGGGAGTGCTCTCGAGAGCGATGTAGCCGCCGGTCTGCTTGACGATGCCATAGACCATCGGGAGGCCCAGGCCGGTGCCCTCGCCCACCTCCTTGGTGGAGAAGAAGGGTTCGAAGATCCGCTCCATATTTTCGGGCGGGATCCCCTCGCCGTTGTCCGCGACTTCCAGCAGCACATAGTCCCCGGGCGGCACCGTCTCTCCGATCGCCTTGCGCGGCTCGAAGAGTTCCAGATTGCTGGTGTGGATCTCCAGCAAGCCAGAACCGCCCATGGCGTCGCGGGCGTTGATCGCGAGGTTGATCACGACCTGCTCGAGCTGCCCCTGGTCCGACTTGATCAGCCAGAGGTCACGACCGTGTACGACCTCGAGCTCGACATTGGGCCCGATCAGCCGGCGCAGCAGGTGGGTGATATCCTCCAGGACGTCCGTGAGGCGAAGCGCCTTCGGCTGCCAGCTCTGCTGGCGGGAAAAGGCGAGAAGCTGCCGGACCAGATCGGCCGCGCGATTGGCATTCTGCTTGATCTGCATGATCTCGCCGAAGGAGGGGTCTCCAGGCCGATGGCGGGCCAGGAGAAGGTCGGCGAAACCGATCATCGCGGTCAGCAGGTTGTTGAAGTCATGGGCGATGCCGCCCGCCAGCTGGCCAATGGCCTCCATCTTCTGCGACTGTGCCGCCCGGGCTTCGAGCGCCTTCTGTTCGGTCAGGTCGAGCAAATAGGCGCCCAGACCCTCGACCTCCGGCAGATGCCGCAGGAGCAGGGAGGCGATCCGCTGGGAGGACTGTCCGATCCGCAACTCGACAATCTCGGCGGCGGCTTCCTCCTCCCGGCGCTGCGCCAGCCGTTCCAGCGCTGCCTGGAGGCTCTGTCGCTGACTTTCCTCGAGCAGTTCCAGCAGTCCGCGCCCCACCAGCTGCTCGAGCTCGCCTTCCAGCAGCTCGGCAAAGGCTCGGTTGCAGCTCATCAGGCGGCCATCGGGGCTGAGGTGCGCGATGCCGAAGGGCGCTTCCTGCGAGAGGCGTTCCAGGATCTCCTCTTCCGCAGGGCCCTTTGCTGCTTCCAGACGCCGTACGAGGCCCAGCCGGTAAGGCGAGTGCCCCTCGTCCGCGCCGAGCTCCGTCACCTCGGCCGGGAAGGCTTGGCCCGCCAGGCAGCGCAGCAGCACCTGGCCGGAGCGCCCCTTGCTCTCCCCCTCTCTTCCGGGATCGGGCAGGAGCGATCCCGGCGCACTGTCCGGGGCAGGCTCGAAGAGCAAGTCCCTCAAGAAGCCGATCCGCCTGCCTGCTGCTCCCTCTGGCAAACCCAGCCAATGGGCCAGGGTCTCGCTGATCGTGATCAGCCGCCCCTCGCGATCGGCTCGATAGAACCCAAGCTGCGCGCTGGTCAGCAAAGCCTCGGGCAGCAGGCCCTCGGGCTCGACTGGCTGAGGCACGACCTCCAGCTTCCAGAGCACTGCCTGCGGAGGGCCGATCAACGGGTGAACGCTCACCCTGACCCGCTCGAGGGCACTTTCCACCACCTCCCCCAGATCCAGGAGCGCCTCGGCCGGAACCGCAAGCCGGGCCGCCTCCTCCAGACGATCCAGCTGCGCGAGCTCTTCGTGCTTGTCGGCGAGCCGTTCGCGCAGCCAGATCCAGAGCGGTTGGAAGGGATCGCCTCCCAGAGCGCCACTCCGCCCGGCCCAGAGCAGACGGCCGCGGTCATCGGCGATCTGATGCCAGCCCTCCTGCGCCTCCAGCGCCTGCAGCAGCAGCTCCCTTTCAGCCAGGGGCACCGCCTCGCCCCCCGCCACCCTGTTTCCTACCGCTGCCTTGCGTCGTCCCAAGGTCAGCAAGCGCAACAAGCCGCTTCTCCCGTAATCATTTTTTTCCGCACGAGGCTAGCATGATGGAAGCGGGAACGGCAGACGGAAGCAGCAGTTCTGGCAGCAGAGCACGCGGTCAGGCGCAGCAAAGGGGCTCCGAGGCAAGAGCGCCGCCTTGCTCTCGTCGGTGCACCCGAGCCTTGTTAGTTTAGCGCCTGGCCTCCAAATGCCTCAGGCATGGCGTTCCGAAGGAGAATCTCATGAGCAAGTTCGTCGTCATTGTCTTCCCCAGCGAGGAACAAGCCACCAAGGGGGCCCAGCTGCTGGATGAATTGAACGAGGAGGGAACGATTTCCCTCTATGCCACGGCGCGTCTGGGCAAGGATGCCGAAGGCAGGATCACTCACAAGGAGACGAGCGGCCGAGGTCCCCGGGGCTTCGTCCTGGGGGCGCTTGCCGGAGCGCTGGTCGGCATGCTGGGCGGCCCACCGGTCGCGGCCGTCGGCGCGGCCAGCGGCGCGCTCATGGGCGGCTGGCGCGACGCGATGGACCTTGGACTTCGCGCGGACTTCCTCGACGAGGTCTCGCGTGAGCTGAAGCCCGGCCACTGGGCGCTGGTCGCGGTCATGGACGAAGAGTGGGTCTCCCCGCTCGATTCCGCCATGGAAGCAATCGGCGGCCGGGTGATTCGCACCCGGCGTGCCGAGTTTGAAGACCACAGGCTCGGCGAAGAAATCGAGATGGCGCGCAGCGAGCTTGCCGACTATGACGCCGAACTCTCCCAGGCAGAGGGATCGGCGAAGGCGGGACTGGCGACGAGAAGGAAGGAGGTCCTGGCCCGCATCGAGCAAGCCGCCGAAAGAACCGAAGCGCGCATCGAGCGGCTGCGAGAAGAAACCGAGGCGAAGATCGAAGCCTTGCAGGAAAGGGCGAGCGACGCCACGGCCGAGGGGCGCAAGAAGATCGAAGCCCGCATAGAGGCGTTGCGCGGCAACTTCAAGAAGCGAGCCGAGAAGCTGAAGAAGGCGCTGGAGGCCGCCCGGGATGCCCTCGACTGACAGCCTGGAAGGATGCTAAGGCGTCCCTCCAGGGAGCTGCTCCGGATGAGGCTGCCCTCCCCCGTTCCCGCTTTTCGGTGCAAGGAACTTGCCGGATGAGTCTCTCCATCGTGCGCAGCCGGGCGGAGCTCCGCGCCAGGGTGTCGGCCTGGCGCCGGGAAGGTGCCCGTATTGCGGTGGTTCCCACCATGGGGGCCCTTCACGAGGGGCATCTGAGCCTCGTGCGCGCCGCGCTTGAACGCGCCCAGCGCGTCATCGTCACGCTCTTCGTCAACCCGAAACAGTTCAACGACGCTGCGGATCTGGCCGCCTATCCCCGCAGCGAGGAAGAAGATGCCGCCAAGCTCGAGGCTCTGGGGGTCCACCTCCTCTATGCGCCGAGTGCCGAGGAAATCTACCCGCCGGGCTTCGCGACGAAGGTGTCCGTCAGCGGCGTCAGCGAGGGGCTCTGCGGCGCGGGGCGCCCGGGACACTTCGACGGCGTGGCGACCGTGGTGGCGAAGCTCTTTCTCCAGTGCGGTGCCGATCTCGCCTTTTTTGGTGAGAAGGACTTTCAGCAGCTCCATGTGGTCCGCCGGATGGCGCGCGATCTCGATATCCCGGTGAAGATCATCGCCTGCCCGACGGTGCGCGAGGCCGACGGCCTCGCTCTTTCTTCGCGCAACCTCCGGCTCTCCCCCAGCGAAAGAGCCATCGCGCCCAAGCTTGCCGAGATCCTCTTTTCAGCGGCCCGGCAAGTGACCGCCGGCGGCCTCGTCACAGCGACCCTCGAGGAGGCGAAGGCTGCCCTGCTTGCAGCCGGCTTCACGAAGGTCGAGTATCTCGAGCTGCGCGCCGAGGACGACCTCGCTCGCCTGGAAGAACTGGAGAGGCCCGCGCGCCTCCTGGCCGCCGCCTGGCTCGGGAGAACGCGCCTCATCGACAACGTCGAGGTCCCCTTGCCTGCCAAAGCCGCCTTGCGCGCGACCTCCTCGGCCGACATCGCCGCGGGGGCAAGCACTGAGGGCTGATGGGGGACCCTGCTACATCAACTAGATAGAAGTAAAGGTATCGCTGAAGAATCATGTCGCTGCGCTTTTGGCGTCGCATTCGTCTGGCGCCTGGGATCACGCTCAACCTCTCCAAATCCACCGCGTCCCTCTCTCTGGGACCAAGGGGTGCGAAATACACCCTCAGCCCCCGAGGCAATCGGCTCACCTTGGGTCTGCCGGGGACCGGGCTCTTTTACACCTATCACCAGCCCCGGCGCGGCAGCTCTTCCAGAAGCGCGAAGCGCAAGCGCCTGAAGCTCGGCTTCTTCCAGCGCCTCACGACCCCCGCCGAAGAGCGCAGCTTCATCGAAGCACTAG
>Ga0079224_100009284_pt1 | contig 13399 bp, 14 predicted proteins | sample Stecom2015_FD_80414 | JGI IMG/M metagenome (GOLD analysis project Ga0079224, IMG submission 80414) | Agricultural soil microbial communities from Utah to study Nitrogen management - Steer compost 2015 | ecosystem: Environmental > Terrestrial > Soil > Agricultural land | place: USA: Utah... | reverse complement strand
GACGTCGTGCGCCGCTCGGTGGCCGAGCGGGTCCGAGCCGCGGTCGGGCTGCCCCCGAAGGACGTGGTGCTCGTCGAGCCGGGCAGCCTGCCCAAGACGAGCTCCGGCAAGCTCCAGCGCTCGCTCTGCAAGGCCCGCTACCTGGGCTCGGAGCTGCAGCCCGCCTGAGTCGCGCCCCGCGCCGCGCGGGGCCAGGGACCGGCTTCCTCATGGCCGGTGTCAGCACCGGGAAGGTCCCCTCCCGACCGGGAGGGGACCGACCCGCGCTCGAGCCGAGCTGACCGTCGGTCAGACGGCCTGCAGCGCCTCCATGACGCCCCTCCAGCGCTCCGGGGAGGCGTCGGTGCGGACGTAGAAGCTGAGGCGCTGCACCACGTCGCCGTAGCGCGCCGCCATCTTCGGAGCGATCTGCTCGGGCTCGCCGACGACGGCGAAGGCGTCGAGGATCTCGTCGGTGATGAGCGTGCCCATCTCCTCCCAGCGGCCCTCCTTGGACATGCGGTTCAGCTCGTCCTGGAGCTCGCCCCAGCCGTGGAGCTCCAGCACCGGGCGGTACGCCGGGGTGGAGCCGTAGAAGGCGATCTGCTTGCGGATCGCCGTGGCCGACGCCTCCATCTCCTCCTCGGTGGCGCCGGTGACGACGAACGCCGGACCGGAGATCTCGATGTCGGCCAGGCTGCGGCCGGCCTTGGCGGCGCCGCGCTCGAGGGCCGGGATCGTGACCTCGCGCAGGTAGCGCTCCGTGGTGAAGGCGTGGCAGAGGAACCCGTCGCACACCTCGCCGGCCACCTCGGTCATCCGCTCGCCGACGCCGGCCAGGAAGATCTTGGCGTTGCCGTGCGGGTTCGGCCCCGGGTTGAAAAACGGGGTCATGAGCGTGTGGGTGTAGAAGTCGCCGCGGAAGTCGAGCTTGGCGCCCTCGTTCCAGCACGCCCAGATGGCCCGGATGGCGAGGATCATCTCCCGCATCCGGGCGGCGGGCGAGGACCACGGCATCGAGAACCGCTTGGTGATGTGGGGCTTGATCTGGCTGCCCAGGCCGAGGATGAACCGGCCCTGGCTGGCCTTCTGCAGGTCGTAGGCGATCTGAGCCAGGTTCATCGGGTTGCGGGCGAAGGCCACCGCGATCCCCGTGCCCAGCTCGGCCCGGGAGGTGCGCCCGGCGGCCACGGCCAGCGGCAGGAACGGGTCGTTCGAGGTCTCGGCCGTCCAGATCCCGTCGTAGCCGAGCGCTTCCTGCTTGGCGGCGGCGTCGCCCGCCCCGCGGAGGTCGCCGCCGATGCTCCCGTCGATCTTCATGCCGGGACACTACCCCGGCGCCTTGACCGGGCAGTCAACTTCGGGGAGGGGCGCGGCGTCCGGGCTCAGCCCTGCTCGCGCAGGAACCGCTCGAGCTCGGCGGCCAGCTCGTCGCCCGTGGCCGGGGCGATCGACGAGGGCTGCTCGTCGACCTGGCGCTCGAGCTCGCGCAGCATCGCCAGGTGCTCGGGGTTCTGGGCGATCAGCTCGTCGATGCGGGCCCGGCTGGCGGCCGCCCGGTCGGCGAGGTCGGCGGTGGGCAGCCGCAGGCTGCCGATGCGGTTGGCCGTCTCCAGCAGCACGAGCGACGCCGCCGGGTAGGGGAGGGCGGCGGCGTAGTGCGGCACCTGGCCCCACAGGCCCACGGCGGGCAGGCCCCGGAGGGCGGCCCGCCGCTCGATGAGCCCCTGCACGCCGGTGGGCACCTCCACGGAGGTGCGGACGAGGCCCGCGGCCAGGTCCGGCTCCGACGCCGACGCCGCCACGAGCGACGGTCGGGTGTGCGGCACCGCGGCGGGGTAGGCGCCGAGGCCGATGAGGAGCCGGGTCCCGAGGTCGAGGGCGAGGTCCACGACCTGGTCGGAGAAGGCCAGCCAGGCGTGGTCGGGCTCGTTGCCGAGGAGGAGCAGCACGTCGTTGCCCTCCCGGTCCCGCGCCCACGACAGCTCGGTCTCGTCCCAGGTGACGCTCGTGTTCAGCCCGTCCTCGAGGCGCATGATCGGGCGGCGGGCCCGCCAGTCGAGCAGCGCGTCGGCATCGAAGCGGGCCACGGGGCGCAGCTCGAGCTCCCCGGTCAGCACGTCGACGGCCGCGTCGACCGCCGCCCCCGCGTCGATCCAGCCCTTGAGGGCCATGACCATGACCGGGGCGCGCAGCTCCGGCTGCTCGACGACGGCGTAGAGGGGGTCGACCACGGCGCTCCTAGCCCAGCCGGGCGACGGCCGCGGCCGCCGCGTCGGCGCAGCGCTCCACCTGGATGGCGAAGCCCTCGTAGCCGGACGCCTGCTCGCCCATGGCGCCCTTCACGTAGCGGGTGTACACGCCCTCCACGATGCAGGCCAGCTTCCAGTACCCGAACGCCACGTAGAAGTCGATCTGCGACAGGTCCCGTCCGGAGGTCTCCGCGTAGCGGTCGAGCAGCGCCTGGCGGGGCAGGAACCCCTCGGCCGTGGTGGGGGTCGTGAGCAGGGCCGCCTGCTCGTCGTCGGGGTCGGTCCAGTAGACCATCAGCAGCCCCACGTCGGCGAGGGGATCGCCGAGGGTGCAGATCTCCCAGTCGAGGACCGCGATCACCTCGCCGTCGTCGTCGACCATGCAGTTGTCGAGCCGGTAGTCGCCGTGGACGATCGCCGCCGGGCCCTGCTCGGGGATCCGGGCGGCGAGCGCGTCGTGGACCTCGTCCACCTTCGGCACCTCCCGGGTCTGGGACTGCTGGAACTGGCCGTACCAGCGCTTCAGCTGGCGGGCGATGTACCCCTCCTTGCGGCCGAGGTCCCCGAGGCCGACGGCGTCGGGGTCGACGGCGTGGATGCGGGCCAGGGTGTCGACGATCGACAGGCTGGCCCGCCGGCGGGCCTCGACGCTCAGCTGCTCCGCCGAGGCCAGGTCCCGGATGATCCGGCCGTCGACGAAGTCCATGACGTAGAACGGCGCGCCGTTCACCGACTCGTCGGTGCAGAGCCCGAGCGCCGGCGCCACCGGGACGTCGGTGGGGCCCAGTGCCGAGATGATCCGGTGCTCGCGGCCCATGTCGTGCGCGGTGGCGAGCACGTGGCCGAGCGGGGGCCGGCGCAGCACGAACCGGCGCCCGTTCGCGTCGGTCACCCGGTACGTGAGGTTGGAGTGGCCGCCGGCGATGAGGTCGAAGGCGAGCGGGCCGGCGGCGCCGGGGACGTTCGCCTCGAACCACTCGGTCACGCGGGGCACGTCGACGCCCTTCACCTCGCTCTGCCCGGCCTGATCCTCGCTCACGTGGTCCTCCCCTGCGGGTGCGATGCCAAGGTGGCGAGGGTACTGCCACCGGTAGGTTGGGGCGACCAGCCGTCCCGCCAGGAGGAGCACCCGTGTCGATCGACGTCACCGACGCCACCTTCCAGACCGAGGTCGTCGAGCGCTCGATGCAGACCCCGGTCGTCATCGACCTGTGGGCGGAGTGGTGCGGGCCGTGCCGGACGCTCACCCCGATCCTCGAGAAGGTCGTGGCCGAGACGAACGGCAAGGTCGTGCTGGCCAAGGTGAACGTCGACGCCAACCCGCGGATCTCCCAGGCGTTCCAGGTGCAGAGCATCCCCGCCGTGTACGCGATGCACGAGCAGAAGATCGTGAACGGGTTCATGGGCGCCCAGCCCGAGCACCTCGTCCGCGAGTTCGTGCAGAGCCTGCTGCCCACCGAGGAGGAGAGCGAGGTGGCCCGCCTCCTGGCCGCCGGGGACGAGGCCTCGCTCCGCCAGGCGCTCGAGCTCGAGCCCGGCAACGAGGACGTCGTGGTGGCCCTGGCCGACCTGCTCGTGGCCCGGGGCGACGAGGCCGGCCGCACCGAGGCGCTCTCGCTCCTCGAGCGGATCCCCGAGTCGGCCGCCACCCGGCGGGTGGCCGCCGCCGCCCGGGTCAGCGCCGCCGGCGGGATCGACGACGTGGAGCGCGAGCTGCAGGAGCTGCTCGACCGGGTGAAGGGGGACGACGACGCCCGGCAGCGGTTCATCGACCTCCTCGAGGTGCTCGGGCCCGACGACCCCCGCACCGCCGAGTACCGCAAGAAGCTCACCAGCCGGCTGTTCTGACCGGCGGCCCGCCACCCGGCCCACGGCTCCATGCGCATCGAGCGCCGCGACGGCGCCATCTGGGTGGTGTCGCGCTTCTCGGCGCCGGGTGCGACGGCCATCACCCTCGGCCCGGTCGTGCTCATCCGCGAGCGGGGGCTGCGCTCGGCCCGGCTGCGCCGCCACGAGCTCGTGCACGTGCGCCAGTGGCGCGAGCTCGGCGTGCTCGGGTTCCTGCGCCGGTACCTCGGCGCCTACCTGCGGTGGCGGCTCCGCGGCTACTCCCACTGGGGGGCCTACCGCCGCGTCCCGCTCGAGATCGAAGCCGAGTGGGAGGCCCGCGATCCGGGCCTGTCCCCGACCGCCGACTGTCCCTAACCTGGAGGTCGCTTCCCCCGCTGCGTCGCCTTCGCGCGCCCGGAGGAAGCCGTGGACCCCGCCCCCGACCCGCTCGACGTCGACCACGGTCCAGGCACGACCCCGCCGCCCACCTGGCGGGCTCGCCTGGAGCAGGTGGCCGACGCCACCGGCACCACCCCGGCCCGGGTGCTGGCCGGGACCGGGCTGGTCGCCCTGGCCGTCGTCGGTGGCCTGTGGCTGACCCGCCCGCCGGCCGACCCGGTCGAGGCGTCCCTGCCCTTCGCCAGCACCACCGTCGCCGCTGAGGTCCCGACCAGCTCGATTGAGCCCGAGGTCGTGGTGGTGCACGTGGCCGGCGCCGTGGCCCGCCCCGGCGTCTACGAGCTGGCCGCCGGCGCCCGGGTGCTCGACGCGGTCACCGCCGCCGGCGGGCTCGACCCCGAGGCCGACGAGCGCCAGCTCAACCTGGCGGCGCCGGTGGCCGACGGCAGCCGCGTCCACGTCCCCGCGGAGGGGGAGGAGCCGGTGCCCGACCCGGCCGCGCCCGGACCCGGCGGTGGCGGCGCCGGCGCGCCAGCCGGGCCGATCGACCTGAACCGGGCCGACGCCGCGGCGCTCGAGGCGCTGCCTGGCGTGGGGCCGGCCACCGCCGCAGCGATCGTCGAGCACCGCGAGCGCATCGGCCGCTTCACCTCGGTGGAGCAGCTGCTCGACGTGCGCGGCATCGGCGAGGCCAAGCTCGCCGCGCTGCGGGACCTCGTGGCGGTGGGGTGAGCGGCCGTGACCGAGCGGGGCGCCCTCGTGCTGCTGGCCGGGGCGGTCCTCGGGGCGCTCCACCCCCGCCCGGTGCCGGTGCTCGCCGCCGCCGGCGTCGCCGTCGGGGCGCTCGCCCTGCGCCGACCGCTCCTCGTGGTGGCGGCGACCACAGTGCTCGTCAGCGCCCTCGGCCACCGAGCGATCACCGGCCTGACCCCACCCGAGCAGACCGACGTGGCCGCCACGATCACCCTGCTCACCGACCCCCGGCCCGTGCTCGGCGGTCTGCGGGTGGAGGCCCGCCTCGGGGACCGGCGCCTCGATGTGCGAGCCCGGGGCGCCACCGCCGCCGACCTGGCGCCGCGCCTGGCCGGTGAGCGCCTGCGGGTGCGCGGCGCCCTCGGCCCGCTGCCCCGCCCCACGGCCTGGTCCGAGAGCCGGCACCTCGCGGGCCGGCTCCGCCTCCACGCCGTGGAGGGCTGGGCGGCCGGCGACCCCCTGTCCCGGGCCGCCAACGGGCTGCGCCGCACCCTGGAGACCGGCGCCGCTGGCCTCGGCCCGGGCCCCCGGTCCCTCTTCACCGGGCTCGTGGTCGGCGACGACCGGGCCCAGCCGGCGGCGATGGCCGACGACTTCCGCGGGGCCGGGCTCACCCACCTGCTCGCTGTGTCGGGCCAGAACGTGGCGTTCATCCTCGCCGTCGCCGCGCCCGTGCTGCGCCGGCTCCGCCTCTGGCCCCGCCTGCTCGTCGCCCTGGGCCTGGTCGGCGCCTTCGCCGTGGTCACCCGCTTCGAGCCGTCCGTGCTGCGAGCCTCCGCCATGGTCGGCCTCGCCCTCACCGCCACCACGCTGGGGCGGCCCCTCAGCCGCCTGCGGGTCCTCGCCCTCGCCGGCGCCGGGCTCCTCGTCGTCGACCCGCTCCTGGTGCGCTCGGTCGGGTTCCAGCTCTCGGCCGGCGCCACCGCCGGCATCGTGGTCCTGGCCGGCCGGCTGGAGGGCGCGCTGCCGGGTCCGCCCTGGCTGCGGGCGCCGCTGGCCGTCACCGTCGCCGCGCAGCTCGGGGTGGCGCCCGTGCTGCTGGCCGCGTTCGGGCCGATCCCGGTGGCGTCGCTGCCCGCCAACCTGCTGGCCGTGCCCGCCGCCGGGCTGGTCATGGCCTGGGGCCTGACCGGTGGGCTCGCCGCCGGCGCCGCGGTGGCCGTGCTCCCCGACGGGCTCGGTGCCGCGGTGGCGCTCGCGCTCCACGTCCCCACCCGGCTGCTCCTGGCCTGGGTGGCCGAGGTGGCGGCGCGCGCCGCCGCGCTGCCGCTCGGGCACCTCGGCGGGCCCCACCTCGTGGCGCTCGGCGCGGCCAGCGGGGTGCTCGTGCGCCCCGCCGGGGCCGCCGCCCCGCCGGAGCGGGCCCCGCGCCGCCGGCTCGCGGCGCTCGTCGTCGCCGTGGCCACGCTGGCCGCCGCCGTGGCCGCCGCGCAGCGCCCGCCCGGGCTGCGCCAGCACCTGGCCCCGGGGCTCGTGCGCTGGCACGCCCACGACGCCGAGGTGCTCGTGCTCGGCGGCGCGGGCGGCCGGGTGGTGCTGCGGCCCGCGGAGGCGCTCGCCGCGCTGCGGGAGGCGGGCGTGGGGGCGGTCGACCTCGTCGTGGTGGCCGACGGGCACCTGCCGCACTCCCTGCTCGAGGCGGTGCGGGCCCGTCACCCGGTGGGCGCCGTGGTCCGCCACGGCGGTCCCTGGCCCGGTTCGGACGTCGAGGCGCCGCTCGTCGTTCCCGCCCCGGCCACGGCCACGGTGGTGCGGATCGGGAGCCTCGACCTGCACCTCGCGCCAGCCGGTGACCGCACCGTCGTCGAGGCCCGCCGGCCACCGTGAGCCCGGGGTCCGGCGCCGCGGCGCGAGGGGATAGGTTCGCCGGCGTGCCTCGTCCCGCCGTCCCGCCGCCTGCGCCTGGCCCGGCCGTCGCCCTCGCGCCGGCGGTGACCGTCCTGCGCCTGGGGGCGGCGGTGCTCGAGGTCACGGTCCCCCGGGTGGCCCTGCGCATCGGCGCCGCCGACGCGGCGCGCCGCGGGCCCGCCGCCGTGGAGGGAGCCGACGTCCTCGTGGCCGACCTGACCGGGATCGACGCCCCCGACGAGGGCGTCGAGCTGGTCCGCGCCCTCGGCCCGGCCGCACCGGTGGTGGTCACCGGCGCTGGGATGGCCGTGGTGGAGGCGGCGCTGGCCGCCGGTGCCGCCGGCGTGCTCGTGGACGGCGACGTCCCCGCCGACGACGTCGTGGCGGCGGCCGGCACCGGCGCTGCGCTGCTCGTCGTCGGCTGCTCGGACGCCGCCGGCGGGCGTCAGGAGGCGCTGGCCCGGGCGGCAGCCGCGCTCGATCCCGGTCCCCTGCTGGTCGAGGCCGCCGCCGCACCGGCGGACGGGCCCGGCCTCGCCCTGCTCGTCGTGGATCCCGGAGCGGGTGCTCCGCCCGGCGAACCCGACCTCGTCCGAGCCCGCCGGGTCGGGGCGATCACCCGCGGGGTGGTGGCCGGCGGCCGCCTCGTGCTCACCGACGACCTCCACCTGGCCCGCCGCACGGTCGAGGTGCTGGGCGCCCTGCTGACGGCGGAGGAGCGGTGAGCGACACCACGATCCCGATCACGCTCGTGAAGGGCGCCGACGAGGTGGTGCGCCGCGACGCCGTGCGGTCCCTCGTGGACGACATCGTGGGCGACGGGGACCGCGGCCTCGTCGTCGAGGAGGTGGAGGTCGGGCCGCCGGACGACGACGGCGACCCGATCGTGGCCCTCGTCGACGCCGCCCAGACCCCGCCCTTCCTCACCGACCGGCGGGTCGTGCTCGGCCGGATCGTCGACAAGCGGGAGCGGGCCGAGCTCGTGGCGCCGCTGGTCGCCTACCTGGCCGATCCGCTGCCCACCACCCACGTCGTCCTCGACTGGGGTGGCGGCAAGGTCCCCAAGTCGCTCACCGAGGCGATCACCAGGGTCGGCGGCGCCCAGGTCGACACCAGCCCGGGCAGCAAGCTGGCCGGCTGGGTGCCGGAGCAGCTGGCTGAGGCGGGGCTGAAGGTCGACAAGGCTGGCCAGGCCCGCCTCGTGACCTGGCTGGGCGACGAGCCGAGCCGCCTCCCCGGGCTGCTCGAGCTCCTGCGCTCCACCTACGGCGCGGGCGCCCGGCTCGGCGTCGACGAGATCGAGCCGTTCCTCGGCGACGACGGGGGCGTGCCCCCGTGGGACCTCACCGACGCCATCGACCGCGGCGACCGGGCCACCGCGCTGGCGCTGCTCGGCCGGATGCTCGGCAGCCGGCACCCGTTCCAGCTGCTGGCCACCCTGCACACGCACTACAGCCGCCTCCTCCAGCTCGACGGCGCGGCGGTGGCGGGGGAGAAGGCGGCCGCCGAGCTGCTCGGCCTGAAGGGCTCGACGTTCCCGGCCAAGAAGGCGCTCGGGCAGGCCCGCCGGCTCGGCCACGACCGGATCGTGCGGGCCATCGACCTGCTGGCCCAGGCCGACCTCGACCTGCGGGGCGGCCGGGCGTGGACCGACCGCCTCGTCCTCGAGGTGCTCGTCGCCCGCCTGGCCAGCCTCTCGCGCTGAGCGCCCCGGCCGCCTCGCCGGGACGGCGCGCGACGACGGCCGGACGCAGGGTCCGGCCGTCGTTCAGGTCTGGGGACCGGCGGGGGGCGCCGGCGCTGGGGGGCGTCAGCCCGCGCTGGCCGCCTCGCGGGCCAGGCGCTTGGACAGCCGCGACTTCTTGCGGGCGGCGGCGTTCTTGTGGATCACGCCCTTGGCGGCGGCCATGTCGATGCGCTTCTGGGCGGCCCGGGCCAGCTCCTCGGCGTTGTCGGCGCCCTCGGCGGCGGCCGCCACCGCGGCCTTGGTGCGGGTCTTCACCTCGCTGCGGACGGCCTTGTTCCGCGCGGTGCGCTTGATCGTCTGTCGGTTGCGCTTGATCTGGCTCTTGATGTTGGCCATGTCGTCCTCTGCTGCGAAATCGAACCGTGCGAGCGTACCCAGGAGGCCCGGTTCGCGTCACATCGGCCGGCGCCGGTAGCGTCTTGCATTCCCCTATGACAGCGCTCGACCGGATCCGGAACATCTCGATCGTGGCCCACGTGGACCACGGCAAGAGCACCCTGGCCGACCGCATCCTCGAGCTGTGCGGCGCGGTCGACCCCCGCGAGATGCGCTCCCAGTACCTCGACTCGATGGACCTCGAGCGAGAGCGGGGGATCACGATCAAGCTGCAGTCGGTCCGCCTCGACTGGCGGGACCACGTGATCAACCTGATCGACACGCCCGGCCACGTCGACTTCGGCTACGAGGTGTCGCGCTCGCTCGCCGCCTGCGAGGGCGTGATCCTGCTCGTCGACGCCGCGCAGGGCATGGAGGCCCAGACGCTGGCCAACTGCTACCTGGCCCTCGAGAACGACCTCGAGATCGTGGCCTGCCTCAACAAGATCGACCTGCCCGCCGCCGACCCCGAGGGCGCAGCAGCCGAGATCGAGTCGGTGCTCGGCATCCCCGCCGACGAGGTGCTGCGGATCAGCGCCAAGACCGGCGAGGGGGTGGAGGCGCTGCTCGACGCCGTCGTGGAGCGGATCCCGCCGCCGGAGGGGGACCCGGACGCGCCGCTCCAGGCCCTCATCTTCGACTCGCACTACGACAGCTACCGCGGCGTCGTGTCCTCGGTTCGGGTGGTGAACGGCGTGCTGCGCACCGGGTCCCGGCTCCGGTTCATGCAGGCCAACGCCACCCACGAGGCCGACGAGGTCGGCGTCCGCCGCCCGGCCCACACCCCGGTGCCCGAGCTCGGCCCGGGGGAGACCGGGTACCTCATCGCCGGGATCAAGGACGTCCGGGAGGCCCGCTCCGGTGAGACCGTCACCGACGCCAGCCGCCCGGCCGCCGAGCCGCTGGCCGGCTACCGGGACCCGAAGCCGATGGTGTTCTGCGGCCTCTACCCGATCGACGGCGACCAGTTCTCCGACCTGCGCGACGCCCTCGAGAAGCTCGGCCTCAACGACGCCAGCTACACCTACGAGCCCGAGACCTCCGGCGCGCTCGGCTTCGGCTTCCGCTGCGGCTTCCTGGGCCTGCTCCACATGGAGATCATCCGGGAGCGGCTCGTGCGCGAGTTCGGCCTCGACCTGATCGCCACCGCCCCGTCGGTCGCCTACCAGGTCTACAAGACCGACGGCGAGGTGGTGGAGGTCCACAACCCGTCGGACCTCCCGCCGGTCACCGAGATCGACCGGATCGAAGAGCCGATGCTGACCTGCACGATCCTCACCCCGAAGGAGTACGCCGGGGCGATCATGGAGCTCTGCCAGAACCGGCGGGGCGAGATGAAGAAGCTGGAGTACATCACGCCCGAGCGGATGGAGCTCCAGTACACGATCCCCCTCGCCGAGGTGGTGCGCGACTTCTTCGACCAGCTGAAGAGCCGCACCCAGGGCTACGCCTCCCTCGACTACGAGCCCGCCGGCTACGCTGCCGCCGACCTGGTGAAGGTGGACGTGCTGCTGAACGGCGTCCCCGCCGACGCGTTCAGCACGATCCTGCACCGGGACAAGGCCCAGGAGTACGGGCGGCGTATCTCCGAGAAGCTGAAGGACCTGATCCCCCGGCAGATGTTCGACGTGCCGATCCAGGCCGCCATCGGGGGCCGGATCATCAGCCGCGAGACGGTCAAGGCCAAGCGCAAGGACGTGCTGGCCAAGTGCTACGGCGGCGACATCAGCCGCAAGCGCAAGCTCCTCGAGCGGCAGAAGGAGGGCAAGAAGCGGATGAAGAACATCGGCCGCGTCGAGGTCCCGCAGGAGGCGTTCATCGCCGCCCTCAAGCTCGACGACTGACGGGCCGGGCTCAGGCCAGCACGGCCTGGACCTGCGTCGTCGACGCGACCGGTCGGCCCTCCTCGTCGGTCAGGTCGGTCTGCACGGTGATGAACCGGCGGCCGGCGCTCACCACCCGGGCCCGGCCGGTCACCCGCCCGGGGCGGGCCGCCTTGAGCAGCACGGTGCTCGAGCTGACCGTGGCCGTCCCCGCCCCCTCGGGCAGGTGGAGGAACGCGGCGACGGCGCCGAGCGAGTCGGCGAGCGTCATGAGCGCCCCGCCGTGGAAGCCGCCGCCGAGCGTGGTGCGCTCCTCGGCCCAGTCGAGGTGGCCCACCACCTCCTCTCGCGAGGCGGCGCTGATCGCCACCCCGGTGTGCCGCGCGAAGGGCATCGTGGCCACGAGCTCGGCCGGGGACAGGGCGGTGGGGTCGGGGCGCATCGCGCGATCCTGCCCGGTCCCGGGATGGGCCGTCGTCGTCATCGGGTCCTCCTCGTCGGTCGGCCCCCCGATCGTGCGGCCACCGGCCGGGCGGCGCCATGACCTTCGAGGTAAGCGCCGTCGGCGCGCCCCGCCAGGTGCGATGCTGCGTCGGTGACCCCGCTGCAGGCCCGGTTCGCGTCGGTGATCGCCGACCTCGCGCCCGGCGAGGTGGTCAGCTACGGGGAGGTGGCCCGCCGGGCCGGTCGGCGGGGCGCGGCTCGGGCCGTGGGGGCGTTCCTCGCCGAGCACGGGGCCGGCCTGCCGTGGTGGCGGGTGGTCCGCGCCGACGGCACCCTCGCCAGCCACAAGGTCCGCGAGCAGGCGCGGCGGCTGCGGGCCGAGGGGGTGGAGGTCGCTCACGGCCGGGTGCTCGCCGCCCTGCCGCCGTGACCGCCGAGCCGGGTGGCCGAGCGCCGGCAGGCGTGCCCGCTACGGTGCCGGAGGCTGCCGGTCGCGGTTAGCACTCGGTAGGATCGAGTGCCAGGAGCCGCGCTGCGGCGCCCGTCACCACACGACCGAGATGCTCGACGAACGCAAGGCCGCCATCCTCCGGGCCGTCGTGGAGGAGTACATCGACACCGCGCAGCCGGTGGGGTCCGCGCACGTGGCGCAGGCCTCCGGCGTGCAGGTGTCCTCGGCCACGGTCCGCAACGACATGGCCGCCCTCGAGGCCGAGGGCTACCTCCGCCAGCCCCACACCAGCGCCGGCCGCATCCCCACGGAGAAGGGCTACCGGTTCTTCGTGGACCACCTCGCGCCGCCGGCCCGGCTCCGCGGCGACGACGCCGTGCAGGTGCGGGCCTTCTTCGACCAGGCCCACGGAGAGCTGGAGCGGATGCTCCACGACACGTCCCGGCTGCTCGGCGACCTCACCCACTACGCCGGCGTCGTCGTCGGTCCCAAGCCCACCGAGGCCACGATCCGTTCGGTGCAGCTGGTGGGCCTCACCCGGGCCAGCGCGCTCGTGGTGGTGGTCCTGTCGAACGGCGTCGTCGAGAAGCACCACCTCGACCTGAGCGAGGCCGGCCCCACCCTGGCTGAGGGGGCGGGGGAGGAGCGCATCGCCGCGGCGTCCGCTCGCCTCGCCGCCCACCTGGCCGGCACCGCCCGCTCGGCGCTGCCGCCGCTGGGGTCGTCGGGGGACGACGTCGTCGACGCCCTCTGCGACCTCGCCCTGCGCTCGCTGGCCGACGAGCGCGGCACCGAGCCCGACCAGGTCTACGTCGGCGGTACCTCCCGCATCGCGCAGGCCTTCGACGCCATCGAGACCGTTCGCGAGGTCCTCGGCATCCTCGAGCAGCAGCTCGTGGTCGTCAGCCTGCTGCGCGACGTGCTCGACCGGGGCCTGCAGGTGGCCATCGGCACCGAGACCGGCATGGCCAACTTGGCCGACTGCGCGCTCATCGTCTCCCCCTATGAGGTGGACGGCGAGCCGGCCGGGTCGATCGGCGTGCTCGGCCCCGCCCGCATGGACTACCCGCAGGCGATGGCGGCCGTCGCCGTGGTCGGCAACCGCCTGTCGCAGCGCCTGACCGAAGGCTGATCGGAGAGACCTCGCCCATGGCGGACTACTACGAGCTGCTGGGGGTGTCGCGGGACGCGTCCCCCGACGAGATCAAGAAGGCGTACCGGCGCCTCGCTCGGCAGCTCCACCCGGACACCAACCCGGACCCGGAGGCCGCCGAGCGCTTCAAGGAGGTGGCCGCCGCCTACGAGGTCCTCTCCGACCCGGAGAAGCGGGCCCGCTACGACCGCTTCGGCGCCGACGGCGTGAACGGCCCGATGGGCGCCGGGTTCGGCACCGGGAGCATCAACGACATCTTCGACGTGTTCTTCGGCGGCGGCAGCCCCTTCGGCGGCGGGCCCCGCCGACCCCCGGGCAAGCCCCGCGGCCCCGACCTCGAGGTCG
>Ga0079224_100009283_pt1 | contig 13399 bp, 11 predicted proteins | sample Stecom2015_FD_80414 | JGI IMG/M metagenome (GOLD analysis project Ga0079224, IMG submission 80414) | Agricultural soil microbial communities from Utah to study Nitrogen management - Steer compost 2015 | ecosystem: Environmental > Terrestrial > Soil > Agricultural land | place: USA: Utah... | reverse complement strand
GACGGATCCCCTCAGCTCCTGCCCGCATCGCCTCATCGTCTACGGCCTGGCCGTCGATGGCGAAGCGTTCGTTCAGCCTGATCAAGTGAGGCGACGTGTAGAGTCCGGTGCGCCAGCCGGCCGCGCGAAGCGCGCGTTCGAGCATGGCGGCCACCGAGCCCTTGCCGTTCGTGCCGGCAATGACGATGGAGTGGAAGGCGCGGTCGGGGTGGTCGAGGTCGGCGAGCAGCCGGCGGATGTTGTCGAGACCCAGCTTGATGCCGAGCATCTCGAGCGAGAAGAGATAGTCGACCGGGGTCACCGCTCGGGCCGGCCGGTCATAACCTTCAGCGTGCGTGCGATCGTGGCCTTCAGGTCGCGACGGTCGACGACCGCGTCGAGCATGCCTTTGTCGAGCAGGAACTCGCTTCGCTGGAAGCCCTCGGGCAGCTTCTGCCGGATAGTCTGCTCGATGACGCGCGGGCCGGCGAAGCCGATGAGCGCCTTCGGCTCGGCGTAAATGACGTCGCCGAGCATCGCGAAGCTGGCGGTGACGCCGCCGGTCGTCGGGTCGGTGAGCACCGAGATGAACGGCAGGCGCTCGCGATCGAGCCGCGCCAGGGCCGCGCTGATCTTCGCCATCTGCATCAGCGACAGCGTGCCTTCCATCATGCGCGCGCCGCCCGAGGCGGAGACGATGACGACCGGCAGGCGCCGCTCGATGGCGCGCTCGATGGCGCGCGTGATTTTCTCGCCGACGACCACGCCCATGCTGCCGCCGATGAACGAGTACTCCATCGCGGCGACCGAGGTCTCGATGCCCTCGATGCGGCCAATGGCCGAGACCACGGCGTCCTTCATACCGGTGGCCTTGATGGACGCGTCGAGGCGCGCCTGATAGGGCTTCGTGTCGACGAACTTCAGGGGGTCGAGCGAGCGGAGCCCGGCGTCGAACTCCTCCCACCGCTCGTCATCGAAGAGGAGCTTGAGGCGGTCGATGGCGCCGATGCGGAAGTGGTGCCGGCATTTCGGGCAGACCTGAAGGCTGGCGGCCAGATCCTTCTGGTAGAGCACCTGCGAGCAGCCGGGGCACTTGACCCACAGGCCCTCGGGTACCCGGCTGGCCTTGTCGGAAGGCGGCTCGATCGGCTTCCGGACCTTCTTGAACCACGCCATCCGCTGATTATCTCACCGAGGGACGTAGTAGCGTGTGCCGCCGCTCGTCGCGCGCACCTGCTTCAGCAGGTCGTCGACCGCCTCGTCCCCCCACCCGGTATCGATGCCCGACGTCTCGACGACGAGCAGGGGCGTTGCCGTGTAGTGGAAGAAGAAGTGGTTGTAGGCCTCGGTCAGCTCGCGGAGGTAGTCGTCGGACAGGCCGCTGGTGTCGTCCTCGTCGCGCTTCGCGCGCTCGCGCAACCGCCTGCGCAGGACGTCGGTCGGCGACTGCAGGTAGATCACCAGGTCGGGCGCGGGCACATCGGCCGCCAGCAGCTCGTTGAGCCGCTGATAGATATAGAGCTCGTTGTCGTCGAGATTGAGGAACGCATAGATACGGTCTCGATCGAACAGGTAGTCGGCGACGATCGTCTGGTCGAACAGGTTGCCCTGCCGGAGCGACGTCTGCTGCCGGTGCCGCGCCAGCAGGAAGAACAGCTGCGCCTGGAACGCCGCGCCGGGGCGTCCGGCACGGAAGTCGTCGAAGAACGGATTCTCGCGCTCGTCGCTGATGACGGCAGCGCCCAGCCGCGCGGCGAGCCTGTCGCTCAACAGCGACGTGCCCGACCCCGGCGGGCCCTCGATGGCCAGGTAGCGGAACTCCAAACGCCAGAAGTATAGCGATGTAGCATTAGCTACGTGCGTATCGACAAGGTCGAGCTGCGCCGGCTCAGGCTGCCGCTCGTCAGACCCTTCGAAACCAGCTTCGCCCGCGTACACGACCGGACGTTTCTGCTCATCACCGTGCACGGAGATGGTCTGGAGGGCTGGGGCGAGTGCGTCGCCGAGGCCACGCCCTACTACAGCGCTGAAACGGCCGCGACGGCGTGGCATGTGCTGACCGAATTCCTCGTGCCGTCGATCCTCGGGGTCGACCTGACGAGTGCGGCCGAGGTGTGGGGGCGGCTGGCGCGCGTCCGCGGTCATCAGATGGCCAAGGCCGCGCTCGAAATGGCGGCCTGGGATCTCGAGGCCCGGCAGAAGTCGATGCCGCTGTGGAAGCTGCTGGGGGGCGACGGGCGGCCCGTTGCGTCGGGCGTGTCGATAGGCATTCAGCCTTCCCTTGCGGCGCTCGAAGAACGCGTGGACGCCGACCTGGCTGACGGGTATCGGCGCGTGAAGATCAAGATCAAGCCTGGCTGGGATCTCGAACCGGCGCGCCACCTGCGGAAGCGGCATCCCGATCTCGCGCTGATGGTCGATGCCAACGCGGCCTACACGCTCGACGCTGCAGAGCACCTGGCGGGACTCGACGACCTGAACCTGATGATGATCGAGCAGCCGCTCGAGTACGACGATGTCGGCCGGCATGCGGCATTACAGGCGCGCATTGCGACGCCCGTGTGCCTCGACGAGTCGATTCACAGCCTGGGCATTGCCGAGGACGCCATTGCGCGCGGCGCCTGCCGCATCATCAACATCAAACCGGGACGGCTTGGTGGACATCTCCAGTCGAAGCTGGTGCACGACGCGTGCGCCGCCGCCGGCGTGCCGGTGTGGCATGGCGGCATGCTCGAGACGGGTATCGGGCGGGCCCACAATCTGCATCTGTCGACGCTGCCGAACTTCACCCTGCCGGGTGACGTCGCGGCCAGCCGGCGCTACTACGCGCCGGATCTGATTGAGCCGGGTATCGAGGTCCGGCCCGACGGCACGATCGAGGTGCCCTCGGGGACGGGCATCGGCGTGACGATCGACACCGATCGCGTCCGCTCGGCTACGGAGGACTCCTGGTGTTCCGCATGAGTTCGCGCGCGCTGCTGGCTGGTGTGGTGATCGCGATCGCGGGCTGCGCGTCGGCGCCGCCCGGGCCGCCGGCGCCGGTTGTGACCTGGGAGCAGAAGCTCGGCTGGATTCTGAGCCTCGAGGATCGGCGTCTGCTGGCCGATCCATCGCTCGCGCCAGCGGCGGTCGTTGCGCCGGGCGCGCCGCGGCAGGGTGCTGCCGCCGCGCCGTTCATCGCTGAGCCCGATCTGCTTGTGCTCGTGCGCGACCCTGAGCCTCGCGTACGACATCGCGCGGCGCTGGCCATCGGGCGTGTCGGGCTGTCCGATGGTGTGCCCGCGCTCGTCGCGCTGCTCGAGGACGCCGAGCCGGATGTGCGTGGTATCGCCGCGTTCGCCATTGGTCTGGTTGGCGACACGGACGGCGTCGCGCCGCTGGTCGCGGCGCTGGCCGATGACGCACCGCTCGTGCGGGGACGCGCGGCCGAAGGTCTGGGCCTGGTCTGCGAGACGGCGCGCGGCGAGTCGCCGACGTGCGATGACACCGTCGCTCCCGCGATTGCGGGAATGGCGGAAGGCTATATCGCGGCGGCTGGCGCGATGACGGGAGACGAGCAGACGGCGAGCTCGCCAGAGGCCGATGCGTGGCGCCTTGCGGCATTTGCGCTCGTGCGGATGCGCGACTGGCCGGCGCTGGCGCGCATCACGATCGACGCGTCCGGGCGGCCGGTGACCTCGTGGTGGCCGGTGGCGTATGCGCTGCAGCGGGTGGGCGATGCCGCCGGCGTCGAGCCGCGCGCGGCGCTGCGTGCACTTGCGGCCAGCGACGCGGTGACGACCGCGGCATTCGCGATGCGCGCCCTGGGCGATCATCGCGACGAGACCGCGCGCGCAACGCTGACCGAGGCGGCGCGCAATGCCGTCGCGGACGTACGCGTCAGGATTGCGGCCGTCCGCGCGCTCGCGCGGCTCCAGGCCGGACCGTCGGTCTCGACGTTGCTCGAGGTGCTGCAGGCGCCGAATCTCGATGACAACCTGCGGCTCGAGATCGTCACGGCGCTGGGCGCGCTCGGCGACGCGCGCGCCGTGCCGATGCTGCTCGACCTGATGGCCGATCCCTGGCCGCTCGTACGCGCGGCCGCACTCGAAGGCGTAGCGCGGCTCGATCCCGACTCGTTCACGCTCGTGCTGTCGGGCCTGTTGCCAGACGCCGACTGGCGCGTGCGCGCGGCGCTCGCGGGGACGCTGGCGACACTGCCGCGCGAGATCGCCGCGCCTCGGCTCGAAGAGTTGTGGAAGGACGAGGACCGCCGCGTGCACGGTGCAGCGCTGTCGGCGGCGGTCACGGCGAAGCTGCCCGAAGCCGAAGCGTGGATCCGCGAGGGGCTTACAAGCGACGACGCGGGCGCGCGCGCGGCGGCGGCGTCGGCGCTGGGCCGGATGCAGCCGGCGTGGGGCGTCGATGCGCTGCGAGAAGCCTATGACGAGTGGGCCATCGAGCCGGACTATGGTCCGCGGGCGGCGGCGCTCGGCGCGCTGGCGCGATATGGTCTCGAGGCCGCGCGCGAGTCACTGACGCGGGCACTCGAAGATCGCGAGTGGGCGATGCGCGTGCGTGCCCGAGCGCTGCTCGAGTCGCTCGGCGCCGACCCCATCGCTCCCGAGGCCATTCGCCCGGTGCCCAATCCGTGGCCGTCGGCGACGTTCGCCGATGCCGCGCTGATCGCGCCGCCCTACTCGCCGCAGGTCTACCTCGAGACGACGCACGGGACGATTCAGATCGAACTGGACGTCATCAATGCGCCGCTGACGTCGTGGAACTTTCTCGAGCTGGCGCGGCGCGGCTTCTACTACGGCGTGACCTTCCACCGCGTCGTCCCCAACTTCGTCGTCCAGGCCGGCGATCCGCGCGGCGATGGGGAAGGCGGGTCGACGCGGACGATCCGCGACGAGTTCAATACGCGGCCGTACGTGCGTGGCACCGTCGGCATGGCGCTGTCGTGGGCCGATACCGGCAGCAGCCAGTTCTTCATCACGCATGGTCCATCGCCACATCTCGACGGGCGTTACACGGTCTTCGGACGGGTGGTGTCGGGGATGGAGGCGGTCGATCGCATTCGCCAGGGGGATGCGATTCTCGCCGTGCGGGTCGTGACGGGAAGCTGAGAGGCAGTGGATCGATTGGTGCCAGCGCCCTGAGCCTTGAGCCCAGAGCCCGATCGAGATCCCCCTTTAAAAGGCAACGAGCTTCCGTTTTACGGGAAGCTCGCTGCTCGGCGCGGAGAAGTTAGCGCTTCTTGCCGCCCTTCTTCTTGCTGGCCTTGGCCTTCTTCGCCATGAGTCTTTCCCTCCCTTCTTCGGTGGAGTGTGCGAGGGCCTCGACCGCATCACAGCGCTGCTGCCTCCCGGCATGCCCAGCCTGAATATCTGCGGCGCCCACCGCCTCGTTGGAGCCCTCGGTCCTCACCGAAGAGCCCGCAGATGAAGAAAGGGGGTGCCGATGTCGACACCCCCGGACCGGACCGAGCGTCTAGCGCTTCTTGCCGCCCTTTTTCTTGCTGGCCTTGGCTTTCTTCGCCATTGTTCCTCCTGAGGAACTGCGCTCAGCTAGAGGACCCGTTCGATGGTGTCCCAATAGGTGGGCTGAGCAAACCACCGTCACACAAGATGTAGATTATGGATGAGAAAATCGTGCTGTCAAGCATAAAAGCACGTTTCTTGTCAAAAAGTATGTCGGTTGATCGCGTTTAACGCTTCAGCGTGCGCGTGTGACGGACCGATCGACGTTGGATCGACGTCCGATCGTGCGCGTGCGATGACAATCGCGTGCGTCGATTACAGGAACGACGTGCGGAGTTGCTGTTTGGCGGCGTGACGCTCGCGCGCGAGCGCGATCAGACGGTCGAGCAGCGCACCGTACGGCACGCCGCTGGCTTCCCACATCTTTGAGAACATGCTGATCGTCGTGAAACCAGGAATGGTGTTCACTTCATTGACGATGATGTCGCGTGTGCCGCGGGTGATGAGGAAATCGACGCGCGCCATGCCGGCGCCGTCGATGGCGCGGAAGGCCTCGATGGCCTGGCGTTGGACCTCGGCCACGAGATCGGCATCGAGCTCGGCGGGAATCACGGTGCGTGAGGCCGCGTCGAGATACTTCGCCTCGTAGTCGTAGAACTCACGTGACGGGATGATCTCGCCAGGCATCGACGCTTCCGGCTCGTCGTTGCCGAGCACGCCGACCTCGATCTCTCGCGCGTCGAGCACGGCGCGTTCGATCACGATCTTGCGATCGAAGCTCGCGGCCAGGTCGACTGCCGGGCCCAGTTCTCCGGCGTCGTGTGCCTTGGAGATGCCGACGCTCGATCCCAGGTTCGCCGGCTTCACGAAGACGGGAAAGCCGAGCGATGCCGCGACGCGCGCTTCGATGCCCGCGCGCCCGGCAGCCCACTCGGCGCCCGTGATCGTCACCGCCGGGCTTACGCGCAGGCCGCGTGCGGCGAAGAGCACCTTCATCACGGCTTTGTCCATGCCGACGGCCGACGCCAGCACGCCGCATCCCACATAGGGCACGTTGGCGAGTTCGAGCAGGCCCTGGATGGTGCCGTCTTCGCCATACGGACCGTGCAGCACAGGGAACACGAGATCGAGACCGAGTCCGGTCAGCACGGCCTTCGAGGCGTCCTCGTCTTTCCGATCGATCGCGAGCAGGGTGTCGGTGCTGGGGCGCGCCAGCAGGTGTACCTCGCGCGATGGGCGCACGGCGCGCGCGCCTTCGAGGCGCGCCTGCTCGATGACGTCGGCGGCCGCGAGCGCCGTCGGCGGCCGATCGGCGAGCGTCCAGCGTCCGTCCTTCTCGATGCGGATGGCGATCGGCTCGTAGCGTTCGCGATCCAGATTGGCGAACACGGCGGCAGCCGACGCGAGCGACACCTCATGTTCGCCCGATCGTCCGCCATAGATCACGCCGACCCGCAGTCGTCTCACCCCGTAATTCTACCCGGTTGAATTTTCCCGGTTGGAAGAACTCTTTCGACAATACGCAACCGGGAAAACTCAACCGGGAAAACTCAACCGGGTAGAATTACGAGTTTGCGATTCGAAGTGACTCATCGTGACGGGCGCGCGCGGCGCGGACGTCTGACGCTCGCGCACGGCACGGTCGAGACGCCGGCCTTCATGCCCGTCGGCACACGCGGCGCGGTGAAAGCCGTGCGTCACGAAGACCTCGAGGCGCTCGGCGCCGAGATCATCCTCGGCAACACCTACCATCTGCACCTGCGGCCCGGCGACGACCTGATCGCGCGCCGCGGCGGGCTGCACCGGTTCATCGGCTGGACGCGGCCGATGCTCACCGACAGCGGCGGCTACCAGGTCTTCAGTCTCGCCCGGATGTGTCGCATCACCGAAGAGGGTGCCCGCTTTCAGTCGCACCTCGATGGTGCGAACTACCTGCTGACGCCGGAGAAGGCCGTCGACATTCAGGCGCAGCTCGGCTCGGACATCGCCATGGTGCTCGACGAGTGCCCCCCGTGGCCGGCCGAGGAATCCGCCGTCCGGGCGGCCGTCGAGCGCACCGGCCGCTGGGCGGCCCGCGCCCGCGCTCGCCATCTATCTATTAAGGATGCAGCGCCGCCGGACGTCCTGCCCACCAATCCCGGCCAGGTCCAGTTCGGCATCGTCCAGGGCGGGACCTTTCATAATCTGCGCGCCCAAAGCTCAGATCTTACGCTCGAGGTTGGCTTCGACGGCTACGCGCTCGGGGGACTGAGCGTCGGCGAGCCGTCCGAGGCGATGTACGACGTCCTCGACAGCTCGGTAGGGCTACTGCCCGAGGACAAGCCGCGCTATCTGATGGGAGTGGGGCTGCCCGACGACCTCGTCGAGGCGGTCTACCGCGGTGTCGACATGTTCGACTGTGTGTTGCCGACCCGCAACGCCCGTAACGGCCAGGTCTTCGTCCGCCAGGGGGTGCTGAACATCAAGAACGCCCGGTATGCCGAGGACGATCGGGCCCTGGATCCCGACTGCACGTGCCCCGTGTGCGTCCGATACTCGCGGGCCTACCTGCGCCACCTGTTCGTCGCGGGCGAGATGGCCTCAGCCACCCTTAACACGTTGCATAATCTACACTTTTACCTTGACACCATGCGACGCATACGGGAGGCTATCGTGTTCGGGACGTTCGACCAGTTCCGTCAGGAGTTCCTCCAGACCTTCTCCCGGACTTCAATTAAGGAATAGAGATCAATGCCTCCTCAGCAGGGTGGTAGCCTGCTCGTCCAGTTCCTCCCGTTCGCCCTCATCCTGGCGATCTTCTATTTGATGGTGCTGATGCCGATGCGCCGGCGGCAGAAGAAGATTGCGGAATTCCAGGCGGCGCTCAAGGCCGGCGATCGTGTCGTCACGACCGGCGGCATCTACGGCACCATCACGAAAGTGAACGACCAGCTCGTCACGCTCCAGATCGCGCAGAACGTCCGCATCGAGATTGCCAAGGCGGCGATCGGCGGGCTGCAGGGGCAGGATCCGGTCGTCGAACCATCCGGGACCTCGTAAGCCATGTACAAGAATCTTCGCTGGAAGCTCCTGGCGATTGCCGCCGTCGCGGCCATCTCCATCTTCGCGTTCATGCCGCCCGCCGAGCGCATCCGCCTCGGCCTCGACCTCAAGGGCGGCGTTCACCTCGTCCTCAAGGTCAACACGGACGATGCGCTGCGGCTCGAGACGGAGACGGCCTCCGAGTCGTTCCGCACCGAGCTGGTCAACGCCGGCCTGACGTCCGCGCTGGCGAACGTCGAATCGCACCTGGCCTTCACGGTCACCGGCGTGCCGCGCGATCGCGACGCCGAGTTCCGGCGCCTCGCGGATCAGTTCGTCGGCGTGAACTTCGACCGCGAGCAGGTGGCCGGTGACGGCGCGCTGACGTATCGCTTCCAGTTGAAGCCGAACGCGCAGCGCACGCTGCGCGAAGAGGCGGTCGACCAGGCGCTGCAGACCATCGATCGCCGCGTCAACGAACTCGGCGTGACCGAGCCGACGATTGCCGAGCACGGGTCGGAGGGCGACCAGATTCTCGTGCAGCTGCCGGGCGTCACCGACATCAACCGCGCGAAGGAGATCATCCGCAGCACGGCGATGCTCGAGCTGAAGATCGTCGAAGGCGGTCCCGCTCCCACACAGGAAGCGCTGCTCGCCAGCTACGGCGGGCAGGTGCCGCCCGACATGGAAGTCGTGCCCGGTCTGAGTGAGTCGTTCGGCGATCGGCCGACGCAGTCGTTCTATCTCGTGCGCCGCACCGCGGCCGTCACCGGCCGCGACCTCCGCAATGCGCGTGCGACGATCGACCAGACCGGTGCGCCCGCCGTCGGCTTCTCACTCAACAGCGAGGGTGCGGCGAAGATGGGCCGCGTCACCAGTCAGAACATCAACCGGCAGCTCGCGATCATCCTCGACAACCGCGTCGAGTCGGCGCCCCGCATCGAGGGCCGCATCGACAGCGAAGGACAGATCTACGGCAGCTTCACGAGTCAGGAAGCTGCCGACCTGGCGCTCATCCTCCGCTCGGGCGCTCTGCCGGCGTCACTGACCTATCTCGGGCAGCGCGAGGTCGGGCCGTCGCTCGGCCGCGACTCGATCGTCGCCGGCGTCACGGCCTCGCTCGCCGGCCTCGTCCTGGTCTCGATCTTCATGCTGGTCTACTACCGGCTGGCCGGCGTCAACGCGATTGTCTCGATTGCGATGAACCTCGTGATCCTGCTCGGGTTCATGGCGTATCTCGGCGCGGTCATGACGCTGCCCGGCATCGCCGGCTTCATCCTGACCATCGGCATGGGCGTCGACTCGAACGTGCTCATCTTCGAGCGCATCCGCGAAGAACTGGCCGCCGGCAAGAGCGCGCGCCAGGCCGTTGCGGCCAGCTTCGATCGCGTGTTCGTGACGATTCTCGATACGCATATCGCGTCGCTGATCGCGGCGGCGTTCCTGTTCCAGTTCGGCACCAGCCCCATTCGCGGCTTCGCGACGACGATGTTCTTCGGGCTCGTGGCGAACGTCTTCACCGCCGTGTTCGTGTCGCGCACGATGTTCGAGGTCGTCCTTTCGAGGAAGCCCGCCGGCGCGACGAAGTTGAGCGTGTAGGAAGCAGCGATGCAGATTCTTTCGAAGACCAACATCGATTTCATCCGCTGGCGCTGGCAGGCGCTGGCGTTCTCGCTGCTCCTGATTGCCGCGGGCGTCGCGACGGTCGTGTCACGCGGCGGCATGCCGCTCGGCATCGACTTCTCGGGCGGCACCATCGTCGTCGTCAAGTTCGATCAGCCGAAGGGCGAGCAGGACGTGCTCGACGCGCTGGCGGGCATTCAGATCGAGAAGACCGTGCAGCGCTACGGCCCGGTCGAGAACAACGAGTTCATGGTGCGGCTGCCTCAGATGATCGAGGAAGAGGAGGGCACCAACCTCGAACAGGGCGCGCGTGCCGTCGTGGCGGCCCTGGAGGCCTCGGAGCTCGGCTCGTTCAGCGTCCAGCAGACCGACATCGTCGGACCCCTGATGGGCGCCGAGCTGCAGCGCAAAGGCATCTACGCGACCATCTTCGCCGTCCTCGGCATCATGGTCTACATCGCCGTGCGCTTCCGTTTCTCGTTTGCGGTGGGCGCGGTCGTCGCGACGTTCCACGACATTCTGGTGACGCTGGCGTTCCTGATGTGGTTCGGATACGACCTGTCGCTGAACATCATCGCCGCGATCCTGACGATTACGGGCTATTCGGTCAACGACACGATCGTCGTCTTCGACCGCGTGCGCGAGAACCTGCGCAGCCATCGCCGCGACCGGCTCGAAGAGGTCGTCAACACCAGCGTCAACGAGACGCTGTCGCGCACCATCATCACGGCCGGCACGACGTTCCTGGCCGTGTTCGGGCTCTACATGTTCGGCGGCGAGGTGCTCGAAGGCTTCGCGTTCACGATGCTCGTCGGCATTGCCGCGGGCACGTACTCGACAATCTTCATCGCGTCAGCCATCGCGATTCTGCTGTCGGACAAGCGCGCCGCCAAGCGGGGCGCGGCGACGGCGCAACCGGCCGCCGCCGGCAAGTCCGGCGGACGCGCGCGGCGCGGGCGTCGCGCCGGCGCGTAGCGCCAGGTGGGTTACGGCGCCGCCGTTCTGCTCGGGATCGTGCAGGGACTCACCGAGTTCCTGCCGGTCTCGAGTTCCGCGCATCTGATTCTCGCGCGTGAGTTCTTCGGCTGGGACGCCGGACGCTTCGGCCTGCCGTTCGACGTGGCGTGTCACGCCGGTACGCTGCTCGCGGTCGTCGCGTTCTTCTGGAAGGACATCGAGGCGCTCGTGCGCGCCGTGCCGAGCGCCCTTTCGCGCGATCCCGGACCGGACGGCCGGCGAATCTGGCTGATCGCCGCCGGCACCGTGCCCATCGTGATCGTCGGTCTGCTCTGGGCCGACGTTCTCGAGCGCGAGATGCGCGGCCCCTGGATCGCCGCCGGCGCGCTGGCCGCCGGCGCGCTGCTGCTGCTCCTCGTCGAGCGCATCGGGCCGCGGGTGAAGGATGAAAGCTCGTTGACGCTGGCGGGCGCGTTTGCGATTGGCGTCGCTCAGGCCTCCGCGCTCATTCCGGGCATGTCGAGGTCGGGGACGACGATTGCGGTGGGCATGGGGCTCGGCCTGCGGCGCGAAGTGGCCGCGCGCTTCACGTTCCTGATGAGCGTGCCAGCGGTCTTCGCCGCCGCGGTGAAGGAAGGCCTCGAGATGGGGGCGCTGCGGCCGGATGGGCCGACGCTCGTGCTCATGGCCATCGGGCTCGTGACGTCGGCGGTGGTCGGCTATCTCACGGTGAGGTTCTTCCTGCGGTTCCTGACGACGAACCGCCTGGACGTCTTCGCCTGGTACCGGCTGGCGCTGGCGGCGTTCGCCGTCGTCTGGCTGATGGCGTCGTAGGGGGTCGGATGCTGCAGTGGATCAGGCGCAGCTTCATCACGGGCTTCTTCGTCATCGTCCCGATCGTCATCAGCGTCGCGGCCTTCGTCTGGCTGTTCCACCTGATCGACGGCTGGACGGCGCCCCTGTGGGCGCGGCTGCTCGGGCGCGAGGTGCCGGGGCTCGGTATCGCAACGACGGCGGCGGTGCTGCTGCTGATCGGCGCGCTGGCGAGGAACATGCTCGGCCGCCGCATTCTGCAGGCGGCGGAGTACTATCTGCTGCGGCTGCCGCTGTTCCGCACGGTGTATTCACCGGTCAAGCAGTTGATCGTGGCGTTTTCGCCCGACAACGAGGCCGGCTTCAAGCGGGTCGCGCTGGTCGACCATCCATCGGGCGGCCAGCTGCTCGGGTTTCTGACGAGAGAGTTCACGCTCGATCGCGGCGCCGGACCCGAGCCGGTGGTGGCGGTATACGTGCCGACCAACCATCTGTATCTCGGCGATGTAGTGGTACTGCCCCGGGATCGGGTATCGTTCCCCGACCTCACGGTCGAGCAGGGGATTCGGGTGTTTCTGACGGGCGGCATGGCGCTGCCGTCTCGCATGCACACGGAGCGGGTGGCGGGCGACGTCACCGAATGAGGGTCTGAGGACAATCGCATGTTGAATCAGTTGTTTTTCGTTCTGGGCATTGGTGCGCCGATTCTGGCGGCCATCTTCGCCTTCGTGCTCATCGGGTCGATTGGCCGGAAAGATCCGGGCAATGAGCAGATGCAGCGCATCGCGGGGCTGATCCGCGCGGGCGCGATGGCGTTCCTGCGGGTCGAGTACACCGTGCTCGCGGGCTTCGTGCTCGTCATGGCCATCATCCTGGCGGTGTTCCTGCCGCGTGCCGGCGTGCCGACCGCCATCAGCTTCGTCATCGGTGCGACGCTGTCGGCGCTGGCGGGCTGGGTCGGCATGCGCACGGCGACCACGGCGGCCGTGCGGACGACGCAGGCGGCGAAGACCGGGCTGGCACCGGCGCTCACCGTCGCGTTCCAGAGCGGCGCGGTCATGGGCCTCACGGTCGTCGCGCTCGGCACGATGGGCGTCGCCGCGCTCTACTACTTCTATGGCGGGCTCGAAGGCCGCGGTGCCCTGGCCGTCGAAGAGCTGTTCGGCTTCTCGCTCGGCGCGTCGTCCATTGCGCTGTTCGCGCGCGTTGGCGGCGGCATCTTCACCAAGGCGGCCGACGTGGCCGGCGACCTGTCGGGCAAGGTCGAAGAGAACATCCCCGAAGACGATCCGCGCAACCCCGCGACCATTGCCGACAGCGTGGGTGACAACGTCGGCGACGTCGCCGGCATGGGCGCCGACCTGTTCGAGTCGTACGTCGGCAGCATGATTGCGGCGGTCGCGCTCGCGTGGGCGATGACGGCGGCCGATGCGTTGCGTCTCTACGGCATCGATGCGTTCGGGTTCAGTGCGCTGCAGGGATCGCTCGTGCTCTATCCGATGCTGTTGTCGGGCGTCGGCATCGTCGCCTCGGTGCTCGGCACG
>Ga0079224_100009282_pt1 | contig 13401 bp, 12 predicted proteins | sample Stecom2015_FD_80414 | JGI IMG/M metagenome (GOLD analysis project Ga0079224, IMG submission 80414) | Agricultural soil microbial communities from Utah to study Nitrogen management - Steer compost 2015 | ecosystem: Environmental > Terrestrial > Soil > Agricultural land | place: USA: Utah... | reverse complement strand
GACATCGAGGCCTTCGACCGGCGTGTGCGTGAGGTGCTGGGCGTCGATACCGTCGCCTATTACTGCGAGCCCAAGTTCGACGGTTTGGCCATCAGCCTGCGCTACGAGCAGGGCCGGCTGGTGCAGGGTGCGACGCGTGGCGACGGCTATACCGGCGAGGACGTTACCGCCAACGTGCGCACGGTGAAGAATCTGCCGCTGCGTCTGGCGTTGAAGGAGCCGCCCGCCGTGCTGGAAGTGCGCGGCGAAGTGCTGATGTGGCGCAGGGATTTCGAACGGCTCAACGCCTCTCAACGCGAACGCGGCGATAAGGAATTCGCCAATCCGCGCAATGCCGCTGCCGGCAGCCTGCGCCAACTGGATTCGCGCATCACGGCGCGCCGGCCGCTCCGCTTCTTCGCTTACGGCGTGGGGCATGCGGAAGGCTGGCATCTGCCGGCCACGCAGGGCGAGTTGCTCGATCTGTTGTCGCACTACGGTTTCGCGGTGTCCGAAGATCGGCGCGTGGTGCAGGGCAGCGCCGGGCTGCACGCCTACTATCGCGACATGCAGGCACGGCGCGCCCGGTTGCCTTATGACATCGACGGCGTGGTATACAAGGTGGACAGCATGGCGCAGCAAAGCGAACTGGGCTTCGTTTCGCGCGCGCCGCGCTTCGCCATTGCGCACAAGTATCCCGCTGAAGAGGCGCAGACCGAATTGCAGGCGATCGAAATCCAGGTTGGCCGCACCGGCGCGCTGACGCCCGTGGCGCGGCTGAAGCCCGTGTTCGTCGGCGGCGTCACGGTGACCAACGCGACGCTGCACAACGAGGACGAAGTGCGCCGCAAGGATGTCTGGCCGGGCGATACCGTGATTGTGCGACGCGCGGGCGATGTGATTCCCGAAGTCGTCGGCGTCGCGCAGCCCGGTCCGCGGCGTGCTGCCGACGAATTCCGCATGCCGGCGAATTGCCCGGTGTGCGGCTCGGCGGTCGTGAGACTGCCGGACGAGGCGGTGGCGCGCTGCTCGGGCGGGTTGTTCTGCCCCGCGCAGCGCAAGCAGGCCCTGCTGCATTTCGCCTCGCGCCGGGCGATGGATATCGAGGGCCTGGGCGAGAAACTGGTCGATCAACTGGTGGACGGCGGCATTGTGCGCACGCCGCCGGATCTTTACCGGCTGGGTGTGCTGAAGCTTGCGGCACTGGAACGGATGGGCGAAAAATCGGCGCAGAATCTGGTCGATGCCATCGACCGCTCGCGCAAGCCGACGCTCGCGCGTTTCATCTATGCGCTGGGCATCCGCAATGTCGGGGAAGCGACGGCCAAGGATCTGGCCGCGCACTTCGGCACGTTAGATGCTTTGATGAGCGCCGACGAAGCAGCACTGCTTGAAGTCCCCGATGTCGGCCCCGTCGTCGCCGAAGCCATCCGGCAGTTCTTCAGCGAGCCTCACAACCGTGAAGTGGTGGAGCAGCTTCGCGCCGACAACATGCTGGAAATCCGCGAATCGGCGCCCCGCCAGATCGTCGCCGAAGGACCGGCGGCCGGGAAGACGTTCGTACTGACGGGTACCTTACCCGGTATGACGCGCGACGAGGCCAAGGCGCTGATCGAGGCGCATGGCGGCAAGGTCGCGGGCTCGGTGTCCAAGAAAACCAGCTACGTGGTGGCTGGCGCCGAGGCGGGGAGCAAACTCGCCAAAGCGGAAGCCCTGGGCGTACCGATACTCGACGAGGCCGGGCTGCTCAACTTATTGCAACAAAAAGGATGAACGGAATGCCTTCCATAACCAAAGCAGTTTTCCCCGTAGCGGGCTTCGGCAGCCGCTTTCTGCCGGCGACCAAGGCCAGTCCGAAGGAAATGATGCCGGTGGTGGACAAGCCGCTGATCCAATATGCGGTGGAAGAGGCGGTGGCTGCGGGCTGCACGGAAATGATCTTCATCACCGGTCGTCACAAGCGGGCCATCGAGGATCATTTCGATAAAGCCTACGAAATCGAAAACGAACTGGCGTCACGCGGCAAGCAGGAACTGCTCGACCTGGTGCAGAGCATCCTGCCCAAGCACGTCAACTGCATTTATATCCGCCAGCCGGAGCAGTTGGGCTTGGGCCATGCCGTGCTGTGCGCGCAGCCCATCGTCAACGACGAACCCTTCGCCGTCATCCTTGCGGATGATCTGATCGACGCGGAGAAGCCGGTGATGAAACAGATGGCGGAGGTCTTCACCCGCGAGGGCCGCTCGGTGCTCGGCGTGATGGAAGTGCCGCGCGAACAAACGGGCGCCTATGGCATCGTGCGTGCAACCAGCGTCGACGATCGCCTCGAGTCGATCGAAGGCATCGTCGAGAAGCCGAAGCCCGCGGATGCGCCTTCCAATCTGGCGGTCATCGGCCGCTATGTGCTCACCCCGCGCATCTTCCACTATCTGCGCACCATCAAGCCCGGCGCAGGCGGCGAAATCCAGTTGACCGACGCCATCGCCGCCCTGCTGAACGAGGAACGCGTGCTGGCCTACCGCTTCGAGGGGACGCGCTACGACTGCGGCTCCAAGCTCGGTTATCTCCAAGCCACCGTCGCGTTCGGCCGCAAGCATGCGGAAGTGGGGGCGGAGTTCGACGAATGGCTCAAAGCCAGTCGAGAGTAGAAACAGCCGGAACCACAGAGTATACGGAGAGCGCGGAGTAAGCCGTCGCGGTGCGCGGCTCGCAGCGCGGCGGGCGCCTGCGCGGTGAGGGCGCCCTTCAAATGCCGAACCAGGGCCAGGCTTCACCGCCTTTCTCCGTGTCTCCGTGTTTCGGCTTTTGGAGCATGGCCGGCCGGCTGCCGACTGCCATCCCGTGACATATACTCCGCCACATGAGAAGCACGGCGGGAGACCGGCATGAAAACAATAGAACAGGCCTGGCGGATGTTGAACGACGCGGACCTCGTGTGCTCCGCGGAGGACGTGGAGCGCGCAATCGGCCGTCTGGGCGACGAGATCACCGCACGCTTTCATGACCGCTTTCCGCTGTTGCTCTGTGTCATGAACGGCGCCCTGTTCTTCTGCGGCAAACTCATGCCGCACCTGCGCTTTCCGCTTACCCTCGATTACGTGCATGCGTCGCGCTACGGCCAGGATATCGACGGACGCGATATCCGCTGGAAAGTCGAGCCGCCGGTGCATGTACGCGATCGGGCGGTGCTGGTGCTGGACGACATCCTCGACGAAGGCGTCACACTCGCTGCCATCAAGGATCGCGTGCTCGCCCGGGGCGCCCTGTCCTGCGATATCGCCGTGCTGACCGACAAACGCACCGGGCGCGTCAAGCCCGTGCGGGCTGACTTCGTCGGACTGGAAGTCCCGGATCGTTTCGTGTTCGGCTGCGGGTTGGACGCCTACGGGTTATGGCGCAATCTGCCGGCGGTCTATGCGCTCAAGGAAGACACCGACTGAGGCCTTGGGCCGGCAGTCCTTTAACCAATCAAGTACGGCAGATCGAAGAATCATGTTGGCAATCATCGGCGGCAGCGGCCTCACCACGCTGAGCAATATGGAAATCACGCACCGCAAGGCGGTGCGTACCCCCTACGGCGACCCTTCCGGCGCGCTGACCTTCGGCAAGATGCGCGGTCGCGAGGTGGTGTTTCTGGCGCGTCACGGTTACGGCCACACCATTCCGCCGCACGAAGTGAATTACCGCGCCAACCTCTGGGCGTTGCAGCAGGAAGGCATCAAGCAGGTGGTGTCGGTAGCATCGGTGGGCGGCATCCGCGAGGACCTGAAACCGGGCACGCTGGTCGTGCCGGATCAGATCCTCGATTACACCTGGGGCCGGCCGTCCACCTATTTCCAGGGCGGCGATGCGGCGGTGGTGCACGTGGATTTCACCATTCCCTACGCCGAACCGCTACGGCAGTGCATCCTGCGCGCGGCGGAGGGCTGCGGCGAATCCATCGTGGACGGCGGCGTCTATGCGGCGACGGCCGGGCCGCGGCTGGAAACTGCGGCGGAGATCAGGCGTTACGAGCGCGACGGCGCGGACATGGTCGGCATGACCGGCATGCCCGAGGCGGTCCTGGCGCGCGAACTGGAACTTCATTACGCAACCATTGCCGTAGTGGTAAATCACGCGGCGGGCAAGGGCGATAGCGCCAAGCGCATCAATTTCGGCGAGATCGAATCGACATTGCAGCAGACTATCGCGCGCGCGCGACGCGTCCTCGAGGAACTGGTGAACGCCTTGTAGCGCCTCATCGCAACAGGAGCCGACATGATTCGCGAAGTCCTGAGAATGGGTGATCCGCGGTTGTTGCAGCAGGCCCAGCCCGTGGAACAGTTCGACACACCGGAACTGCATGCGTTGATCCAGGATATGCGCGACACCATGGCGCATCTGGATGGCGCCGGACTGGCCGCGCCGCAAATCGGTGTCGGCCTGCAGGTGGTGATTTTCGGCGTGAAGCGCAACGCACGCCGACCCGATATCGAAGAAGTGCCGGAAACGGTACTGATCAACCCCAACCTCACCACCATCGGCAGCGAAATGATCGAAGCCTGGGAGGGCTGCCTATCCGTGCCGGGCATGCGGGGCCTGGTGCCGCGCTATGCGCATCTGCGTTATCAGGGGTTCGACGAGCGGGGCAATCCCATCGACCGCACGGTCGAGGGCTTTCACGCCATTGTCGTGCAGCACGAGGTCGACCATCTGCACGGCATCCTTTATCCCATGCGCATACGCGACCTGGCCAACTTCGGTTTCGCCGACGTGCTGTTTCCGGGGGAAGAACAGGCGGGCGACTGAGGGCTACTCCAGCGCCTTCAGTAGCTCCTGCTCCAACTGCAGCACGCCTTTTTCGTTCTCCAGCGCGGCGCCGCTCACCACGAAGACGTCTTCCGCCCGCTCGCCGAGCGTAATGATCTTGGCCGAGTGCAGCGCGATCTCGTGCCGGCTCAATACCCGCGCCAGACGATAAAGCAGACCGGGCCGATCTCCCGCGATGACGGAGAGATAGTGATACTGGCCTTTGTCGTCGGGCCGGATGTGGATTTCCGGCGCGATGGGGAAGTGCTTCAACTGCCGCGATACGCGTCCGCGCGCCGGCGGGCCGAGCGGTGCGCGCCGCTCCAGCCGTTCGCTCAATTCGTATTCGATCAAGTTGATGATGTCGCGATAGTGGTGCGACGTGTCCATCCCCAGCACGACGAAGCTGTCGAGCGCGTACCCGTGGCGGGTATTGTGGATCTTGGCGTCCACGATGTTGAAGTTGATGGACTCGAAGTAGCCGCAGATGCGCGCGAACAGATCCGGGTCTGCCGGCCCGTAGACGAACACCTGCAGCCCTTCGCCGAAGGGCGACAGGCGCGCCTTCACCACCGGCCGTTCGGTGCGTACGCGCCAGTGCAGGCTGCGCGTCTGCCAGGCGATTTCCTGCGGCTCGTTGCGCATGAAGTAGGTGGTGTCCAGTTCGCGCCAGAGGCGTTCGCTGTATTCGTCGGGCAGGGCGTACAGACGCAGCAGGCGCAGCGCTTCGGTCTGACGTGTGTGCGCGTCCTGACCGACGGTTTCGTCCCGGCCGGTGAGCAGCCGCCGTGTGGCATGGAAGAGGTCCTCGAGCAGCTTGCCCTTCCAGGCGTTCCACACCTTCGGGCTGGTGCCGCGGATATCGGCCACAGTCAGCAGATAAAGCGCAATCAACCGCCGCTCCGTCTGCACCAGGGCGGCGAATTCGCGTGCCACATCCGGGTCGGACAAGTCGCGTTTCTGCGCGGTGTTGGACATGGTCAGATGCTGCTCGACCAGGAAGACCACCAGTGCCGTGTCGTCCGCGCGCAGCCCGTGGGCGCGGCAGAACTGCGCGGCGTCGCGCATGCCGAGTTTCGAATGGTCGCCGCCGCGCCCCTTGGCGATATCGTGAAACAGGGCGGCGATGTAGAGCACCCAGTTGCGCTCGAACTGGCCCATCAGGCTGTTGCACAGCGGGTGTTCGTGAACGTACTCGAGCAGCGTGAAACGGCGCAGGTTGCGCACCACCGCGAGGATGTGCTGGTCGACGGTATAGACGTGAAACAGGTCGTGCTGCATCTGCCCGACGATGTCGCCGAAGGCGGGCAGGTAGCGGCCGAGAATACTGTACTGGTTCATGCGCCGCAGCGCGGCGAGAATGCCACGCGGCTGCTGCAGAATTTGCAGGAACTGCGCACGGCGCGCCGGATCGCGGCGGAATTTCGCATCGATACGCTGGCGCGCACGCCACAGAGCGCGCAGCGTCGGTGCGGTCATGCCGCGCAATTCCGGATGCTGCTGCAATAGCAGAAAGCTTTCCAGGATTGCCGCCGGTTCGCGCTCGAACAACTGCGCATCGCGGGCGTGGAGCAGGTCGCGCCGCCGCTGGAAGCGCTCGTTGATCGGTTCGGCCGCTTCGCCGCTGTCCGGGAACAGCGCCGCTTCCATGTTCTGGATGAGGATGGTGTTGAGCTGCGTGATCGCCTTCGCCGCGCGGTAGTAGCGCTGCATGAACACCTCGCTGGCGCGGCGTCCGTCCCGGGCGGTGACGCCGTACTGACGTGCCAGCGCGTCCTGGTAGTCGAACAGAATGCGCTCCTCGCGGCGGCCGGCGAGCAGGTGCAGGCGCAGGCGCAGCCCCTTGAGGAAGTTCTCCTGCCGTCCGAGGCTCAGCGCTTCGCCCCGCGTGATCAGACCGCGCTCGGCAAGATCGAGCCAGGTCGTCCCGAAACCGGCGGCGCGGCTGGTCCACAGAATGGTCTGCAGATCGCGCAGGCCGCCGGGCGCTTCCTTGATGTTCGGCTCGAGGCTGTAGGGGCTGTCGTGGAACTTGGCGTGCCGCTGCTGCTGTTCGAGCAGCTTGGCGCGGAAGAAGCTGCGCGCATCCATGCGTTCGGCGAACGCCGCCTGGAAGGCACGGAACAGCGTGCGGTCGCCGCACAGACGCCTCGCCTCCAGCAGCGCGGTGCGTACGGTGATGTCCTTTTCCGCCTCCTCGTTGCATTGAGCGATGGTGCGCACGCTGTGGCCCAGTTCGATGCCCAGGTCCCACAGGCGGCCGACGAAACGCTCCACGGCCTGCGCGGTGGGTGCATCGGGCGGGGCGGACAGCAGGACGAGCACGTCGACGTCGGAGCCGCGGAACTGGTCGCCGCGGCCGTAGCCGCCGACCGCGACCAGCGCGCAATCGCGCGGCATGGCGGCCGCTTTCCAGGCCTCGCGCAACAGGCTGTCGATGAGTTGGCGATGGCCGCGCAAATAGCGGGCGACATCGTGGTCTGCGGCGAATGCCGCGGCGAGCGCCGCGCGGCCGTTCCCGAGCCGCTGCCGGGCGGCGCCGGCGGCGGCGTCTGGCAGGCGGGCGGGCACGGAGGCCATGTCAGGCGGCTTGCAGGCTCTGCGGAATTGGCGGGGCGCCGGCCGAGACGGTGAGGATCTCGTAACCCGTTTCGGTGACGAGCACGGTGTGCTCCCATTGCGCGGACAGGCTGCGGTCCTGGGTGAGGATGGTCCAGCCGTCGGCGCGCTTGCCCTTGAGTTCGCGGATGCCGGGCTTGCCGGCGTTGATCATCGGCTCGACGGTGAAAATCATGCCGGGCTGCAGCTTCAAACCCGTGCCCGGGCGCCCGTAGTGCAGCACCTGGGGCTCCTCATGGAATTTGCGGCCGATGCCGTGGCCGCAGAATTCGCGCACCACGCTGTAGCCGCGCGATTCCGCATATCGCTGGATGGCGTGACCCACATCGCCCAGATAGGCGCCGGGCTTGATTTTCATGATGCCGATCCACATGCATTCGAGCGTGACATCGCACAGGCGGCGTGCCTGGATGGACGGCTCGCCCGCGTAGTACATGCGGCTGGTATCGCCGTGGAAACCATCCTTGGTAATGACGGTGATATCCAGGTTGACGATATCGCCGTCCTTCAGGGCGTACTCGTTAGGGACGCCGTGGCACACGACGTCGTTCACCGAGGTGCAAATGGCTTTGGGATAGGGCGGATAGCCGGGCGGGGCGTAATTGAGCGGCGCGGGAACCGTGCCCTGCACGTCGCGCATGTATTCGTGGCACAGACGATCGAGTTCGCCCGTGGTCACCCCCGTTTTGACGTGCGGGGTGATGAAATCGAGCACTTCCGCGGCCAGTCGGCCGGCCTCGCGCATGCCCTCGATTTCTTCCGCAGTCTTGATGACGACCGCCATGGATCACAAAGCCTTTCGAAAACGAAGAAGGATAGAGGATGGGGAGCGGGGAGGCAATTTCCCCGCCGGCGGCGAGGCGCTTAATCGTCTGTTCGGCAAGGCGAATTGTTGGGGTCTACAAGGGGTGCGTGCTATACTCCGCGGCCACTTGGGCGCCATGAACTCGGCGTTCGGTGGAGGCGCCGGATCGGCGCAAATCTCAGCGTCCGCCCTTTAGGGTGCTCCGCGTGGCGGGGTTCGGTTGGGCGGGCGTCAGTGATAACCCTAAAACGGAGCAGTCCATGTCTACGACCATGCGTCAAATGCTGGAGGCGGGCGTCCATTTCGGACACCAGACCCGCTACTGGAACCCGAAGATGGCTCCCTACATCTTCGGTCATCGCAACAAGATTCACATCATCAACCTCGAAACGACGTTGGTGATGTACAACGAGGCGATGAAGTACGTCCGCCAGTTGGCGGCGAACAAGGGCACCATTCTTTTCGTCGGTACCAAGCGTTCCGCGCGCGAGATCGTGCGCGAGGAAGCGACCCGCTGCGGCATGCCCTATGTCGACCATCGTTGGCTGGGCGGCATGCTGACCAACTTCAAGACGGTCAAGCAGTCCATCAAGCGACTGAAGGAAATGGAACAGGCGGTCGAGGATGGCAGCGTCGAGCGCATGTCCAAGAAGGAAGGTTTGCTGTTCACGCGCGAACTGGAAAAGCTGCAGCGCAGCATCGGCGGCATCAAGACGCTGGACGCACTGCCTGACGCGCTGTTCGTGATCGACGTCGGCTACCAGAAGGGTGCGGTCGAAGAGGCGCGCAAGCTGGGGATTCCCGTCGTCGCGGTGGTCGATACCAACCACTCGCCCGAAGGTCTGGCGCATGTCATTCCCGGTAATGACGACTCGGCGCGTGCCATTCGTCTGTACTGCCGCGGCATCGCCGACGCGGTGCTGGAAGGCCGCTCGCAGACCATCAACGAAATCATCGAAGCCGGCAGCGACGACTTCGTCGAAGTGGAAGAGAGCGCCGAGAGCTGAGCGGCCGCGGTTCGGGCCGCGCGCTTGCTCGAAGCGCTCGATTCGAAAGGGGCGTATGCCCCTTTTTTTCAAAGATTGACAACGGATCGCACCGCGATCCGTTAAAGAGTACGCGCCGCTTGCGGCGCGCGCATCGAATCAAGGAGCATGGAATGGCTGAAATTACCGCAGCGATGGTGAAGGAGCTGCGCGAGCTCACCGGGCTGGGCATGATGGAATGCAAAAAGGCCCTGATGGAAACCGACGGGGACCTGAAGAAGGCCGAGGACCTGCTGCGCATCAAGAGCGGCGCCAAGGCAAGCAAGGCGGCCAGCCGCGTTGCGGCCGAAGGCGTGATCGGCGCGTACCTTTCGCCCGACGCCAAGCTCGGCGCGCTGGTGGAAGTGAACTGCGAAACCGACTTCGTCGCCAAGAACGAGGACTTCCTTGCCTTCGCCAAGGCATTGGCCGAGACGGTCGCGAAGGAAAACCCGGCGGATGTGGACGCACTGTCCAAGCTGGAGGCCGGCGGCGAGAATATCGAGACCCGCCGGCAGGCGCTGGTGCAGAAAATCGGCGAGAACATCGCCATCCGCCGTTTCGTCCGCATGCAGACCGACGCCAAACTGGCGCAGTATCTGCATGGGGTGAAAATCGGCGTACTGGTGGAACTGGAAGGCGATGACGATCTGGGCAAGGACCTGGCCATGCATATCGCCTTCGCCAAGCCGCAGTACCTGTCGAAGGACCAGGTGGCGCCCGAAGTGATCGAACGCGAGCGTGAAGTGCTGGCTGCGCGTGCCGCGGAGTCGGGCAAGCCCGCCGAAATCGTGAACAAAATGGTCGAAGGCGGCCTCAATAAGTTTCTCGCCGAAATCACGCTGCTCGGCCAGCCCTTTGTGAAGGACGACAAACAGACGGTGGAGAAGGTGCTCGCCAGCCGCAAGGCGAAGCTGCGCAACTACAAATTCTTCGTCGTCGGTGAGGGAATCGAGAAAAAGGTGACCGACTTCGCCGCGGAAGTGGCGGCGCAGGCCGGCGTAAGCAAGTAAACCGACGCGAGATCGCCATGCCGCAACCGCGCCACAAGCGCATTCTGTTGAAGTTGAGCGGTGAAGCCCTGATGGGGGACGACCCCTTCGGCATCAACCGCGATATCGTCGAGAGCATCGTGGCGGAAATCGCCGCGGTGCATGAGTTGGGCGTCGAGATCGGCGTGGTCATCGGCGGCGGCAACATCTTCCGCGGCGTCGCGCTCGGCGCCGCGGGCATGGACCGCGCCACCGCCGACTATATGGGCATGCTCGCCACGGTGATGAACGCGCTCGCGCTGGCGGACGTCATGCGGCTGAAGGGCCTCAATGCACGCGTCCAGTCGGCGATCAAGATCGAGCAGGTCGTCGAGCCCTACATCCGGCCCAAGGCGATCCGCTACCTGGAGGAGGGCAAGATCGTCGTCTTCGCCGCCGGTACGGGCAATCCCTTTTTCACGACCGATACCGCAGCGGCGTTGCGTGGCAGCGAAATCGGCGCCGAAATGGTGCTCAAGGCGACCAAGGTGGACGGCGTCTATACGGCAGACCCGATGAAGGACCCGGGCGCGCGGCGCTACGATAAAGTGAGTTTCGACGAGGCCATCGCGCGCGATCTCAAAGTCATGGATGCGACTGCGCTCGCGCTGTGCCGCGACCAGAAACTGCCGATCACCGTGTTCAGTCTGTACAAGCCGGGTGCGCTGAAACGCATCGTCATGGGCGAGAACGAAGGCACGCTGGTCCACGTCTGAACGGCGTGTCCCCGTTGACAGCAAGCCCGCGCATGCGGGCTGAAGAATCGAGGATAAGAGGATGGATCCCGCAAGCATCAAGAAATCGACCGAGCAGAAGATGCAGAAATCGATCGAGGCGCTGAAGGCCGATCTGGCCAAGATCCGCACGGGTCGCGCACATACCGGCCTGCTCGATCACATCACGGTCGACTATTACGGCAACCCGACGCCGATCAATCAGGTCGCGAACGTCACCTTGGTCGATGCGCGAACCATCAACGTGCAGCCGTGGGAAAAGAAGATGGTGGCGGTGGTGGAAAAGGCGATCCGCGAATCGGATCTGGGACTCAACCCCGCCACGCACGGCGAATCGATCCGCGTGCCGATGCCGCCGCTGACGGAAGAGCGCCGGCGCGATCTCATCAAGGTGGTCAAGGCCGAGGCCGAGAATGCCCGCGTCGCGGTGCGCAACCTCCGTCGCGAAGCCAACCAGCAACTCAAGGAAGAGTTGAAGGCCAAGACGATTTCCGAAGACGACGATCGTCGGGGGCAGGACGATATCCAGAAGCTCACCGACCGCTATATCGCCGAGATCGACAAATTGCTGCAGCAGAAGGAAGCCGAACTGCTGCAGGTCTGACGAAGCCGAGGCTGCGCCGCAGCGTGGCCGGTTTTCGACTCAAGTGCCACGCCGTCGAGGAACGCATGTTCACCAGTCCGACCCAGGCAATACCCGAAAGCGGCGCCATTCCGCGCCATGTCGCGATCATCATGGACGGCAATGGCCGGTGGGCGAAGCAGCGCTTCATGCCGCGCATCGCCGGGCATCGCAGAGGTGCGGAAGCGGTGCGGGCCACGGTGCGCGCCTGCGCGGAGCGTGGCATCGGCTACCTGACGCTGTTCGCCTTCAGTTCGGAGAACTGGCGGCGGCCGCAGGAAGAAGTGTCGATGCTCAAGCAGCTGTTTCGCGCGGCGCTCGAGAACGAAGTCGCCAAACTGCACGAGAACGGCATTCGTCTACGCGTCATCGGCGACATCGAGCCCTTCGGCGAGGACATCGTCAAGCTGGCGCGCGAGGGCGAGGCGCTCACCGCCGACAACACCCGGCTCACCCTGACCATCGCGGCCAATTACGGCGGCCGCTGGGATCTGCTGCAGGCAATGAATCGCATGGTGACCGCACATCCCGAGTGCGCCGGCCGGTACACGGAAGCCGATCTCGCTCCGTATCTGTCGATGAACTACGCTCCCGAGCCGGATCTTTTCATCCGCACCGGCGGCGAGCAGCGCATCAGCAACTTCCTGTTGTGGCAACTGGCTTACACCGAGTTCTACTTCACCGATCTGCTATGGCCGGATTTCAACGCCGGCGCACTGGATCGGGCCATTGCTTCCTATCAACAGCGCGAACGCCGTTTCGGCCGCACCAGCGAGCAGGTGGCGCAGGCTACGCGCACCGTGGGCGGCCAACCGGCCAGCGTGGTGGAATTGCCCGATCCGCGCCGCAAGCTGGCGTCCTGAGCGGCGGGGAAGGCGGCAGGTGTTACGCGATCGCGTCATCACGGCGCTGATTCTGATCGGCGTGCTGCTCGGTGGTCTGTTCTTCCTGCCGGCGCTGGGCTGGGCGCTGTTCATCGGGATTGCGCTTTATTGCGCCGCGTGGGAATGGGCAGGCCTCGCCGGCTATGCGTCGGCCCAACGGGTCGTGTACGGCGCGGTCCTCACCGCGGTCGGACTGGGTTGGGTCTATGCGACCGGCATCCTCAGCGGCGCGATTTCATACGGCGCCGTATCGATGGCCTACCTCCTGGCGGCCGCCTTCTGGGCGATCTGCATGCCGTTCTGGTTGCGTTCGCCTGCCCACAAGCTTCCCGGGATGCTGCTGTTGCTGGCCGGTGTCGTGGTGCTGCTGCCCTGTTACGCCGCGCTGGTACAGTTGCGTGAGGTACATCCCGTCAGCTTGTTACTGTTCATGGCCACCGTCTGGATCGCGGATATCGCAGCCTATTTCACCGGACGCCGCTTCGGCAGGCGGAAACTCGCGCCGTCCATCAGTCCGGGCAAGACCTGGGCGGGCGTTTACGGCGCATTCGTTGCGACGGCCGTTTATGCGGCGTTGTGGATCGTCCTGTTGCCCCAATTCGTGCCGGCCGGTATCGATGCCTTGCCCGGCGGCCGGCTGTGGATGTTCGTCTGCATCGCGGTATTGACGGCGGTTGCCATCCTGGGTGATTTGTTCGAATCGGCTCTGAAGCGGCAGGCCGGCGTGAAGGACAGCAGCCAGTTGCTGCCCGGGCACGGCGGCGTGCTGGACCGGGTCGATGCCTTGCTTCCGGTATTGCCGCTCGCGGCGTTGGTGGTTTCGCTATGACGGTTGTCCAGCGCATTGCGGTACTCGGTGCGACCGGCTCGATCGGCCGAAGCACGCTCGACGTGGTTGCCCGACACCCCGATCG
>Ga0079224_100009280_pt1 | contig 13402 bp, 10 predicted proteins | sample Stecom2015_FD_80414 | JGI IMG/M metagenome (GOLD analysis project Ga0079224, IMG submission 80414) | Agricultural soil microbial communities from Utah to study Nitrogen management - Steer compost 2015 | ecosystem: Environmental > Terrestrial > Soil > Agricultural land | place: USA: Utah... | reverse complement strand
GCCGATCGTCGAGGTTGAGACCGCGAAGGCGGCGGTGGAGATTCCGGCGAAGTGGGCCGGCCGGGTGACCCGCATCTACCACGAGGAGGGCAGCACGGTCGAGGTCGGCACGCCCATCATCGCGATCGACACCGATCCGGATGGCCCGCCGATCGAGGACGCCCCGTCCGGTGGCGGCGAGCGGGAGATCCCGCCGCCCGGCGGAGCCGACGAGCCGGGAATGATCGGCGGGCCGGCGCCCGGCGGTCGTACGGCGGTGCTTGTCGGGTACGGCCCGCGCAATGGTGCCGCGGTCCGCCGGCCACGCAAGGCACCCGCGGGCGGCACTCGGCCCACCGAGGCTCCGCGACCGGCCGAACCAGCCCGACCGGCACCGGCGGGCGCCTACCAGACGGCCGCGGTGGCCGCGCCCGCTGCGCCGGTTGCCCCGGCCACGCCCGCCGCGCCGGCGGCGCGGTCGTCCGAGCGGGTGCTGGCGAAGCCCCCGGTGCGCAAGCTGGCTCGAGATCTCGGCGTGGACCTGACCGGCATCGTCGGTACCGGACCGGCCGGTTCGATCACTCGCGAGGATGTCCAGGCGGCGGTGAGCGCGGCCGCCGAGCGCCCTGCGGTGCCGGCGCCGTCGTTCGGCCCCGACCGCGAACAGCGCATCCCGGTCCGTGGGGTCCGCAAGCTCACCGCGGAGAACATGGTCGCGTCGGCATTCACCGCACCGCACGTGACGGAGTTCCTGACGGTGGACGTCACCCGGTCGGTGCGAGCCCTGGACCGTCTGCGCGAGCAGCCGGAGTGGAAGGGCGTACGGCTCTCGCCGCTGCTGCTCGTCGCCAAGGCGGTACTGCTCGCGATCCGGCGCCATCCGATGGTCAACTCGACCTGGTCCGAGGCGACCGGCGAGATCATCGTGAAGGAGTACGTGAACCTGGGCATCGCGGCCGCCACGCCGCGCGGGCTCATCGTGCCGAACATCAAGGACGCCGGGCGGCTCAGCCTGCGCGAGTTGGCGGATGCGCTCAACGCGCTCGTCAACACCGCGCGGGAGGGCCGCACACCGCCGGCCGACATGACCGGAGGCACCTTCACGATCACGAACGTCGGCGTCTTCGGGGTGGACACGGGCACGCCCATCCTGCCCCCCGGCGAGGCGGCGATCCTGGCGTTCGGCGCCATCCGGGAGGCACCGTGGGTTTACAAGGGCAGGGTGCGACCGCGGCAGGTCACGACGCTCGGGCTCTCCTTTGACCACCGCATCATCGACGGTGAGCTCGGATCGCTGTTCCTGCGCGACGTCGGCGCCTTCCTCAACGATCCCGAGGCGGCGCTGCTGTCTTGGACCTGAGCGGTCCTGGACCAAAGCACCTGTCCTAGACCTGACAGAGGAACGATCGCGGCGACTGGCTGGAGGTCCGTGCCGGGCACCCGGGGACATGGGCGGCAATTCCGGCGAGTCGCCGCGATCTTCTCGATTCGCGCCGGTCTGTGTCTGCGGTCACTGAAAATTCGGTCGTCAGTTGTATAACGATCTTGTTTAATTAAGGTATGACGACGCTAGGAAAGAGGATTCGTAGGCGCCAGCGGTCCCTCCGTAGCGCTGACGCGATCGCTTGGGCCCTGGATCACCGCCGGGCACAGCTGGTCCGGCACGAGTTGCCGGACTTCATCCGACGCCAGATCTGACGAGCCGCACCCGCCCCCGGTCGCCGCGTCGCCGGCGAGCGACACAAGGGGCCGACCGGGGGTAACCGCGGCGCGCGAAGGGCGGGTACCGTGTGCACGTCCGCAGTACGGTCGCGCAGCGGTCCACCGTCCCCCGGTTTGGCGTCCTGACGGCCGGTCGAAGCGGAACAGCTGGCACCACCGTCAGACCAGGAGGCACCGATGTCCGAGGCTCCTTACCCGCCCGCGGAACCGCCGGCGGACGGCGATCGGACCAATCAGGTACCACCACCGCCGCGGTACTCGGCCACCGCCTCGGTGCCCGTGCCTCCGGCCTCCAGCCCGCCGCCGGGGTATCAGCCGCCAGGCCAGTTCGGTGACTTCGACAGCGCCGGGGCCGCCGCGGGCGCCAGCGGCAGCTACGGCCAGGCCAACCCGTACAGCCAGCCGGGCGGGCAGCTCGGCCAGTCCGGCGTGGGTCAGCCCACGCTGGGCCAGTCCGTGTTCGGCCAGCCGGTCCCGGGAGCCTCGGGCGTTGCCGGCTCCGCCGGGCAGGCCGGCCCGGGTCAAGGCAGCCCGGGCCAGGGCGCCATGGGCCAGACCGGTAGCCACTCGGTGACCGGCCAGGCCAGGGTCACCGGCAGTGCATCGGTGCCGGCACCGGCGCCGTCCGGGTTTGGCGGCCCCCCGCAGGGATATCCGGCCCAGCCAACTCCGGCCCAGCCAACGACGTACGGGCAGGCGGGCTCGTCTGTCCAATATGAGCAGTCCAGCGGTGCCCAGTACGGCCAGCCGCCGGCCTCCGGTCAGTACGGCCAGCAGCCAGGCGCCCAGTACGGCCAGCCACCAGCCAGCGGTCCAACCACGTACGGGCAGCCGCAAGGCGCGACGTACGGGCAACCGCCCGCGCCCGGCGGACAGTTCGGCCAGCCCGGAGGCCAGTTCGGTCAGCCCGGAGGCGGGCAACTCGGCCAGCAGTACGGGCAGCCGCAGGGTGGCCCGCCACCGGGTGGGCAGTACGGGGCGCCGCAAGGCCACTTTGGACAGCCTCCGGCCCAGGGTGGGTACGGAGGCCAGGGACCAGGAGGGTACGGCCCTTCGACGTACGCGCCGCCGGCCGACCGGTCCGGTCCAGGGCACCACGGCGGATACCCGCAGCCGTACGGCCAGCCGGAGCCCGGGCGGCCCATGCCGGGAGGACCAAGTGGTCCGGGCGGCCCACCCGACTCGGGTTGGAACTATGAGCCACCGGAGCCGGCTAGCAAGTCGCGCCGGGGCCTCATCGTCACCCTGATCGCGGTGGCGGTCCTCATCGTCGTGGGCATCGGCGGCTGGGTCGGCTGGAGCCTCACCAACAGCGGCACCACCTTCGCCGTCAATGACTGCGTCAAGCAGCAGGGCAACGACGGTGTGAAGACGGAGTGCACCGACGAGGGCGCGTACCGGATCACCGAGATCATGGAGACGGACAACGCCTGCCCCGACCCGATGCAGCCGACGCTGCAGATCACGGAGCGGGATGGTGGTCGCAAGTACGCCTGCCTGACGCCGGCCGCTGCTCCGCCGGCGGATGCCCCCGCGACGGAGTCTCCGGCGCCGACGGCCGAAGCCACCCCGTAGCGCGGCGGAAAGCTCCCGCCGTCTCGCGAGCGATCGGTTAGACCCGACCTGCCGAACCCTTTGCGTGCGGGCCAGGTCCAAGTCCGAATATCGCTCGCGAAACGGTGGTCGCGCCGTAAGACTTTGCACCGTGCTTCGCCGTGTGCTGCCCACTAGCCGAGATGCCCGCCGGATCCTCGTCGGCACGCTGCTGTCCGCGGTAGGACGCGGGCTCACGCTGCCATATCTGTTTGTCTATCTCACCGAGGTGCGAGGCATCTCTGCCGGCACCGTTGGTTTGCTGGTCGGCTGGATGGGCGCGGTGTCCCTGGTGCTCGCTCCGCTCGGCGGCAGCCTGGTGGATCGTCTCGGTGCGCGCCGTGTCGTGTTGCCGCTCTTCGTGGTCGCCGCGCTGGGTACCGCGTCGCTCGCCTTCGTGACGGGACCGGCGAGTGCCTTCGTATCGCTCACGCTGGTTGCGTTGGCCTTCTCGGCGATCTGGGCGGCGCAGACCACGATCCTCGCCTCCCTTGTGGACGAATCCGAGCGGCAGCGGACCTTTGGCTTGAACTTCACGCTGCTGAACCTCGGCATCGGCGTCGGCGGCGTGGTAGGGGGGTTGCTCGTCGATCCGTCTCGCCTCGGCACCTTCCAGTTGCTCTACCTCATCGATGCGCTGAGCTATCTGGGTCCAGCGGTCATCCTGCTCGGCATGCCGCACGTCGGCCGGCGCGTCGTCACCCCCGCCGCCGAGGTCGTGACCCAGTCCAAGGCGGGTGGGTATCTGGACGTGCTGCGTGACCGGACCTTCGTGCGGTTCTTCGTCTTCGGACTCGTGCTGATCACCTTCGGGTACGCGCAGGTGGAGGTCGGGTTCACGGCGTTCGCACGGGTCGTCGCGGGTGTTCCGGCCGGCGTGCTTGGGCTCGCCTTCGCGTGCAACACGTCCGTCATCGTCGTCTCGCAGCTGTTCGTGGTCCGCTGGTTGGAGGGGCGCAGCCGCACCCGCGCGTTGGCGCTCGCGGCGAGCATCTTCGCCCTTTCCTGGGTCATCCTCGCCGGGGCCGGTCTCGCCGGGACCGCGGCGCCGGCTCTCGCCATCGCCGGCGTCGTGGGCTGCACCGTGGTCTTCGCCATCGGCGAGACGCTGATGTCGCCGGTCATGCCCGCCATCACCAACGCGCTCGCCACCGACGAGCTGCGCGGCAGGTACAACGCGCTCGCCAGCATGACCTGGGGGCTGAGCGGAATCGTCGGGCCGGTCGCGGCCGGACCGCTCATCGGAGCCGGGCACGGCTTCGGCTGGGTCGTCATGGTGACCTTCGGCTGTCTCGCCGCGGCGGGTCTCGCCCTAATGCTGCGGCGCCGGCTCACGCCCGTGCAGGACGGTCGCCTGGCGGTGGAGGACGATTCGCAGCCGGCTCGGGTCGGGGCGCGAGAGGCGGAGGACGTGTCGTCCCCGGAGGAGCCCGGCGAACTCGCCTCGGCGCGGTCTTAGGCCCGACCACAGTCCTAGGCCCAACGCAGGCGGGTCATGCCCGATCGGGACCACCTGTGGCGCGTTCAATCCGGGTGGGCAGGATGGAGGCATGGCACGGGTACGGGCGCCGGAGCTGCGCGGGCGGGGATGGCTCAACACCGGTGGAAAGTCGCTGTCGATCCAAGACCTGCGCGGCAAGATCGTGGTCCTCGACTTCTGGACCTTCTGCTGCATCAACTGCCTGCACGTCCTCGATGAGCTGCGGCCGCTCGAGGAACGCTACGCAGACGTGCTGGTGACGATCGGTGTGCACTCGCCGAAGTTCGAGCACGAGCGTGATCCGGCGGCGCTCGCGGCCGCGGTGGAGCGGTACCAGGTAGCCCATCCCGTGCTCGATGACCCCGAGCTCATCACCTGGGGGCAGTACGCGGCGAAGGCGTGGCCCACGCTCGCCGTCATCGACCCGGAGGGCTACCTCGTCGCCTCCATGGCCGGCGAGGGACACGCCGAGGGGTTGGCCCGGCTCATCGACGAGCTTGTCGCCACCCACTCCGCGAAGGGCACCCTGCGGCGCGGCGACAATCCGACCGTAACCGTCCCGCCGCCCGCCACCGCGCTGCGCTTCCCCGGCAAGGCGATCGCCGGCCCGGACGGCACGCTCCTCGTGGCCGACTCGGCACACCACAGCGTGGTCGAGCTCGCCGCCGACGGTGAGACCGTGCTGCGGCGCTTCGGTTCCGGCCAGCGCGGCCGCGCCGACGGGAAGCCCGACGAGGCGAGCTTCTCCGAGCCGGGTGGGCTCTGCCTGCTGCCCCCCGAGGTGGCTGCCGCCGCCGGCTACGACATGGTCGTCGCCGACACGGTGAACCACCTGCTGCGCGGCATCTCGCTCGACACCGGCGCCGTAACAACCGTGGCGGGCACCGGTCGCCAGTGGCGTTCCACTGTGGACTTCGACGAGCACGACGCCCGTGCGGTCGACCTCTCCTCGCCCTGGGACCTCGCCTGGTACGACGGCCTGGTCATCATCGCCATGGCCGGCATCCACCAGCTGTGGTGGTTCGACCCGGTCCGGAAACGGGCCGGCGTCTACGCGGGCACCACCGTGGAGGCGCTCCGCGACGGTCCTCTGGAGCAGGTGTGGATGGCGCAGCCGTCCGGCCTCGCGGTCGATGCGGACGGCCGCACCCTGTGGATTGCCGACTCCGAGTCGTCGGCGCTGCGATACATCCGGGATGGCGTGATGCACACCGCCGTCGGCCAGGGCCTGTTCGACTTCGGCCACGTCGACGGACCGGCCTCCGAGGCGCTCCTCCAGCATCCGCTCGGGGTCGGCGTGCTCGCCGACGGCACGGTGCTCGTCGCCGACACGTACAACGGCGCCGTGCGGCGCTATGACCCGGTCACCGACCAGGTCAGCACCGTCGCGACCGGGCTCGCTGAGCCGAGCGACATCGTGGTGCTGCCGGACGGAACCGTGCTCGTCGTCGAGTCCGCTGCGCACCGGCTCGCCGCCCTCGCTCCTGGCGCGGTCGCGGCCGCTCCCGGCGTCCGGCACCGGACGGAGCGGCCGCCGACCGCTCTGGCACCCGGTGAGGTCTGGCTCGACGTGATCTTCACGCCGGCGCCGGGGCAGAAGCTCGACGAATCGTTCGGCCCGTCGACCCGGCTGGAGGTCTCCGCCTCGCCGCCGGAGCTGCTCGTCGAGGGGTCTGGAACCTCGACGGACCTGCGGCGCCGGCTGGTGCTCGCCGATGGCGTCCCGCGCGGAGTACTGCAGGTCGTGGCGCAGGCCGCGACCTGCGACGCCGATGTCGAGCACGCCGCGTGTCACCTGACCCGGCAGGACTGGGGCGTTCCGGTGGTCGTGGCACCGGATGGAGCGAGCCGGCTACCGCTGATCTTGCGCGGCCTCGACGAATAGTCCGGGCGCGGAAAGCTTCGGCCAGGAGAGGGCTACCCACCCAGGCGGCTCGGCCCTACGCTTGCCCCCGACATCGGGCCGCAGGGGTCTTCGGCGGTCACGGGTCCACCGTCAAGCCGATAGAGGGCCCGACATCGGGCCGGTTAGGGGTAGTTGAGTGGTTCGCGCGGCGAGAGCCCCGGCAGCGTTGCTGGCGGCGACAGTGGCCCTGAGTCTCGCTGGGTGTGGGGCGAGCACGGTTCAGTGGCGCCCTCCTGCGGCGCAAACCCCGCCCGCCACCACGGAACCGACCCCTGCGGTCACGCCCTCAGGCGTACCCACGTCGACCGAGACGGTCCCCGCCGACCAGCTCGTACTCAGCGTGGACGGGATCGGCCCGTACGAGATCGGCAAGTCCACCGTCAACTCGCTGGAGTCGCTGGGCTTGATCACCGCGCTCGAACCGTACTACCCCGAGTTCTGCACCGGCATCAAGACCGCGCTCGGTACCGGCGGCTATACCGGCATGTTCACCCTCTACTTCAAAGACGACCTGCTTGTCGCCGTCCTCACCGGTGCGGAGCAGGTCCGCTCGGTCTCCGGCGCTCGGGTCGGGATGACAACGTCGAGGATCAAACAGATCTACGGCAACCGGGTGAAGGAGTCGGACGGGTATGGCGGCACCAAGATCTATACCGTGACCGTCGACGACCGTGTCCTCGTCATGCAGACCACGGACACCTCCTCGACGATCCGGGAAATGTTCGCGCAGCTCGGCTCGGAGCCGGTGCTGACGCCGAAGGACGGACCTGCCTGTGACTCGGCGACCGGGGTAAGCCCGGGCCCAGGCTAGGGCCTGGGCCGGCCTGGGCTAAGCCCGCTCGAATGGCGCAAGCTCCACACCGGCGGCCGTGAGGGTGTCGCGGATGCGCTGCGCCAGCTCTACCGCTCCGGGCGTGTCGCCGTGCAAGCAGAGCGACTCGATCGGCGCGGAGACGATCGAGCCGTCCCGGGCCTCGACCTCTCCGGCGGTCGCCATCCGTAGGGCGCGGCCGGCGACGACGTCGACATCGGTGATGACCGCCTTCGGCTGGTTGCGCGGAACGAGCCTGCCGTCCGGCTCGTAGGCTCGGTCGGCGTATCCCTCGAGTACCACCCGCAGCCCGGCGGCCGTGGCGCAGGCGGCTAATGCCGATCCCGGCAGGCACAGCACGGGCAGCGTGGGGTCATAATCCGCGATCGCCGCCGTGACCGCCGACGCCTGGGCCATGTCCGTCGTCGCGGTGTTGTAGAGGGCTCCGTGGGGCTTGACGTAACGCACCCGTGCGCCCTGCAGCCGGCAGAACCCGTCCAGGGCAGCGATCTGGTAGATGATCTCGTCGCGCAGTTCGTCGTGGTCGTACTCGATGCGGCGGCGGCCAAAGCCGGACAGGTCCCGGTAGCCGACCTGGGCGCCGATCGCCACGCCGCGGTCGGTCGCCCACTCGCAGATCCGGCGCATCGTCATCGGATCTCCGGCGTGGAACCCACAGGCGACGTTGGCACTGGTCACGAGCCGCAGCAGGGCTTCGTCATCCCCCAAGCGCCAGACCCCGAAACCCTCGCCGAGGTCCGCATTCAGGTCCACGCGTCGAATCTAATCACGGTGCCGGGCCGCGCCTGCGCGAGCCGAGGCAGGTCGGCGGCGTCCACCACCCCGATGACCGGATACCCGCCGGTGGTGGGGTGGTCGGCCAGGAAGACGAGCGGCGTTCCGTCGGCGGGCACCTGCACCGCGCCGAGCACGATGCCCTCGCTGGGCAGCTCGGTGCCGACGGCGCGACTCAGCACCGGTCCGTCGAGCCGTGCCCCGATGCGATTGCCCTTCACCGATATCCGGTACGGCTCGGCGAACAGCAGGTCCCGAGCTGTGACGCTGAACCAGTCGTGACGCGGGCCGAGCCGCAGCCGCAGCCGCAGTTCGTCGGCGTCGTCGGCACCCGCCGGTGGCGGCTCGGTGGCCGGTGGCGGTGGAGCCTTCGACGTAGACCGTCCCAGCGGTAGGACGAATCCAGCTCGCAGTGGCGGCGGTCCGAGCCCCGACAGGGTGTCTGTGGAGCGGCTTCCGAGCACAGGCGCGACCGTTATCCCCCCGGCGAACGCCACATAGGACCGTACGCCCGAGCGGGCCGGTCCCACCTCGACGAGCGCCCCAGCCGGAACCTCGACCGCCGTGTTCATCGGCACCGGCTCGCCGGCGACCCTCACCTCGGCGCGGGCACCAGTCACCGCGCACACGGTCGGGAGTTCCGCACGGACGCTCACGCCGGTCAGTGTTGTCTCCAGCGCGGCGTCGCCGTCGGCGTTGCCGACCAGCCGGTTGGCGGCGACCAGCGCCGGCGGATCAAGCGCACCGGAGCGCGGGACGCCGAGGTGCGCATACCCCCGGCGGCCGAGGTCTTGCACCGTGGTCAGCAATCCGGGCCGGACAACTTCGATCATGACTGGCTGTCCGAACTGGACGGAATGAATCGCACGCGGGTGCCGGGCATCAGCAGGGCGGGCGGATCACGCTCCGGGTCGAAGAGGGTCACCTCCGTGGCCCCGACGAGCTGCCAGCCACCCGGCGAGGCGGTGGGGTAGATGCCGGCGTACCGGTCGGCGAGGCCCAGTGATCCGGCCGGCACGCGGGGGCGCGGGGTCCGGCGGCGGGGCACCGCTAGCTCCGGCGGCAGGCCCGCGAGGTACGCCCACCCGGGAGCGAAGCCGCAGAACTCCACCCGGAACTCCGTGCTGACCAGGCGCGCCACGACCCCTTGCTCGTCGGTTTCCCAAAGCCGGGCGACCTCGGCGAGGTCCGGTCCGTCAAAGTGGACAGTGATCTCGACCGGCCCGCGCGCCGCGCCGGCGTCGACGGAGGGCGGCTGCAGCGTCCGGAGCAGCTCCGTCGCGGCAGCCATGTCCGTGACACCGTCCAGCAGCACGGTCGCCGCGCCCGGGACGATCTCGTCGGCGGTGAACTCGCCCTCGTCGCGCCGTCGTTGCAGTTCGGCGAACCAGGCCGCGGGCTCATCCACCTCGAGCAGCAGCGCTGTCGCGCCGACCGGCCGAATTCGCATCTCCACCCCTTCCCGATCGTCCACGCCCTTCCCGATCGCCCGCGCCCTTTCCGATCGCCCGCGGTCCATCATCGGGCAGCCCGGGCCGCCGAGCCAGGACCGGTGTGACACCGGCCACTACTCATTAGTAACTTACGGTTTCGTAACCGTACGATGGGTGGCGTGACGACGGCCACGCGCCCGCACCGTCCCACGCCGCGCGACCTCGGCAAGCCGCGGCTGCGGGGCTGGCTGCACGCGTACGGATTCTTCGTCGCCATCGCGTGCGGTGCGGTGCTGACCGCGGTCGCCGCGGGCCGGCCCGGAGTGGCGCCGGTGGTGGCCTGCGCGGTCTATGCCGCGACCGTGTGCGGGCTCTTTGGCGTGAGCGCGCTGTACCACCGCCGGGTGTGGAGCCCGCGCGGCTTTCAGATCATGCGCCGGCTTGACCACTCGATGATCTTCGTCTTCATCGCCGGCACGTACACGCCGTTCGCCGTGCTGCTGCTGCCGCCTACCAAAGCGACCGTGATTCTCGGCGTGGTCTGGGGCGGTGCGGTGGTGGGGGTGGCGATGAAGCTCATCTGGCCCCATCTGCCCCGCTGGGCGTCCGCCCCGTTGTACCTGGCTCTCGGCTGGGTAGCGATCGCCGTGCTGCCAGACATGCTCGCCGGTGGCGGTGTGCCCACGCTCGCCCTGCTGCTCGCCGGCGGCGCCGCCTACACCGCTGGCGCGGTGATGTACGCGCTGCGCCGGCCGAACCCGTGGCCGTCGGTCTTCGGGCATCACGAGTTCTTCCACGCGAGCACGCTGGTGGCGGCGCTGTGCCACCACGTAGCGCTCTACTTCGCGCTGTTCGCCTGACGCCGGCCACCGCAGTGCCATCATGGGGCGATGACAGGCGGCTCCAGCCCTACGCGCACGTTGGTCATCCTGCGCCACGCGAAGGCCGCCTCGCCGGACGGGACCGCGGACGTTGACCGCCCATTGACCTCACGCGGGCACGCCGACGCGGCGGCGGCCGGTGCCTGGCTAACCCAGCGGGGCTACGTGCCTGACATCGTCCTGTGCTCGCCGGCGCGGCGGGCCCGTGAGACCTGGCACGGCGTGGCGCTGGCGCTCACGACCGCGCCGCTCGTCCGGTACGAGCTCGACATCTACTCGGCATCCGCCGCCGGCTTGCGCGACCTCATCGCCACCGTCTCCGACGAGATGCTGACGGTCCTGCTCGTCGGCCACAACCCTGCGGTGTCGCAACTGTCCTCGCTGCTCGATCCGAAGAACGCCGATCCGGAGGGCCTGCGCACCGCCGGGCTGGTGGTACACGCTTGGACGGGACGCTGGTCGGACTGCGCACCTGGAGCGGCGACAATCCAGGCTCAGCACACCGCGCGCGCCTGACGCGGGCCGTTGGCTAGGTTGGCCCCGACGTCATGGGCCGCCCATGGGGGCGGGGGTTCGGGGCCCTAGAAGGACTCCTCGGGCAGCTCCATGACGTCGAGCGTGGTGCCCTCGACGATGCGCCGGTCGCTTGCGAGGCGAGGCAGCACCTCTCGGGCGAAGAACCGCGCCGATGCCACCTTTCCCTCGTAGAAGGCACGGTCGGCGGGCGAGACGTCGTCGCGGGCAAGCGCCGCGAGGGCGACCTCCGCTTGCCGCAGCAGCAGCCAGCCGACGATCAGGTCGCCGAGGGCGAGCAGGATCCGGCGTGACGAGAGGCCAACCTTGTAAAGCTGCTGCGGTTCCCCGGCCTGGGCCGCGCCGAGCCAGCCAGTCACCGCGCCCAGCATGCCCTGGGCGTCGGCGAACGCGGAGGCGAGCGCGAGACGCTCCTCCTTCAACCGGCCATTGCCGGACTCCGCATCGAGGAAGGCCTGAATCTCGCCGGAGACCACCATGAGGGCCCGACCGCCGTCCTTGACGATCTTGCGGAAGATGAGGTCCAGGCTCTGGATCGCCGTGGTCCCCTCGTACAGGGTGTCGATCTTCGCGTCGCGCACGTACTGCTCGATCGGGTAGTCCTGCAGGTAGCCGGAGCCACCAAAGGTCTGCAGCGACTCGTGGCCGAGCAGTTCGTAGGCGCGCTCCGAACCACAGCCCTTGACCAGCGGCAGGAGAAGGTCGTTGACACGCTCGGCGACCTCCGCGGCGTCCATATCGCCCGCGGCCTTGGCCAGCGTCACCTTGTCCTGCCAACTGGCGGTGTAGCAGACGAGCGCTCGCAGGCCCTCGGCGTACGCCTTCTGCAGCATCAGCGACCGCCGCACGTCGGGGTGTCGAGTGATCGTGACTCGCGGGGCGGTCTTGTCGGCCATCTGGAGCAGGTCGGCCCCCTGCACCCGGTTCTTGGCGTACTCCAGGGCGTTGAGGTACCCGGTGGAGAGCGTCGCGATCGCCTTCGTTCCCACCATCATCCGGGCGTACTCGATGATGAGGAACATCTGCCGGATGCCGTCGTGACGGTCGCCAAGCAGCCAGCCCTTCGCGGGTGTGCCGTGCTGGCCGAAGCTGAGCTCGCAGGTATTCGAGACCTTCAGCCCCATCTTGTGCTCGACGTTCGTCGCGAAGACGCCGTTGCGCTCCCGCAGCTCGCCGGTGGCCGGGTCGAAGAGGAACTTCGGCACGATGAACAGCGACAACCCCTTGGTGCCCGGACCGCCCGCGCCCTCGACGCCGACCGGGCGCGCCAGGACATAGTGGATGATGTTCTCGCTGAGGTCGTGTTCACCGCTGGTGATGAAGCGCTTGACCCCCTCGATGTGCCATGAGCCGTCGGGCTGCGGGATCGCCCGGGTGCGTCCAGCGCCCACATCGGACCCGGCGTCGGGTTCGGTGAGCACCATCGTGGCACCCCAGCGCTTGTCGACGAACAGCCGCGCCCACTCCTTCTGCTCGGGGGTTCCCTCGACGAAGAGCGTCTGCGCGAACGATGGCCCCGAGGCGTACATCCACACTGGAGCGTTGGAGCCGAGCACGAGCTCGGCGAGCGTCCACCACAGCAGCCGCGGGGCGGGCGTGCCCCCGAGCTCGCGCGGCAGGTCCAGCCGCCAGAACTCGGCGTCCATGAAGGCCTGGTACGAGCGGCGGAAGTCCTCCGGGATAGCGGCGCTGAACGTGGCCGGGTCGTACACGGGTGGGTTGCGATCGCCCGACGTGTAGCTCGCCGCGAGGTCCTCCCGGGCGAGCCGATCCACCTCGAGGAGCAGATTGGCCGCGGTGTCGCGGTCGATCTCGGCGAACGGACCCCGTCCGAGCACTGGGTGCTCGCCGTCCGCGCTGCCGGACCCGAACACCTCGAACAGGTTGAACTGCAGGTCGCGAAGGTTGCTCCGATAGTGGGTCATGCCAGTCGACGCTCCCCGGTCCGGTAGTTACTACTCGGTAATAACCAAATATTACCCGTCGGTAACCCACATTCAAGCGCGGGGTTCGAAACCAGATCACGCCGCCCTTTGGGGGCGCTGGTCCGATGGCGCCCCGGGTCACGCGACAGATCTTGGACAAAACGTCACCGTTGTCATTCCTGTTCGTTTCATCCGGTATGCGCGGCTGGCAAGGGCCGGTCGCGTGAGTCTGCTACTCCAGCCCACGACGAACCGGGGAGGCGCCATGCTGGGCACACGGCTCAGTTCTCTGATCGCGCGCTACCCGCGTCGCTACATCGGGCGGCACCGAGCACGGATGACG
>Ga0079224_100009279_pt1 | contig 13402 bp, 10 predicted proteins | sample Stecom2015_FD_80414 | JGI IMG/M metagenome (GOLD analysis project Ga0079224, IMG submission 80414) | Agricultural soil microbial communities from Utah to study Nitrogen management - Steer compost 2015 | ecosystem: Environmental > Terrestrial > Soil > Agricultural land | place: USA: Utah... | reverse complement strand
GCGCGGTCGTGGGCGGGGGAGAGCCCCGTGGGTTTCAAGGGAGCCGCCGATCCTTCGGTGGATCCGGAAGGCATCTTCGGCTTTATTCTTTCCCCGAAAAGGGGTTTTCCCTTCCCTTCTTCGGAAGAATCGGTACGTGCCGGTTTGAGCGGCGGCGGGAGGTTTAAGCCCCTTTCCTCCTGTTTTTCTTCCCGCGGGCGACGACTATCTCCTCCGAACAGGCGGCCCAACAATCCGGGAGAATTCTTCCTCTTTTCATACGTTTCCATTTGGGAAAGGACTTGGCTCGCCGACGCCCTTTTCAAACTGCGCTCAATGAGCCGCACCATCTCCTTGGAGAAGGGCCGGTCCGGGGGCAGCTTGGCAAGGGGCTCCTCGAGGATCTGTCCGGTCATGCACATGTACATCCAGGTTCCCCAATCGATGACCGGCTCCAACGCCGTATAACCTGTGACACCGCAAAAAAAGACCTTCAGCTGTCCGTCCTCGGTGAGACGAATATTGCGCGGATCCAGCACCAGATACATGGGAAGGGGACGGGAGTTCAGCATCCGCTCCAACTGAACCAGATCCCGTGTCAGCCGAACGGTCTCCTCCTCGCTCCAGGGCTGCACCGGCAGCTGCTCATTCAAGGGCGTAAGGGCTATGTAAGGACGGATAAAGACGATGAAGCGCTCCTCGGTATACACCTCCACATAGGGAAGGACCAGCGGATGATCGAGGACCAGATACTGCTGAATCACCCGGGATTGGGTTCCCTTCTTGAGTTTGGTCAACTGCAGGTAATACCACTCGTTTTCATCCGTGCGGGCAACAGCCAACTCACCGTCCAAGAAGGCTTCGACGCTCTCGATCGCATAGCGATCCCGATACCGTTCACCCACCTTAAAAAACGACGACACTTCTTCCGCCTCCTTGTCAAGCTGAACGCCATATCCCGTTATCAAATTTCACTGCCATCAGCATAACACAGATAACCATCCACTACAATTTCGCTTTTGGCGCCTTATTGCGGCCCTCAACCGGTTCGGGTTGACACGAAAAAGGGGTCTCCATATAATTAACATTATTGATGATTAAGTGGGTTAATATTTCGTAGGAGGAAATGATGGACGAACGTCAAGCAGCAATCCAGGAGTTGGAAACCACCCTCCGCACGGTGTTGCGGTCCATCCACAAGGAGTTGGATGCCCTGCTCGGCGATCAGATGACGATGGCCGAGTATCACTTGCTCAAGCTCCTGTGCCGGGAGGGATCCCTAAGGATTTCCGATTTGGCCCATCATTTGGGAGTCTCGTCGGCCCATGTCACCAATGTGACGGATCGCTTGGAAAACAAGGGTTGGGTTGTCCGGAGACGGTCCGAGCAGGATCGGCGGTCCGTCGTGTTGCACGTCACCGATGCGGGCCGGAAGCGGATGGATCAATTGCAGCGGGAGAAAGAAAAGTATTTTCAACGAAAACTTTCCGCCCTCTCGACGGAATCGCTCCATGCGCTGATCGATCTTTTGAAACGCCTGATTTAAACCTTAGGAATGGAGGGATCGGATGGAACACTTGAGTCAGCGAAAAAAAATCACCATCTTGATCGCCATCATGGTGTCCCTTTTGTTTGTTTCCCTGAACCAAACAATCGTGGGAACCGCCTTGCCGAGGATCGTCGCCGATCTGGGAGGAATGGACCTGTTCAACTGGGTGTTTACCATCTTCATGCTGACCTCCAGCGTCACCGCCATTCTGGTCGGCAAACTGTCGGACATCTATGGCCGCAAACGTTTCATCATCACAGGGCTCCTCCTTTTCATCACCGGTTCCTTTTTGTGCGGAACCGCCGAAACCATTATCCAGCTGATCCTGTACCGCGGACTCCAGGGCTTCGGCGGCGGGATGATCATGTCCACGGCCTTCACCTCCGTCGGGGATCTGTTCCCCCCACGGGAGAGGGGCCGCTGGCAGGGACTGATGAGCGCCTCCTTCGGGCTGGCCAGCGTATTCGGCCCGACCCTGGGCGGTTATATCGTCGACCACTGGGACTGGCACTGGGTATTTTGGGTTTTTTTGCCCTTTGGCCTGGTCGCCCTGGTTCTGATCTTCCGCCTGTTCCCTTCCACCTCCGGACAGAGGCGGGAGAAGGTGGACTACCTCGGCTCCCTGTTCTTAACCTTGACTATCGTTCCCATGCTGTTGGCTTTCTCCTGGGCCGGCGACCGCTATGATTGGCTCTCTTCCGAGATTCTCGGATTGTTCGGCTTCACCCTCATCGCTCTAGCCGCTTTTCTGTGGATTGAAGCCCAGGCCGCCAGCCCCGTGTTGCCCCTGGACCTGTTTCGAAATTCGACGTTCACCATCTCCAACGCCATCGGCTTTTTGACGGGGATGGGCATGTTCGGCACCATCATGTACACCCCCTTTTTCGTCCAGGGTGTGCTGGGCATCTCCGCCACCTCCTCCGGTTTCGTCATGATGCCGATGACCCTGAGCATGGTCATCGCCAGCACCGTCTCCGGCCAGATCATCACCCGGACGGGCAAATACAAGAAACTGGCCCTGTTCGGTCTTGCGGTCATGACCGCCGGACTGTACTCGATGTCCTGGATGGATGCTCACACCGCTTCGTACACCGTGGTGATCAACATCATCCTCGTGGGAACCGGGCTCGGCATCGCTTTCCCGATCTTCACCCTGACGGTGCAAAATGCCGTGGAACACGCCCGCCTCGGCGTCGCCACCGCCTCCACCCAACTGTTCCGCCAACTGGGGGGAACGATCGGCGTCTCGGTCATGGGATCGATCTTTTCTTATCGGATGGAAAGCGAAGTGAAGCGGTTGGCACAGGATGCGCCGATCACTCCCGGTGCGGGGGACACATCCAACCTGTGGAGCGCCTTTCAGGATCCCCAAATCCTGATGGATCCGGAACGCCTCGAACGCATCCGGAGCTCCCTGCCGGAGCAGGCCGTTCCGCTGTTTGAATCCCTGCTCCGGCTGATGAAAGAGAGCTTCAGCCTGGCGATCGAACACGTATTTCTCACAGGCTCGATCGTCGTCCTACTGGCCTTCATCCTCACCCTTTTCCTCCGGGAGATGCCCCTCAGGCAATCCAACCGGCCGGAGGAGCGGGAAACCAAAGCGGAGGGGCCCTTGCCGCAAACCGAAGGATGATCCCGCCATCCCTTCCTTTCGGAATCAGTCATGTTACAATAGGACAAGAACTTGCCAAAGGAGGCATTCACTTGAACCGGGAGCGTTCAGAAGCGTTATATGAACAAGCCTTGGACGTCATCGTCGGCGGTGTCAACAGCCCTTCCCGTTCCTTCCGGGCGGTGGGCGGCGGCTCTCCGGTTTTCATGAAACGGGCCCAGGGCGCCTATTTCTGGGATGAAGACGGAAATCGCTACATCGACTACCTCGGCGCCTTCGGTCCGATCATCCTCGGCCATGCCCATCCGGCCGTTACGGAAGCCATCGTCAAAACCGCCGCCGAGGGCACCCTCTACGGCACGCCGACGGAAAAAGAGGTTCGCTTTTGCCGGATGCTCCGAGAGGCCATCCCGTCCTGCGAACTGCTGCGTCTGGTCAACAGCGGAACCGAGGCGGTCATGTCCGCCATTCGCCTGGCCAGGGCTTATACCGGACGGGACAAGATCATCAAATTCGCCGGCTGCTACCACGGTCATTCGGATCTGGTCCTGGTGGCCGCCGGATCGGGCCCCTCGACGTTGGGCATCCCGGACAGCGCGGGCATTACCCAAAACATCGCCCGGGAAGTGATCACCGTCCCCTTCAACCGGCTGGACACCCTGGAAGAAGCCCTGGATCGTTGGGGAGATCAGACGGCGGCCGTCCTGGTGGAGCCCCTGGTCGGCAACTTCGGGATCGTCCCCCCCGCCCCCGGCTTCCTCGAAGGGGTAAATCGCCTGGCCCACGACGTCGGTGCCCTGGTGATCTATGACGAGGTGATCACCGCCTTCCGCTTTCACTACGGCGGAGTGCAAACTCTGTACGGGGTGGAGCCGGACCTGACCGCCCTGGGCAAAATCATCGGCGGGGGACTGCCCATCGGCGCCTACGGCGGCCGCCGGGAGATCATGGAGCTGGTGGCACCGGTCGGCCCCATGTACCAGGCGGGGACGATGGCCGGAAACCCCCTCTCCGTCGCCGCTGGAATCGCCTGCCTGGAAACCCTGGCCCAGCCGGGGACCTACGAGCGGCTGGATCAGGCGGGGAAACGGCTGGCCGATGCCATCGACGACCTGGCCACCCAACACGGAATCCCCGTTCAGATCAACCGGAAGGGCGGCGCCTTTACCGTCTATTTCACCGACCAACCGGTGACGGATTATGACGGGGCAAACGCGTCGGACGGCGAAGCCTTCGCCCGCTTCTTCCACCGGATGCTGGATAAGGGGATCTATCTCCCCGCATCCAAATACGAAGCCTGGTTTTTGACCACCGCCCATTCCGACGAGGACATCGACCGGACCATTGATGCGGTGGAGCAGGTCTTCCGGGAGATGAAACGGGAAGGAGAGGCAGGCCGATGAACCAACCCAAGAGCCTTTACGAACGGATCGGTGGCGCCGAGACGATTGCCCGTCTGGTGGCCGCCTTCTACCCGCGGGTGCAGGCGCATCCGCTGCTGGCGCCGCTGTTTCCCGAAGACATCACCCCGGTCATGGAAAAGCAGCGCCTCTTCCTCACCCAATTTCTCGGCGGCCCGCCCCTTTACAGCGAAAAACACGGCCATCCCAGGCTCCGGGCCCGCCACCTCCCCTTTCCGATCACCCCCTCCCGAGCCCAGGCCTGGCTTTCCTGCATGGCGGAGGCTCTGGACGAGGTGGGCATCACCGGACCGGAACGGGAGGAAATGTGGGGGCGGCTGGTGATCACCGCCCACCACATGATCAACACCAAGGAAGAATCCTGCAATCCGGAGTGAGAACCGGGAGAAAGCCCTGCCTTCGGGCGGTCCGCCAAAGGCGAAAAAAAGCGATTTTTCGCCCCGCCCCCTGCTGCAGGAGTCGTTCGACGAAAATCGCCATAAACTTCCCAGCTGACCGCCGCATCAGACCGGGAAATTCCCGGTCTCTTGCTTTGAATTCATCCCCACCACAGCAGCCACACCTGCCATCGGATCGCGCCGTCTTCGCCATCCGCCCAGGTTTTCCCGCTCCGGAGCTCCACAAGCCTTTGGACACATCAAAGACCGGACACCTGCCCCGGCTTCTCCTCTCCCAACAAACCCGCCGCATACAAAAATTGAATCCGCTTACAAAACGCCGGAATTCGCTTGTTCCCCCTCGCTTTTGGAGCGATGATGGAATCAAAGAGTACTGCCCGAGGAGGGGAGATCGGAGATGAAACCGTTCCGCTCGCTGTCGTCCGGTTTGTGGGAGTTTTTTCAGGGGCTCGGCAAGACCTTCATGCTGCCGGTCGCCCTGCTGGCCTTTATGGGTCTCATGCTGGGGGTGGGAAGCGCCTTTTCGGGAGCCGCAACGATCGAGGCCTTTCCCTGGCTGGGAAACCCGATTTTGCAGACGATCTTTAAATTTATCGCCACCATCGGCGGGTTCGCATTCACCCACCTCCCCGTTCTTTTTGCGATGGCCATTCCCCTGGGATTGGCCCGTCAGGAGAAGGGCGTCGCCGCCTTTTCCGGGTTTGTCGGCTATATCGTCATGCACCTGTCCATCAATTTCTACCTGACCGAAACCGGCCAACTGGCGCCGGAGGAAACCATGAGGCAGGTCGGTCAGGGGATGGTCATGGGGATTCAAACCTTCGAGATGGGGGTGCTCGGCGGCATCATCGCCGGGATCATCGTCTACTTCCTGCATCGCAGGTTCCACTCGGTTCAACTGCCCGACGCCTTCGCCTTCTTCAGCGGAGCCCGCTTCGTACCGATCATCACCGCCCTGGTGATGTCTGTCGTCGGCATCGCCATGCCGATCATCTGGCCGCTGTTCGCCTGGATGATCAACGGAATCGGATCGCTGATCCAGAAGGCGGGAGCCGTCGGCCCCTTCCTGTTCGGAGCCGGCGAACGGTTGCTGCTTCCCTTCGGTCTGCACCACATCCTGGTGGCCCTGATCCGCTTCACGGAGGCGGGCGGCACGGCCGTCGTCTGCGGGGAAACGGTGGCCGGAGCCCTCAACATCTTCTACAAGGAGCTCGCCTGTCCCGAGGTGACTCATTTCAGCGTCCAGGCGACCCAGTTCCTGTCCCAGGGAAAAATGCCCTCCTTCCTGTTCGGACTGCCCGCCGTCGCCCTGGCGATTTATCACACGGCCTATCCGGAAAACCGCAAAAAGATCCGCGGACTGTTGATCTCCGGCGTCGTGGCGTCCATGGTCGCCGGCATCACGGAACCGATTGAGTTTCTCTTCTTGTTCGTCGCCCCCGTCCTGTACCTCATCCACACGGTCTTGACGGGCCTGGGCTTTATGGTGATGGGGCTGTTGGGCGTCACCATCGGAAACACCGATGGAAACGTCATTGATTTCATCGTCTTCGGGCTGCTCCAGGGCTGGAAGACCAAGTGGTACCTGGTGCCGATCGTCGGGGTCGTCTGGTTTGTTGTGTATTATGCGGTCTTCCGCTTCGCCATCGTCAAATTCGATCTGAGAACGCCCGGCCGGGAGCAAAAGTCCCAGGCCGAGGGCGAGGAGGAACCCTCCACCGGCGAAACGGGCAAAACGATCGACTACAACGCCCAGCGGGTACTGGAAGCACTGGGAGGACCCGAAAATATTCTCTCCCTGGACAACTGCATCACCCGCCTTCGGCTGGTGGTCAAGGACATGAAGCCCATCGATGAGGAGGCCCTGAAGGCCAACGGGGCCATCGGCGTCGTGAAGCTGGACGATGCCAATCTGCAGGTGGTGGTGGGCCCGCAGGTGGGTCTGTTGAAAAACCGCCTGGAAAAGCTGATTCAGCAGCAAAGGAAGTCGGATCATGAAGTATGATTTTGACCGGGTAATCGATCGCCGGGGAACCCACTGCACACAATGGGATTATGTGGAGGATCGCTTCGGAGTGCCGGATTTGCTCCCCTTCACCATTTCGGACATGGATATTCCGTCGCCGCCCGCGATTCTGCAGGCCCTGGAGCAGCGGGTTAAGCACGGGATCTTCGGATATACGCGGTGGAACCACCGGGAATTCAAAGGGGCCATCCGCCGCTGGTTTGCCCGGCGCTTTTCCGCCGATCTCGACGAAGATTGGATTGTATACAGTCCGTCGGTGATCTATTCCTGTTCGAAGCTGATTGAGATGTTGAGCGAAGAAGGGGACCACATCGTGGTACAGACCCCCGCCTACGACGCCTTTCATCCCATGGTGAAGGCGAGCGGGCGCCGGTGGATCGCCAACGAACTGCGGTATACACAGGGACGGTACCGCATCGACTTTGCCGATCTGGAACAGAAGCTCGCCCATCCGAAGGCGAAGATCCTGCTGTGGTGCAGTCCCCACAATCCGACGGGACGGGTTTGGACCCGAAAGGAATTGGATGAGGTGGTTCGGCTCTGCCGGAAGCATCGGGTCGCCATCATCTCGGATGAAATCCACATGGACATCGTCTATGCCCCTGCTCGCCATCTTCCCATCACGGAAGCGGCGGAGGGCTACCGGGAATCGGTCTTTCTCTGCACCTCCGCCTCGAAAACCTTCAATATCCCGGGGCTGGGCGGATCCTACGCGATTCTGCCGAACCCCGACATCCGGCGCCGTTTTTTGGCGACCATGAAGGAGCGGGACGGCTTATCCAGCGCCAGCATCCCGGGAACCCTGGCCACCATCGAAGGATACGAGCGGGGCGAAGACTGGGTGGACTCCCTGGTGGAGTACCTGCACGGGAATATGAAGACCGTCGCCCGTTTTTTGCACCAACACCTGCCGGAATTCCAATTTTCCATACCGGAGGCCACCTATCTGGCCTGGATCGACGCCTCCCGGCTCCCCTTCACCGGCGAAGCGCTGCAGGATGCGTTGATCCACCGGGGAAAAGTGGCCATCATGCCGGGAAGCTATTACGGCCCCAACGCAGACTCCTTTTTGCGCATGAATGTCGGTTGTGCGCGCTCCAAGGTGATCCAGGGCCTGAACCGGATGAAACGGGCGGTGGACCAATTGCATCGGGAGCGCGGAGGCTGACCAGCAACCCCTCCCGAAGGCAAAGGCGGAGGCATCGGTGTTGTCCAGTCGAAACGCATCGGTTTCCAGCGGGTGCTGCTGACGGGATGCCCGTCAGCAGCTTGCTTTTTTCGTGGTATACTGTAGAGGACCATACGACTGGGATATGGGAGCGCCGAAGGATGAGACATCTGCTGAAGCGATGGCAACCGGTACGACAACACTTGAGCCCCCTGGAACAACGGGTGCTGGACTATATTTTTGAACACCCGGAACGGGTGATTGACTGCAAGGTGGACGAACTGGCCAAAACCCTGTACGTCTCGACGGCCACCATCAGCCGGACGTGTCAAGCCCTCGGGTTTCGGGGATTTCAGGAATTGAAATACGCCCTCCAGCAGGCGATCCAAAGGGAGCCCACAGCCGGTGCCGAACCGGAATCCTTCCCCTTGCAGAAACACGTCGATCGGTTTCGCCGCGACTTCGAGATGACGATCCGTCAGCTGGATTACGGAAAAATTCGCCGCGTCGCCGCGATCATGCACGAAAGCCCGAGAATCGAATTCTTCGGCGTGGGCAACTCCCTGTTTCCCTGTCTGGAGGCGGCCAAAAAACTCACCTTTGCCGGCAAATGGTGCAACGCCCGGACCGATTGGGATGACCTGGAGATGACGGCCCAGTCGATGACCGAGGATGATCTGGCGTTTCTGGTCTCCTACAGCGGTGAAACCCAGAGCATCCTGCATTTCGCCCAGATTTTAAAGCGCAATCGGGTGAAGCTGGTCACCCTCACCGGCCCCCATCCCAACCGGCTGGAACGCATGGCGGACATTGTGCTGAAGGGGCATATCACCGATTGTTACGATGGCCAGTTGGATCTCTGTTCGCGCTTTCCCTTCAGCCTCCTGTTGGATCTGGTGATCATCGAACACATCCGCCAGCGGAGAGAATCTTCAACCCGCAGGCCATAATCCCTTTCCGAAGAACCAGGGCGCCCCTTCCCTCCTCTTCTCCCCTGCACCCCGTAATCCGTCCCATCCGCGTTTGTCGACCGACGAACCGTATAGCGGCGGCGGTGTATAAAAATATGTAAAAGTTTTTTCATTCCGCCCTTTCACTATTCCCGAAGATTATAAACTGGTGTATATTTATTTTAACAAAAAGCGGAAGAAGGAGTGATCGGCCTTGAACCCGTTAGAGATAAAAGAGCTGGGGGATATCATCCGCAAAGTGCGAAAGGAACAGGGCTTGCGCTTGGAAGATTTGGCGGACGATCAGATCTCTCCCGCCACCATCAGCAATATCGAACGGGGGATTCCCCACGTCCGTCCCGACAAGGTGATGTATCTACTGCAAAAGCTGGAAATCCCCATGGACAAGCTTCCGGAAATTATGAACGGGGAACAACGCGAGCTTGAGGATCTCCGCTTCCGCCTCATGATCATCGAAACCCTTACGGATACGGGCCGGCACGAAGAGGCCCTGGAACAACTGGACGCTGCCGGAATCGACGACGGCCATCTACTCGCTCCCTCCGCCTACTTTCTTCGAGGAAAAGTCCTCTTTCGCAAAAAGAAATGGCGCCAGGCAGAGCGCGCCTTCTCCAACGGAATCCGACTCGCTGAACAGCAACCCCACGCCGATCGATCCAACATGATTTCCACCTGCTATCTGATGCTCGGCTTATGCAGTTACCATCAAAACAACCTGGAAAAAGCCCTGGAGCATACGGAAAATGGTCTTGCCGCCTTTCATCCCGACGGGGAGCGACCTTATACCATCTATACCCTCCTTCGAAACAAGGCCATCTATTTGGAGCGGATGGGACGGGTGGTCGAAGCGTTGAAGGTGGTTGAACAGGTTTGGGAGGACCTTCCGAAGATCAAGCAGATGGAAACCTTTTTCAGCTTTTACTGGTTAAAGGTGGAGCTGCTTCGTCGGAGCGGCGTCCTGGACGAGGCGGTGGAAATATGCATGGAAGGATTGCAGATCGCGCGCTTGAACAAGGAATACGGTGCTCTGTTCGATTTGTGGACGGTTTTGGGCAGCATCTATATCGAAAAGGGCGATTGGAAAAACGCCGAAGCTTGCCTTCGCCTGACCACGGGAATCATCAGTGAAGAAGTCCAGCCGGATCGCCTGGCCGCCACCTATATTCAGCTCGGCCTTTTGTATATGTACAAGGAAAAATGGGAGGAAGCCGAAAACTTCCTCTCCAAAGCGATCAAGAACGGGGAAGAAGGCAACGATATGCCGCACCTGACCGTCGCGCTCTTATCCATGGGGAATCTTTACCGCGCCCGGAACAACATCGAGGAGGCAATCCCCTATTACCGCCGGGCGGCTCAACTCAGCAAAAAATATCGGCTTTGGGACAAAGAATATGAATCGTGGTACCGCCTTGCCCAGTGTTATCAAGGGCGGGACCAAGAGGCGTTCTACCGCTGTACCGAAAGGATGTTCACGGTGAAGGAAGAAATGTATGACAATCAGGGGAGGATGCTGCAAAGGGAAGGGAAGAGCCTGCTTGTAACCTTCGTCCCCGCGCCGGCCCCGGCGAGCAGCCTGCGGGTTCACCGATCCCTTCGCGTCTGACCGCTCTCCCCTACAGGACGAAATCGATGCAGAGGAACGAGCGGCTCCCCGGACGGCTGATGTCGCCTCGACTCCTGAGCAGTCATCTGCTGAGGAGTTTTTTGTTTCTCCGATCCACACCCCTTATTACATAGAAATCCCTCTCCAGGATAAAAATAGAGGCAAAATCGCGGCATACCTGGAGGTTAATCATGAATCTCGCCAGACTTTGGTGGAGTTTGATCCTTGTTTTCGTCTTTTCCTTCGCCATTTTGGGTTATTACGGAGGTGAAATCTACCAGACGATGCCCCCCCGTCCCCAAACGGGTGGTCACCACCGACGGCGACGTCCTGTTCACGGAGAAGGAGATCAGGGATGGGCAAAACGTTTGGCAGTCCATCGGTGGACAGGAAGTGGGAACCATCTGGGGGCACGGGGCTTATGTGGCGCCGGATTGGAATGCCGACTGGTTGCACCGGGAAGCGATGTGGATCCTCAACAAATATGCGACGGATCAGTTCGGCAAGGCCTATGATGCGTTGGATCAAGAAAAGCAGGCGATGCTTCGCGCCCGCTTAAAAAAGGAGATCCGGACCAACACCTATCAGGAGGAAACGGGCGACCTGATCCTCTCCCCGATTCGGGCACAGGCCGTCGAGGCCATCAGCCGCCATTATGCCGGATTGTTCGGGAGCGACCCCAAACTGGATGATTTGCGGGACAAATACGCCATCCCCCAGAATACGGTCAAAGACCCTCAACGGATGAGGGCCCTGAACGCCTTTTTCTTCTGGTCGACCTGGGCCTGCGCCACCAACCGCCCCGGCGAGAATATCACCTACACGAACAACTGGCCCCATGAGCCGCTGATCGGCAATGTGGCCACCGGAACCATGGTAATTTAGTCCGTGGTCAGCTTTGTGCTGCTTTTGGCCGGCATCGGTGCCCTCGCCTGGTATTACGCCAAACAACAACACGCCGAGTTGGAGGAAACCTTCCCCGAAAAGGACCCCTTGCTGGCCCTGTCCCCCACTCCCTCCATGAAGGCGACCCTCAAGTATTTCTGGGTGGTCGCTGCATTGTGGGTGATTCAGGTCGGCCTGGGGGCGATCACCGCCCATTATCAGGTGGAGGGGAGCGGTTTTTACGGCATTCCCCTCGCAGAATGGTTGCCTTACTCGATCACCCGGACCTGGCACACCCAATTGGGGATCTTCTGGATTGCGACCGCCTGGATAGCCACCGGGTTGTTCGTCGCCCCCGCGGTTTCCGGCCGGGAACCGAAATACCAACGGTTTTTCGTCAACTTTCTCTTCGTCTGCCTGCTCATCATCGTGGTCGGTTCCCTGGCCGGCCAGTGGATCGGCGTCCAGCAGCGACTGGGACTGAAAACCAACTTCTGGTTTGGCCACCAGGGCTATGAATACACGGATCTGGGGCGCTTCTGGCAGCTGTTCCTGACGGTGGGCCTGTTCCTCTGGCTGTTCCTGATGGCCCGGGGTATCTGGCCCGCCCTCAGGGAGAAAAAAGACGACCGGCATCTGCTCATCCTGTTTATCATCGCCTCCACCGCCATCCCCGTATTTTATATCCCGGCACTGCTTTGGGGGCAGCATACCCACCTGGCCATCGCCGAATACTGGCGCTGGTGGGTGGTCCACCTGTGGGTGGAAGGGTTTTTTGAGGTATTTGCGACGGTGATCATCGCCTTCCTCTTTACGCGAATGGGATTGCTGCGGATGTCGACAGCCACCACATCGGTCCTGTTTTCGACGATCGTCTTTTTGTTCGGCGGGATCATCGGCACCTTCCACCACCTGTACTTCAGCGGCACTCCGATCGGCGTCCTGGCCTTCGGTGCCACCTTCAGCGCGCTGGAGGTGGTCCCCCTGGTGCTGATCGGATTTGAAGCCTATGAGAATTTGACCCTATCCCGCGCCCGGCCCTGGGTCAAGGCGTACAAATGGCCGATCTATTACTTTATCGCCGTCGCCTTCTGGAATCTGGTGGGGGCGGGTCTGTTCGAGTTCTTCATCAACCCTCCGATCGCCCTTTACTATATGCAGGGGCTCAACACCACCTCCGTGCACGGTCATACGGCGCTGTTCGGGGTTTACGGCATGTTGGGCCTGGGGCTCATGCTGTTCTGCCTGCGGGGACTCACCCGCCGCCGCATGTGGAAAAACAAACCCCTCGCCTTCTCCTTCTGGGCGATCAATATCGGCCTGGCATTGATGGTATTGCTCAGCCTGCTGCCCATCGGCTTGATGCAGACCTGGGCGAGCGTGGAACACGGTACATGGTACGCCCGCTCGGCCGAATTCATGTCGCGGGAGATCATCGATCTCTTCGTATGGCTGCGGACCATCGGCGACACGATTTTTGCCACCGGCGCGCTGGTCCTCGGCTGGTTCGTCCTGGGCCTCAAGACCGGTTGGTCCTTCACCGATGAGGAACTGCCCTACGCCCGGGACGGCGGAACCCCCGTGAGCGGTTCGGGAAACAGATAGGTGTTACCGGTCGGATCCGCAACCCTCCTTCCTCGCTCCGCCCAGAGCCGGTACCGAAAAAACAGCTCCCCCTCCCACAGGGGGAGCTGTTTGGTGTCCCCCGGGACTTTCGCGATGCTTACGAGTCCTTCATCCACAAAAATCAATTATAATAATATACTGTTTATTTAGACTTAAAATTGATT
>Ga0079224_100009278_pt1 | contig 13403 bp, 9 predicted proteins | sample Stecom2015_FD_80414 | JGI IMG/M metagenome (GOLD analysis project Ga0079224, IMG submission 80414) | Agricultural soil microbial communities from Utah to study Nitrogen management - Steer compost 2015 | ecosystem: Environmental > Terrestrial > Soil > Agricultural land | place: USA: Utah... | reverse complement strand
TCTGACGACTCGCGCTACGCGGAGCTGTTCAGGGACTGGGAGGCGGAGCGCGAGAAGAGCGGCGAGCCGGCGCCGACCTGCGGGCCGGCGCCCAAGTACAGGTGCCCGGAGCTGCACTACTGCGACACCCGCGACATGACCTGCCACCACCGGGTGCCGATGCTGGTGTCGCGCAAGCTGGTCGAGATCTACAACACCCAGTTCGCCAGGTCGCGCGGGCTGCCGGTGATCGGCGCGATGGAGGAGTTCATCGTCCAGCGCGGCGGGCTGTCGAAGATGCGGCTCTACATCGACCTCGGCACCACCATGATCGAGGCGACCTCGAGCACGGTGAAGGCGCCGCCGCGCCGGGTCGAGGGGGTGCTGCTCGGCATCAGCGACAAGGCGATCCCGATCGGCGTGACGGTGCCGATCGGCTACGTCGAGCGGTGGAACCGCGAGTACCTGGGCGAGGAGGCGGCCAGCACCTACTCGTCGATCGTGGTGAAGCTCGAGGGCAAGGACGACGTCGGTCCGTTCGCCGCCTGGGTCGAGAAGGATCTCGACCTGCGGCTGCAGGACAGCGAGGGCAAGCAGTTCGCGCTGGTCATCTTCGTGGTGACCATCTTCTTCCTGCTCATCTCGCTCATCATCGTGACGATCTCCGCCATCAACATCGCCCACAACTTCTTCATGCAGGTGAGCGAGCGGCGGCGCGAGATCGGCCTGATGCGCGCGGTCGGCGCGACCCGCGCCGACATCCGCGGGATCATCCTCGGCGAGGCGGCGCTGATCGGCCTCATCTCCGGGTTCGTCGGCGTGGGGGTCGCGCTCCTGGCCGGGCTCGGCTTCGACCTGGTCGTGCCGCAGTTCCTTCCGGAGTTGCCGTTCCAGCCGGACTCGCTGTTCGACTTCCACTGGTGGATCCTCGCCGGCGGCGTCGCCTTCTCGGTCGTCTTCTGCGTGCTCGGCGGCTACCTCCCCGCGCGCAAGGGCGCGCGCCTGGCCCCGGCGACCGCGCTGGCCCAGCAGTAGCTCGGCCGCTGCGGCGAGCTCGTCAGCGCCGGGGGCGGGGGTGCCGGCGGGCCCCCGCGGGCGGGGAAAAGGCGCGGGTCCGGTCGCTTGGGCGCGGGTGCGTAGCGGGGATAACTACTTGGACTGCCGTACAAACCGGGCATCGGTAGTACGGTGGCCTACACCTGACGAGGTTTCTTCTGGTCTCGTGTAGGCCATTATTATAGGGTGTTGCCGGATCACTCACAGAGGGACACGCGATCGTGCAGCTCCAAGCCCCGGTGTCCGGCAGGACCTCCCCCCGTGAAGGTGCCGTCGTGAAGAAGCCCATCCCGTTCGGCAAGTACTATCTCCTCGAGCGGATCAACGTCGGCGGCATGGCCGAGGTGTTCCGCGCCAAGGCCTACGGCGTCGAGGGCTTCGAGCGGCTGGTCGCGGTCAAGCGCATTCTTCCCAACATTGCGGAGGACAAGGAGTTCATCCGCATGTTCATCGACGAGGCGAAGATCGCGGTCCAGCTCAACCACGCCAACATCGCTCAGATCTTCGACCTCGGCGTGGTCGACAACCACTACTACATCGCCCTCGAGCACGTTCACGGGCGCGATCTGCGCGCGATCTTCGACCGCTGCCGGCAGCGCGGCGGCGGCGCCGCGGGCGAGGCCGGCGAGCCGATGCCGATCGCCCAGGCCTGCTTCATCATCATGAAGGTGTGCGAGGGCCTGGACTACGCGCACAACAAGCGCGACCAGACCGGCCGCGAGCTCAACCTGGTTCACCGGGACGTCAGCCCGCAAAACGTGCTGGTCTCGTTCGAGGGCGAGGTCAAGCTCATCGACTTCGGCATCGCCAAGGCGGCCGGCAAGGGCTCCAAGACCCAGGCCGGCATCCTCAAGGGCAAGTTCGGCTACATGTCGCCGGAGCAGGTGCGCGGTCTGCCGATCGACCGCCGCTCGGACATCTTCTCCTGCGGCATCGTCCTCTACGAGCTCCTGACCGGCGAGCGCCTGTTCGTCGGCGAGTCGGACTTCTCCACCCTGGAGAAGGTCCGCAACGTCGAGATCCTGCCGCCCAGCACCTACAACCGGAAGATCCCGGACGAGCTCGAGCGCATCGTGCTCAAGGCGCTGGCCAAGGACGAGGAGGACCGCTACCAGAACGCGATCGACCTGCACGACGAGCTGCAGGCGTTCGTCTACACGGCCGGCGAGTTCTACTCGCGCAAGGACCTGGCCTCCTGGATGAAGATCACCTTCGCCCGCGAGATCGAGGAGGAGACGGCCAAGCTCGAGTCCTACCGCCAGATCGGCGCGCCCCCCGGCCACGGCGCCGGGTTCGGCGGCCCGCGCAAGGGTCCGCCGTCGGCGCCGCCGCCGCGGCGCTCCACCCTGTCGATGCCGGGCGGCACCAGGCCGCCGCCCGTGCCGCCGAAGAACGGCCGCCGCACCGCCCAGGCGCACGCGGTCGCCCCGCCGCCCGGGCAGGGGCTCGAGTGGGACGAGGACGAGCTCGAGACCGCGATCTACCCGGAGAAGGACGAGAGCTCGCGCGCCGGCGCGCGCCCGGCGGCGCCGACCCCCGGTCTCGCCGCGCAGCTCGCCGGGGCGGCCGCCCGCGGCGACGATCTCGAGGGCCCGCTGGCCTCGACCGCGCGCAACTGGCCGCCGCCGCCGTCGCTGGCGGCGCGCGGCGCTGGCGGGCTGGCCGACGGCTCCGGCACCGCGCCGGCGCTGCCCGGCGAAGAGACGGTCGACGACGCCAGCCCGGTGATGGGCACGGCGGATCCGTCGGCGGTGGTCGAGCTCGCCACCCTGGCCCAGGCGCGCAAGGCCGAGCCGATCTACGGCGACCTCGGCTCGTCCTCCACCTTCGGCAGCGGCTACCTGTCGGCCCACGGCAGGCGGTCGATGGGGATCGCGCCCGCCACCCTCGCCAAGATCGCCGCCGTCGCCCTCGCCGCGGTCGGCCTGGCGGTGCTGGTGTTCTTCCTCGTGCGCAAGGACGGCGGCGACGCGCCGGCCGGCGACGGGGCCGGCGCGCAGGCCGCCGCGGGGACCGGTGATCCGGCCGCGGCCCAGCCGGGCGCCGCCGCCCAGCCGATGGTCACCGCCGACCCGAACACCGGCTTCGATCTCATCGTCGACCCGGCCGGCGTCAAGGTGAAGCTCGACGGCCGCGAGATCGGCAAGGCGCCGCTGCAGATCCGCAACCTCACCGACGGCGAGCACGTGGTCGAGATCGAGGGCCCGCCCGGCTTCTGGGGCAAGAGCCAGACCGTGCGCGTGACCCGCGGCCAGGCGGAGCGGGTGATCATCAGCCTGGACGCCATGGAGGTGGTGGCCAAGCTGACCAGCGACCCGCCGGGCGCGCGGGTCACCCTCCTGGTCAACGGCGAGAAGGAGGCGATCGGGTCGACCCCGGTCGAGCACAAGCTCGATCCGCGCAAGCGCTACGAGGCGGTCTTCCGCAAGGACGGGTACCAGCCGGTGACGCGCGCCCTCACGATGACCGGCGCCCAGGAGATCCCGGTCTCGGTCACCCTCGAGCGCGCCTCGTCGCGCAGCCGCGAGGACCGGGCCACCGCCCTGGTCGCCGAGGTCGCGCGGGCGGACCGCAGGCCGGCCGAGGACGCGACACCGGGGGCGGTGACCAGGCCGGCGGGCCAGGGGAGCAGCAAGCCGTCGCCCGCGCCGGCCGAGGATGGCGGCGGCCAGGCCGGCGGCGGCGGTGAGCCGGCGGCGGAGCAGTTCGGGACGCTCGGCCTCATGTCGAAGCCGCCGTGCAAGATCTTCATCGACGGCCGCGACACCGGCGAGAAGACCCCGAAGGCCGGCATCAAGCTCAAGGCCGGCCGCCACCGCGTCACGCTGGTCAACAACGAGTTCGGCATCAAGGAGAGCTTCGTGGTGAAGGTGAAGCCGAACGAGACCACCAAGGTCCTCAAGGATCTGACCGACCGGCTGCCGAAGTAGGGCGGGGCGGGGCGCGCCGCGGCGGGCGCGGCGCGCGGCCCCGAAAAAAGCGACGGGCCGCAGCGCCCCCCACGCTGCGACCCGCCTGCCGGAGTCGCCTTGGCCGTCTGGCCCGTCCCGACCGGGGGACTCCTTCCCGGCCGGCAGAGAGGTGTGGCTACTCCTCCGGGTTGACCGGGGTCTGCCACTCCATCGTCACGCCCTCGGACTTGGTGTCGTCGGCGGTGCCGACGAGCTCGTAGGTCGACTCGGTGCCGTCGCAGTCGAGGTCGCCCACCGCGGTGATGGTGAAGGTCTTGGGATCGGCCGAGTTGTCGGCGGTGAAGGTGTAGCGGAAGTAGTGCGGGTCATCCATGGCGAAGCCGAGGTCCTTCCAGCTCTGATCGGCCCAGTCGTCCGCGTCCGGGATGCACTTGCCCTTGCCGTCGTGGGTGTCGTCCGCATCGCCGCAGCAGGTGTCCGCCGGGCTCGGGCCGACGGTGGCCGGGAACTGGCCGCCGTTCTCGAGGTAGTAGGTCTTGGCGCCCTCGGCGATGCGCTTCATCTGCTGCTTGTACTCGGTCCCCTTGGACTTCTGCATGTACCGCATGAACGCCGGGATGGCGACGGCGGCGAGGATGCCGATGATCGCCACGACGATCATGAGCTCGATGAGGGTGAAACCGCGCTGACCTTTGATGTGCTTGCTACGCATGGTGTGCCCACTCCCTTCGGGGATCATTCCCCACGATTCTGGACGACTGTCTCTTCGCTGTCGGACAGGGTGAAATAGCGAGACGGCGTGCCGTCTCCATCGAAGTCGCACTCGGCGAGGACGTAGTACCAGTCCACCGCCGGGACCGGCCGGTCGGTCGAGCCCAGGTTGAACGGCTCGCCCGCCGCGATCGAGCCGACGTTGCCGGCCTCGCCCCCCTCACCGGCGATCACCACGTACACGCAGTGGAGCTCGCTCTTGTCGGGGCGGATGCGCAGCGTCTCCCAGGACGGGCCGGGGAAGCGGGCATCGAGCGGCGACGGCGGCGCCGGGCTGTCGGCGATGTCGAACGCCTGGGTCCCGCCGGCGGGCGGCGACGCGCTCGGGAAGAAGTCGGTCTCGGTCGCGCCGGTCTGCAGGTAGGTGCCGTTCTCGAGGTGGAAGGCCTCCTGCGCCGACTTGATCTTGGCGAACATCGACGAGATCTCGCTCTGCGCCTGCGCCTTCCGGGTCTGCCGGGTGAACGCGAAGATGGCGAGGCTGGCCAGGACGCCGACGATGGCGATCACCACCATCAGCTCGATGAGGGTGATGCCCTCCTGCCTCCGCTCGCGCATCCGGGCGCGTCCTTGTGCAACCGGCATGCCGGCCGCGTCACGCGGCAAGTGCCTGCAATCGCGAGCGGCCGCCCCGCGTCCCGGCCGACGAACGTCGGCACCCCCTGCCCAAAAACGTCACCCGGCCGCTAGTCGCCGGAGCCGTCCGCATCTTGTGCGCCCCCGGCTGGCTCGTCCATCCCGAGCTTGGCCAGCCGGTAGCGCAGCGACCGGAAGGTGACCCCGAGCAGGCGCGCCGCCTTCTTGCGCACGCCGCCCGCCTGCTCCAGCGCGCGGGCGACGATGGCCCGCTCGTAGTCGGCCAGCGCCCGGTCGAGATCAAAGCCCTCCTCCGGGATCGCCACGGAGGCCGCGTCGGTCGCCGCGCTCGCCGCCGGCTGGCGCAGCCGCGGCAGGTCGCCCAGGTCGATGCGCGGTCCGGCGGTCAGCGCCACCGCGTGCTCGACGATGTTCTCGAGCTCCCGCACGTTGCCCGGGTAGTCGTAGGCCTGCAGGACCTTGAGGGCCTCCGGCGTGAGCCCGGTGATCCGCTTGTCCTGCTCCACCGCGAAGCGGCGGACGAAGTGGTCGATGAGCAGCGGGATGTCCTCCCGCCGCTGCCGGAGCGGCGGCAGCCGCACCTCGATCACGTTGAGCCGGTAGTAGAGATCGCTGCGGAACGCGCCGCGCGCCACCTCGTCCTCCAGCTCGCGGTTGGTCGCGGTCACCACCCGCACGTCGACCTCGGTCTCCACCGTGTCGCCGACCGGCTTGACCCGGCGCTCCTGCAGCGCGCGCAGGAGCTTGACCTGGAGCCCGAGCGACAGCTCGCCGATCTCGTCGAGGAACAGGGTGCCACCGCTGGCCTGCTGGAACAGCCCCTGCTTGTCGGCCACCGCGCCGGTGAAGGAGCCGCGCTTGTGGCCGAACAGCTCCGACTCCATCAGCTCGTCCGGGATGGCGCCGCAGTTCACCGCGACGAACGGCTTCTGCGCCCGGTTGCCCTCGCTGTGCAGCGCGCGCGCGACCAGCTCCTTGCCGGTGCCGCTCTCGCCGGTGATGAGCACGCTGGTCCGGGTCGAGTGGATCTTGCCGATCAGCTCGAACACGCGCTGCATCTGCGGGCTCTTGCCGAGCAGCGAGGCCAGCCGGTAGCGGCCGGACACCTTCTCGCGCAGGGCGGCGTTGGCCTCGATGAGCGCCCGCTTCTCGAGCGCCCGGCCGATGACCGCGTTGATCTCGTCCACCTTGAACGGCTTGGTCAGGTAGTCGTAGGCGCCCTGCTTCATGGCGGCGATCGCCGTCTCCGGCGTCGCGAACGCGGTCACCACGATCACCTCGGTGTCGAGCCCGCGCTCGCGGACCCCGCGCAAGAGCCCGATGCCGTCGAGGTCCCCCGGCATCTTCAGGTCGGTGACCACCACGTCGACCGGCTGGGCGCTCAGGTGCTCGAGCGCCTGGCTGGCCGACTCCGCCACGCTGACCTGGTGCCCCTCGCGCCGCAGGCAGATGGCGAGGAACTCGCGCATGGAGCGCTCGTCATCCACCACCAGAACGCTGCCCATCGCGCCGATCCTATCAGCTCTGGCCGCCGCCTGCGCCGGCGGCGCCGGCGGCGAGGGCGCGCAGCCTGTGCGCGCAAACGCCGCTCAGGCGCGCTTGCGGGTGACCGCGATGAGGAAGCCGCCCAGGTGGCGCGCGACCGGCGCGTCGGCCAGCGCGCGCTCGGCGCGGGCGAGCAGCCTGCCGAGGCCGGGTACCCGGTGCAGCGCCGCCACCGGCGTGGCGATTCGCACCCCGCGCACGGTGAGCCACTCCAGCTCCGGCGGCAGGTAGCTCCGCACCTCCGCCTCGCTGTCGTAGCGGGTGTAGACCGCCTCGTCGTCGCTCCGCTCCGAGATCGCGGTCGGCGGCTTGAGCCGCTTCACCAGGTAGCGCAGCGACCGCGTGTTGTAGAACTCCGCCAGCACGGTCCCGCCCGGCCGGGTGACCCGCGCCATCTCGGCGAGCGCGGTGCGGATGTCGGCGACGTGGGCCAGCACCTTGAAGGAGCAGACCACGTCGAAGCTCTCGTCGCGGTAGGGCAGGGCGGTCACCGAGCCCTGCACCACATCGAGGCCGCGGGCCCGCGCCCGGGCCAGCATGCCGGCCGACAGGTCGACGCCGCAGGCGCGCGAGGCGAAGCCGGCGATCCGCTCGAGGATGAGGCCGGTGCCGCAGCCGGCCTCGAGCACCTGCTTGCCGCGCCCGTACCGCTCCACCAGCTCGACCTCGAGGTCGTCGAGCATCTGGTGGTAGCCGCGACCGCGCTCGCGCTCGTACCAGCCGGCGAACTCGTCGTAGTAGGAGCGGTTGTCGAGCCGCTGTCGCGGCGGGGCGTCCACCGGGGCCGGGGCCATCGCGGAGGCCCTCAGGGCAGCGCAGCCTTGACCAGGACCACGTCCTGGCCCTCCTGCCCCATCAGGTAGAACGAGGTGCCGTCGTACGCGATGCCGGAGATCAACATCCCGGGGAGCCGGTAGGCCTGCGTCACCTGCATCTCGCCCGGGTCGATCTTCTGCACCGAGTCGCCGAGCGCCATGTAGAGCGCCCCGTCTGCCACCTCCAGGCCGCCGGGGTTCGCCTGCAGGATGCCGAGCTCGGTCATGCCGACGACGTCGTCGGCCGCCGGATCGTACTCGTAGAGCGTCCGCTCGTTGTTGCTCACCGCCCACAGGTGGGTGCCGTCCCACGCGATGCCCGGGATCCAGGCGCCCATCGGGGCGCTGGTCACCAGGGTGGCCCCGTTGCCCATGTTGACCTTGTAGACGCTGGGGTTGCCGTTGCTGCTGCCCCACAGGTTGGCCCCGTCCCACGCCAGGCCCCACGCGGAGATCCCGACGTCGAGCGCGGACAGCTCCGCCTCGGCGTCGAAGTCGTACCGCACGAGCTGGCCGCGGTCGGTGTAGCCGTTGCCGTACCACAGCGCGCTGCCGTCCCAGGCCAGGTCGGTGGCGTCGAGGTCGCTCGAGTACGGGCCGAGCACGATCCGGTGGTCGACCTCGATCGGGGTCACCCACTCGGTGGCGGCCGGCATCGCGTCGCTCGCGGTCGCGGTGATCTTGCCCACCCCGCTGTCGAGGGTCAGGGTGTCGCCGTCGATCGTGTAGCTGAACAGCGTGGCCACGCCGGACTGGATGCTCAGGAACACCCGCCCGTCCTCCGCCTGGAACAGGCCGCGGTTTGCGGTGCGCACGCCGAGCGAGCCCTCGGTGAGGATGTCGTACCGGCCGTCGGCGCCGAAGCCGAGCCAGCGCATGTCGCGCGGCATGAGGGAGAGGTCGCCGTCGAGGTCGGTCACCTCGTAGGTGCCGACCAGCCCGCCGGTCGGCGGGGCGCCGTCCTGGTCGCCGGGGCCGCCGTCGGCCCCGCTGCCGCTCGACACGCTGCCGCAAGCGCTCGCCAGCGCGGCCGCGGCGCAAAAAAGTGCGCGGCGGCCGCGGGGGAGGCGGAGGGAGGCGACCCGGGAGAGGGAGCTCATCGCCCTCTCCTTATCACGGCCGCGCGCCGGCGGGGTAGTATGCCGGCGTGATCCACCGCGCCCTGTGCACCGCCGCCGCCTGCGCCGTCCTGCTCGCCTCCGCGCCCGCCGCCGCGCAGCCGACCGGCGACAAGCAGAAGGCGCTCGAGCTCTACGACAAGGGGAACGTGCAGTACAACCTCGGCCGCTGGGACGAGGCGGTGGAGCTCTTCACCAAAGCGTACGAGGCTTACAGCGCGCCCGAGTTCCTGTTCAACATCGCCCAGGCGCACCGCCAGGCCGGGCGCTGCACGCAGGCGCTCTTCTTCTACCGCCGCTACCTGGCGGTCAAGCCGGACGCGCCGAACCGCGGCGAGGTGGAGGGCTTCATCGGCGAGCTCGAGCCGACCTGCGAGGGGGCGGGCGGCGACGGCGCCGGAGGCCCCGGCGGCCCCGGCGGCACGGGCGGCACGGGCGACGAGACCGCGGCCGGCGGCGCCGGCGCGTCCGGCCCCCGGGTCGCCGAGCCGACCGGGACGGTCGAGGGAGGCGCGGGAGCCGGCGGCGAGGAGGACGGCGGTGACGGCGACCTCGAGATCGAGGACGGGATCGAGCCGGCCGGGCAGCGCGCCCGGCTCCTGTCCGCCAGCGTCGCGGTCGGGCCCGCCTTCCTGGCCGCGGGCGAACTCACGACGCCGGTCCTCGCCGGCTTCGCGCTCGGGGCGGGCTACCCGCTCCAGGTCGGTGCGGTCCGGCTCGAGCCCGGCGCCGCCGTCACCTACTCGATGGTCCGCTGGACCGGCGGCGCGATGGACGAGATCCGCGGCACCTCGGGGCTGGTCGGGCTGCTCGCCAACCTCGGCGTGTCCTACCCGCTGGCGCCGCGCCTGGTCGCCCGCGCCGACGCCGCCCTCGGCGTCCTGATCATGGGCGGCCTCTACCGCGGCAACCCCTTCCTCAACGAGGACGAGTTCGCCGACGATCCGATCGGCATGTTCCACGCGCGGGTGGCGATCGGCGCCGCCTACCAGGTGACCGACCGCGTCGGCGTCCAGCTCCAGCCGGCGCTGGCGCTGAGCCCGTCCGGGCCGCTCCGCGACGACATCTCGACGCTCACGCGCTTCGAGGTGCTGGTCGGCGCCCGCTTCGAGATGTAGCCCGGCAGCCGGCGGTCGCTACGCCGGGGCCGGCGTGCCGCACTCGGCGCAGAACTTGCCCGCCAGCGGCACGCCGCAGCTCGAGCAGAACTTCGGGCCGGCGGCCGCCAGCGGCTTGCCGCACTCGGCGCAGAACTTGCCCGGCGCCACGGTCGCGTTGCACTCGCCGCAGGTCACCTTGCCGTGGGTGGTCGGCGGCGTCTGCGGGGTCGCCGCGCCCGGCGCCCGCGCGCCCTGCATGTTGCCCATCATCTGGGCCGCCATGCCGAGCCCGAGGCCGAGCCCGGCGCCGGCCAGCCCGGCGCCGCCGTCACCGCCGCCGCCGCCCTTGGCCATGCCCTCGCCGGCGCCCATCATCAGCTCCGCCTGGGCGAGCTGCTGGTAGCCGGCCAGGCCGCCGGCCATGTTCACGTAGGATGCGCGCTCGTAGAACTTGTTGAGCCGCTCCTCGTCCTGCTCGCCCATGGCGATGTGAAAGTTGCCGAACCGGACCACCTCGAGCCCGTACGGCTCGACGTGCTTGCGCAGCCCGCCGAGCGCCTCCTGCTCGATCTCCTCGGTGTAGGCGCCGGACACGACGTCCGGGAGCGGCCACTTCTTGATGACGCAGAGCTCCGCGATGTCGTCCTTGATCACCTTGAGCACCTGATCGCGGAACCACTGCAGGAAGAGGTTGCCCTGGTGCTTCTGCAGGCCGACCAGGCCGATGACCAGCTTGGGCGGATCGAGCACGCGGGCCGAGAAGGTGCCGTGCACCATCATCTGGACCAGGAGCCCGCTCTGCACGTCGCGGACCTTGCCGATCTGGCCGCCGAACTTGACGTCCGTCATCTCGCGGGTGTTGACGAAGAACACCTCGGCGAGGAAGACGTTGCCCCCGGTGAAGCGGTCGATGAGCTGGCCGAGGAAGGGGATGTTGCTCGCGTCGAGGGTGTGGCGGCCGGGCCCGAACTGGCCGACGAACACGCCGTCCTTGAAGAACAGCGCCAGCTCGTCGGAGTCCACCGTGAGCTGCGCCTTCATCGGGATGGTCTGGTCGGGGTGCTTGTAGATGATGTCGCCCTTGGCCTCGTCGGGCCGCGCGATGGCGAGCTCCTTCACCCCACCTTTGACGAAGTCGATGATTCCCATGGCCCTCCCTCCGGGGAACGAGAATCGAGTGTAGCAGACCCGCTCGCAGCTCGCGGGCCGCGCGGCGTACAAGCGGGCGGGATTCCTCGCCATGCGGGCTGACCGACGGGTCTTCAATTTTTTGATCGCGGGGCGGAGCGCTTGATGTAAGGTCCGCGCCGACATTGCGTAGGAGCCCGTCCGCATGCGCCGCCCTGTGACCGCCCTCTTCCCGCTTCTGATCCTCGCCGCCGCCTGTGGCCCCGCCGACCGCACCAGCGAGACGGTGCCCGCCGTCGACGCAGGCGCCGGCGACGGCGAGGACCCCAACGAGGGGAACGTCACCCTGACCGGCACCGTGTGGGCGCCGGGCAACGCCCCGGGCATGGTGCCGCCGGGCCACGAGATCCCGGTGTCCGGCGCGGTCGTCTACGTCGCGCTCGACCGGCCGGAGCCGATCAGCCAGACCGTCGAGTGCGTCCCGTGCACCGAGGCGCCGGCCAGCGGCGTGGTGACCGACGCCAAGGGCAACTTCGTCCTGTCGGTCGCGCCGGGCACCTACTGGCTGGTGGTGCAGAAGGCGCAGTTCCGCCTCGAGCAGCAGCTCGTCATCACCCCGCAGACCGTGCTGACCCACGAGCAGACCACGCTGCCGTCGCTCCACGATCCCGACAACGGCATGTGGATCCCGCGCATCGCGCTGGTGCTCGGCTACAGCGGCGACCCGATGGAGACCATCCTCGGCAAGATGGGCATCGGCGAGGTCGACGCGTCCGGCGCGTTCATCGCGACGTCGGCGGCCGGCAAGTTCGACCTCTACGAGGCAGGCAGCCGCTCGCTCGCGGGCGCGATGCCGGTCGAGACCCTGGTCAAGGACCTCGACAAGATGCTCCAGTACCACATCATCTTCTTCCCGTGCGCGGTGGGGGATCGCGACGAGCTGCTCGCTCAGTCGGACGTGCAGCGCAACATCCGCGACTACGTGGCCATGGGCGGCCGCATGTACGTCGCCGACTGGGCCGGCGACTGGGCCGACAACATCTTCCCGGAGCAGATCCAGCTCGCCGGCACCACGTACGACACGCCGGCCACCGCCTACGACCGCGCCGCCGACATCTGGTTCCCGGCCCAGTTCGGCAACGCCAACGCGTTCCCCAGCTACACCTCGTTCGCCAGCATCTCCGAGCCGGGGCTGGCCGAGTGGCTGGACGGCCAGATGGGCGCGGGCGGCGAGATCTCGGCCGAGGCGATCCAGGTGGTCGGCAACTACAACCGGATCTTCGACCTGCACGAGGTCGAGATCGGCACCGACATGATGGGCCAGCCGGTCATCGACGCGCCGGTCACCTACGTGAGCGGCACCGCCCCCGGCTGGGACAACGAGATCAAGCCGCTCATGGCGACCTACGAGCCGGTCGGCTGCGGCCGCGTGATGTACTCGACCTTCCACACCACCTCGGACGAGCACGTCGGCCTGCTGCCGCAGGAGCGCGTGCTGCTCTACCTGTTGCTCGAGATCGGCGTCTGCAAGGACGACCCGGTCGTCGAGTAGGTCCCGGTGACGCGCGCGGTATGCCTCGGCCTCGCGGCGCTCGGCGCCGCGTGCAGCCGGCCGGTGGCGACCGCGCGCACGACCGCCATCGAGCCGGCGGCCGCCGCCGAGCTCGAGGCGGAGGTGGCGATCGCCCACCGGGCGTGCAGCCCGAGCCTCGGCTGGCTCTTGCCCGGCGCCGGCCAGCTCTGCCTGCGCAAGTCCGGGGAGGGGGCCGCGATCCTCGGCCTGGCCGCCGCCGAGGCCGGCACCGCCATCGCGGTCGGGCTCGAGACCGGCGACGGCGCGCACCCGGGCGTGGTGCTGCCGCTGACCGGCCTGCAGGACCTCTGGGTCTACGGCCTGGCCGACGCCGCCATCACCGGCGACCTGGCGCAGCGCAAGCGGTTCGCGCCGCGCGACACGCTCGCGGACCTGGTCGCGGCGCCGCTGAACGCCGAGGTGATGAAGCGCCCGGCGGTGTGGGGCGGCCTGCTCGCGACCCTGGCGGTCGGCCTCGGCGCCTCGCTCGCGCTGTCCGGCGGCGCCGACAGCGACCGGCTGGGCGAGGACCCGAACCTGTTCGGCCACCAGGTGCCCGGCGAGATCGGCTACCCGCTCGCCGGCGCGACCGCCGGGGCGCTGTTCACCCACGTGGCGATCGCCGAGGAGGCGCTGTTCCGCGGCGTCATCCAGTCGGGCCTGGCGCGCGCCGCCGGCGAGACCGGCGGCTGGCTGGCCGGCTCGCTGGTGTTCGGCCTGGCTCACGCGCCCAACGCGCTCGCCCTCGAGGGAGACGAGCGGCGCGACTACCTGGTCTACGGCATCCCGGTCATCACCGCGGCCGGCGC
>Ga0079224_100009276_pt1 | contig 13403 bp, 16 predicted proteins | sample Stecom2015_FD_80414 | JGI IMG/M metagenome (GOLD analysis project Ga0079224, IMG submission 80414) | Agricultural soil microbial communities from Utah to study Nitrogen management - Steer compost 2015 | ecosystem: Environmental > Terrestrial > Soil > Agricultural land | place: USA: Utah... | reverse complement strand
TTCCGGCCCACCGCCGGACCCTAACGCCCTACGGCGGGACCGGCGGTCGGACGGCGAGAGGGCGGTACTGCCGGCGGAGGGCCGGGCGGGCGGTCCGCCGGGTTCAAAGTCTTCGGGCCGTCACGCGATGTGACGGCCGCCCGATGCCGCGCGATGCGGCGGAGGAGTGATCCGAGATGCCAAGTGGTGGTGCGCGAGTTCGTTCCGGCCCACCGCCGGACCCTAACGCCCTACGGCGGGACCGGCGGTCGGACGGCGAGTGGACGGTACTGCCGGCGGAGGGCCGGGCGGGCGATCCGCCGGCGTGGCCGCTGGTGGGGCAGTCCGAGCGCGAGGCCGAGCTGTGGACGCTGCTGTGGAGGAGACCGCAGGCGGTCGAGTGGGAACGGCTCCACCAGACGGTCGAGGTGGCGCTGTACGTCCGTAACCTGTCCGTGGCTGAGCTGCCGGGCTCGCCGGTGGCTCTGGGCACGCTGGTGCGCCAGCAGGCCGACGCCCTGGGGCTGACGATCCCGGGCATGCGGTCACTCCGGTGGCGGATCGACGAGTCGGCGGAGCAGAAGAGGCGGGCGGTGGCGAAGGCGGCGCCGGCGGCGCGGCCGTCGGCGCGAGACCGGTTCCGGGTCATCGATGGCTCGGCAGAGTGAGCCGGAGCGGGAGCCGCCCGAGTACGTCGTCGCCTGGCCCACCCTGTACGTCGCGGTGGACTGGATCGAGGCCCACTGCGTCGTGCCGGACGGTTTCCGGCGCGGCGCGCCGATGCGGCTGTACGACTGGCAGGCGTGGTGCACGCTGAACCACTACCGGGTCCGCGAGGACGCCGAGTGGGTCCCGGAGAACCCGCTACGAGGCACGGCGTTCTACTATCGACGGTCGCTGATCATTGCCCCGCAGAAAACCGGCAAAGGCCCGTGGTCGGCAGCCGGGGTGGCGTTGGAGGCGGTCGGGCCGGCCCTGTTCGCTAGCTGGGCAGGCAAGGGCGACGGCTACGCGTGCTCGGACCACGGCTGCGGATGCGGCTGGGAATACGAGTACGCGCCGGGTGAGCCGATGGGGATGCGGTGGCCGACGCCGCTGATCCAGATCACGGCCACGTCCGAGGATCAGACGGACAACATCTTCCGGCCGTTGCAGGCGATGATCCGGCTGGGTCCGCTCGCCGACCTGATGCGCGTCGGCGAGGAGTTCATCCGGGTCGGTGACGAGGGCCGGATCGACGTGGTGACCTCGTCGGCGCAGTCTCGACTCGGCAACCCCGTCACGTACGTGGTGCAGGACGAGACCGGCATCTGGACCAGGGAGAACAAGATGGTCCACGTCGCGGACACACAGCGGCGTGGTCTGGCCGGCATGCAGGGGCGCAGTCAAGAGACGACCAACGCGTTCGATCCGACTCAGCGGTCGGTGGCGCAGGCGACGTTTCAGTCGCGGCGTCCGGACGTGTTCCGGTTCTACCGGCAGCCGCCCGCGCACCTGTCGTACGCCAACAAGGCCGAGCGGCGGCGGATCCATGCGTACGTGTACCGCGGCTCGTCGCATGTCAACCTCGACGCGATCGAGGCCGAGGCCGCCGAGCTGATCGAGCGGGGCGACATCGCCCAGGCCGAGCGCTTCTTCGGTAACCGCATGCGGGCCGGGTCTGGTCGCTGGCTGGACATCGACCGGTGGCACGCCCGGGCTCAGCCTCGCGAGGTGCCGGACGGCACGCCGATCGTGTTGGGGTTCGACGGCTCCGACATCGACGACTGGACGGCATTCAGGGCGGAGACCCAAGACGGCTACCAGTTCACGCCGACGTACGGCCCGCCCGGTGCCCGGCTGCCGACGGTGTGGGATCCGGCCGAGTGGGGCGGCCAGGTGCCGCGCGGCGAGGTGTCCGACGCGCTGGCCGAGCTGATGCGCCGGTACGTGGTGGTGCGCCTGTACGCGGACCCGCCGTACTGGACGACGGAGATCGACCAGTGGGCGGCCGAGTACGGGGACCAGCGGGTGGTGCGCTGGTACACGCACCGGCCGGTGCAGATGCAGGCGGCGGCCGACCGGCTGCACACCGACGTCACCAAGGCGGGGTCGAGCTTCAGCCACGACGGGTGCCCGCTGACGGCCGCGCACATCGAGGCCGTGCACCGGGAGCCGCGGCCCGGCGGCCGGTACAGGCTGGCCAAGCCGGACGACGGCCGCAAGATCGACCTCGCGGTGGTGTCGATCCTCGCCCACGAGGCGGCCGGGGACGTGACCGCCGCCGGGCTGTGGCCGAAGCCAAGGAGTCGGCCGAAGGTCATCGTCATGAGGTGATGAAGGGGGGCTGCTGATGGCACTCCCGACCACCGATCTGGAGTGGGTCGACTACCTCTCCCGCCGCCACGACGCCGAGCGACCCGAGCTGGAGATGCTCGACCGGTACTACGAGGGCACCCAGCCGCTGACGTACATGCACCCGGAGATCCTGCGGGAGGTCGCCGACCGGATCCGCCCGGTGGTGATCGCGTGGCCCCAGTTGGTCGTCGACGCGGTCGAGGAGCGCCTCGACGTGGAGGGGTTCCGGCTGCCGGACGAGGACTCCGCAGACCTGGACCTGTGGCGGGTGTGGCAAGCTAACGACCTCGACGAGACCAGCCAACTCGGGCATATCGACGCCCTGGTGATGCGGCGGTCGTACGTGTGCGTGGGCAGCAACGAGCGTGACGCCGACACGCCGCTGGTCACCGTTGAGTCGCCGCTTGAGGTCTACGCCGACATAGATCCGCGCACTCGGCGGGTGCGTGCGGCGCTGCGACGGGTCGCCGAGGAGGACTCGGTCGTCCGGATCAGCGAGCGGTACGCGACCCTCTACCTGCCAGATCGGACGATCTGGTACCGCTGGGGTGGCGGGTGGCGGGAGGAGGCCCGGGACGAGCACGGGCTCGGCGAGCCGCCGGTGGTGCCACTGGTCAACCGCCCGCGGCTGCGGGCGGCCCGCTACTCGCCCCAGACGGGGGCGCAGCGGGTGCAGTACGGCCGCTCGGAGCTGGACGCGATCCTGCCCCTGTCGGACGCCGCCAGCAAGCTGGCGACCGACATGATGGTGGCGGCGGAGTTCGTCGCGATCCCACTACGCGGCCTGTTCGGGGTCGGCCCCGACGACCTGCAGGACGAGCAGGGTAACCGGCTGACGGCACTGCAGGCGATCATGGGCCGCCTGCTGATGATCAAGGACGACGCCGGTATAGCGAAGTCGTTCGAATTCGCGAGCGCGCAGCTTGCGAACTTCCACCAGGCGGTGGAGCGACTCGCGCAGCAGGTTGCGGCGATCGCCGGGCTGCCGCCGCACTACATCGGCACCGCCACCGACAACCCCGCCAGCGCCGACGCGATCCGCTCCGCCGAGAGCAGGCTGGTCAAGAGGGCAGAGCGGAAGCAGCGCATCTTCGGCGGCGGGTGGGAGCAGGTGATGCGGCTGGTACGCCGCATCCAGACCGGCGAGTGGGATCCGCGGCTACGCCAGCTGGAGACCGTCTGGCGGGACGCCAGCACGCCGACCATCGCGCAGAAGGCGGACGCGGCGATCAAGCTGTACACCGCGCCACCCGGCCAGCGGCCGATCGTGCCGCTGCGCCAGACCCGCGAGGACCTCGGCTACAGTGCAGCGCAGATCGCCCGCATGGAAGCGGAGGACGCGCGCGAGGCGGAGCAAGATCCGCTCGCCGCACTGGCCCGGGCACAGGCCGGCGGCAGCCCGGCGGCGATCCCTGTCGAGGAGTAGCAGGTGAGCCTGCGGGCGGTGGCGCTGGAGCACTACCGGCGCAGGGCGCGCCTGGCGAGGGCGATGGAGAGCGCCGCGGCCCGCCTGTGGGGTCGGGTCGACCGGGGCCGCATCGCCGACTCGTGGGCGGCGCTGGTGCCGGCGCTGCTGGCGCTGCTGGTGGGTGCGCAGCGGGCCGCGGCCGGCCAGGCCGACGAGTACGTTGCGGCGGCGCTTGCAGAGCAGGGTCTGTCACAGGAGGCGGTCGGGCGGGTCAACGTGGATGCCCTAGTGGGCATCGCCTCTGACGGCCGCCCGCTGGACACGCTGCTGTACCAGCCGGCGATCACCGTGCTGACGGGCATCGCGGCGGGACATGTGGTCCCTCGCGCGATGGCGGCTGGCCAGGTGGCGCTGCAGATGATCGTGGCCACGCAGGTGGCTGATGCGGGTCGGGTGGCTGACCAGGTGGCGCTGACGGCGCACCGCCGGGCCAGTGGCTACGTACGGATGCTGGTCGGTGACTCGTGCAGCCGGTGCGTGATCCTCGCCGGGCGGTGGTACGCGTACAACGCCGGCTTCGACAGGCATCCTCGCTGCGACTGCATCCACGTGCCTGCGCGCGAGGACACGGGCGACAGCATCCGCACCAACCCGCGCACGTACTTCAACTCGCTGTCCCGCGAAGAGCAGGACCGGGTGTTCACCCGGGCCGGCGCGGAGGCGATCCGTCTCGGCGCGGACATTAGTCAGGTCGTCAACGCCCGTAGAGGCGCGTACGGGCTGACGCCGGCCGGTGCGCGGCTGACCGCCGAGGAGGCACGGGCGGTGCGCGGCGGCCGGCGGCTTGGCCGCCTCACCGCTGTCGACGTCTTCGGCCGGCAGCTCTACGTGACCACCGAGGGCACCAGGCGAGGCCTCGCCGCCCGCCGGCTACGACCCGGCGCGCCGCGACTCATGCCGGAGAGCATCCTGCAGCTCGCCGGAGACAACCGCGACGAGGCGATCCGGCTGCTCAGATACCACGGATACATCATCTAGCCCGGCGCGATGCCGGACTCAACCCTGAGAGGTCGCGATGACCCAGCAACCCACGCCGACGTCGGGCGACCCGGCGCCGACCACTGACACGACCGACCAGCAGGCCGCCCCGGCTGCCACCTCGGCGGGCGACCCGCCGCAGGACAGGCCACTCGGCCCAGCCGGCGAGAGGGCGCTCCGGGAGGAGCGTGAGGCGCGCAAGGCGCTGGAGCGTCGACTCGCGGCGCTGGCGCCGCTGGAGCGGGTCGCCGCCGCGCTCGCCGCCGACCAGGGCGCCGACGACGGCAAGACCGACGTGCAGCGTCTGGCCGAGCGGTTGGACGCCTACGAGCGGCAGCTCGCCGAGGAGAGGCAGGCCCGCTGGCGGGTGGAGGTCGCCGCCGAGAGGGGGCTGCCGCCCGCGCTGGCGGACCGCCTGCGGGGGTCGACCCGCGAGGAGCTGGCCGCCGACGCCGACGCACTCAAGGCGCTCATCCCCGCGGCGGGCGCCGCCCCGCGCGTCCCGATGCCGGATCCGACGCAGGGAGCGCGGGCCCCGGTCGACCTCGACGCGCAGATCCGCGACGCCGAGTCCAAGGGCAACGTCCGCGACTCGATCCGGCTCAAGACGGCCAAGCTAGCCGCCGCCGTATTCAACCAGCAGTGAGACGGGCAGGTTCACACCTGCCCATGTGAGGAGTTGACGCCCGATGGCGGGTATCACCGGGCAGGGCACCACGTTCAACCTGCCCAACTACGTGGGCGAGCTGTTCGCGGTCTCGCCGACCGACACGCCGTTCCTGTCCGCGATCGGCGGACTCACCGGCGGGATCCCGGTCCGCTCCACCCTGTTCGAGTGGCAGGGGTACGACCTGCGGGACGCGTCGGCCACCCGACAGCGGTTGGAGGGTGCGAACGCACCGACCGCCGAGGAACGGGTGCGCTTCAGCGTCGCCAACGTGGTGGAGATCCACCAGGAGGCGGTCGAGATCTCGTACACCAAGCTCGCCGCCACCGGCCAGTACGCCTCGACCGGCTCCAGCCACCCCGGATCGATCGGTATCGCCGGCGTCAACCCGGTCGTCGACGAGATGGGATGGCAGGTGCAGCGAGCACTGGAGCAGATCGCTCGTGACGTGGAGAGGACGTTCATCGTCGGCACGTTCAACAATCCGACGAGCAACTCCACCGCACGCCGGACCCGCGGCATCATGGAGGCCACCGTCACCAACGTGGCTAACAAGACCACGCCCGCACTCGGCACCGCGACGATCGCCGCCAACGGCACGTTCAGCCTCACCGCGCACGGACTGAGCGTCGGCGACCCGGTGGTGTTCACCAGCCTCACCGGTGGTGCCGTCGACGTGCTGCTGTTGGACCAGCTGTACTACGTCGCGACGACCCCGGATGCCGACACCTTCACCGTCGCGGCCAGCCCGGGCGGTGCGACCATCACCCTCGGGTCCGCCGGCGGGGCGGACGTGCACGAGCCGACCGTGCTGACCAGGGGTATCGTGCTGGACCTGCTCCAGTCGGTCTGGGAGTCCGGGGGCCTGCGGGTGTCGGAGACCGCGACGGTCATGGTCGGTGGCCCGCTCAAGCGGGCGCTCACCGACATCTTCATCACGCAGGCCAACTACCAGGAGCAGAGCCGTAACGTCGGCGGCGTCAACCTGACCACGTTCGAGACGGACTTCGGCCGGCTGAACATCATGCTCAACCGGTACATGCCGACGGCTGCGGTCCAGGTCGTGTCGCTCGACGAGTGCGCGCCGGTGTTCCTGGAGATTCCGGGCAAGGGGTTCCTGTTCCAGGAGCCGTTGTCCCGGCAGGGCGCGGCGGAGCGGACCCAGATCTACGGCGAGATCGGCCTGCGATATGGCAACGAGCGGGCGCATGGCAAGATCCTTGGGGTCGCGCCGCCCGCGAACGCGTGATGGTCACGTTCCACTGTGCGCGGTTCCCCGAGGGGGTCGTGCACATCCGGACCGACCTCGGCGTCGCCGTCACGTTCCACGATGGCGTCGCCGAGGTCGGCGACCCGGAGGTCGCCGCCGCACTGCTGCGAGTGCCGGCCGAGTTCGGTGTAACCCGCGTCGCCGCCGTCGTCGACGCCGTACCTGACGGGGCGATCCGGGACGTGATGGCGTGGGTCGACGGCGACCGGGCGCGCGCCGCCCGGGCACTCGAGGTGGAGCTCGCCAGGGGCGACCGGGCGCGGACGACGCTGATCCGCGCACTTGAGGCCATGACCCGGGACACGTGAGAGGGGGCGGATCCGATGGCCGACCAGCTGGCGACCCCGGAGGATCTCGCCGCCCTGCTGCAGCTGGACTGGGACAGCCTGGATCCGGCGCAGCAGGCCAGCCTGACGATGCTGGTCGAGATCGGCACCGCGGTCGTCCAGGCCGAGGTCGGGCAGCGGTTGGTCGCCGTAACCGACGACAGCGTCACCCTGCTGGGCACCACCGACTCATGGCTGGATCTGCCGGAGCGGCCGGTCACCGCGGTGTCGTCGGTGGCGGTCGACGGCGGTGCCGTCGGCGACTACCGGCTGTTCGGCGCCCGACTGTGGCGGTCGTGCGGGTGGGCGCCCTCGCCGCTGGAGCCGTCCACGGTGACGGTCGCGTACTCGCACGGGTACGCGACCGACGCGCAGGAGCTGCAGCTGGCGCGGGGGGCGGTGTTGGCCGTCGTGCGGGACTGGGCCGCCAACCCGACGGCCGCGACGTCGCTGCGGATCGACGACTACGCCGAGACGTACTCGGCGCTGGCGGCCCGGCTGGAGACGACCACGCACCTGCGGGCCGCACTGCGCCGCCAGTACGGGCGCCGCGGCGGGCTGGTGAGGATCGGTTGATCCGGGCTGCCGCGCTGCTGGCCCGCGGCCGGCGGGCCGCCGAGGCGCTGATGGTCGACGCGTGCACGATCCGCCGCCGCACCGGGGAGACGGTCGGCCCGGGCGGGGTGGTCACCCCCACCTACACGACCGTCTACTCAGGCCGGTGCCGGTGGCAGCAGCAGGCTGCGCAGGCTGCTCAGCAGGACGTCGGCGAGGACTACATGCTGATGCTGCGCCTGGAGGTGCAGCTGCCGATGTCGGTGACCGGGGTCCAGACCGAGGACGAGATCGTCTGCGACAGCAGCGTCCACGACCCGGACCTGGTCGGCCGCGTGTTCGTGATCCGCGACCTCGCCCACAAGAGCCATGCGACGGCCCGGCGGATCGGGGTGGTGGAGCGGACATGACGATCCGGATCGAGCATGGCGACCTGGACCGGTGGGTGGCCACCATGGACAAGGCCACCTCGGCGATGCCCGACGAGGCCACCAAGGTCGTCGCCAAGGGTGCACTCAACATCAAGACGGATGCAAGGAGACGGATCGGCCGGCCCCGTCACGCGCCCGCCTACCCGGAGTCGATCGGGTACGACATCTGGCAGGGGCTACGCGGCCCGGTGGCGGAGATCGGCCCGGACAAGCTGCGCCGCCAGGGCGCGCTGGGCAACCTGCTGGAGTACGGCAGTGTCCACAATCCGCCGCACCCGCACATGATCCCGGCGGCCGAGGCGGAGCAGCCCCGGTTCGAGCGGGCGATGGGGGAGTTGGCGGAACGCCTGCTGGAGGGCCGATGAGCGGGGACGCCGCGCACGCGGACGCGATGCTCGCGCTGCTGCGCGCCGACCAGGGGCCGCCGCCGCTGGTCGTGCTCGACGGCCGGGTGCCGCCCGGGGCCGTGCCGCCGTACGTGCTGGTCTACTTCGGCTCGGCGGACCCGGAGGATGCCGAGTCGCGGTCGCTGGCCGGCGACTCGCAGCGGCACCGGACCCGCGCCTACGCGCACTGCGTCGGCGCCAACGCCGAGGCGGCCCGGATCGTCGCCGACCGGGTGCGCTCAGCATGGCTGGACGTCATCCCGACGGTCGACGGCCGGGTGTGCTGGCCGATCCGCCGCGAGGAGGGCGTCCAGGCCGAGCGGGACGAGACGGCCGGTGCGGCGGCGATCGACCTGGTCGAGGTGTACCGACTGGAGAGCGTGCCCGCCGACTAGCGGCGGCGCATCAGCGCGACCAGCAGCGCTACCAGGGCGGCGACCCCGCCGACGCACGCGAGCAGCACCAGCACGTGCCAGATCCTCAGTGCACCCATGGCCCGCCACCGTAGCAGCCGACCGCAACCGTTGCCCTCCACCGATCGGGTGGAGGGCGTTGTCGTAGAGGAGACAGGAGCAGTGGCGGCACTGACACCTACCCGCCCGACGGCCGCCGGGGTGGCCTGGTCGCCCCAGGCGGTGTCGTCGAGCGACACCATCTCATCGAGCGTCCTCGGATCCCGGGGCGCCATCCTGGTCGTCACCAACGGCGGCGGGTCGGACGACTCGGTCGAGGTGAGCGACGCCGGGGTCACCCCGGCCGGCAACCCCGCCGACACGACCCCGGTCAACGTGGCCGCGGGAACGTCGGTGGCGATCCGCATCTCGCCCCGGGCGGTCGACCCGTCCACCGGGGTGGTCACCGTCACCCACTCGCAGACCAGCGACGTCACGTACGTCCTGGTGCCGGTGGAGTGATGGCGATGGACCGTACCGAGCGTGTGTGGCTGCACAACCCGACGACCGGCGGGCACTTCTGGTGCCCGGCTCGCGCGGCGCAGCAGTGGATCGACATGGGGTGGGCGCCGTCGGATCCGTCCCCGCCACCGCCGTCGCCGGTCGTGGCGGAGCGCCTGCGCTGGCAGGCCGAGCAGCGTGCCGCCGCCATCGAGGCGGCGAAGAAGGCATCGTCGCGGCGAGCCGCACAGAGGACAGAGGAGTGACCGATGGCTGACAGCCTCGCAGATGGCCGCACCAGGGTGGCCTACGTACCCAGCATCGCCAACCCGGCGGCGCCGACGGTCGACGAGCTCAACGCGGGCCTGTTGCTGCAGGACGTGATGACCGCGGATGGCTTGGTGGGTTTCGAGGCCAGCACCGCCGAGGTCGACACCAGCTCGCTCGGCAGTACGTTCGACACCAAGACGATCGGCCGGGACTCGTTCTCCGGGACCCTTCTGCGGTTCAAGAAGCAAACCGGCAGCGATCCCGCGTACACGACCCTGACGAGGGGCACGGACGGGTACATCGTGATCCGGCGGGACGTCGCCAAGGACACCGGCTGGGCGGCCGGCCAGGACGTCGAGGTGTACCCGATCATCTGCGGTCGGCGCCGCAACCTGCCGCCCGAGGCCAACAGCGTCCGGCGGTACGAGGTGCCGACGATGATCACCGACGATCCCGAGCTGGACGCCGTCGTCGCCTCCTGACCCTTGACCGGCCCCGGGCGGTACCCCCATCCCGCCCGGGGCCGCCACCTACCGATGGGGGCCGATGGGGGATCGATGACCAGAGACATCAAGGCGCTGATCCGGGAGGCGCGGCTACCGGAGGCCACCGTCGCGCTGTGCCTGCACGCCGACCTCGTGGCCGAGGTGGAGGCGGCCGAGCGGGAGCTGGCGCAGGAGCAGACCCGGCCGCGGACCAGCCTCGGTGACGGCGGTCGGGCGCGGGAGATCGCCGAGCGGATCGAGGCGCTGCGTCAGCGGATGCTCGAGTACACCGTCGAGTTCCGGCTGCGAGCGATGAGCCGCCCGCAGTGGAGGGAGTTCCTCGCCGAGCATCCGCCGCGTAAGGCGGACGACGGGTCGGTTGATGAGCGCGACAGGTACATCGGCGTCAATGTGGACAGTTTCTTTCCGGCGCTGGTCCGCCGGTCGGTCGTCTCGCCCGAGCTGGACGACGAGGACTGGCGGCTGCTGCTGGACGAGCGGCTGACCGACCGGCAGGTCGACCAGCTGGCGGACGCCGCGTGGCGACTCAACCGCCGGGACGTCGACATCCCTTTCTCGTCCGCCGCCTCGCGGATCCTGTCCTCCGAGCCCGAGTAGAGGCGGCCGAGCGGCTCGGCGTCAGCCCGCGCCGGCTCGACGGATGGGAGCCGACCGAGGTCACCGAGTACGAGTACGACGAGTCGGGCCGCCTGGTGCGGTCGGTGACCACCCGGGAGTCGGAGTGGTCGGAGGAGGATGCGGCTTGGATGCTCGCGCTGGCCGCCTACCGGCGCGAGCTGTGCCCGCTGTGCGGTAGGCCGCTGGAGGAGTGCGCGGCACAGGACGCGGAGGGTGCGTACACGGTCCCGCCGCCGACCCGGTGTCACGCCACGACGGCACTGCTGATGGCGCAGGAGCGGTATCGGGACACGCCCCAGGCGGGGGCGCTGCTGTGGGTGGCCGAGAGGCGGGGGTGAGCGGTGGCGCTGCGCACGGTCGGGGTGCGGCTGCAGGCCGAGGTGTCCGGCTACATGGCCAGCCTCCGGCAGGCGAGCCGGGCAACCCGCGACTTCGCCAGCGAGCTGGACAAGGCGGCCCGGGCGGGTCACCTGGACGCGGTGGCCGACCAGGCGGGCCGGGCCGGTCTGGCGCTGGCCGGCATCGCCGGGGCCGCGGTGACGATGGCAGCCAAGTTCGACAAGGCCATGTCGTCGGTGCAGGCGGCGACGCACGCATCGGGCGCCGAGCTGGAGCAGCTGCGGGACGCCGCGGTGCAGGCCGGCAGGGACACCGCCTACAGCGCCACGGAGGCGGCGCACGCGATCGAGGAGCTGGCCAAGGCCGGCGTGGAGACCACCGACATCCTCGGCGGTGGCCTGTCCGGCGCGCTGTCGCTGGCGGCAGCCGGTGAGATAGACGTAGCCGAGGCGGCCGAGGTCGCGGCCTCCACCCTGACTCAGTTCCGGCTGCGCGGCCGGGACGTGGGGCACGTCGCCGACCTGCTCGCCGCCGCCGCCGGCAAGGCGCAGGGCAGCGTACACGACATGTCGTACGCGCTCAAACAGAGCGGCCTGGTCGCGGCGCAGATGGGCATGTCGGTCGAGGACACGATCGGCGTCCTGGCGGCGTTCGCCAGCGCTGGTCTGCTCGGCTCCGACGCTGGCACCAGCCTCAAAACCGCGCTGCTGATGCTGGCCGACCCGACGGAAAAGGCCGCGGCCCTGATGGATGAGCTGGGCATCGCCGCCTACGACTCGCAGGGCCGATTCGTCGGCGTCGTGAGCCTGGCTGGCCAGCTGCAGGCGCAGCTCGGCCAGCTCACCGAGGAGCAGCGCAACGCGGCGTTGGCCACGATCTTCGGCGCGGACGCGATCCGGGCCGCGAGCATCCTGTACGAACTCGGCGCCCGGGGGGTCGCCGGCTGGATCGGCAAGGTCGACGACGCCGGCTACGCGGCCGAGACCGCGCGGCTCAAGACCGACAATCTGGTCGGCGACCTGGAGAGGCTGCGCGGCGAGCTGGAGACGCTGGCGATCCAGTCCGGCTCCGGCGCCAACGCCGGCCTGCGCACGCTGGTCCAGGGTGCCGAGGCGTTGGCTGCGCAGTTTGGTCAGCTCCCGCCGCTGATGGGGCAGACGGTTACGGTCCTCGCCGCGGTCACCGGTGGCGCGCTGCTGCTCGGCGCCGGGTGGGTCAAGGCTCGCCGCGCTAACGCCGAGATGCTCGCCGAGCTGCGGGCGACCGGCCCGGCCGGCGTCCGGGCGGCCCGCGGCCTGGAGCTGACCGCCCGGTGGGCGTCCCGGGCGGCCGCGGCGTTCGCGGCGTCGCAGGTGGCGGCAGCGACGATCTCGGCCACGCTCGGCGACGATCTCAACCCCCAGGTCGACGCCTTGACGCTGGGCCTGGAGCGGTGGGCGACGTCCGGCGAGCGGTCCGGCGAGGCGGCCCGGCTGCTCGGCAAGGACTTCGAGCATCTCGCCTATGACCTCGGCACCCTGGACACCGGTTTCTGGGCTGACCTGGGTAACGGCATCGCCGGGGCGGTCGAGTCGCTGACCGGGCTCGGGTCGGTCGCCGACGAGTCACTCCAGCACGCCCGAGAGCGGTTGGACGCGATCGACCAGGCGCTCACCCAACTGGTGCAGTCCGGCCACGCCGACGAGGCGGCGACGATTTTCGCGAGGCTGGCCGACGAGGCCAAGAGGCAGGGCGTCTCCGTCGATGAGCTGAGGAAGGGCCTGCCCGGGTACGCGGCGGCGCTCGAGACCGCGGGTACCGCGTCCGGGTCGACGGCCGACCAGGTGGGCCAGCTGGCCTCCGAGACGGAGGCGGCTGCTGAGGCGGCGCAGGAGGCCGCCGAGGCATTTGACGCCCTCTTCAAGATCCAGATGGACGCCGACACGGCCTTGATCAAATACCATCAAGGGCTGGCCGACGTCCGCGAGGAGCTGGGCAGGGGCACCCGGACCCTCAGTGTCCACAGCGAGGAGGGCCGGCGGAACCGGTCGGCGATCCTCGACCAGATCGAGGCGATCGGGCAACTCCGCGAGGCCAGGATCGCGGAGGGCGTGTCCCTCGATGAGGCCAACCGGGAGTACGACCAGCAGCTAGCCAAGCTGGAAAAACTCGCGCGACAGCTGGGCTACGACGAGGGCGAGGTCCGCCGCCTGATCGGCGCCTACCGGGACATCCCGAAGCGGGTGGACACCACGGTGTCCGTCGACACCCGGTCTGCACTCCAGAAGGCGCGCGAGCTGCGCGACTACCTGAAACAGATCCCGGACGAGGTCGTCAACATCGCCCTACGGGTGACGGGAGCCAGCAACGCCGCCGCGGCCGCCGCCGCGATCCGCAAGCA
>Ga0079224_100009275_pt1 | contig 13404 bp, 11 predicted proteins | sample Stecom2015_FD_80414 | JGI IMG/M metagenome (GOLD analysis project Ga0079224, IMG submission 80414) | Agricultural soil microbial communities from Utah to study Nitrogen management - Steer compost 2015 | ecosystem: Environmental > Terrestrial > Soil > Agricultural land | place: USA: Utah... | reverse complement strand
TGCATCGGGAAACCGCCTAGGCTGGGCTGGACCTGCACACGTTTTCCGCAAAAAGTATGTATAAGCTTTTTGAGCCTATAGGGCCATGAATTGAGGTTTTGCACCGGATTGGTGAAGATTTTGCGCCCTTCCCCAGGCCCAGGAGGCCGGTAATGGGCCGGATTTTGCGCAATAGCCAAGAAATTGGACCGATTTCATAGTTGCAGCTGTCCGGTCCCGATCCCCAAAAGTCCAAAAACTCAAATTTGTACTCGCTGGGCCCGATTTCCATCGGTGATTTTCTGTGGATCAGCAAAAATAAACACATAAGCACGGAAAAAATCACCGTTCTTGGGCTGCATTTCGAGGACAAAGCGCCAAAGCACACCACACATCACGGGCATGTGGAGCCGGGGGCGGACCCGTTGCTGCTCCCCCGCATCAACCCGGCCGCCAAAACATTTCGTCCCTTCCCAGGGGGATGTGATAGGATCATATCGAACCTAACTGCAAAGTTGACGGAATACGTTGCGGATTCCGTCCCGCAAAGGTTATTCCGGCACCGCCGCAACGCCGCCGACGAAGCCCGAAGGCAAGTTCACACGTCAAAAAAAAGGGGATATGCCTATGCTGCAAAGGGAACCTGCCTCCCACGCCCACATGCTGATTCGCAGGCCTGTGCATGAGGTCTTTCAAGCCTTCATCGATCCGGCCATCACCAGCCGGTTTTGGTTCAGCCGGGGAGATGAGCCCCTGGCGGAGGGCAAGACGGTCTCATGGTACTGGGACATGTACGGCGTCTCGGCTGAAGTCCAGGTCAAGACCATCGAGGAGAACAAGCGCATTGTCATCCAGTGGCCCAACACGGTGGAATGGACCTTCTCCCCCAGGGGCGACGACGCTACCTTCGTGAGCATTACGGAATCGGGCTTTGCCGGCACCGACGATGATAAGGTCGCCCTGGCCATCGACTCCATGGGCGGCTTCACCCTGGTGCTGGCGGGCTGCAAGGCTTTTCTGGAGCACGGCATCGAGCTGAATCTGCTGGCGGATCACAATCCCGACCACCACGTCCAAGGCAATCCTTGAGCACTAAAGTTATTAGGGAAGTGGCATCTTGCAGGTTTCAGTCCGGCTGTCTCCTGCCATGGGCCGCATCGCCGGCACCCCATATCTCCAGGTGGAACTGCCCGACGGCACCACGGTGACCGGCCTGCTGGATCATCTCCGCCGTTCGTACCCCGACATGGCGCCCCATTTGCAGACTGCCGTGGCGTTGATCGACGGGCGGGTGGTGGAGCCGTCGGCACCTCTGGCCCACGGCGCCCAGGTGGCCCTCCTCCAGCCCATGGCCGGGGGCATGGCGGCCGGTGCAGCCCCCCGGCTGCGCCGTTGAAAAGGGAAACAACCGCATATAAGGCATGCATTGCTCAATTACTCATCGAGGAGGTTTGCATCCATGACGGTGGCGGCTTCTACCGGCAACGAAACCGTATTTGTCAACGAGTTTACCGACGGCATTCTGGATCCCGGCCGGCCCATGCTGGGGCCCGTGCGGGACGGCGGGCACATCGTCGCCAACACCGCCCCGGGCTGCTGGGGGCCCATGATTACACCCCGCCTGCGGGGCGGCCACGAAGTCACCCGGCCCGTGGCCGTGGCCGGCGCGGAAGTGGGCGATGCCGTCGCCATCCGCATCAAGGACATCACCATCACCGCCTTGGCGACGGCTTCGGGCACCGACACGCCCATGGAAGGCCGCTTCATCGATGACCCATTTGTGGCTAAGATTTGCCCCCAGTGCGGCGCCCGCTGGCCGGAGTCGTACGTGGAAGGCATCGGCCAGCAAAGCATCCGCTGCAAGAATTGCGGCGCCGACGCCGCTCCCTTCAACGTGCCCCACGGCTATACCATTGCTTTTGACAGCGGCCGCCGGGTGGGTGTAACCCTGCCCCGGGAGGCCGCCGAGGCCATCGCCGCGGACCCGGGCCAATGGGCCGCCCTGCCCAACAACTCGGTCCAGCATTCCATCCTGTCCTTCGCCCTCCACAACTTGGTGGGGGTGGCCACCCGGCTCCGTCCCTTCCTGGGCCAGCTGGGCACGACGCCCGCGGTGGTCATGCCCGACTCCCACAACGCCGGCGACTTCGGTGCCTTCCTCCTGGGCAAGAGCCACGAATACAGCCTGACCCCGGAGCAGTTGGCCCACCGCACCGACGGCCACATGGACTGCGATTCCGTCCGGGCGGGGGCCATCTTGATCTGCCCCGTCAAAGTGCCCGGGGCCGGTATCTACATGGGCGATATGCACGCCCTCCAGGGGGACGGCGAAATCGCCGGCCATACCGCCGACGTGGCGGGTACCGTCACCTTGCAGGTGAACGTCATCAAAGGGCTGCCCATCGACGGGCCCATCCTGCTGCCCCATCCCGACGACCTGCCCTACCTGGCCCGGCCGTTGACCAAGGCAGAATTGGCCCAGGCCCGGGCTGTGGCGCAAAGGTGGGGACTGAAAGACGTGGAGAAGGTGGCGCCCATTTCCGTCATCGGCACCGGCCCCGACATGAACTCGGCCATCGACAACGGCCTCAACCGGGCCGCCCAGCTGCTGGACGTGCCGGTGGACGAGATCCGGAACCGGGCCACCATTTCCGGCAGCATCGAAATCGCCCGGGCTCCCGGGGTCATCCAGGTTACCTTCCTGGCGCCCATGGATAAGCTGGAGCAGGTTGGGCTGATGCCGTACATCGAGGAGCAGTACGGCCACCTGCTGCCTTACTGAATACTGAATCATTCCCGCAGGCGGCGGGCTTCTTGGGCCAATTGGTCCAGGAGGGCCATGGCCTCCAGCGGGGTCATCTGAAGGATATCGGCGGCGGCCAGGCGCTCCAGCAGTTCTTCCACTGCGGAGCGGTACCTGGCCGCTTCTTCTGCCGCCAGGGCGGCGGCGGCTTGATGGTGGGCATTCAGCTCAAGCCCGGTCTGGGGCCGGGCATCGGCCTCGTCGCCGGCCCGGCGTCCTGCACCGGCGGACGGGGCACTCCCCTCCCCCTCCAGCCGGCGGAGAATCTCCCGGGCCCGCTGGATGAGGGGCGCCGGCATGCCGGCCATGCGGGCCACTTCCACGCCGTAGCTGCGGTCGGCGGGTCCAGGCCGCACATGGTACAGGAAGGTCAGCCCCTCCCCCGTGGGGCGGGCCCCCACGTGGTAGTTGCAGAAGCCGGGCAGCCGGTCCGCCAGTTCCGTCAATTCGAAGTAGTGGGTGGAAGCCAAGGTGCGGCACCCCACCACGTTGTGCAGGTATTCCAGGTAGGCGGTGGCGATGGCTATGCCGTCGTAGGTGCTGGTGCCCCGGCCCAGTTCGTCCACGATGGCCAGGCTCTTGCCGGTGCCGTGGCGGAGGGCCTGGAGGGCCTCCGTCACTTCCACCATGAAGGTGCTGTAGCCCCGGGCCAGGTCGTCGGCGGCCCCCACCCGGCAGAAGATCCGGTCCACTAGTCCGATGCGGGCCGCCTTGGCCGGCACGAAGCTGCCCATCTGGGCCATGAGCACCAGCAGGGCCGTCTGCCGCAGGTAGGTGCTCTTGCCGGCCATGTTGGGGCCCGTCAGCAGGATGGTCCGCCGCTCCCGGCCGTCCAAATCGATGTCGTTGGGAACGAAGGCGCCGGGCAGGGTCTGCTCCAGTACGGGATGGCGCCCCGCCTCGATGTACAAGGTGGTGTCGTCGGTCAGTTCCGGGCGCACGTACCGGTGGCGCACCGCCGCCTCGGCCAGGGAGGCCAGCACATCCAGCCGGGCCAAGGCAGCAGCCGTCCCCTGAAGGCGGGTGATGTATCCCCCCACCTCCTGGCGCACCCGGCGGAACAAGGACTGCTCCACCGCCAGCAGCCGGTCTTCGGCTCCCAGCACCTGCTCCTCCATGGCCTTCAGTTCGGGGGTGACGTAGCGCTCGGCGTTGGCCAAGGTCTGGCGCCGCTCGTAGTGGTCGGGCACCAGATGGCGGTTGGGATTGGTCACTTCCAAGTAGTAGCCGAAAACCTTGTTGTAGCCCACCTTGAGGGACTTGATGCCCGTCCGCTCCCGCTCCAGACTTTCCAGACGGGCGATCCAGCCCTTGCCGTCGGCGGCGGCCTGCCGCAGGCGGTCCAGTTCCGCGTCGAAGCCGGGCCGGATGACGGTCCCTTCCCCGGGGGCCGCCGCCGGCTCGTCCACCAAAGCCGCCTGGAGGAGTTGGGCTGCCTCCTCCACCGGATCCAAGGAGCGGCCCAAGCCTTCCAGCACGGGGTGATCCAGGAGCAATTCCCGCAGGGCGGGCACCTGCTCCAGGGAGCGGCGCAGGTTGGCCAGGTCCCGGGGTCCCGCCGACCCGTGGGCAGCCCGGGCAGCCAGGCGCTCCAGGTCGTAGACATCCCGCAGCAGTTCCCGGATTTCGTGGCGCCGCAAGGGGTCGTCCACCAGGGCGCCCACCAGGTCCAGGCGTTCCTCGATGCGGGCCCGGTCCAGCAGGGGGCGCTGGATCCAGTGGCGGAGCAGCCGGCTCCCCATGGCCGTCTTGGTCGTATCCAGCACCGACAGCAAGGTGCCCTGGCGCCGGCCGTCCAAAGCCCCTTCCGTCAATTCCAGGTGGCGCCGGGTGGCCGGGTCCAGGAGCATCTCGCTGCCCAGATTCTCATAGCGGCAGGCGGTTACATGCTGGAGGGCATCAAACTGGGTTTCCCTTAGGTATTGCAGGAGCAGGGCCCCGGCGGCCATGGCCGCGCCCTGGTCCTGCAGGGGCGTGATGGCCGGGTCGCCGAAATGATGGGCCAGCTGGGCCGCCGCATCGCCGGGCCCCCAGGAGGCCTCCCGCTCCCGCCAGTGGCAGCCCAGGTCCTTTTCCAGCAAGGCTGTTGCCTCGGGCCAGGCCTGGGTAACCCTGGGCTCCACCAGGCATTCCGCCGGCTGGAGCCGGGCCAGTTCCGCCGCCATGGTGGCGGTATCTCCCGCGGGTACTTGGGTAATGGCGAAGGTTCCGGTGGAAACGTCGCTGTAGGCCAAGCCGATGTCCGTCACCCGCCCCCCCTGCTCCAGGGCCACCAGGGCGGCGACGTAGTTGTTCCGCTCCGCCGCCAGCATCTGGCCGTCCATGACGGTGCCGGGGGTGATGACCTTGACTACCTCCCGGCGGACGATTCCCTTGGCCTGGCGGGGATCCTCCACCTGCTCGCAGATGGCCACCCGGTAGCCGTGGCGGAGCAGACGGGCGATGTAGGTCTCGGCGGCATGGTGGGGCACGCCGCACATGGGCACCCGCTCGTGCTTGGATTCCCGGGCGGTGAGGGTCAGTTCCAGGACACGGCTGGCTTCCAGGGCGTCTTCATCGAACATCTCGTAGAAGTCGCCCAGCCGGAAAAAGAGGATGGCGTCGGGATAGCGGGCTTTGATCTCCCGGTACTGGGCCATCATGGGGGTGGTGGCCCGCGCCCCCGGACGGCCCGTGCTAGGCTGACGCCCTTGGGTCATGGCAAGGTCGAAACCAGGCGGCTGCCCGGGGCGGGTGCTGCGGGCTCCTCCACCAGACGGCCCACCAAAGTCCACGTGCGGGCTTCGGTGATGTCCACCTGGGCGAAGGTGCCGGCCAGATGGGCGGGGCCGGGCACCAGCACCACCCGGTTGGTGGAGGTGCGGGCCGTCAAGACATCGGGATTCTTGGGGCTGGGGCCTTCAATGAGCACTTCCACCCGGCGGCCCTGGTAGGCTTGGTTCTGCTCCAGACTGATGCGGTTCTGGACGGCCATGAGCCGCTCCAGCCGCTCCTGCTTCACGTCTTCGTCGATGCCCCACTGCTCTTCCCATTTGGCGCCCACGGTGCCGGTCCGGGGCGAGAACTTGAAGGTGAAGGCGTTGTCGAAGCGGACCTGCTCCACCAAGTCCAAGGTTTGCTGGAAATCTTCCTCCGTCTCCCCGGGGAAGCCCACGATGATGTCGGTGGTGATGCTGATGCCGGGGACGGCTTCCCGCAGCCGGGCCACCCGCTCCAAATATTGTTCACGGGTATAGCGCCGGTTCATCCGGTGGAGCACCCGGTTGCTGCCCGACTGCATGGGGAAGTGGATATGCTTGCACAGCTTCTTCGTCTCGCCCATCTGCCGGATCAACCGCTCGTCGAAGTCGCCGGGATAAGGCGAGGTGAAGCGCAGCCAGCGGATGCCCGCCACGGTGTCCAGATCCCGCAGCAGGTCGGCGAAGTCGTATTGACGGTCCACAAAATCCTGGCCGTAGGAACTGACGGTCTGGCCCAGGAGGGTCACTTCCACATAGCCCCGGTCCGCCAGGTCCTGCACCTCGGCCAGGATATCCTCGGGCCGGCGGCTCCGCTCCCGGCCCCGGACGTAGGGCACGATGCAGAAGGTGCAGAACTTGTCGCAGCCGTACTGGATGGTCACCCAGGCCCGGCGGCCGTCCTCCCGGACGGCGGGCAGGTGCTCCACCACTTCCTTGGAGCCCTTCCACACGTCGATGACGGTGGCTTCCTCCCGGCGCACCCGGCCGATGAGCTCCGGCAGGCGGTGAATGTTGTGGGTGCCGAAGACCAGGTCCACGTGGGGCGCCGTCCGCTTGATGCGGCGCACCGTCACCTCTTCCTGGGCCATGCAGCCGCAAAGGCCCAGGATGACCTCGGGCCGGACGGCCTTGAGGGACTTCAGCCAGCCGATGGTGCCGTACACTTTCTCCTCGGCCGTCTCCCTGATGGCGCAGGTGTTGAGCAGGATGAGGTCGGCGTCCTCGTACCGCTGGGTGGGCACATAGCCCATCAATTGCAGCTGGCCGGCCAGGATTTCCGAGTCATGCTCGTTCATCTGGCAGCCGTAGGTGATGATGTGGCTCCGGGGCGTTTGTTCAGGGGTGAACCCATGGGCCCACTGGGCGGGGGTGAGCCCGGCGTCGTTGATCCACTGGCCTTCCACGGAACGGAAGCCTAAGCCGTGCAGCTGCTCCCGCAAAGCTGTCTGGCCGTCAATGAATTGGAACACGGAAAAGGTCCGTTCAGCCATGAACCATCACCCCCGTCGTGCTGCTTCACCCGGCGCCCTATTATTCCGGGCGCTCGAACACCTGCACCTTGACCATCTTGTCCCCGTTGCGCAGTTCGTCCACGTGCTCCATGCCGCTGAGCACCTGGCCGAACACGGTGTGCACCCCGTCCAAATGGGGCTGGGGAGCATAGCAAATGTAAAACTGGGAGCCGCCCGTGTTGGGGCCCCGGTGGGCCATGGCCACGGCGCCCCGCACGTGCCTGTTGGGGTTGATCTCGCACTTGATGGTATAGCCGGGGCCGCCGGTGCCGTCGCCCCGGGGGCAGCCGCCCTGGGCGACGAACCCGGGAATCACCCGGTGAAAGGTCAGCCCGTCGTAAAAGCCGTCGTTGGCCAGCTTTTCGAAGTTGGCCACCGTGCCGGGGGCGTCATTCTCAAACAGTTGAATCTCTACTTGCTTGCCGCCGTCCAGTTCAATTACAGCTACCTTCATGGCGCAGCCTCCCCCTTAAAGGGATTCGTCGGTTCCGGCGCCCGCCAGGGGCCGGGGCTCCAGCTTCCGCCCGGGAATCAGCCCGTGGCCCAAGACGGGATATACAAGTCGTCTGAAGGGGTCTACCAACTGATTGTACCGTAGATACAGCCGCGGTGTAAGACAGACCACCATCAAGGCTTCCCAGTGGGGCATCTCTTTGTAGCGCTCGGGCCACAACTCCTTGCAGTGCTTCTGCACCAGCGGCGCGTAACGGGGGTTCATGGCTGGGAAAATGTGGTGCTCCGTATGGTGGGAGAAGTTGAAATGGAGCACATCCACCCACCGGGCGGTGCGCACCGTCAGGCTCCCCGCCAGGGGATCGTTGATGGGCGTCAGCGGGTTGATCAAATGGTTGGTGGAGATGTAGCTCATGACCAGGAAGTTGGCCACCAGCAGGGGCAGCAGGTAGGCGAAGACCCAGGCCCGCCAGCCGATGACGAAGCCCAGGCCCAGCCAGAAGGCGGCGGGCATCAGGAACTGGGCTAGAACGACCCACCGCCGGGATCGGGGGAAATCCCCGATGAAGGTAACCAGCATGCGGAAGGAGTGGATGGAAAACCACACGCTTAAAGACAGGAACATCAGCAACGCCCGCAGCCAGGGGCTCAGCCGGTACAGCACCTGCAGGGCCGGCCGTTCGTGGAATTCTTCCAATGTGTGCATGGCGTCGGGGTCTTCCTCCGGGTGCTGGGCCATGCCGTGGTGCTCCACGTTGTGCCAGCGGCGCCACAGCAGGGGGCCCAGGTTGAAGGGCCAGAAGCAAATCTGTCCCAGGAGGTTCCGCAGCCACGGGGTGCGGACTACGGCGCCGTGGAGCACTTCGTGGCCCAAAAAGCCCAGGGCGCCGAAGGACATGCCGATGGCCACGGAAACGAGAAGCTGCACCGCCCAATGCATGGGCACCGATGCGGTCAGCCAGATGCCGCCGACAATCACCGCCAAGTAGGGCACGGCGCCCAGGAGCCGGACGGGCACCGGCTCAAAGCATTCCTTGGGCAAGTACTGCTTCAATATGCGGGCGTACTCGCCAATGTGGATCAGATCGTCGCCCCCGCCATCCTCCTCCCTTTGGTGATCCAACTGTGCAGTCTCAGCCGCTGCAGCCCTTATGGTTGAAGCCTGTGCCGCCAACGCATCGGCGCCCGACGATTGCGCCAATATCAGTGCTCCTTTCCTTGGGAAACCCACATTCCGCTCCAAGGTATCACACTTTTCCGGACTGGAATTGACGGAAAAAGATGGACCGGTTCGTTTTTGTCGTTTAGAATGAACTAAACGACAGCCTCGGAGCTTTGAGCCTCCCCTGCCCCGGGCAGGCGGGGGCTCGGGAAAATTTCTCTATAGGAAGACCATTCACCAGAGACGGGTGAAAACCTTGGCCGATGACCGGCAGAAAGAGCGGCAAAACGCCTTTCCCTCCCCTGCCGTGCAGGAAGATGAGGTAAGAAACGGGCTCATGGCCGCCCTGGGCCGCCAGAGTGCTTTCTGGGGACTGGGCAAATCGCCCGGGGAGATGTTCGCTGCCCTGTATCTGGCCGAGGGACCCCTGAGCCTGGCCCAGTTGGCCTGCGCCGCCGGCGTCACCAAGGGCGCCGCCAGCGTGGCCGCCCGCCAGTTGGAAGCCATCGGGCTCATCCACCGGATCCAGCGGCCCGGCGACCGCCGGGTGTTCTTCGCGGCCGAGACCAACTTCTGGGTGGCAGCCCAGCGCCTGCTGGAGCGCCGCCAAAAGCCGGAGTTTGACGAATCCTTCCGGCAGGTGCGGGCCCTGCTCCGGGCAGTGCGGCAGCAGCCCCCCTCCCGCCACCGTGACCACATGCTGGAGCGCCTGGAAAACCTGCAGTCCTTTTATGAGCGGCTGGATGCTGTGGTGGCCATGATCCTGCACCTGGGACCCCAGCGACTGGAGCGGCTCATCAGCCTGGGCGCCCTCTGGCTGCCCGATCCTGACCATCAGGACCCTTAGGAGGTATGGCTGGTGAAAGCAGTCATCGCCGGCGGCACGGGATTCATCGGCAAGGCGCTGACCGAACGGTTGCTGGCCGAAGGCTGGGAAGTGACGGTGCTGACCCGCCGGGAAGGGGCGTCGGTGCCCCAGGGGGCCCGGGCCGTGGTCTGGCCGGCCAGACCCGCCGGTTCTGGCGGCGATCGTGGCGGCGGCGGTGGCGTGGGCGACGGAGTCGATGACGGTGGCGCTGCGGGCGGCGGCGGCGGTAGCGTGGGCGGCGGCACCTGGGAGGACCACTTGACCGGGGCGGATCTGGTGGTCAACCTGGCCGGCGCTCCCATCGCCGGCGGCCGCTGGACCAACCGGCGCAAGGAACTCATTTTGAACAGCCGCATTGAACCTACCAAAGCCCTGGTGGAAGCCTTCTCCCGCCTATCCCAGCCCTCGGCGGTGTTCATAAACAGTTCCGCCGTTGGCTACTACGGACCCCGGGGCGATGAACTGATTACCGAGGAAGACGGTCCCGGCGATGATTTCTTGAGCCATGTATGCCGGCGCTGGGAGGAGGCAGCGGTCCCAGCGGAGGATTTGGGCGTGCGCACCATCATGCTCCGCATCGGCCTTGCCCTGGGCCGCGGGGGTGGCGCCTTGCCCCTCATAGCGCTGCCCTTCCGCTTGTTGGTGGGCGGGCCCATAGGCTCCGGCCGCCAGTGGTGGCCGTGGATCCACGTAGACGATGTGGTGGGCCTTATCACCTTCTTAAGTCGCCACCCGGAAGCCCGCGGCCCCATCAACGCCACGGCGCCCCAGCCGGTGACCAACAAAGAATTCGCCCGCACCTTGGGCCGAGTGCTGGGCAAGCCCGCCTGGCTGCCGGCGCCGGCTCCCGCCCTGCGGCTGGTTCTGGGCGAAATGGCCGACGCCATGCTTCTGAGCGGCCAGCGGGTCATCCCCCAGGCCGCCCGAGCCCTGGGCTATCGATTTCAATACGAAGATTTGACCGCAGCCTTAGAAGATTTGTTGAAGTAAGTCACTTTGTAGCCCATCCCGGCGCCGTTGCGCAAAGTGTGACGCATTTGATCCGGGCTTTGCTTGCCAGTATTTGAGTTTTTGGATCCCGGGACCGGGTGCACGGCCTGTGCATTAGGCCAATATCTGCCTTACTGCCGGGCTTGATAGGGTAAATTGTGCGGATCGGGTTGCAGCAGGGCCGAAATTGCCCGCAAAATTTGAACCCCTACAGCGCAAAAACTCAAAATCTAGCCCTATAGGCTCAGGAATAATACATATTACTTTTGCGGATCGGTAGTTTCACACCCATTAGGAATCAAAACCAGGCCCATCAACAGGAGAATTTCACCGGCGCCGGCCGGAATTTCATTGTTGTGGGCCGTTGTCGGGCCAGGGGAGCCAAAGGGCGATGCGCCAGCGGGCGGGGCTGCCGGACAAATCCACCCTGTCCTCCTGGTCGTCGGCCTGCACCAGGTCGGCGGTGCGGACCAGGATGTACAGTTCCTGCTGTTCGCCCGACTCCCCGGGGCCGCCGGAGCGATATTGGGTGGTGTACCGGGCGGTTACGGCGGCCACATTGTCTTCGTCGGCGGCGGCTGGGTAACTGGAACGCAGGCTGTCCCAATCCACGGGCAGTTGGTCCAAGGGTGCGGGTACGGGTTCAATACCGTGGATAATCAGATCCTGCAAGTTGCGGTCCATCTCCTGGCCGTGGGGGGTGTCCTCACCGGCCTCCAGCAGTTCCAGCTTCCGCTCGTTGGTGAGGCAAAGCATCTTCAGGGCAAGGTCGCTGTCCCGCCGGGCCGTCAAGTACAACTCCACCACCCGGACGGGGCCGGCGCCGGCCAACTCCTGCTCCCACCGGGTCATCTGGCCGATGCGCCGGTTGCTGATGATCAATAATGTGGCCACAAATGCTACGAAAACTAGAAGGACGATTGCCCGCCGCCGGATGGTGGCGGCATCCAGATTACCCAAAGGGGGCTCACCTCTGACTGCTGGGCTGTTGGTCGCTGCCGGACGGCTTAGGTCTGAGGGGCTGCTCGTCGCTGCCGGGCTGATGTTGGCTGCCGGGCTGTTCAGGCCTGCCGGGCTGATGCTGCCTGCCGGGCTGACGATCCCCGGCGATGTCCTGGGCCCGCCCCTTGGCATCTAATCGGATGAATTCCCGGCGCCCGGCGCCGGGACGGCGATTGGCGGCCAGGACGACGTACTGCCGGGGCACCAGCCGGGCCAGGCCGTTGGTCCCTGTGCTGGCGGCCAAGGACTGGAGCGCCCCGCGGGCCACGGCCAGGCGGTCGGCGCCGGCGGGCGTCAGGCTGATCAACGACGACCGTGCGTCTCCGGGGTTGGGCTCCCGCTTGATGAGACCCTGGCCCAGCAGGCGGTCGGTCACGCCTGTGATGTTCCCCCGGGTGCAGCCCAGGGCCCGGCTCAACTGGGTCAAAGTCATGGGGCCGTGGCGGTCCAGCTGGGCCAGCACCTGGTATTGGGCGGGGCCCAAGCGGCTGGCTTCCTGGAGGATCCGCCCTACCAGGACGGAGAGCCGTTCAGCTTCGTCGAAAACCTGTTCCCATTGGACGGGCAGGTCGGGCCAGCGCCTGACCCATTGCCCTGAAGGCCGGCCCCGGGCATCTTCGACCCGGGCATCTTCGACCCGGGTGTCGAGGTGCCGGCCTCGGGCGTCTAGGCTCAGGCCACGCCGGTCGCGGCTGTCACGTTTCCGGTCATCGCGGCCCCGGTCGTTTGTTTTGGCGGTCACTTGACCGAACCTCCCCGGCGTCAGCCGGCGGCCGCCAGGTCCATCACCAGTTGGGCCAGGGTGCGCACCATGACACCGGTGGCGCCGGCATCGCCGTAAGGTTTGCCCTTGTCCAGCCATGCCGTGGGGGCGATGTCCAGATGGGCCCACGGCGTATCTCCGGCGAACTCGCCCACGATCAAGGCGCCGGTAATGGTGCCTCCGTCCCGGCCGGCGGTGTTTTTCAAGTCGGCCACCTGGCTTTTGTACAACTCCCGGTACTCATCCCAGGAGGGCAGGCGCCACAACAGCTCGCCGCTGCGCTCCGCCGCCTGGAGCACCTGGTCCGCCAGCTGGTCGTCATTGCTTACCAGGGCCGCGGCCGCCGGGCCCAAGGCGATGCGGGCGGCCCCCGTCAAGGTGGCCACGTCCACGATGCGCCGGGCCCCCAGATGCCGGGCGTAGGCGATTGCGTCGGCCAGGATGAGGCGACCTTCGGCGTCGGTGTTCATGATTTCGATGGTCTTGCCGTCGAAGGTGTCGATGATGTCCCCCGGCTTCAGGGCATGTCCACTGGGCAGGTTCTCCACGGCGGGGATGACGGCCACCACATCCAGGGAGGGCTTCCAGGCGGCGATAATCTTCATGGCCCCCAGCACCGCAGCGGCCCCCGCCATGTCGTACTTCATGGACTCCATGCCGCCGGCGGGCTTCAAAGACAGGCCGCCGCTGTCGAAGGTGACCCCTTTGCCCACTAGGCCCACGTCAAAGCCGTCGCCGCCCCGGCCCCGGTACCGGAGCACCATCATGACGGGTGGCTCGTCGCTGCCCCGGCCCACGGCCAGCACGGCGTGTATGCCCAGCTCCTCCAGCCGCCGGCCATTCATTACTTCGATCTCCAAGCCGGCGGACGCCGCCAGTTCCCGGGCCTTCTCAGCCAGCCGGGTGGGGGTCAGCCGGCTGGGGGGCTCGTTGGTCAAATCCCGGGCCAAGTTGGTGGCGGCGGCGGTAATCTGCCCCCGGGCCAAGCCTTCCTTGAACAAGGGCAGCCGGCCGGCGTCGGCCTCGATGACCACCACTTCCTCCGGCTGCTCCGGCAGCCCCTTGCCCTGCCGGTACTTGTCAAAGCGGTAAAGCCCCAGGAAAGTGCCCTCGGCCAGAGCCTGGGCCGCCG
>Ga0079224_100009274_pt1 | contig 13405 bp, 8 predicted proteins | sample Stecom2015_FD_80414 | JGI IMG/M metagenome (GOLD analysis project Ga0079224, IMG submission 80414) | Agricultural soil microbial communities from Utah to study Nitrogen management - Steer compost 2015 | ecosystem: Environmental > Terrestrial > Soil > Agricultural land | place: USA: Utah... | reverse complement strand
GTGCACGCAGCAGCTCGGCATCGACGAGCTCCCGCCACTGCCAGAGCACCGGATACTCCCCGAGACGTTCTTCCAGCGACAGACGGGCGAGCGCCCGCTGTGCCATGGCCGCATCCCCCATGCGCGCGGCCAGCCAGGCCAGCAGCAGGTGGTGCTGCTCGTGGTCGGCCATCCAGAGGGGATCGTCACCGCCGTGGCCGGCATCCGCCAGCAGGCGCTGCAGTCGCGCCAGGGCATCGCGCGCCTCCCCGGGTGTCCCCGCCAGCACGTCCAGCCCGGACTGGATGGCCGCCAGGGTCTGCCGCACCGGGGCGCCCAGGCCGGGCAGCTCTCCGGCGCTGTCCAGGTCCAGGCGTGCACCGGCCCAGTTGCCCTGGTCCAGCTTGAAGGTGGCGGTGACCACCGTGCGCTCGTACTGGCCCAGCGGCGAGCCGGGAATGCCCCGCGCCAGCGCGCGTTGCGCCAGGGTGAACTCGTTGCGGGCGGCATGGGCGCTGGCGAAGGCGATGTTTTCGAAGCGGCGGCCCAGCGCCTCCGATTCACGGAACTGCTCGATGGCCTCGTCGTAGCGCTCCTGGCCCAGGTACAGCAGACCCAGCAGGTAGTGGCCGGTGGAACGGTTCGGGTTGGCCGGATGCACGTTGCGGCGGATCGCCTCGATGGCCTCCGCGTAGCGGTTGCCGTAATACCAGAGGTAGTAACCGAGCGCCCCCTGGGCACGGAAGTCGTCCGGATAGAGGTTGGCCAGCAGACGCCAGCGCTCGATGGCCCTGGCCGGTGAATCGCTGAGGTTGGCGATGCTGGCATTGGCGTACAGGCGGTCGCGCACGCTCAGGCGCTCCGGCTTCTCGATGGCGCGGTGCAGTTCCAGCAGGGCACCGGCGCGGTCGCCAACGACAGTCAGCAGGTCCGACAGCTCGATGCGGGCGCGCCCGAACTCCGGATCGATGTTGATGGCCTGCCGCAGCAGCGCCAGGGCGTCGTTGTAGCGGTTGCCGAGCAAGGCCTGGACTGCCATGGTGTAGGCGCGCAGGGCGTCGAAGTCTGCCGTCGCCACCTTTTCCAGCGGCAGGCTGTCCTCGGTGATCGAGACCAGGGCCTCGCCAAGGCGGCTGCGCAACTGCCGGTTGACGCGGTCGACCGAGGCCAGCACCGAGGCGGCGCCGGCACCATCGGCGGATTCGGCGTAGACCGTGGCCCGGGTGACCGGGTCCACCACTTCGGCGGTGAAGCGCACGCGGCCTCCGACTTCGGACAGCGTGGGCAGGATGAGCGCGCGCGCGCCCTCGCGGCGGGCGAGCTCCGAACCGGTCGCGCGGTCCAGGCGCGTGCCCGCCGGCCGCTGCATGCGTTCCAGCGCCGAACCCACCTGCAGGCTGGACAGCACGTTGACGTGCCGCGACTGTTCCAGGCCGATGCGGAAGGCCTCCTGCAGCGATTCGTCGAAGCGACTGTCGCCGGTCAGGTTGCGCAGGTCGCCGACGATCACCCAGTCGCGCTCGGCGAAGGCGATCGCGGGAGGCGGCCGGAACACGTGCCAGAGCGGAATAGTGACCAGTGCGAGCAGCAGCACGGTTTCCGCCGCCAGCATCAGTGGCCGTCGCCAGAAGGGGATCTCGCGGTGGGCCTTGCCGCTCCAGGCCGGGGCGCGCAGCGGTGCGACGCCCTCCTCGCCGACCTCGTAGACCGGTACCGCATCGGGCACCCCCTTGAAACGGAAGCGGCCGTGCGCGCGCCAGCGCATGCGCGCAAGCACCGCGCCCAGTTCACCCTCGGCGCGATGCGCGATGCTGTAGGCCACGCCGGACAGGAGGATCTGCCCGGGCAGGGCCAGGGCCATCAGGCGCGCGGCCACGGGCTTGACCAGGCCTTCCACCTCCACCGGTTTGGCACCTTTGGCCACGTCCTCGGCGCTGTTCTGCCACAGCACCACCTCGCCCACGTGGATGCCGATGCGGGCGGCCAGGTTCACGCCCTCGTCGGCGGAGAAGCGGCGCAATTCGCGCTGGCAGGCCAGGGCAAAGCCGACCGCCTGCACCGGACGCTCGAACATGGCCAGGAAGCCGTCGGTCTTGTCGATCTCCTGGCCGCCGTGCTCACGAATGAGGTCGCGGACCAGGCGGTCATGGCGGCGGATCAGCTCGGCGGCGCGCTGGTCGCCCAGGCGTTCGAACAGGGCGGTGGATTCGGCCAGATCGCAGACGACCAGGCACCGCAGCAGGCACATGGCGCCTTCGGGGATGGCGCCCCTGGTTTCCGCGCCGGCCGCCACCGCGCTCCGTGGCCTGGGCGCGCCCCGGGCGGGGTCCGGTGCCGGGTCCGGAGTGCGGTACAAGGGCATCATTCAAACCATCGCCCGGTGAGGGTCTCCATCAAGGCAGGACGCCGCCGGGGAGGTGCGGTCCCGGCCGGTGCGACGGATGCACATTGCCGCTCGGCCGGCGGTGTCGCTGCTGTGCTCGCATCTCCCCTACCTCCCCACAGGCTGGCAGTCTGCATCGTTTCCGGGCGGGCAGACGGTGGCGCCAACGGCCGGGTCCTACGGTGTCAGGAACCGCCAGTTGTCGCCCCCTGCCCCCTTGACTTCGTACAAGGCGACGTCGGCATGACTGTACCAGTGTGCCCAACCGTTGTCTGCGTCACACATTGTGCCGCCGATGCTCACCCGCACCTCCTCGCAGCCGGGCAGGCGCAGGGCCCGCACCCCTGCCAGAACCTGGCGGGCCCGCAGGCTGGCCTCCTCCGGCCCCGCCACCCGGGCGAGCAGGGCGAATTCGTCGCCGCCCAGACGGCAGGGCAGGTCGCCGGGCTGCGCCGCCTCCTGGACGGCGGCGGCGATGGCGCACAGGATTTCGTCGCCCACCAGGTGGCCGCAGCGGTCGTTGATGCGCTTGAAGCCGTCCACGTCGACGAGCAGCAGTGCCAGTTGGCGGTCGGGCTGGCGGTGCCGGTCCAGCTCCTCCAGGTACAGGTACAGTCCGCGCCGGTTGCACAGGCCGGTGAGATCATCGGTGCGCAGCAGGCGCTGCACCGTACCCAGCTCGGCTTCGGTGCGACGAAGGGAATCCAGGGCCCGCAGCAGGTCCTCGTTGCGCCGCTTCAGGTGGGCGATCAGCTGCTGCTCGCTGCTCACCAGATAGGCGAAGGAGCGGCGCATGAAGCTGGCCATGACGACGGGCTGCTCCTGCAGCAGCGCCTCGAAGGCGGAGTGCTCGACCAGGTACACCACTGCGTCACTGACCACGCTGGCACCGGCGACGCGCAGGTGGTTGCCGATGAACAGGGTCAGTTCGCCGAAGAATTCGCGTGGGCCGAGCAGTTTGTCCGGGCGCCCGTCACCGAACTCCAGCAGCACGCGGCCGGACTCGATCACGTACATGTGGCGGCCCGACTCGCCGCGCCGGAAGATGGCCCCGCCTGCACGCAGCAGGCGCCGCTCGCCGGCGCGCATGAACATGCCGAACTCGGCGTCCGAAAGCTGCCGCGGCAGCGGGATCGGCCGCACCGGCGCCAGGCCGGCGAGCGGCAAAGAGGATCCGGCGGAAGGCGACTTCAGCGGCTGGTTCAAGCGTCCTCCCTTGTGCCACGTTGCGACAGGCATGACCGGTCGGCCGTGGGCCGGGCCATGGTCCGTCAGGCCGGCCGGTATAGCATGCCAGGCGCACCCCCTGCCATCGGCAATTGGCCAGGCATGGGCGCGCCTGCGGCGGTACCAGGCATGGAACGGTCCGTTCCATGCCGGACGGGTACCGCACCCGGGGTCCAGCCCCCATACTGTCCCGCATGCACCCCCGCAACGATCACGGGGCCGGCACGCGCATGCCGGCCCTGTTCATTCCCCACGGCGCCGGGCCCTGCTTCTTCATGGACTGGGATCCCCCGCACACGTGGGACGGCATGGCCGCCTTCCTGCGCGGCATTCCGGACAGTCTGCCGGCGCGTCCGCGCGCCCTGGTCGTGATCTCCGGGCACTGGCTGGCGCCACGCTTCAGCGTGACCGGCCATCCGGCGCCGCCGCTGGTCTACGACTATGGCGGCTTTCCTCCGCAGACGTACCGGCTGGCCTGGCCGGCGCCGGGCGATCCGCCGCTGGCACGGCGCATCGCCGCCCTGCTGTCCGCCGATGGCGCGCCGGCCGTGGTGGACGCGGGGCGCGGCTTCGACCATGGCGTGTTCATCCCGCTCAAGCTCGCCTTCCCGGACGCGGACATCCCGGTCGTGCAGGTCTCCCTGCGCCACGACCTGGACCCGCTGGCGCATCTGCAGGCCGGCCGTCGCCTGGCGCCGCTGCGCGACGAGGGCATCCTGCTCGTCGGCAGCGGCATGAGCTTCCACAACATGCGCGGCTACGGCGATCCGCGCTACACGCCGGTATCGCAGGCCTTCGGCGCGTGGCTGACCGCGGCGGTGGAAGCCCCGCCGGCCCGGCGCGAACGGCTGCTGGCGCAGTGGACGCAGGCGCCGCACGCCCGCGAATGCCATCCGCCGCGGGCCGAGGAGCACCTGCTGCCGCTCATGGTCGTGGCCGGTGCCGCCGCGGACGACCCCGGCCGCCGCGTGTATTCGCAGGTCGTCCTGGACGCCGCCCTGTCGGCCTTCCGTTACGGCTGAGGCCGCGCCGGCCCGCTTCTCCACCGAAGGACTGGACACCATGGACAGACGCCCGCTGGGCCGCACCGGCCTGGAAATCGCGCCGCTGGTCTTCGGCGGCAACGTGTTCGGCTGGACCGCCGACCGCGAAACCACCTTCGCCCTGCTCGACCGCTTCACCGCCGAAGGCTTCAACGCCATCGACACCGCCGACGTGTACTCGGCCTGGGCGCCGGGCCTGTCCGGCGGCGAGTCGGAAACGCTGATCGGCGAGTGGCTGGCGCGCCGCGGCCGCCGCGACGGCATCGTGCTGATGACCAAGGTCGGCAAGGCGGCGGCGCGGCCGGGCCTGTCGCCGGCCAACCTGCGCGCCGCGGTGGACGATTCCCTGCGCCGCCTGCGCAGCGACCACATCGACGTGTATTTCGCGCACTTCGACGATACGACGGTGCCGCTGGAGGACACCCTGGGCGGTTTCGCCGACCTGGTGGCGGCCGGCAAGGTGCGCGCCATCGGCGCCTCCAACTATGCGGCCGACCGCCTGCGGCAGGCGCTCGACCTGGCCGCCCGGTATGGCCTGCCGCGCTACGGGGTGCTGCAGCCGGGCTACAACCTCTGCGACCGCGGGTACGAAACCACCCTGGCGCCGCTGGCGCAGGCGCACGGCCTGGGCGTGGTGCCCTATTTCGCCCTCGCCTCCGGCTTCCTCACCGGCAAGTACGCCCGGGTGGAGGACATCGCCGGCAGCGCGCGGGCCCGCTTCCTGGAGCGCTACTTCGACGCGCGCGGCCTGCGTGTGCTGGAAACCCTGCGCAGGGTGGCGGCGGCGCTGGGGCGCACACCGGCACAGGTGGCCATCGCCTGGCTGACGGCCCGACCGACGGTGACGGCCCCCATCGCCAGCGCGACCCGCCTGGCGCAGCTGGATGAACTCCTGCAGGCGGTCCGCCTGCCGCTGCCGGAGGAGGCCCGGGCGGAACTCGACCGGGCCTCGCAGGTGGATAGCGGGGACGGGACCTAGAGGATCCAGCCCCCGTCCACGGTCAGCTCGGCGCCGGTCACGAAGGCGGCCTCGTCGCTGGCCAGCCAGGCCACGGCCGCGGCGATCTCCTCCGGCCGGCCCAGCCGCTTCAGCGGCGTGGCCTCGATGCCGGCCTGGTTGGCCTCCGGCGGATTGTTCTCCAGCATCACCGTGTCGATGAAGCCCGGATGCACCGAGTTCACGCGGATGCGGTCCGGCGCCAGCTCCAGCGCCGCCGTCTTGGTCATACCGCAGACCGCCCACTTGGTACCGACATAGGCGGCGGCACCGGGGAAGCCGCGCTGGCCGGCGATGGAGCTGATGTTGACGATGGCGCCGCCGTCCGCCTGGCGCATGGGCGCGATCGCATGGCGCATGCCCAGGAACACGCCGAGCTGGTTGACGCGGAACTGCCGTTCCACGCTTTCTGGCGTGGCCTCGGCGAGGCGGCCGGGGATGTAGATGCCGGCGTTGTTGACCAGGATGTCCAGGCGGCCGAAGGCCGACAGGGTCCCGCCGATCACCCGGCTCCAGGCGGCGTCGTCACCCACGTCGTGCACGTCGAAACGCGCCCTGTCACCCAGGCCTGCCGCCAGCGCGCGGCCTTCCTGCTCCAGCACGTCGCTCACCACCACGCGGGCACCGTCGGCGTGCAGCCGGCGCACGATGGCGGCGCCGATGCCGCGCGCGCCGCCGGTGACCAGTGCGACCCGTCCTTCCAGGGGCTTGCCCATGTCCGTCTCCTCCACTGTGGGTCCGGCCAGCATCGCGCCCCGTGACGGGGCCGGCCTTGACCGGGGTCAACCGGAGGGCGGGAAGGGCCACCGCGGGCGGCCGTCGCGCGCGGCCGGCTACCTCTTCTTCGGAATGTAGAGGTCGGTAATGGTGCCTTCGTAGACTTCCGCGGCCATGGCCACCGATTCGCTCAGGGTCGGGTGCGGATGGATGGTCAGGCCGATGTCGGCCGCCTCGGCGCCCATCTCGATGGCCAGGGCCAGCTCGGCGATCAGCTCGCCGGCATTGACGCCGACGATGCCGGCGCCGATGACCCTGTGCGTGGCCTCGTCGAAGACCAGCTTGGTGAACCCCTCGGTGCGGCCCACGCCGATGGCGCGGCCGGACGCCGCCCAGGGGAACTTTCCGACGCCGACCTTCAGGCCCTTGGCCTTCGCCTCGGCCTCGCCCACGCCGACCCAGGCGATCTCCGGATCGGTGTAGGCCACCGACGGGATCACCCGGGCCACCCATTCGCGCTTTTCGCCCGCGGCCACCTCGGCGGCGAGCTTGCCCTCGTGCGTGGCCTTGTGCGCCAGCATGGGCTGGCCGACGATGTCGCCGATGGCGAAGATGTGCGGCACGTTGGTGCGCATCTGCCGGTCCACCGGGATGAAGCCACGCTCGTTGACCTGCACTCCGGCGGCCCCGGCGCCGATCCTGTTCCCATTGGGGGCGCGACCTACCGACACCAGCACGCGGTCGTAAAGCTGCGCCTGTGGTGCCTTGTCGCCCTCGAAGGTCACCTTCAGGCCCTTCTTCTGCGCCTCGATGGTGCTGACCTTCGTGCGCAGGTGGATGCCGCCCCCGTAGCGCTTGCCGATGCGCTGGGCCAGCGGCCGCACCAGGTCGGCATCGGCGCCGGGGATGAGCTGGTCGGCCAGCTCGACCACGGTGACCTCGCTGCCCAGCGCGTCGTACACGCAGGCCATTTCCAGGCCGATGATGCCGCCGCCCACCACCAGCAGCCGCTTCGGGACTTCCGCCAGCGCCAGCGCATCGGTGGAATCCATCAGGCGCGGATCGTCCCAGGGCAGCCCGGGCAGTTTCACCGGCTGCGAGCCGGCGGCGATGATGGCCTGTGCGAAGCGCAGCAGCCGCGGCCCTTCCGCCGTCACGATTTCCATCTCGTGCGGCGACACGAAGCGGGCGGTGCCGGTGACGGTGCGCACCTTGCGCTGCTTCGCCATGCCGGCCAGGCCCCTGGTGAGCTGGCCGACGACCTTGTCCTTGTAGGCGCGCAGCGCGTCCAGCTCGATCTTGGGCCGGCCGAAGTGGATGCCCAGGTCGGCCGCGTGCGACGCCTCGTCGATGATCTTCGCCGCGTGCAGCAGCGCCTTGGAGGGAATGCAGCCGACATTGAGGCAGACGCCGCCGAGGGTGTCGTAGCGTTCCACGAGCACCGTGTCCAGGCCCAGATCGGCGGCACGGAAGGCGGCCGTGTAGCCGCCCGGGCCGGCGCCGAGCACCACCAGCTGGCATTCGATGTCGGCCTGGCGGCCGCTGGCCACCGCGGGCGCCGGAGCCGGCGCGGTCGCGGCCGGTGCCGGCACAGCGGGTGGCGTGGCCGCCGCGGCGGGTGTGCCGGCCGCCCCCTCCGCGGCCTCGATCAGGGCCACCACGCTGCCCTGGCTGACCCGGTCGCCCACCCTGACGCGGATCTCGCGCACGACGCCGGCCACGCTGGCCGGCACTTCCATGGTCGCCTTGTCCGATTCCAGGGTGACCAGGCCCTGGTCCTTGCGCACCGTTTCGCCGGGCGCCACCAGGATCTCGATGACGGGGATGTCGTGGAAGTCGCCGAGGTCGGGGACCAGGATTTCAGTCGATTGTGCCATCGTGCGCGGGTCCGTACTGCAGGACCGGCAGGATAGCGCAGCGCCGGTGGCGCCTGCCCGTCCAAGCCCGGACAGGCACCACCGCGCCGGCGGTCAATCGTCCTCCAGACCGTCGAAGAAGATGCGGTCGAGGCGGTGCTTGGCGACGGTGAAGTTGAAGTCGCCGCCCGAGACCAGCGAGTGGCCGGCGACATAGATGCCGTCACCCTGGACTTTCACGGAGGCGAGGAGGTCGATGGCACCCGCGTAGCCGAAGTCCACGAAGAAGCCGCCGCCGGTGCCAAAGGTGGTATCCGTCCAGCCGTAGCGGTCGATGCGCTGCACGGCCATGTCCATGGCATCCGTACCCGGACGGGAGCTGCCAAGCAGGAAACCGACGCCCGGCTGGTACGCGATGCTCTGGAAGACGAGGTGGGACCCGTTGAGCGAAAACAGCGAGAAGCCCGGATGGATGCCGAAATCGCTGCTCGAAAAGGCGGTGCCGGCCGGGGTGACCTTCACCACGAGCCCCTGGTCGAACCCGCCGATCCTGGCCGCGCCTGCGATGTAGGTGGCGTCATCCGGATGGCTGGATTCCTTCACGGTGACGACCGAGCGCAGCTGGATATCCGTCTCCGGCACGTCCGCCAGTCCGAAGGGGAACTCCGGCGTCTGGCTGAGACCGTCCGGCGTGCCGTCGCTCCTGATGCGCAGCATGAGGCCGATATCCTTGTTGTCATTCACCACGCGCGTGGAGCCCACAGCCACGATTTTGCCGTTGCTCGCCATGGTGATGGCATTGATGCGGTGCCGCACGAAGATGTTCTCGGAGCGGATCAGCGTCAGGTTGGAGCCCAGGATGTTGCCGAACGACAGGTCCGGCTGGCCGTTGGCCTGGAAGCGCGCGAAAGCCGCGTAGCCGCCGTTGTTGACACCGATGGTGCCGCCGATGACGAAGCTGTTGTCGGGATAGACGACCACGCCCACGGCCTCGTCCTTGGTGCCGGCGGGCCACACCGGCCGCACGCAGGCGTTGTTGACCGGCGCCGGAAAGTCGATGTTGGCGCCGCTGCCGGAATGGAAGCGGCAGACGATCATGTCGTGTTCGGAGGCGCTGACGATCTTGATGCCGGAAATCAGCAGGTGGCCGCCGGGCGTCAGGGCGATGCCGGTGGCGATGACGTCGCTCTCCAGGGTCACGTTGCGGCCGTCGCCGCTGAAGGTCAGGTCGAGGATGCCGTCGGGGTTGAACTTGGCGACTCCGATGCGGGTGGTATTGCCGTCCTCCACGGTGCCCGCCACGTACAGCGAGCCGTCCGGACCGACCACGCTGGCCGCCGCCAGGTCGGTGAGGTTGCCGCTGATGTCGAAGGCGGCGAAGTTCTTGCCGCCGCCGAAGAGGCCCCAGCCGTTGTACACGGCGCCGTCGTTGGGTGCGGCGGCGCTGGCGATGCTGCTGCAGAGGCAGGCGGCAAGCGTGGCGCTGCCCGCGAGGCGAAGGATGTTCCTGGTCATGGTTCCCGTACTCCCTTGGTCGTTGGAAGGAATGCGGGCCGGTGGCGGCCCTGCCTTCCCGCGTACGCACCGCGGCGGGACCAGGGATCAGGATGGGAGCGCCTTTCCTGAATCGCCGTTCAGGACAGGGCAGGCGATGGGATGGCCGCGGGGACCGGTGCCGGGCCCGGCACCGGCCGGCCGGTTCAGAGGAGCACGCGGCGCATGTCGGCCAGCAGCTCCGCCAGGCAGGCGGTGAAGCGTGCGGCGGCGGCGCCGTCGATGACGCGGTGGTCGTAGCTGAGCGAGAGCGGAAGCATCAGGCGCGGCTGGAAGGCCTGCCCGTCCCAGACCGGCTTCATCGCCGACTTCGACACGCCGAGGATGGCGACCTCGGGCGCGTTGACGATGGGCGTGAAGGCGGTGCCTCCGATGCCGCCCAGCGAGCTGATGGAGAAGCAGCCGCCGGCCATTTCCGCCGGCGTGAGCTTGCCCTCGCGCGCCTTCTTCGCCAGTGCCGCCGTTTCCTGGGCGATCTCCAGCACGCCCTTGCGGTCGCAGTCGCGGATCACCGGCACCACCAGGCCATTGGGCGTGTCGGCGGCAAAACCGATGTGGTAGTACTTCTTCAGCACCAGGTTCCCGCCGCTTTCGTCCAGCGAGGCGTTGAATTCCGGATACTTCTTCAGCGCCGCCACCACCGCCTTGATGAGGAAGGCGAGCAGGGTCAGCTTGATGCCGGCCTTCTCGTTCTCCCGGTTGAGCTGCACGCGCAGCGCTTCCAGTCCGGTGATGTCCGCCTCATCGTGCTGGGTGACGTGCGGGATCATCGCCCAGTTGCGTGCCAGGTTGGCGCCGGAGATCTTCCGGATGCGCGACAGCGGCTGCACCTCGATCTCGCCGAACTTCGCGAAGTCCACCCTGGGCCAGGGCGGGAGGTTGAGCCCGACACCGCCGGCCACGGGTGCCGGCGTGGCGCCGGACAGCACCGACTTGACGTGGTTCTGCACGTCCTCCCGGGTGATGCGGCCGCCTCGGGCGCTGCCGGCGACGCGCGCCAGGTCCACCCCCAGCTCGCGTGCGAAGGCGCGCACGGCCGGCGAGGCATAGGGCACGTTCGCCGGATCCACCGCCCCGGCCTCGAAGCGCAGGGGTGGCGAGGCCGCACTGGCGGGGGCCGGCGGCTGCATGGCCGCGGTGCGTTCGCCGGCGGCCTCGGCGCCGGCCTTGGCCTCCGGCTGCGGCACTTCCACCTGGCGGTCGGTCGCCGGCGGCGAGGCCGGGGTGGGCTCCGCCACAGCGGCCGGGGCGGCGGCCGGCGTGGCATCCGCCCCGCCCGCGGCCTCCTCGATCAGCGCCACCACCGTGCCGGTGCCGACGCGGTCGCCCACCTTGACCTTCAGTTCACGCACGGTGCCGGCAAAGGGGGCCGGAACTTCCATGGTGGCCTTGTCCGACTCCAGGGTGGCCAGGCCCTGGTCGGGCTTCACGGTGTCGCCGACGGCCACCAGCAGCTCGATGACCGGCACGTCGTCGAAGGCTCCGAGGTCGGGAACCCTGGCTTCCTTGATCTGGCCCATGAAGTCGTCCTGTCGCGTGCACAAACGGAGGGTCATTGTGCCGGCTCGCCGCCGTCGCGGCCAGTTGCCGCGGCAGCGGACCACGCTAGAGTGCGGCCCATGCCCAGGGACGTACTCGTCGTCGGCGGCAGCGGTCTGGTCGGCCGTGCCCTGCTGCGCCGGCTGGCCGCCACAGGCTGCCGGCCGCGGGCGATCACGCGCGCGGCTGCACCGGCGACCGATGTCGCCGCGCTGGCGCGGTGGCACTGCGGCACCGGGCTGGACGGACCGGGTGCGCTGCCGGCCGGTGACCGCATTGCCGTCCTCCTCGGCGCCGGTCCGCTGGATGTCCTGGCGCAGTGGCTGGAGCGCACCCCCCTGCCCGGCCTGCAGCGCGTCGTCGCCCTGTCGTCCACCAGTGCGGCCACCAAGGCGGATTCGCCGGATGGCGCCGAGCGTGAACTGGCGCGGCGCCTAGCCCGGTCGGAGCAGCGGCTGGCGGCGGCATGCGACGCGCGCGGTGTCGCCTGGACCGTGCTGCGGCCCACCCTGATCTGGGGCGAGGGACGCGACCGCAACGTCAGCGCGCTGGCCGGGTTGGCGCGGCGCACCGGGGGGCTGCTGCCGCTGCCGCGGTTCGCGCGGGGCCGCAGGCAGCCCATCCGTGCCGATGACGTGGCCGCGGCCATGCTGGCGGCGGCGGAAACCCCGGCAGCCGCCGGCCTCCGCCTCGACCTCCCCGGGGGTGAAACCCTCCCCTACGACGTGATGGCCGCCCGCATCGCCGCCGCGGTGTCGCCACGGGGGCGGGTCCTGCGCCTGCCGGTGCCGGTCTGGGCCGTGCGCCTGGCGGGCTGGCTGGGCACGCTCGGGGACGGCCACCTCAACGCCGTGCTGCGCACCCGCCAGGATCTGGTCTTCGACGGCGAACCGGCATGGCGGCTGCTCGGGCATGTGCCGCGCGGTTTCGACCCCGTCGCCGCGGACTTTCCGCCGGCTTGATTGGTGCAACGCAACATACTGATCGCAGGGAAGTTTTACGGAATCTTTGCATTGCCAACCGGCGCGAGCGCTCCCTATGATAGGAATACGCTGGCGTATCGAAGCACCGTATGCGGTACCGCCCCGGCGGGCCGGATGGGCGGGCAACGAGCGCCGCCTCCCCCAATAACCAAGACATCGCACCAGGGAGTTTCGACATGCGAGTCCTGCAACCCCTCACCGTCAGCCTGCTCGCGGTCGCACTGGCCGCCTGCGGCGGCGGCAGCAACAGCCCACGCGCGGTAGACGTACCACCGGTCAACAACAATGACGGCAGTCCGGTGACCGGCGTCATCACCGCCCGCTTCGATCCCTCCGGCGGTGTCATCCCCTTCCCCTCCAACCTGCTGCTGCAGGGCACGACGGACCTGACGCTCAATCCGCCGGTGGCGGATCCGGCCAACAACGCCGATCCGGCCGTGGCGCTGAGCGCCCTGGACGGCTTCAGCACGGTGGCGCCCTGGAGCTTCCAGCTCTCGGCCCCGCCGAACCCGGGCTCCCTCGTCGCCGGCCAGAGCATCCGCATGTTCGAGGTCACGCTCACCGGTCCCGGTGGTGGCGTGACCGGCGTGGTGCGCGAGCTGGCACCGCAGGAGTTCGCGGTCGCGCAGTCCCCCAGCGATACCAGCGGCCGCACCGTCGCGATCGTGCCCACGGTGCCGCTGAAGCAGCTGACCAGCTACATGGTGGTGGTCACCGACCGCGTCACCGACGTGCGCGGCAATGACGCCACGCCGGACCAGACCTACTTCCTGGCCAAGCGCACCTCGCCGGTGTGCAACGGTGCCGAGGTGCTCGACCCGATGGTTCCGGCCACCAGCTGCCCGGCGCTGGAGAGCCTGCGCCAGCTGGTCAACAGCCAGGAGCTGGCCGCCGCCTCGCGCGGCATCCGCCGCGACGACATCGTGCTCAGCTGGGTGGCGACCACGCAGAGCATCAGCGTGGTCATGCAGGCGGTGAAGAGCACGGTGCAGCCGCGCGCGCACCAGCTCGCCCCCACCGGCATGACCACGGGTGACGTGGGCCTGCCGCTGCCGCCGGTGGCCAACATCTATATCGGCTTCATCGAACTGCCGTACTACCTGGAAGCCCCGACGCCGCAGAACCCG
>Ga0079224_100009273_pt1 | contig 13406 bp, 18 predicted proteins | sample Stecom2015_FD_80414 | JGI IMG/M metagenome (GOLD analysis project Ga0079224, IMG submission 80414) | Agricultural soil microbial communities from Utah to study Nitrogen management - Steer compost 2015 | ecosystem: Environmental > Terrestrial > Soil > Agricultural land | place: USA: Utah... | reverse complement strand
GGTATCGTCCATGGTTTGAAATTGATAGATGTAACGAGTCCCCTCCGCCCCTGGCGCCCGGAGGGGATTGGCCCTGCCTCCCGTCGCGACCAAGAGCTTATCGTAGGGAAAGGCGCGGCCGTCGTCGGTATAAGCCACCCGCTCTTGGGCGTCGACCCGTTCCACCCGGGTCTCGAGATAAAGGTTAATGCCTTTTTCCGCGTGGGCCTCCACCGTGCGCATCAGCACCTTTTCCTCGGAAACCGCCCCCTTAAGAAAGGGAGGCAGCGCGACGCGGTTATAGAGCGGGTACCTTTCCTGGCTGATCAAGTGAACTTCGCACGAAGGATCGTCTCGCTTGAGCTGCTCTGCTGCCGTCGTCCCTGCGACACCGTTGCCAATGATCACATACCGGGCCTTCTTTGTCGTCACTCGTTCTTCAACGCTCCTTTTCCTACAACACCAGTGGTGCGTCCCGTGGCACGCGGACGCTTAAAGGCGCCAGTCAGGCGGAATTCTTTTCCGGCCGGCGTACCCGGAGGCGTCATCGTGGTAATACTCGACCCGCTCTTCGCCCATCTGCCAGCACAACAGCACATCTTGGCCGTTGAGCGTCGCGGGAAAGTCCACGAGGCCCCGTTCCAAATCCTTGACCAGCGCTCCTTCTTCGTGAATCGCCTGGATCAGATCGTCGATCTCGCGAACGGCGTCGTTTAAGATGCGCTCTGCCTCTTGGTAGTCAGCTTCCATGATCAGAGAACCGTCGGGTCGGTAGCCGACGGCCTTGATCAACTGCTTTTCGCGGTGCTTCTCCCGCGCCAACGCCAAGAGCTCACTGATCCGTTTCATATCCCGCCGCAGCCGGGGGAGCATTGCGTTGGCCTCATCCGGAGTAAATCGCCGTACGTGCAACCAAACATGCAACTCCTTTTTCCTGCCGCAAGAAGCCCAAACAATCGGTTACTTTCGAGCATTTTACCGCCTGCGGCACGCCGGTTCAGGTCACCCTCCGGACACCAGCCGGTCGACCCCCTCAGGGTTGACCAACACCACCGAACGGCGGAACGATCCGACGCGGATCTCGTCCCTTTCACTGACTCTCCTTCGCAGGAGCACCAGCGCGGCCGTTAGCTCGCGCCCGTCATCCATCAGCCCATGACTCTCCGCCGCCTTCAACAGCGACGCTGCGTGCCGCTCAAGAGCCAGCCGCGCCCGCCTTTTCCCCATTGATTGGGCGATGTCGCTTCCCCCAAGAAGGATGCGTCGCCCGTCGCTTTCCAAAAGCCAAAGGGGCATCTTCCCGGCGGCCGAAAGAGGGCGCACTTTGACCTTGCGGGGCAGGGACTTCAGATTTTCGTCGAGGCGCCGGAGGCCGTCTTCGATCTGGAGCCGCTTGATGTTCCAGGCAAGGATGAGCCCAATGACGACGATGCCCTGCGTGCCAAACATCCGCAGCACAGGCATGCCCAAGACGTTGCCTAAACGAAAGAGGCTCCCCACCACAAAGGCGAGAACCAGGACTGGAAAAAATCGCCTGAGCACACCAAGCCCTCCGGCTGCTTCTTGTCGGGGAAGGCGTGCGAGCCCCGGAGGGCCCGCACGCCGCGTGATCATTTCAGGTTGAGCAGGTAGTAGACAAGATCCTCGATCTCTTCATCCGTCAGGCCCAAGGCAGGCATCGTCGTGGGAGGCAGTGACTGGGTATTGGGGATCGGGAACTCCGGCCCCACCGCGCCGCCGGCCACCTGCGGCTGATCGATCTCTTGCCCCGCGGCACCCTCGACCATCTCCCCAATCCGATCGGGGACCGTTTCATCGATCGCGGCATCCCGGCCGTGCACCGCTCTGACGGGGAACTGATAGGGACCGCCGTAGTTGGACCAGTACCGCGGCGCCCGTTCGACCACCGAAGGCGGGTCCTTAATCCACTCTTTCAGGAACTCCTCATCCAGGCCCCACGCGCCCACCTTGGTCAAATCAGGGCCGACGAAGCCGCCCACCTGACCCAGGGTATGGCAGCTGATGCACGCCTTGTTAACGAAAATCTCTTTGCCCCTTTGAGACGCCTCGGGCGGAATCCCTTGTGCGTCAGGCATCAGATGCCACAAGACCTCTCCCGTTTCCGAGTCGATCCACGGTGTGGGCGCAGGGATGTACCGCCCCACCCGGTTCCAATCGCCCATCATGATAAAATACGCCAATGCGGCCGTCTGCTGCTCGTTCATGGACCCACCGGCCTCAACGCCCCAGGCCGGCATCGCCGTGTAGGAGGCCCACATGCCGTTGTCAAGGCGCACCCACAGAGGATCCGTGGTGCCCGGACGACCGTGCACGATGGTGCGGTGGATCAGATCGTACACCTCAGTGTTTTCGGTCGGGTCTCCCCGGAACGACTCCACGTTAAGAGGAGGGCCGACCACACCTTCACCTAAGGGGCCGTGGCACACCACGCAGTTTTGCGCGTAAAGCACCGCGCCGATCGCAGCCAGCTCCTCCTTGTGCTGGGCTTCAGCCCGCTCCATTCGGGAGATGTCGTAAACGAAATACCACCCGAGCACGATGATGTTTAGCCAGGCTAAAACTGTGACTGCGAGATAGCGTTTACCCCTCACGCCGGGATGCTCCTTTCGCCCAACACCTCGAGGACAAGGCGGATTACGGCCTGTCCATCCATCGCCCGATGAAGTACAACGCCGCTTGAGCGATGAGGATCATCAAAAAGACCAAAAGAAGCTCAACGGATTCTGAGACGTGAAACATCGATTTCCCCCCATCGCGTCACCAAGGCGCAACGATTCTTTCACACTTTGGTGACGTGCTCGTCGGAGTGCACTCGCCGCTCAAAGATGGCGCCGGTATTGACCCAGATTTCGTCGCCCCGGATTTCGATGGCCATGTAATCCATCGGCCGGGGGGCGGGCCCGGCGACGTTTTGACCGGTCGGCTCGTAAATCGAACCGTGGCAGGGGCACGCAAACTGACCGCGCGCCGGATCCCACGGAACCGTGCAGCCAAGATGGGGGCACTTCCAATACAACGCGATAAACCCTTCGGGCAAGCGGGAGAGGTAAAACTTCCCGTCCCGGAAGCGGGTCACGCTGCCCACCTCAAAGTCATCGATCTTGCCCGCCCGGATCGTCGAACCAAACCCTTGGACCTTGCGCGGCCAAAAGAGAGCCAGACCGGCCAGAGCCGACTCAGCGAGGACGAGCCCTGCCGACGACCACATCACCTTACGCAGAAAACTGCGGCGTTTCCTCTCTTCATCGGTGAGTTCTTCGGTTCGGTCTCTATCCGCCAAGGTGACGTTCCTCCTTACGGTGATACCTGCTCTGAGCCCAAAGCAGCCGCGGTGGTTGGCAAAGACCGATCAACGCTCCATCAAGCCCTCGGGAGCTCCGATCTCCCATGGCCACATGAGCTGCATGCTGTGCCCGCGAAACGCCGTGCCGATGATGGTAAGCACCACAAAAGACGCCAAGAAAAAGGTGTAGAGCGCGATGACGATTTCCCGGGTATTGGCGTTCCAGCGGCGCTTGACGATCACGGCCAGCGACCACGGGATAAAGGTCATAAAGACCAACGGGACGAAGATGTCGCCAACAGCGGGCGGAAACCCGTAAAGCTCCAGCAGCGGGCTGATCCCGTGCGCTCCTTCTCCTGCCGGCAAATACTCGTCGAGCAGGACAAGGCCGACGACCCACACCGCCGTGTAAACGGCCGAAAACTTGGTGATGGGAAGCCCCTTGGGCGTGCTAAACCAGATGCCGGTCCCCGCTCGCGAGCGATCGATGTAGGGAATAGCCGCGAGCAAAATCAAAACAGCGCCGGGGACGATCACTCCGGCCAGGGCCGGGTGCATGTGCAGCAACAGCTCCTGAAGGCCCAAAAAGTACCACGGAGCCTTCGCGGGGTTGGGCGTCACCTCTGGGTTGGCCAGGTCGACCAGCGGTGCCCGGATAAAAATCGACATTAAGCTGAGCGCCAAAAGATAAATGAGAGCGCCGACCAGCTCGATGCTGACGAGGTGCGGCCATACGTGAACCCGTTCTCCGGGATCTTCGATCACCTTTTCTTCCTCTTCATGCTGCATCACACGTGCCATGAGCGCTCGTACCTCCTCGCCCACACGATACGCAGGTCAATGTGTTCCCACGATGGACAGCCATCGGCCAGGGTGCCACGGCGCGGGTTCCTTTAAGACTCTGCCTGTTCCTCCGCTTCTTTGGAGGCTTCCTCGGCAGCTTCGTCGCCGGGCTCTGGGGCGTCGTCCCCGTCAGCCGGACTGCCGGCCGCAGCTTCCACCGGCGCAGGATAGACCGGCGTCGAGATGTTGCCGTCTTTACGCACTCGCCAAAAGTGCATGGAGGCCAAGACGATCAGCGTCAGGGGGAGAAAGATCACGTGCAGGGTGTACCAGCGGATCAGCGTGGGCTGACCGATCTGGTAGCCTCCGAGAAGGGCGACATTGATCTGCTTGCCGATGAGCGGGGTCGAGCCGCCCATTTCAGCACCGACGGTAATCGCCCAGTACGCCAGCTGGTCCCAAGGCAAGAGGTATCCGGTAAAGCTGAGCAAAAAGGTGACCGTTAACAACACGACTCCGAGGACCCAGTTAAACTCCCGCGGGGGCTTGTAGGAACCCGTGTAAAACACTCGGGTCATATGCAATAAGACCAGGATCACCATCGCGTGCGCGGCCCACCGGTGCATGTTGCGCATGAAGGCGCCGAAGTAGACGTTGGTGTTGATATTGATGATCGACCACCAAGCGTCCTTGACCGATGGGATGTAGTAAAACATCAAAAAAACGCCGGTGATCGTCAAGATGACAAACATCCAGATGGAAAGGCCGCCCAGTCCCCAGGTATAACTCACCTTGAGGGCCTTTTTAGGGATGCGCACCGGGTGGAGGTGCAACGCCAGGCTGTTGATAATCACCAGCACCCGTTTACGGTCGGTGTCCGGATACCCCTCACGGTAGATCGACTTGAAGAAGCGATTGTTGGTCAGCTTGTCGAGTAGACCCATGGGGACGGCAAACCTCCCTGGTGCTATAGACAAGATGCAAGGTCAGAAAAAGAGCCGGACGCCCCGCTAAGCAGCAGCTTCCGGACACCTTTGTACGCTTCGCTCAGAGGCGGCGTTTTCCTCCTGACCCCGACATAGTTTTCGCGAAGCTTTACAGCCGGTATCCCGCCACGCCCCTTAAAATTCCCAATCGAAGCCATTGATCCTCCCGCGGCCTCGCTCAATGTGCGAGCGCCTCCCATTTAAAATCGCCTCGCCGCGTCGCTTCATCATTGAGGAAACAAGGCCTCCCGGCGGTAAGAGAGCGCCTCTAAGACATCGTCGGCGATGATCTCTTCCCGGCCATCGAGATCGGCGATAGTGCGAGAAACCCGAAGCACCCGGTGGATCGAGCGCGGGCTCAGGCTCCACCCTCGGGCAGCTTGTTGCAGCAGGCGCTCCCCTTCGCGATCGAGGCGGCAAAACTGGAGGACTTGATCAAACGGGATCTCTCCGTTTCGCATCGTGTCAGAGCCAAAGCGTTCCCTTTGCAACCTCTTGGCCCGGACGATGGCCAGCATCCGGTCTTGAGACCGCTTCAAAAATTGATCCGGGTGCTCCAGGACTTTTGAGATGGCAGGCCGGTCGACCCGGACGAAAAGGTCAATCCGGTCCAAAATGGGACCAGAAAGCTTGCGGCGGTAGCGGTCGATCTCAGAAGGCCGGCAGGTGCAGGGTCGTTCCCGATCGTGCAGGTACCCGCAGGGGCATGGATTGAGCGCAGCGATGAGCGTAAAGCGAGCCGGGAAGGTTGAGCGGCCTTGAAGGCGCGCGATGGTGATCATCCCCTCCTCGAGCGGCTCTCGCAACGATTCGATCACCGACCGCTCAAACTCGCCAAACTCGTCGAGAAAGAGAAAACCTCGGTGGGCAAGGCTCACTTCGCCCGGGCGAGGCGTTGCGCCGCCGCCGAGCAGAGCCGGCGCCGTCACCGTGTGATGGGGACTCCGAAAGGGCCGTTCACGAACGTATGGGCGAGCTTCCGAAAGAAGACCGGCAACGCTGTAAATCTTTGACACCTCGACGATCTCTTCCGGGCTCAAAGGCGGCGCAAGTTTCGCCGCTTGGCGCGCCAGGAGCGTTTTTCCCGCCCCCGGCGGCCCCGAGAGCATCACGTGATGACCGCCTGCAATTGCGATCTCCAAGGCCCTCTTGGCGACCTCCTGCCCCCGCACTTCGGCCCACGGGTCCACTGCCTCCGGCTCCTCCGGCGCCGGCACGCCCGCGGTGACTTCAACGGACTCGAAACCACGAGCAAGCGCTTCCGCCGCTTCCCGTAAGGTAGAGACCGCCACTACGTTGACGCCGGCGACGACTTCCACTTCCTGGCGATTGCCCCGGGGGACGATCAGAACATCTGAAGAGCCGCCGAGGGAAGCGGCGACGCACAAAGCCCCCCAGACGGCTCTCACGGAGCCGTCCAAGGAAAGCTCGCCCACGAGCACGGCGCGCCTTTGGGCGGGCGGGGCCGAAAGTTGTCCACTGGCGAGTAAAATGCCCATCGCGATGGGCAGGTCGAAAAGCGTGCCTCCTTTAGGGAGATCCGCGGGAGCGAGGTTGACCGTCACCCGGCCCAGGGGAAACTGAAAGCCTGAGTTTTTTATGGCGCTGCGGACGCGGTCCCGAGCTTCGCGCACCGAGGCGCTGGGCAAACCGACGATTTCGAAACTGGGAAGACCGCTGGACACGTCCACTTGCACTTCGACACGGACGGCGTCCACTCCAAGGACTGCGCAGGAAAAGATCGTCGCGAGCACGCTCTACCTCCACAGCCTCCAGGAGTTTTGTGAGGAACGATACCGATGGTATTGCGTGCTCTTTCTGCGGGTTTGCCGCTACCCCCTCTGCTCCGGTAGAAATTTCACACGGTTACATCAGCATAGTGCTGAGATCGAAGGCCACAGCGAGCAACAAGTGCTTTTAGGCGAGTTCAAAAGCGGCGGGCAGATGTTGAACGCGAGGTGTGCCCGAAGCGTCCCATGTCACCGCGACGACGTCAAAACGGCACGTCACCCCGTCAAGGCGGTAGCGCTGGAGGTAGGCTTGGGCCAAGGAAGCGAGCCGCCGCCGCTTGCGCGAGTTGACGCTCTCTAGCGTTTCGGCCAAGCGATCTCCCTTTCGGCTTCGCACCTCGACAAAGACCAACACATTTCCGTCCCATGCGACGATATCGATTTCGCCCTGGCGCAGGCGGACATTGCGCTCCGCGATGCGGTATCCTCGGGAGCGCAAAAACCGCGCCGCTATTTCCTCGCTCAGCGCTCCGAGACGGCGCCGTTCTTGGCTCATGGAGCATCACCGAGCTTTTTTCGCCTCGCGGCCCGAAAGACGAAAGCTCATGCGGTGAAAGGGTGACGGCCCCCACGCCTCGAGGGCCTGGAAGTGATGCGCCGTGGCGTATCCTTTGTGCCGGTCGAAGCCGTACTGCGGATACCGGGGATGCATGGTCTCGACAACGTACCGGTCCCGGGCTGTCTTGGCCAAGATGCTCGCCGCGGCGATCGCTGGATCTGTCCGGTCGCCTCGGACGATCGTCTCCTGGGGAAGTCCCATCCGCCAGGCCCGGCGCGTTCCGTCGATCCGGACCACAAGTTTCACGTCCTTAAGGTGAGGAAAGCGCTTGAGCATGGCTCTTACGGCCCGGGTAAAGACGATCCGGTTGGCCCATTCGATGCCCCGGGCATCGATCTCCCGGACCGTCGCCAACGCAATGCCATAGCCGATGGCGCTGGCCCTAATCTCTCGTTCCAACTCAAGCCGCGCTTTGGGCGTCAGCTGTTTGCTGTCGGCGAGGCCAGCGATGGGAGTCCGAGGGTCGAGGACGACGACGGCGGCAAAGATCGGTCCCGCCAAACACCCGCGGCCGGCTTCATCGACACCGCACACCCACTGAGGTTTGTCCACCTGCGCTCGGCTCCTCATGCGTTCTTCACTTGCTTCCCTTGCGCTCATGTTACGACCGCTTCAAACGAACCGTCAGCTTACGCCGCCCGGTGGGTCAAAGGCCAATCTCCCCAGACGCCCCCTTCGCAAGTCCCAGAGGAGCGCGTCCGCCGCCTGTGCTAGATCAGCCTTGCCCCCGGCCATCAAAAGGCCGCGCTGGAAGGCAATCTCCTCCAGGATCCTACGTGGTGAGCCAAGGATCTCCTGCCGCAGCTGATACCGCTCACAGAGCCGCTCGGGGCTACGCGCCTCAAGCCACCGGATGAGGCCCAGCGCCGCTTCCTCGCGGTCGTACGCGCCATCGCCCACGCATCCAAGCCACGCCAGTTTCAGGGCGGTCGCTCCCGATTCAAGGCGCGGCCAGAGGATGCCGGGGCTGTCCATAAGCTGGACGTCTCGGCTCACCTTGACCCACTGAAGGCCCCGGGTGACGCCGGCCTTGGCGCCCACCGCGACATGGCGGCCGCCCAAGCTCCGGATGAGCGTCGACTTGCCCGTGTTGGGAATGCCCACGACGAGTCCCCGCTGCACTGCCCCTTGAGCCACCCGGGGCAACCTCAGACCGGGAATCGACTGGAGCGGCATCCGCCGTCCTCGCTTGAGGCGTAGCGCATGGATCCATGAGCGCAAACGGGCCCGCGCCGCCGAGGCGCTTTTCGCGTCAAGGAGTGAGGCGGTGACCACCTCCAGCCCCTGCCTTCGGTACTCCTCGACCCAAAAAGAAAGCGCCTCCGGCTCGGCCAAATCCTCTTTGGTGAGGACAAGCAGCCGGGGGCGGCTTGCGATCAGTTCATCGAGATCGGGATTGCGCGTCGAAACCGGCGCCCGGGCGTCGGCCACTTCGATGACAAAGTCAACCTCTGCCATCTTGGACGCGAGGAGGCGCTTGGCCTTGGCCATGTGCCCAGGGTACCAGTGGATGCGAAACTCATGAGTCATGGGATTCAGTCCAATTCGGCCAGGACTTGAGGGGGATGAAGCATTCCGACTTCGCGCGGAGGCCAGTAGACAAAGAGCGCCCGGCCCACGATGTTTTTAAGTGGCACGGGCCCCACATCGGGAAACCGGCTGTCCTCGCTGTTGTTACGATTGTCGCCCAGCACCCAAACGGTCCCCTCAGGCACTGTAACGGGACCAAAGGGTTGGTACATCGGGCCGCGGATGTACGCCTCCTCGATCGGCGAGCCGTTGATATACAACGTGCGATTGCGGATCTCGATGACGTCGCCGGGAATCCCGATCACTCGCTTGATAAACTTGCGCCGGGGATCTTTGGGATACGAGAAGACAATGATCTCCCCGCGCTCTGGCGCCCGGAAACGATACGTCACCTTGTCGACGAGAAGACGCTCGCCGTCGTGCAAACTAGGCTCCATTGAGTCGCCCTGGACCAAAAACGACTGGGCGACAAACAGGATGATGAAGAGGGCCAGGGCGATGGCGATGACGAAAGATTCGGCGTACTCGCGAATCTCCGATTTGACCTGAGCCAAATAGGTTGCCTCCCGCCGAGGGCGTCAGCGCTGCTCCTTGATGCGCGCCGCTTTACCAAACCGCTCGCGCAAGTAAAAGAGCCGGGCCCGCCGCACTTTCCCTTTCCGGACCACTTCGATGCGGTCGATCTTGGGAGAGTGCACGGGAAAGATCCTTTCGACACCGACGCCTTGCGAGATCTTGCGAACCGTAAAGGTCTCGGTCAAGCCGGTCCCATTTCTCTTGAGGACCACGCCTTCAAAGACCTGAATGCGTTCACGGTTTCCTTCGGTCACCTTGACGTGCACCTTGACGGTATCCCCCGGTCCGAAATCGGGCAGATCCGTCCTTTTTTGCTGCTCGTGGATGCTCTGAATGATATCCATCAGGGTGAGCCTCCTCCAAACCCAATCCAAACCCAAACACGACGATATTCTAACACACGCGCCCATGACGCGACAACGAAAGTTCCCTCACGCCACGCCATTAAGGCCCCCGCAGATTCCCCTCCGCTTGGGCCCTTTCCTCCGCCTCGATCTCTTGGAGTAGGCGGCGATCCTCATCGGTGAGCTGAGCTGCCGCGAGCAGGTCGGGACGGCGAAGCCGGGTCCTTCGCAGCGACTCCTTCCGCCGCCAAAGCCTAATGGCCTCATGGTTTCCGCTCAAGAGCACCTCGGGCACCGCGACACCCTGAAACTCCCGGGGACGCGTGTAATGGGGATACTCCAGCAACCCATCCTCAAACGAATCCTCTTCGGCCGAAAGCTCACTGCCCAGGACCCCCGGGATGAGCCTCACCACGGCGTCGATCACCACCATCGCTGGCAGTTCCCCGCCGGTCAGGACATAATCTCCGATGGAGATTTCGTCGGTGGCCATCAGCGTCCGGATCCGCTCATCGACGCCTTCGTAATGGCCACAAATGAAAATGAGGCGCTCCTCCTCGGCGAGCTCGCGGGCGACCCCTTGATTAAACGGCCTTCCCTGGGGCGTCATCAGGATGACCCGACGCCCGGGGGTTGCCGAACTCGCCTGGACAGCCTGCAATGCCCGGTAGACGGGCTCCGGCTTCATCACCATCCCGGCGCCGCCGCCGTACGGAGTGTCATCCACGGTGCGGTGCCGGTCCTCCGTGTAATCGCGGATATCCCAGAGGCGAAGTGCGACAAGGCCCTTTTCTTTGGCCCTCCTGACGATGCTGTAATCCAGCGCTTGAAACATGCCGGGAAACAGGGTCAGCACGTCGATCTCCACGGCTATCCCTCCAAGAGTCCCGGCAGAGGATCGACCACGATTTCGCCGCGCTCGACGTCGATCGACCGGACGACGTGTTTCACGGCGGGGATCAGGATCTTTCGCCCCCCGTCGTCTCTCACCACATAGACGTCGTTGGCGGCGGTGGTGAGCACGTCCTCGAGCCGCCCCAAAAAGGCGCCCTCCGGGGTGATGACCCGAGAGCCTACCAGTTCAAACACATAGTAGGCGCCGGGTGGCAGAGGCACGACTTCGGCCCGGGGCACCTGGATCTCCGCGCCCCGCAGCGTCTCCGCGTCCTCCCGGCGGTCAACCCCTTCCAGCCTGAGCAAAAACAACCCCCGGGAAAGGGTCTTCACCCCCAGGACACGCCGCTCCACCCGCTCGTCGCCTTTGAGGACGTAGACGCGCTCAAGCTCAAAGAAACGATCGGGGAAGTCGGTCAAGGGCATCACCCGCACCTCGCCGCGCACGCCGTGGGGCGCCGTGACCGCCCCGATCGTCACCCACTCCACCTCCAACCGCATCACCCGGCCGGATGGGATCAGCCGACAATCTCGAGGTGAACCATCTTTTCCCCTCGAGGCGCCGCCGCCTTGACCACCGTCCGCAGCGCCTTGGCCACCCTTCCCTGCTTGCCGATGACTTTGCCCATGTCGGAGGAGGCGACTCTGAGCTCCAGGATGATCGACTTTTCGCCCTCGACCTGGCTCACCCGCACCTCTTCGGGATGCTCGACCAGGGCTTCGGCCAAATACTTCACCAGCTCTTTCATCCCTCAAAGCACCTCCTGGCAAACCGGAAAAGCCTCACGCTTGAGCCGTCTCGGCCGACGGGGCTTGCGGCGCTTCGCTGCTCTCCTCAAACACCCCGGCCTGGCGCAAGAGCCTTCGCGCCGTCTCCGACGGCTGAGCGCCCCGGCTGAGCCACAACCTCGCCCGCTCCACGTTGACGGAAACTCGGATGGGATCCGTCATCGGGTCGTAATGCCCCAAGGTCTCGATGACCCGCCCGTCACGGGCGCTGCGTGAGTCGGCGACCACCAGGCGGTAAAACGGGCGCTTCTTTGCCCCCATGCGCTTGAGCCGAATCCGAACTGCCATCACGTCACCTCCTCATCGACGAAAGAGGCTTCCCAGGACCCTGCGGCTGCGTTTGCCAGCGCCCATCAGCTGGCGCATCATGGTCCTGGTCTGCTCAAACTGCTTTAAAAGCCTGTTGACGTCTTGAACGCGGGTGCCGCTGCCCGCGGCGATGCGCCGGCGCCGGCTGCCGTCGATGATCTCAGGGCGGCGCCGTTCCTCGGGCGTCATCGACTGGATGATCGCTTCGATCCGCACGAGCTGCTTCTCGTCCACTTCCAGTCCGGACAGGTTCTTTAGGCCGCCCATGCCCGGCAGCATCCCCAGGAGCTGATCGAGAGGGCCCATCTTGCGCACTTGCTGCATTTGCTCGAGGAAGTCCTCCAGGGTCAGGTCCTGCCCTTGGGCGAGCTTTTCCATCATCTTTTGCGACTTCTCTTGGTCCAGCGTCGCCTGGGCCTTTTCGATCAAGCTCAGCACATCGCCCATGCCGAGGATGCGCGAGGCGATGCGGTCCGGATGGAAGGCTTCGATCGCGTCGAGCTTTTCGCCCACGCCAATAAACTTGATGGGCGCGCCGGTCACCGCGCGGATGGACAGAGCAGCTCCGCCCCGGGCGTCGCCGTCCATCTTGGTCAAGACGACGCCCGTCAGCCTCAGCCGGGAGTGAAAGCTTTCAGCGACGTTGACCGCGTCCTGGCCGGTCATCGCGTCGACCACCAAGAGAACCTCGGCCGGCCGGAGCACTTCTTTGATCTTTTCGATCTCGTCCATGAGCTCCTCGTCGACGTGGAGACGGCCCGCGGTGTCCATCAAGACCACGTCGTTTCCGTGGAGCTTTGCATGGGCCATCGCCCGGGCGGCAATCTCAGGCGGCGGCGTTGCCGTCCCCATCTCAAAGACGGGCACATCGATCTGTTCGCCGAGCACCTTAAGCTGCTCGATGGCCGCGGGCCGGTAGATGTCTCCGGCAACCATGAGGGGGCGCCGGCCCTGCCTTTTCAAAAGCCGCGCTAGCTTGGCCGTAAAGGTGGTCTTACCCGACCCTTGAAGGCCCGCCATCAAAATCGCGACGGGTGGCGTCCCTCCGAGCTCAAGGCGCGCATGCTCGGAACCCATCAACGCCGTGAGCTCCTCGTGGACGATCTTGATCACCTGCTGGGCCGGGGAAAGGCTTTGCAGCACCTCCTGCCCGACGGCCCGCTCGCGCACCCGAGCGAGGAACTCCCGGACGACTTTGAAGTTGACGTCCGCTTCGAGGAGGGCAAGGCGCACCTCCCGCAAGGCCGCCTCGACATCCTTTTCGCTGAGCTTGCCCCGCCCTCTCAGCTTTTGAAAGACCGACTGCAACCGCTCCGAGAGGCTTTCAAACACAGCTCACACCCCCGCGCGCTACGCTTCGACGCCGGCCGCCTCAACCTCGACGAGCGCGGCCCGAGCGCGCGCGAGCCTTTGGACCACGTCGCCCATCGCTTCCATTGGGCTCAGCGCTTCCATCGCGGCGTCGATCTCCGCCATCGCCTGAGCGAGGGCCGACTGCCGGCGCTGAAAGCGCTCGACGAGCTGGAGCTTGCTTTCAAACTCCTCGAGCGCCTGCGACGAACG
>Ga0079224_100009271_pt1 | contig 13406 bp, 10 predicted proteins | sample Stecom2015_FD_80414 | JGI IMG/M metagenome (GOLD analysis project Ga0079224, IMG submission 80414) | Agricultural soil microbial communities from Utah to study Nitrogen management - Steer compost 2015 | ecosystem: Environmental > Terrestrial > Soil > Agricultural land | place: USA: Utah... | reverse complement strand
TCGGCCTGGGTGAGAACGCGCCCATCCCGGTGCACGTCTTCGTCGACCCGCAGGACAAGGTGCGCTGCGTGCGCGCCGGCGGGGTCAAGGAGCGCGACCTGCCGGCCATCCGCGCGGTCCTCGGCGGCTGACGGCGCGCCGGGGCGCGCGGCGGGCGCCGCTTGGCGGCGACCGGCGGACGCGCTAAGACGCGGCGATGACCGTGCGCACCGCCTCCCGCCGCGCTCTCCTCCTCCTCCTCGCCGCCGCCGCCCCCGCGTGCGGCGGCACCCCGGCCCCGGCGCCCGGCGCCCCGCCGGCGACCGAGCCGGCCGCCGCGCCCGCCGCCGAGGCGGCCGCCGCCCCCGCCGCCCAGCCGGCCGAACCCGGCCCCGGTCCGGACGCCAACGAGTCGCTCGCCTGGGTGATCGCGACCATCGAGGGCGGCGGCGCGGTGTCGCCCGAGGAGATCCAGCGGCGCTTCTCGCCCGGCTTCTTGTCCGAGGTCCCGGCCGAGCAGGTGGCGGCCATCTTCGCCGGGCTGGCCGGCGAGCTGCCGCCGGTCAAGATCGTGTCGTCGGAGGCGACTTCGCCGCTGGCGGTGCGCGCGACCCTCGAGACCCGCGCCGGCTCGATGCGGGTCCACCTCGCCATGACCGAGCGCGAGCCCCGCCAGATCGAGGGGCTCCTGTTCCGCCCGGGTGACACCGGGCCGCCGCCGTCCAGCTTCGACGAGGTCAAGGCGGCGATCACCGGCTCCGGCGAGTCCAGCCACCTCCTGGTGGCCGAGCTGGTGCGCGGCCGCTGCAAGGCGGTCCACCAGCACCAGGTCGGCCGCCGCCTCGCGATCGGCTCCACCTTCAAGCTGTGGGTGCTCCATGCCCTGGCCGGGAAGATCCGCGGCAAGGTCACCTGGGACACCACGCTGCCGATCCGCGAGGAGCTCAAGAGCCTGCCGTCCGGCGTCCTGCAGACCCGACCGGCCGGCACCGAGGTCACGCTGCGCGAGCTCGCCACCAAGATGATCTCGATCAGCGACAACACCGCCACCGATCACCTGATCGAGTTCGTCGGCCGCGAGGAGGTCGAGCGATCGCTGCGCCGCGCCCGCCACGGCGCCCCGCGGGCCAACACGCCGTTCCTCACCACCCGCGAGATGTTCGCGCTCAAGCTGGCTGCCAGCGACGCCGAGCGCGACGCCTACCGCAAGGCGCCGGTGGCCGGCAAGCGGCGCATGCTCGCCGAGATGCGCGCGCGCACCATCGAGCTGGCGGCGGCGGGGGACTGGAAGAAGCCGCGCGCCCTCGACCTCGAGTGGTTCGCCAGCGCGCGCGACGTCTGCGAGGTGTACGCCGCCATCGGCAAGGCGGCCGCCTGGAAGCCGGACTCCGAGCTCCTCCAGGTGCTCGGCCACAACCCGGGCGTGCCGGTCGATCGCGAGGACTGGCCGTACGTCGCCTTCAAGGGCGGCTCGGAGCCGGGCGTCATCAACCTGTCCTGGATGGCCCGGCGGGCCGACGGCCGCTGGTTCGTGGTGGTCGCGACAGTCAACGACGACGGCCGCGCGCTCGACGAGGCGGCCGTCGTCCGCGCCGCTGGCGGCGCGCTGGCGCTCCTCGGCGACCAGCGCTGACCCGGGCGAGCCGCGGGCGACGGCGCGGCGACGCGGCGGCGGCGCTCGCCGGCCGGCCGCCGCGGGCGCAAGCCCGTGACGGACCTCGCGCCGCCGCGCGGCGAGGTCGACGGCAGCGTTGCGCCCGGCCCTCCGCTCGTCCTATACGGCGCTGGATGTTCGAGAACGCCAGGAGTCTCCTCGAGCGCGGCTTCCGCCGCTCGGCGATGTGGGCCTACGCGCTGAACCAGTCGCGCGCCAAGGTCGTCATGGATCCCATCTACCTCGCGGTCGCCCGCGCGCTCCTGCGCGGCCACGGACCGAGCGAGGCGCTGATGCGCGACCGCTTCCCGTCGAACCTCTTCTTCCCGTACCGGGCGGCGTCGCGCAAGCTGCAGTACTTCGTCGAGGACTGGGACTGGTCCGAGGCGCGGCCGGAGCTCTTGACCCCGCGCCAGCGCCAGATGATGCACACCGTCGCGCTCGGCGAGACCAGCGGCTCGGCGGTGGCCGACGGCTTCTTGCGCGCCTTCCGCACCAACCCGGAGCTGGCCGCCTTCTTCGGGCTGTGGTTCACCGAGGAGCTCAACCACTTCATCGGCTACCACCTCTACCTGCGCAAGATGGGCGAGGCGTGGCCGGCCGAGCGCGGCCTGCAGGTCGCCGAGACCGAGGTCCTGCCGTACGCCGACGATCCGATGGAGATCGCCGCCTGCAACATGTACCAGGAGCTGCTCGGCTTCCTCATCTACCGGTCGCTGTCGCGCCAGGTGAAGGACCCGTTCCTCGCCCGCATGCTGGCGCAGTTCGCCAAGGACGAGTGCCGCCACTTCCGCTTCTACCAGGACGCGGTGGCGCGCCACATCCAGGCGCACCCGGAGTTCCGCGCCGTCGTGCTCAAGGTCTTCCTCAAGGCGACCTCGCCGTACAACCAGGTGTCGGGCGGCGCCGCCAACGTGCTCGACCACATGGCGCTGGGCGCCTTCTACTTCCGCAAGCCGGAGTTCGAGTACTTCCTGCGCCAGAACGAGTACCTGTTCGGCACCGACCTGCGGCCGTTCTGGTCCTGGTACTTCAAGGGCGTGGTCGAGCCGTGCCGCTTCTGCGCGCGCGAGGCGATCGCCTGCGACTGCAAGAACTTCGAGGACGGCGAGCCGGCGCCGATCCGGAACCCGCAGTGGTGGCAGCAGGTGTCGACCCGCCGCACCGGCCGGGAGGCGATCCCGATGGAGGAGTGGGCCGCCGCCCTGCTCGGCGAGCGCGCCGCGAGCGTCACCCGCGCGGCAGCCTGAGCGCGCCGCGCCGGCGGCGGCCGGGCGCTCGCTCACACGATGCTGAGCGAGCGCTCGAACTCCTCCGGGTTGGAGGAGGCGTAGATGGCGGACTCGACGCTGATCGCGCCGGCGTTGACCAGATCCAGCAGGTGCTGGTCAAAGAGCTGCATGGAGTAGAGGTCGCGCCCCTTGCGGATCTGCTCCGGGATCTCGCCCAGCCGCCCGGTGCGGATCGCCTCCCGGATGGTGCGGGTGACCCGCATGATCTCGACCGCCGGCACCCGGCCGGCCCCGCCCTTGGCGGACAAGAGCCGCAGCGACACCACCGCCTGCAAGGTGTCGCCCAGCCGCTCGCGCACGATCGCCTGGCTGTCGGGCGGGAACATGCCGACGTAGCGCTGGATGGTCGACACCGCGTCCGGCGTGTGGATGGCGGAGATGACCAGGTGCCCGGTCTCGGCCGCCTTGAGGCAGGTGACCGCGGTCTCGGCGTCGCGCACCTCGCCGACCATGATGACGTCCGGGTCCTGCCGCAGGGCAGCGACCAGCGCGTCCTTGAAGCTCTCGGTGTCGCTGCCGATCTCCCGCTGGATGATCATGCAGCGGCCCGGCTCGAACAGAAACTCGATCGGATCTTCGATGGTGATGATGTGCGCGTGCCGGGTCTCGTTGATGTACCGGATCATCGCAGCGATGGTGGTCGACTTGCCGTTGCCGGTCGCCCCGGTCACCAGGATGAGCCCGCGCCGCGCGTCGGCGATCTCGGCGATCACCGGCGGCAGGTTGAGCTCCTCCATGTTGCGCACCTGGAACGGGATGAGCCGCATGACGATCCCGACCGAGCCGCGCTGGCGGAAGATCGAGGCGCGGAACCGCCCCATGCCGGACAGCGAGTAGGACACGTCCACCTCGCCGAACGGCCGGTGGAAGTCGATCTGCCGGCTGCCGAGGATCATGCGGGCGATCGCCTCGGTGTCGGCCGAGCTGAGCGGGGGCACCTTCACGGCGCCGAGCAGCTCGCCGTTGAGGCGGTAGTGCGGCGGGTACCCGACCTCGAAGTGGATGTCGGACACCCCCCGCTCGACGCCGAACGCGAGCAGCCGGTGGAGGATGTGCTGGTCCATGGAGCGATGAGACGTGAGCCGTGGCGCCGCCGGACGCGGCGCTCGACGCGATCTTGCCCCATCCGGGGCGGGAAGACGAGTTCGTGACCTGCCGGCGGCTCAGGGCCGGCGGCTCAGTTGGCGCCGCCGCTGGTGGTCTCTTCCTCGAAGCCGTCGACCGGGCCGCCGGCGTGGGTGCGGCGCAGGCTGCGGATGAGCGGCACGCCTCCGTCGCCGAGCTCGTCGCCGAGGAGGCCGTAGTCGGTGAGCGGCGGCAGCGAGGCCACCTCGTCGGCGACCGGTGGCGGCAGCGAGCTGGCCGGCGGCCGCAACACGCGCATCGCCGGCTGGGTCGGCTCGGAGAAGTCGGCGCCGCCGTCGTCGCCGTCCTCGCGGGCGCGCCCGGGGGCGGCGAACCGCCGCTCGGCCGACTCCTCACGCATCTCACCGTCCTCCTCGTCGATCTGGCCGGTGCGGATGCGCGGCGACGAGCCGTTCTCCGGCCGCGTCCGGACGACCAGCGCCTGCACCGCGCGGCGCACCTCGGCGCTCGGCTGCGGGAACGGCGGCCCCGGCCGGGCCAGGAAGTAGCCCTGGCCGTAGCGCACGCCCAGGTCGCCGAGCACGGCGAGGTCCTCGACCGTCTCGATCCCCTCGGCGACGATCACCGCGTCGATCGCCTCGGCGATGCGCTGCAGCGAGCGGACCATCTCCCGCTTGACGGTCGACTTGCTGACCCCTCGGGTGAGGACGTCCGACAGCTTGACGAAGTGAGGCCTGAGCGCCATCACCGTCTCGAGGTTGGAGTGGCGGGTGCCGACGTCGTCGATCGCCACGCCGAAACCGATCCGGGTGTAGCCGGCCAGCGCCTGGCGAAAGGCGGCGAAGTTCTCGATCGCCAGCTTCTCGGTGATCTCGAAGACCACGTTGGCCGGGGTCAGCGCGGCCGCCTCGAGCAGGCTGCCCACCTCGCTCTCGATGAAGGAGCTGTCGTAGAACGAGGTCGGCAGCAGGTTGACGAACAGCCGGTGGACCGGCTCGAGCCCGGCGGCGCCGGCCAGCGCGCTGCGGAAGCAGGCGCGGTCGAGCTCGAAGGTGAGGTCGACCGCGTCGGCGACCGAGAACAGCGAGGTCGGCGTCTCGAGAGTGCTGTCGCGCGGGCCGCGCGCCAGCGCCTCGAAGCCGAAGGTCTGGCCGGAGGTGAGATCGACGATCGGCTGGTAGGCCGACTGCAGCATGTCGCGCAGGATGATCTCCTGCAGCAGCGCCTTGTGCCGCTGGGTGGCCCGCTCGCGGTGCAGGCCGGCCGACCGGCGCGCCTCGCCCACCAGCTTGACCACCAGCCGCTCCGGCCGGACCAGCGGGTTGTCGAGCACCCGCGAGAAGCCGACCACCACCCGCGGCAGCTCGCGGGTCACCGCGGTCATCGCCTCGCGCAGCTCGCGCTCGAGGGTCGCCTCCACCCGCGAGCCGATCCCCTCGAGGTCGAGCGGCGAGGAGCCGTCGCGCGGCGAGGCGAGGAAGCACAGGTAGCCGTCCGAGTCCTCGGTGCGGCAGATGAGATCGTCGCGGCGCAGGCGGTCGCCGCGCAGCCGGTCGAGCAGGTCGCCGGCGCGGGCGAACAGCTCGGCGTGGTACATGGGGCCGAGCTCGCGCTCGATGTCGCGGAGCTGCGACAGATCGACGTACAGGCAGGCCAGGCTGCGGTCGCGGCGCAGGCAGGTGACGATGTCGAACAGCCGCACGTGGTAGCTGGTGAACCGCTCCGGCCGCAGCGGCTCCTTGTCGACCGGCTCGCCGCTGCCGCGCTTGCGCCGCCGCGCCTCCTCCGCCTCCTCCGCCAGCGCCACCCCCTCCGCCGACACCCGCACGCAGTTGCGTCCGGACGCCTTGGCGATCTCGAGCGCGCGCTCGGCGCAGCGGATCAGATCGCCCGGCGAGCCGGCGTCGTCCGGGAAGCCGGCGATGCCGATCGAGACGCGGATGGTGCGGTCGCCGGGGAACGAGGCGCGCTCGACGGCGGCGCGCAGCCGCTCTGCCTTCACCCCGGCCCCCTCCTTCGAGGTCTCCGGCAGGAGGATGACCAGCTCCTCGCCGCCGAAGCGGGCGGCGACGTCGCTCTCGCGCAGCCGGCCGGACGAGTCGTCCGCGGTGAGGACGTCGGCCAGCCGGCGCAGGATGGCGTCGCCGATCTGGTAGCCGAGCTCGGCGTTGATGCGCGCGAAGTCGTCGATGTCGCAGTAGAGCAGCGCCAGCGGCTTGCCGTAGCGGCGCGCCCGCGCCATCTCCTCGCGCAGCCGCTCCTGGAAGGCGCGGTGGTTGTACAGGCCGGTGAGCGCGTCCCGGTAGGACAGCACCTCGAGGTCGCGCGAGATCCGCTCGATCTCCGCGTTGGCCGACAGGAGCTCGCGCCCCTGGTCGTCGAGGCTGCGGGCGAGGAACGACTCCTTGGCCCACAGCTCCTCGTTGATCCGGCGCAGCTCGGCGGCCACCTGGCGCGCGTCGCGCTCGCGCGCGAACGCCGCCACCAGCTCGTCGATCAGATCGGCCAGCTCGTCGGGCAGCGGCCGGCGCAGAACGTGGTGGACCTGGCCGCGGTTGATCGCGCGCAGGAGCAGCTCGGCGTCGGCTTCACCGGTGATCAGCACCCGCCGGCAGTCCGGCTGCAGCGCGCGCGCCTCGCCGAGCACCGCGTCCGACGACGCGAGGATGACCGCGAGGTCGCGCTCGTCGCGCAGGAGCGAGGTCGCCTGCTCCGCCGACCCGGCGGACAGGACATCGAAACGCTCGCGGAGCTGCTCGCACAACCTCTCCAGCTCCGCCGCTTCTCCGTCCACCGCCAGGACCCGCGCTCGCCCGCTCGGCCGTCCTGTATCGGTGGTCATTCGGCTTACCCGAATCTCGATTATAGAGGAACGCGTGCGCGCTTCCGTCCGGATGCTGCGACGAAGTTCGACCCACCTGAAATTTTTCGTGTGAGCGCGTGTGTGCCGAGGCGCGACGCGCGACCACGCGCGCGATCAAAGCCCGAGGATGGTGACCTCGAACGCGCGCTCGATGAGCCACACGACGCCCAGCCCGCCGAGCGCGATCGCGCCGCCCGGCAGGACAAGCCGCCGGTACGCCCCCGCACCCGCCACCCGCACCAGCGCCGCCAGGAGCGGCAGCGCCAGCGCGACCAGGGCGAGCTGCCCGAGCTCGACGCCGACGTTGAAGGCCAGAAGCGGCAGCACGACGTCCTCGGGCGGCAAGAGCGGGCGCAGCATCGAGGCGAAGCCGAGGCCGTGGATGAGGCCGAACCCGAAGGTCACCAGCGCGCGGTGCGGCGGATCGAGGCGGACCGCGTTGTCGACCGCGACCAGCGCGATGCTGGCGGCGATGACGCTCTCGACCAGGCGGCCGGGCAGCTCGAACCAGCCGAGCGCGGCGCCGATCAGCGTGACCGAGTGGGCGACGGTGAAGGAGGTGACGATCGCCGCGGTGTAGCCGATCGCCTGCCGGAGCGGCCGCGGCGCCGCCTCGCCGGCGTCGCGCCGCATGACCACCGCCATCAGGAGGAGCGAGATCAGAAAGAGGATGTGGTCGAGGCCGTAGAGGATGTGCTCGACGCCGCTGATCAGGAATCCGCCGAGCCCGCCCGGCGGCTCGCCCCCGACCTGCCAGACCAGCCGGGTGTCGTCCGGCGCGGTGAGCTGGGCGGTGGTGCCGGCGACCTCGACGAAGCCGATGTGGCGCGGGTCGAGATCGAAGAACAGGTCGTACTCGAGGGCGACCTCCCGGATCGGCGCGGGGCAGACGACCGCCAGCTCGAGGCGGGCCATCCGCTGCCCCTCGTCGATGGGCTCGGCCGCCGCCGGCTCGGTCCGGCACGGCCGCCCGTCGGCCTCGAAGGCGATCCGCTCCGCCAGATAGGCGTGCAGGCGGGCGCCGCCGGCCCGGATCTCCCCGGCGGTCGCCTCGCGATCCGACTCCAGGGCGAGCGCCTCGTACAGATCGCGCGCGGCGATCTTGATCTCGTAGCGCAGCCGCGCGGGGTCGTCGGTCGCCTCCAGGCGCGCGAAGGTGGCCGATGACTGGTGCGCGCGCGCGGCGCCCGGCGCACCGAGCAGCGCGATGGCGCCGAGCGCGACCGCAACGGCGAGGCGAAGCACGCTCGTGATGTTATATGTTCCGGGGCGATGTCGCAGCCTATCGTCGTGATCCTCGCCGCCGGGCTCGGGACCCGCATGAAGAGCGGCCGGGCCAAGGTGCTGCACGAGGTGGCCGGCAGGCCCCTCATCTCCTGGGCGGTGGAGTGCGCGCGCGCCGCCGGCGCGGGCCGCGTCGTCGCGGTGCTCGGGCACCAGCTCGCCGAGGTGCGCGCCGCGCTGGACGCGCGTCACGGCGCCGGCGCGGTCGAGGTGGCGGAGCAGCGCGAGCAGCGCGGCACCGGCCACGCGGTCCGCTCGGCGCTGCCGGCCCTCGAGGGGGAGCCGGGCGACCGGGTCATCATCATCCTGTCCGGCGACGCGCCGCTGCTCCGCCCGGAGCGGGTCGCCGAGCTGGCCCGCGCCTGCGCCGGCTCGCCGGCCCGCCTCGCGCTGCTGTCCACCCGCCCGAGCGTGCCGGTGCCGTACGGCCGCCTGGTGCGCGACGAACGCGGCGCGCTCTTGCGCATCGTCGAGCACGCCGACGCCTCCGCCGAGGAGCGCCGCATCGACGAGATGAACGCCGGCTTCTACGCGGTCGGGCTGCGCGAGCTGCGCGAGGACCTCGCCACCCTCGAGGCCAACAACGCGCAGGGAGAGCTCTACTTGACCGACCTGGCCGCCCGCGCCGCCGCGCGCGGCGGCGCCGCGGTGATCGAGGCGCCGTTCGACGAGGTGAGCGGCATCAACGACCGGGTCGACCTCGCCGCGGTCGAGGCGGCGGCGCGCCGGCGCATCCTCGAGGACTGGATGCGCGCCGGCGTCACGGTGGTGGATCCGGCGTCGACCTACATCGACGCCGACGTCGGCCCGATCGAGCCCGACGTCTGGATCGGGCCGGGCGTGTGCCTGCGCGGCCGGACCCGGATCGGCGCCGCCGCCCGCATCGACACCGGCTGCGTGCTGACCGACGTCGAGGTCGCCGCCGGCGCGCACGTCAAACCGTACACCGTGGCCAGCGAGTCGACCGTGGGCGAGCGGGCGCAGGTCGGGCCGTTCGCCCACCTGCGTCCGGACACCATGCTCGAGGCGGACGTGCGGGTCGGCAACTTCGTCGAGACCAAGAAGGCGCACCTGATGGCCGGCGCCAAGGCGAACCACCTCACCTACCTGGGCGACGTGTCGGTCGGCGCCCGCGCCAACGTCGGCGCCGGCACCATCACCTGCAACTACGACGGCTTCAGCAAGCACCGCACCACCATCGAGGCGGGCGCGTTCATCGGCTCGGACACCCAGCTCGTCGCGCCGGTGACGGTCGGGCGCGACGCCTACGTCGCCTCCGGCACCACCGTGACCAAGGACGTGCCGCGCGCGGCGCTCGCGCTCTCGCGGGTCAAGCAGGTCAACGTGGAGGGCTGGGCCGACCGCTTCCGCGAGGCCAGCGCCAAGCGCAAGGTGCGCGCCACCACCCGCGGTGACGGCCAGGCGGCCGCCGCGCGGCCGGCCGCTGCCGCGCCGCCCGCGACGGCGGCGCCGCCCGGGGCGGCCGCGCCGGAGGAGACCGCCGGTGCCGGCGGCGACCGGTCCAGCAAGGGGTAGCGCGGCGCGCGGGGCGCTGCCCGTCGCGGCGCGCGGGGCGCCGCCGGTCGCCGCGCTCAGCGCCGTCATCACCGCCGTCATCGCCGGCGCCATCGCCACCGCCGCCGGCTGCGGCGAGGGCATCCGCGACCCGGAGCCGGAGCGCGGTCTCGCCGATCTCGAGAGGCGCCGGGCGAGCCCGCCGGCGCGGGGTGGAGAGGTCACACCGCCGGCTACGTCGGTGCAGCCGGACTGGATGATCAGCCCGCCGGCCGAGCGCGGCTGGCTCACCATCGACCACGTCTACCGGCCGCTGGTCACCGGCGACGAGCTCGTCCTCGCCTCGTCGGCGCTCGGCTGCACCGGCCTCGACCTCGCCACCGGCGAGGTGCGCTGGCGCGAGCCGCTCGGCCCGCTCCCCGGCCCGGCCACCGCCGATCACCCGGCCGCCGCCGCCGGCCTGCGCTGCCCGGCCGCCCGCCTGCGCTGCGCCTCGCCGCACGCCCCCGCCGCCGGCGAGCCCCCCGCCGCCGGCGAGAGCGACGAGCGCGAGCGCCGCCACGACGCGCTGCGCGCCCAGGCCCGCGCCGCCGGCGTCCCCGCCATCCAGGTGCTCGACGCGATCGAGCTCCCTGACAGGCGCGCCCTGCTCGCCGTCCGGCTCGACACATCGCTCACCCGCGACGCCCTCGCGCTTTTGGCCGGCGACCGGCTGCTGTGGAGCTGGCCGCTGCCGCCGCCGCCCGAGCCGCGCGCCGAGCCGATGGCGGTCGCCTCCGGCGCCGATCGCGCCGTCGTCTTCTTCGACGGGCTCCACGCCGCCGCCCTCCCGCTGCGGTGACCCCCTACACCGCCCGGGCGGTGTGGCGTTTTCCAACGCCCTATCTGCCCGCGATCCCGCGATTTCGCCGCGGCACGCCCGCTGCAATGAGCCCCTCCGCAACCGCACTCACGGAGGAACCACTCGATGCGCACCGCCCGCCCCACGACGACCACCGCCCTCTCCGGCCTCCTCGCCGCTGCCCTGCTCACCGGCTGCGTCCAGCTCCAGGACGAGAGCATCGGGATCGCCGAGGCGCTCCCCACCGCCGAGCAGGTGCGGATCAACCTGCCCGACCAGAACAACCAGTCCTACGCGCTCGGCCAGATCGCCGACTACTACGTCATCACCCGCAACGTCACCCGCAGCCTCAACGCCGGCGCCGCCTGGGTCCTCATCGTGGTCCACACCATCGTCCAGTTCCCGCCGACCACCGTCGACGGCAACGTCTACACCTGGGGTCCGTGGGACGGCAGCGCGCTCGACCCGGCCATCTACCGCCTCGTGGTCACCGCCAACGACGACGGCACCTACGACTGGACGCTCGACGGCCAGAGCAAGAGCAACCCGGCGCAGGGCTTCCTCACCGTCATCAGCGGCCACGCGGTGCCGGACGAGCAGCCGGGCGACCACGTGCACCGCGGCACCGGCGAGTTCACCATCGACTTCGACGCCGGCGAGCTGGTCAACCCGGTCGACAACACGCCGGACACCGGCAACGTGCTCGTGACCTACGATCTGGCCGAGCGCGTGGTCACCATGCACGCCGAGGGCGCCGACGCGCTCGGCAACCCGGGCTCGTGGGACTACTACTACGCCGAGAACGCCGACCGCTCGGGCGACTTCCAGTTCGCGCTCGACGCCGACATCGACGAGAGCGGCAGCCTCCGCGAGCAGGCGCTCATCCGCTCGCGCTGGCAGGCCGACGGCCAGGGCCGCGCCGACGCCATGGTGTCCGGCGGCGATCTCGGCGACCTCACCGTGACCGCCACCGAGTGCTGGGACGCCCAGTTCCGCCGCGTGTTCTACGGCGACTCCGGCGAGTGGCTGCCGACCGAGGGCGACGCCGCGTCCTGCACCTACACCGAGGCGGCGCTGCCCGAGATCGGAAACTGATCCGCGCCTCTCTCAAGATCGCGGGCGGCCCGGCAGCAGCCGGCCGCCCGCCGCGCTTTCGGGCCGCCTTGACGCCTGCTGACGCGGCGTGTTACCAACCCATCCTCAACCGGAGGAGACCACGACCATGCCCCCGATGCCCAAGGACGCCAAGGAGCTGTTCGACGTGATGGTACCCGAGGCGCTCTCCAAGTTCCCGGACAAGGCGAAGGAGGTCAACGCCATCTACTGCTTCAAGATCACCGGCGATGGCGGGGGCACCTGGACGCTGAACCTCACCTCCGACCCGCCCACCTGCACCCAGGGCGACGCCGGCAACGCCCAGTGCACGGTCGAGGTCTCGCACGACGACTTCAAGAGCATGTTCACCGACCCGCAGGTCGGAATGCAGCTCTACTTCCAGGGCCGGCTCAAGGTGTCGGGCGACCCGATGCTGGCGATGCGCCTGCAGCAGGTCTTCGACATGGCCAAGCAGCAGTAACCGGCTCGGCCGGACTCGGTTCAGACGGGCGGGTGGCCTCCGGGTCGTCCGCCCGTCGTCGTCTGGAGGTCAGCATGGACCAGCTCGCGCGCGCGCTCGACGGCATCCGGGTGCTCGATCTCTCCCGGCTCTTGCCCGGGCCGTACCTCACCATGGTGCTCGCCGATCTGGGCGCCGACGTGGTGAAGGTCGAGGATCCGCGGATCGGCGACTACCTGCGGCAGATCCCGCCGGCGGTGGCCGGCATGTCCGGCCGCTTCCTCGCGGTCAACCGCGGCAAGCGATCGCTCGCCCTCGACCTCAAGACCGACGCCGGCCGCGACGCCTTCCTGCGCATGGCATCGCGCGCCGACGTGGTGGTCGAGAGCTTCCGGCCGGGCGTCATGGACCGGCTCGGCCTCGGCTGGGCCGCGCTGTCGCAGGCCAACCCGCGGCTCGTGCTGTGCTCGATCTCCGGCTACGGCCAGACCGGGCCGTACGTGGAGCGCGCCGGCCACGACCTCGGCTACATCGGCCTGGCCGGCGTGCTGGCGATGGGCGGCGCGCGCGGCGGCGCGCCGGCGATGCCGGGCGTGCAGATCGCCGACCTGGCCGGCGGCGCCCTGTGGGGCCTGTCGGCGGTGCTCGCCGCGCTGGTCGGCCGCGAGCGCACCGGGCGCGGCGCCCAGCTCGACATCTCGATGACCGAGGGCGCGCTGGCGCTCCTGGCCGCCGAGCTCGGCAACCTCGACGCCGGCGGCGAGGTGCCGACCCGCGGCACCGCGACCCTCAACGGCGGCCTGGCCTGCTACGGCGTCTACCGCACCGCCGACGATCGCTACCTGGCGGTCGGCGCCCTCGAGCCGAAGTTCTGGTCCGCCTTCAACCAGGCGATCGGCCGCAAGGTGGACCTGTCCGAGCTGGTCGCGCCGCCGGAGCGGCAGGAGGAGGTGCGCGCCGAGGTGCAGGCGATCCTCGCCACCCGCACGCGCGACGAGTGGGCCGAGATCCTCGCCGCTCACGACTGCTGCGTGGAGCCGATCCTCGAGATGGACGAGCTGGCGGCGCACCCGTTGCACCGGGCGCGCGGCGTGTTCACCCGCGCCGCGCTGCCGGCCGGCGGCGACGTCCTGCAGGTGCGCACCCCGCTCGCGCCCGCCCGCACCGAGCGCATGCCGCCGCGCCTCGGCGAGCACAGCCGCGAGGTGCTCGCCGAGTACGGTCTCGCCGACGACGAGATCGGCCGGCTGCTCGGCGCGCGCTGATATACTGGGCACATGGGGCGAGGCCGCCGGATCTGCGGGGCACACCCGGCGCTGGTGGCGGCGGCGACCCTG
>Ga0079224_100009269_pt1 | contig 13407 bp, 14 predicted proteins | sample Stecom2015_FD_80414 | JGI IMG/M metagenome (GOLD analysis project Ga0079224, IMG submission 80414) | Agricultural soil microbial communities from Utah to study Nitrogen management - Steer compost 2015 | ecosystem: Environmental > Terrestrial > Soil > Agricultural land | place: USA: Utah... | reverse complement strand
TATCAAAATCAAAAATCAATCAAAACAATGATGATTGAACTATCTGAAATGACATTCAATAGTATCTCCACGATTGAAAAAGACTTCTACAATCGTAAAAAGCACGTAACTACGGCGTAAGCCCTCTGAAATACTGCGATATAAGTCTGTGTGCTGTTAATTTAGTATTCGATATTAATATTAACACATTCAACACAAATGACTTTACTTGAGAAACTTAAAAAAGCACTTAAAGACAAAGGGCTTAATGAGGAGCTCGCAAATATTGTGAGAATCGAAAATGAATCCGAAATCGAGGGGATTGTTAGTTCGCTAGCATCAACTCAGACGCAGCCACAAACAATTGATTTTTCCGAAGTAATCGCATCTGAAGACTTCAACGCATTCTACAAAGAGCATGGATTTGACGGCATTTTGAAGCTAAACAAAAACTTACAGTCGGATCACGACAAAAAGTTGACGCAAGGCATTCAAACTCGCCTAAACAAGTTCATGAAATCTAAAGGACTCGGGGGAGATGGATCAGATGACAAGGATCAGGAAGATCCTGTATTGAAAAAGCTTCAAGAACTCCAAGAAAAGTTGGAAGGCTTTGAAAAAAATCAAACCACTAAAAGTAAGCGTGAAAAGGCAATAGAAGCCTTATCAAAATCAGCGCTGCCAGAGAAATGGCGCAACAAGTGGCTTGACCGCATCAACTTAGATGAAGAGGACATGGAAGCTCAAATCAAAGGCTTAGAGGAGGAGTATAACGAATTTCACAAGGATGTAGTCGGTTCAACATCTGGACGTGGTCTACCCATGGGCGGAAAGGTTGAAGGTAAGGTATCTGAAGAAGATATCGAGAAGGTGTTAGAACAAATGAATTAAAACAAAAATCATGGCAGTAGTAGATACAACAACAACAGTCAATGTCGACACTTCCAAGGACAATGTAGTCATCCAAAAGTTATTGGAAGACGTTCCTGGAGGTCGAACATTAGCCACTGACCAAACAGGGATCAGTGCATTAAGTGTTCTCAAGGCTGGGCATGTAATAATCAAGGAAACCGCAACAGGCGAATACAAAGCCTTAGGTGTTTCCGGAGAGAATTACGAAAGCTTACCAGCAGATCACACCTACGCTGGGATCTTGACCAATACCGTATTGGTTTCAAAACCACATGCGGCTATCATGGTCAGAGGAACGGTAAACGAGTCTGTGGACTTGGTGCCTTATCCAATTCCAGCAGCAGCAAAAACAGCATTAAGTCTAATCAGATTCATAACTAATTAATCATGGCACAAAACAGTTTATTCAAACAGTATGTTGATAAGTGGATGGAAGGGCTTGTATTGAGCGTTTCCAACAAAATCAACGGAAAAGACGGTGAGCCAATGTACTTGCATCTGAAATGGCTTACAAAGAAATTCAGTCCAACCCTTAAATGGGAGGCAATTAGCGGAAATGGAGCAACAGTAGCTGCTGATGTAGTTACATTGGATTCCACTATCCCGCTAAAACTTAGAGACAGGCTTTCTAAGGTGTCTGGAGACGTTCCAAAAATTGGAATGAAGAAGTACCTAAATGAAAGTCAGTTGCAAGACATCAACATCATGAACGCAATCGGTGGAAGGGAAACCGAAATCGTAGCGCAATTATTTGATGATTTGAAGGCTTGTATTTATGGGGTTCACGAGAGACTCGAGTACATGTTACTTGAAGCGCTTTCAACAGGTGTTACCACAATATCTAATGAGAATCCAGGACAAAACAACGAGGGTAAAGGTATTCGTATTAATTATGGCATTCCAGCCGAAAATCAAATCGATGCAACAAATCCTTGGAGTAATGTAGCGTCTAAGCCTTTGGATGACATTCAAGCAGTGTTAGATAAGGCTTCTGAAAACGGTAACGTGATTACATCTGTTAAGATGGATCTTGTCACCTTTAATCAGTTCAAGGCAACCACTCAGGTCAAGGAGCAGTATGCATTCTTTGCTGGATTTACAGGCGATAAAATTCCAACACCAAGCATAGCCAAGGTAAACGAATTCCTGTTACAGGATTACGGTTTCACTATTGAAATTATCAATAGATCGGTGAACATCGAGCGAAATGGAAAGCGTACAGCAGTTAAGCCTTGGAATGAAGGTAGTGTAACTTTCTTGACAAATACAAAGGTCGGATCCTTGGTTTGGGGTAACCTAGCCGAAGAATCGCACCCAGTTAAAGAGATTGATTACGCTAAAGCATCAACGTTCATCCTGACTTCCAAATGGTCCTCTACGGAGCCATTACAGGAATGGAGTAGATCAATGGCTAATGTAATTCCAGTGCTTGAAAATGTAGACTCAATCTACATCTTAAACGCTAAAGGAGCACAAACTAGCTAGGGATGACACTATTTGAAGCTATAAGGGCAAATCCTGTTTTCGCCAATGTTCCAGACCAGACCATTGAAGCTACTTTCATAAGTCGTGGATTTGATTCTACTCAGGAATACACCGGAACAGAAGAGCAGCAAAAAGAGGTCGGTCTAGTAAGTGCCGATCTCTATGTTCAAATGTCCTTGCAGCCTTCATGGAAGGAAGGTCAATTATCTGTAACATACGATTTCGATTTGCTTATTAACAGAGCGCTATCGATTTACAAAAAGTATGACGATCCAGCGGGTGAAGGACTTGCAGATCGTGATGTTTCGCCAACTATTTCAGACGCTAGTGACTATGCTTAATAGATATCCGCATACAGCACAAATTAAGTACACAAACACGGTTGATGATGGATCAGGTATTCCAGTAGAAGAAACTGTAACTATTGATATTCCAAAGGGTCGCTATGATCCTGGATCGCAAAACAAAAATCTGGATTATTCCGGAAAATTCTATTGCCCGACAATATCGAAGGATCGGTTCAAATACGATGGAGCTAAGCTCATATTCTCAGGGATGGAATTTGTCATCATTAATCTATTTGAGTACCAAACGCACTGTGAGATATGGCTAGAGTAGGAGGGTTAAGAGCAATGTTTACCAGAAGAGCGGTAGCAGATCATATTGAAAATTGGATGGAAGAAATCGATAATAAGATACTCTTATCCCTTCAGTATGCAGGCGAACAGTTTGTAAACATTGCAAGGCTTGGAGGAACATACGATGACGACACCGGGAACCTCAGAAGTTCAATAGGATACATTATCCTAAAGGACGGTGAGGTGGTTCATCAGAACTTCCAGAAGCAACAAGGAGCTGAAGATGGTGATACAGGTGTTTTGAAGGCTTATAGTGCAGCGAACGAAGTTGCAGGAGCAAATTCACAAGGTTGGGTATTTATCGGAGTAGCGGGAATGGAGTATGCAGCAGCTGTAGAGGCAAAGAATTACGATGTGATTACAGGAGCATATATGAAAACAGAAGCAATCTTAAAAAGAGTTTTGGATGGTATCGACTTTGGACATTAACTCAGCACTGTATAGACTGGTCAACGTACCGGCTATTACGGATGAGATTTCAGGAAAGGTGTATATCGGGGGATTTAAGTACAACGATCAGTTGGAAAACATCACCATAAACACTCTTGCAAATCCAAATCAATACTTACAAAACGGCTTTATGAATCTTAATGTTTACGTTCCACAAAGCACCGCAGGAGTTCCGCCTTTAGCACGATTCAAAAAGATCATTGACATATTAATGCCACTAGTATTGGACACGAAATACGACAATTCCTTTTTCTTTCAAATCGATGATGATAAGGGAATGTTTGAAGATCCTGACCGTGATGGCATGTGGTTTTACAATATACGATTAGAATTTCAACAACATAATTAGATTATTATGGCAAAAATAGGAGATAAAAAATACGATTTATTCGGGGTCACTAAGATTCTGATAGGTGATCCTGCAGACGATCTCAATGAAGCTAATTTCGATGAGATTGATGCAAAGTTCATCACCACAAATACGGTGCAAATAGTCAAGCCGATTCCAACAACTACAAACATTGACACTGAAGGTAATGATGCTTACAGAACTCTAAAGAATTCTGTAGATCCATCTCAGGTTAATTTCCAGTTGTATGGATTACCGCTTGAATTCTGGCCATTGTTCATGGGAGGAACTCACGATCCATTAACTGACACTTGGGAGGAAGCCGACGCTGTACAAGACAACTACAAGTCTATCATCATCTATACAGGGCAAACAGATAGTGCTGGAAATCAAATTAAACTAACATTTCCTTACTGTAATGTATTTGCAGGATTTGGAGGTAATAATTTGACCAAAAACGCTATCGAGTCTATTTCTGTGGAAGCATACGTAAATGCACCTATCGGAATGACGGCAACCAAGAAAATGATAGTCTCACTTGTGGCACAAACATCTTAAATCAGAAAGGCTTCTTAACTGAAGCCTTTTCTTTAAAATTATGAGTGACAGAAAGAAGTTACTGGAAGCGGTTATTGAAAAACCAACCACTTATGAGGTTGATGTATTAGACAATAGCATGTTGCCTGAAAAATTAAAGAATCGGAAAACACTATCCTTTGTAATCAAGCCACCTACAATAAGTACCCTTACAAGGTGTGCTATTCATTTGGATGATATTCCAGAGCAACTTAAAAAAGGTGAAAATGTAAACCTAGAGGATGCTATTAAGCACACAGACACGCTCATTAAAATGATTTGTGTTCTTTCATGGGGCAAGGCAACTAATTACCCGGAGTGGTATGAACCGTTTATGAGGGAAAATTTAACACCAAAAGAGGTGTTTCAAATCTTTCATGAAAGCTCAATGAAAATGGGTACTGATTTTTTTTTGACCTCTTTCCAGATTGCAAGCGAGAACCCGATGACAATGAAAGATCGAAGCGATTCAATCCGCATCAAATGATCGGATCCGCTTGTAACTATTTCGGTTACACCTGGGAATTTGTAACTAATGAACTCTCATTTCAAAATTTGATTATGCTATCAGCTTCTGTTCCATCCTATAAAAAGAAGGAGGAAGAGGAAAGTAAAGACGAAAATTTAATGGACTTCCTAAATAGTTAGCGATGAAAAAAGCATTTGAAATAGTATTTGAAAGAATCAACAAATTAAGACTTGAGTCCGATATATGCGCTGATTTCTGGGGCAAATTATTGCGTTTAAAAGACGACTTCAACGAAGATGATTGCTGGTTTCTATTATTCGATAACATTCAATGGCTTATTAATAAGAATATAATTAAATCATCTGATTTGCTACAGTGGTTCTCAGAAAAAGATTTAAGCGATAAAAACATCTTTTTCAAAGGCACTCACGAGGTTAAAAATAATCAAGTCATAGGATTTGGTAATGCACACATTGAAGCATCAGGCCATAGTAAAGTGACCTTATTTGATAGCTCACATTGCCTTGCCTTTGACACCTCTTTCGTGACTTGTTTTGATAGTTCAACCGCTGTTGTTAGCGACTGTATAGTCAATGGATTTCATAATTCAAAAATAACGGTTAAAGGATTTGGGCTTTGCGAATCATTCGATGATTGCAAGGTTATCGCAGAGAATAGGAGTGTTGTTTTTAAGCATGACAATTCCACTGTAGCAAGCACTATAGGAGTGACGATTTTATAATTTAAAAAATCAATGCTATGCCAGTAAGAGGAGACAACTCGTTATATTTTTCGACTGGATTAGATAATTCAGGACTAAGACAGGGGGCTGACCAAGCGGTCGGCATTATTACAGACCTAGCAGGCACCATAGGGCGAATAAATCCGTTTCTTGCATTAGCGGCTGGGGCAGCGGCTTCATTTGCTATAATAGCTAAAGAAGCTCATGCAATGGCATCTGATTTCGAAGTGGCCATGGCTGAGGTTAAAACCATTGCCAATGTTAGTGAGGAAGAATTTAAAGACCTTGAAGATTCAGTATATGGCGTGTATGAGCAACTAGGAACCGAACCGCCTGATAAGCTAGCCAAAGGGCTATACGAAATAATCGGAGCAGGATTCGAAGCAGCAGACGCACTTAAGGTTCTTGAAATCGCATCTAAAGCAGCGACTGCAGGGGTGACTACAACAGAGGTTGCGGCTGATGGATTAACAACTATTTTAAACGCATTCCAACTTTCAGCAGATAACGCCACGGAGATAGCCGATATTATGTTTGCCACAGTCGACCGTGGTAAGATATCATTTGAAGAATTATCAAGTCAAATATCAACAGTTGCACCACTGGCAGCAGCTAGTGGCATTTCCTTTCAAGAAATAGGAGGAGCCTTGTCGACGCTTACAAAACAAGGTGTACCTGCTGGTGTGGCTATGACGCAAATTAGATCTGCTATTATTGCTACTAATGAAGTGATGGGTGATGGTGTGTTTGATGCCTATTCCTTACAGGAAGCATTGAATGAGATGTATAAGACTGCTGGAGGTAGTCAAAATGAACTTAAGAACCTTGCTGGCCGAATAGAAGCAGTTAATGGTATTTTGGCTTTAGCTGGTCCGAACTTTAAGGGAGCCACAGAAGATCTAAACGCTATGGCTGATGCTGCAGGAAGTGTAGACAGATCATTCAAAACAATTACCTCAACCGGTGCTAAACATTGGGAGATATTTTTCAATAGACTCAAAGCAGCTACAAGAGGTTTAGGTGAGAATGTATTAGAGCTCACCAGCGGACTCGGTAAATTCTTAAGAGAAGCCACGGAGGGCACAGATCAAGCTATTTTATCTCTTGAGAAACAGAGAAGACAATTACTGCTCAATCAAGACACGTTAATTGATGTCAACACCTCTCAAGAGGATAGAATCAAGTTAATTGAAGATCTTCAAAAGAAATATCCAAGCTATTTCGCAGACTTAAAGACTGAGGAAATTAGCAACGACAATATAAGGGATGCGGTTAAAGGTATTAATGAAGAACTTCTTAACAGAATAGTGCTTCAAGAAGAGGTTAATGCGGTATCTAAAGCGCAAGAAGAGGTTAACGAAAGAACCATTTCGGTAGCTCAAGCGGATAAAGCGCTTAGATTAGAAATTGCCCAATTAGCTGAAAGATACGGCTTAACTCTAAAAGATAACTTAAGTCTTATTGAAAGAGCAAGAGACGTTTCAAAGCAGTTGCCGGAAGAAGAAAGGGTTAATTTGCCGAGTTTTGGGGCTAATATAGCTCAATCTGGAAGTGCATCACAACGAATAGCGGCTTTAATCAATCTATTAGAAAGCGCAAAGAGTAGAGCTGATGAAGCAAACGAGGCTTTGAGCCGAATGGAGGAGAGAAAAAGAGAGGTTGAAATCATTCTAGGGATTAATATTGACACGGATGCGGTAGATGGTGAGATCCAAAAACAACTAGACATCATAGCCAATGCGAAGACCAATGATGAGTTGGTGCCGTTTCTAAATTCTCAAAACGAACAACTTAAAAAAGCAGCAGAAGATCGGTCAAAAATATTAAAAGAATTATTCAAGCCTACAGGTGATGGAGAGCCTAAACGAGCTCAAGCGAAAACCGTAAATGAGTTGACTTCACAAAGCGTGAATTTAGAGTTTGAATTTACTGTAGACACGACTTCTGTTAACTTCATTGAGCGGACAATTTCCCAGCTAAGAAATAAATGGAAGGCCGCTAATGAAGGAGATAGGTCCTTTTACGAAAACATCATCAAGGTTTGGGAAGTACGACTTGACGAGGCTCGAAAAGGCTTAGAGAAAGAAAGAGATCTATATGGGGATGCTAATGTAGATATCTCAAACCTAAGTTTAAAATCTTTAAGTGATTATCGAAAATATTGGCAGGATAGGCTTAAAACGGCCAAAAAAGGCAGCGATGAAGAACGAATCATACTTCAAAATATCGATGCAGCATCAAATGAGATAGGGAAAAAACTAGCAGATGCATTCAGCAACATTTCTAGCTCGCTATCATCTGCTGAATCATTGTTTAGAAAGTTTGGTGATGAGACATTAGCCAATGTTCTTGGTCAACTCGGAGAAGTAGCCAATGCAGGAGCATCAATAGCAGCTGGAGTAGCCTCACAAAATCCATTTCAAACAGCAGCTGGTGTAATACAAGCCATTGATGCTGTTTTCTCAACAGGTGTATCTTCAAACACCGCTAAATTCGAAAAAGCTGTAAAGGATCTGGAGCGTGTCATTGAAAGACTGGATTACACAATCAGCAAGTCAATTGGAGAAGATAGAATCAATAATAGGGTTGATGCAATCCAAAAACAAAAAGAACTTCAAGAGGAGCTAAATAATGCATTAGAAGCTGAAAAAGTTGCTAGAAAAGAAATAAAATACCTTGGTATTACAGTCGCAAAAAAAGGTAGGGGGTCTGGAACTGATCAAGCTAAATTAGATGAATTACAAGATAAAATAGAAGAATCTAAAAGAGCTGCTGCGGAATTACAAGAACAGCTTAACGAGTTATACACTGGAACTACCCATGCGTCAATAGTAGATGGCATCATAGCAGGTCTTAAAGAAGGCAAGAAATCTGTAGCAGATTTTGCGGATAACTTCAAAGATTTAATGCAGGATGCTATGTTGCAAGCCTTTCAGACCAAATATCTAGACAATGCGTTAGGTGATTTCTACGATCAGTTCGCACAAGCAGGGAGTGACAGCGAATACACGCCTTCCGAAATAGCCTCGTTAAGAGCATTATACAATTCCATTATTTCAGGCGCTCAAACCGATATTGACGCTATCAACGAGATATTGGATGGTATGGGTATTGGAGGTATAGGAGCACCACCAAAACAAGGACTATCGGGAGCAATTTCAACAATCACAGAGGATACCGCAAATATACTTGCAGGCACATTGAATGCTATTAGATTGGATGTAGCGACAGGGCTTGGGGTGGCTCAAGAAAGCTCGCAGTATCTATCGCAAATCGCTCAAAACACGCAATACAATAGGTTTTTAGAAAGCATAGACAACCGAATAGCATCCATTGAAAGTGGATTCTTAGAAATACAAGCACAGGGATAATGAAGATATATAGAAACTCAGTTGAAATTCACGATATAGAGATCGACAAAAATACCGAATTGCGTCAAAGTATTTCGGGTGAGGATCTCATTACTTCTCGTTTTACATTGCCTGAAAAAATTGATCTTCAAATTGGTGATTATGTGACTTGGAACGGTATTGATTATACGTTGCTTGACGAACCTCAGTATAAGAAATCACAAGGTTTCTTTTCATACGCCCTGCAATTCAAATCAACACAATATCTTCTCAAAAATGTATTGGTTCTTTTAGATGATAACGCAGAGTTTTATTTATTTGGGAATGCTCAAACATTAGTATCTCAGATAATCAACAACCTAAACAGGGTTTATGGAGGGTATTATGCTGATTTTGTAGAGGACACCGAAGAGATTAATTTCTTCTTCAATAATTTCAATTGCCTGGCAGCTATACAAAATATAGCCACCCAATTAGCGTGCGAATTCAGAGTCGAAGGAAAGAAAATAACCTTTCGAAAAAAACTAGGCCAAGAGACTGGCCTTACATTTCAGTACCATAAAGAGCTCAGAGAAATTGAAAGAAAACCAGTTCAGAATGCTGAACTCGTTACAAAGCTTTATCCTTTTGGCAGCACCCGAAATATAACCAACGATTACGGAAATAAACGGCTTAAGATAAATCCAATTTCTAACAATGTTGGAGTATTCGGAATAATTGAACGAGTCAAAGTTTTTGAAGACATATATCCGAGATTCAAAGGAAATGTAGGTAGTACTTCATCTATTACCAAATTCAAAGACACTGGGATTGATTTCAATATCAATGATCAATTGGTACCTGGACTGACAGCCAAAGTAACTTTTAATTCGGGTGATCTAGCCGGAAGGGAATTTGAAATAAGCAGTTACAACAGCAGCACAAAGGAGGTTGAAATTATACCTTATTCAGATGATACTGGCCTTACATTGCCAAACGATACACTAAAGCCTAGAGTAGGCGATAAATATGTTTTTTGGGATATAAAAATGCCACAGACATACATTGACAACGCAGAAGCTGAACTACTTGAGATATCACAGGAATACCTTGAGGTTAATTCTCAGCCAAATGTAGCTTATACTGTTACTCCAGATTACACCGAGCTTAAGAATCAAAATATTTCCTTGAAATTAGGTGACATTATTACGATTAATGATACTGACTTTGGAATTACTTTCAGCGTACGGATCCTTTCACTGACTCAAAAAATAGTGAATCCATTTGAATATGAACTGACCATCGGAAATCAAGTAACGCTTAACTATGTCACACAGGTTATCAACGATCAAAAGGATATCAGAAATGAAATATACCTCAATGAAATTAAGCAAAAGGAGCTTTACGATAGGTTATATTACAATTTACGGCACTTAAAAACTGCTGTGTATGTGAATCGTAATGAGTTTGATTCAGACACTTACTATTACAACAACGAGAACAGAAGAGATTATGTTTTTCGATATGATAACACCGGAACAAAGAACTGGTATTATTTCATTGGTGATGACCATACGAAAGGCGCTTGGATTGAAAGCAATTGGCAGCTCATAGGTGATAGCTTTGAAATAATTGCATCAGAAACCATACTTGCTGAAAACGCAAACATCGGTGATTGGATCATTCAAAATGGACAGCTTGTATCTCAGGCGGGATATGACAACGAGCCAAGGGCGCAATTAAATGGATTGGATGGAATTTTGAGATTAGTTAGCCCTGTTACGGTGCAAACAGAATCAGGGGCTGTAAGGACGTACAAGCAAGTTATTGAGATTAATAGCCAGACAGGAGAAATAATAGCAAGCAGAAGTGGTGACAGCTTTCAAAGAAGCGGAACCATTATTATTAACGCAGACGGAATGTTTGCCAATAATCCAGGGACGCAAGCGGTTTCATCATCCACAGGACTAGACATTAAAGGGGCTGTTGTTGGACACGCACAAACCAAGACTTCAAAGTCCTCGGGTGTTGATTTAATTGCTGGAATTATCGGAATAGCAAGCAACTCATCAAGCAATCCAGCGCCTTCTTATGGAGGTGCTTTTTGGAACTTAAAAACATTTGGTAGAAGTGTAAATGTAAAGGTAATTACAAGCTCTCAAACATCATACAGTATCAACAAGAATGACGAATTTATTTCTTGCTATAACAGTAACACTTTAAAATTATACTTGCCTTCAAGTCCGTATGTAGGCACCAAGATTATTATTAAACGATTACGTGCCCATGTAGATGTGTATGGGAAAATATTTTTCAGGAACTCAACAAATAGGCAAGCTATTGCAGACGGTGATACACTTCACCTTATTTGGGATGGCACTTATTGGTGCGCTAATAAAATGACGAGATAATGGAATTTGGAAGTATAAATATAGAAAGCCTTGGTTTTGTCATCCAGTCAATGGATGGACATCTTAACCTACCTAAACGTAAACATGAAACCATTTACGATTGGGGCGATGGCTTCACGGCTCTAGTGGATGAAAACGACATATTTTTCGGCACAAGAACTATTGAAGTGTATGCGTATTGGGATCCTAGAAAAGGAACGGACTTTCGAAATTCATTGCAAATATTAAGAAATACCGCCACTACGGAAACCCTCACCACCGACTACGGGAATTACTCTTGCAAAATCAGTAATATAGATGTGGTTAAAGATTTTAAAGGCTCTGGAAAGACAGTCAAAATGACTTTCATAGAGCTAAATCCAAACTTAAGTGGAGGACTTCCAAATGTTGTTGGTGATGGAAATGTAAGGATAGACGGACATGATTTTATTGATTTTGGATTGCTGATTGAAAAAGTGAATGGTTTTGATGTTCCAAGTATCCAAAACAGTAAACAAACAAGCTTTGAAAGTAATTATTTAAGCGTGTTCAGGAACCCACCGACAGTAACCATTACAATGAATGGAATTTATGTTTCAAAAGCTGAAATGGCTTCAAAAATAAATTCATTCAATAAGACATTGTCAAATCCAGGATTAAGACATTTTGTTCATAATGGTTATGGATATCAATGTTATTGCCCAGATGGCTTCAATGTAAGCGTAAAAGGCAAGTTAGTAAGTATAACAGCAAAATTAACGGTTATGTCAAGTTACAACATAAAAGAAATAGTGCAGCTTGTAATCGATGAGATTACACTCACAGAAAGACCGCAATCCGATTTATCAGTCACAGATACAAACGATCCTGCTTTTGTTAAGGGCAAACCAACATTCAAGGCAGCGGACAGTGATAAATTAGACGGAAATGATTCAACTTATTTCGCTAAGGAAAGCGAGATGGCAGGCATAAGAAATGAAGATTTCGCAGGGGATTTAGAAACTCAAACAAACTTCTAAGATGGCAGCAGCAGATCAGTTAATCGCATTAGTTACCAAGACAGCGGAGAAGCTAAATGCTTTAAATACCGCTATAGGTACAAAAGCAAACATAGGTGTTTCTTCAGATGCAGGAAACAATCTTAGCGTTGGTTCAGACAGTAGGCCTTATTTCAATGCTTCAAACATTCCGATAGGCATTTCAAGCGACGCAGATAATGCACTTGAACTTGGAACTGATAATAAGCCTTATTTAGATCCTGAAATTTTTGTTCCATCCACTAGGCAGTTAACAGCAGGCACAGGAATAAACACCATTGGTGATTTATCGGCGAACAGATCAATAACCCTAGATTTTGATTATCTCGACGGCAGATATGGTGAAGGATTCAAGCAAAGAGAAGCTGTTGTAGCTGCTACATCTAGCAATATTACATTATCTGGACTTCAAACAATCGACGGAGTATCATTATCTGCTGGCGATCGGGTTCTAGTCAGACAGCAAACCAATGCTGCTCAAAATGGAGTTTATGTCGCATCATCCACTGCTTGGACACGTGCTACAGATTTTGACGAACCAGACATCGAAGAAGTTACTCAAGGTGCTTCTGTTTATGTAGAGGATGGAACGTTATTAAAAGGTACTGGTTGGACACTTCAAACGCCACCACCTTATGTTATTGGAACAACAGAATTGGAGTTTATCCAGTATGCAGGAGCAAGTAGTTACACAGGCGGTAATCTCATTACCATTGCAGGAAATCAAATCAATCACGATACAGGAAGTTGGGTTGCAAAATCTAATCTTTCAGGCGCTCAGGTGATTTCTAATCTAAGTGTAGATGCTTATGGTCATCCTACGAATTGGACTACTAGAAGCTTGACGGCTGGTAATATAGGAGCAGAGCCTGCCTTCTCAAAAAACACAGCATTCAATAAGAATTTCGGCACAAGCGCAGGAACAGTCATGCAGGGGGATGGTGCGTATTCGAAATCAGAGAGTGATAGTAGGTATCTCAGAACTACGGGCGGTGGACTGTCTGGAACTCTTGTGTTGAACGACAACGTTCAACTTAGACTTGGCACAACT
>Ga0079224_100009268_pt1 | contig 13408 bp, 11 predicted proteins | sample Stecom2015_FD_80414 | JGI IMG/M metagenome (GOLD analysis project Ga0079224, IMG submission 80414) | Agricultural soil microbial communities from Utah to study Nitrogen management - Steer compost 2015 | ecosystem: Environmental > Terrestrial > Soil > Agricultural land | place: USA: Utah... | reverse complement strand
TCATAATCTAAGTCAATCGAATAAGTACGTCTTAACGCGCTTGCGTTTGGTGCGTTTTTAACCTGACCTGATCGTTTAACAGGTATATCAACATACTTTTCAGTATAATAATCTCTAGGGTCGTTCACATGCCCGAATAAATTGTAGTCAGTTATCAGGATATTTGACCCGAATAACTCATCAAACACTACTTTGTTGATCTGTTTACCCGATAAAAGGTATAAATCAAGTTTAAATTTAGGTCTTAATTGATCTTTTACCTGATATGTTGGGCGTAATTCACCGTTTAAAACTAAGTGATGGTTATCTACTTCTGGATCTACCGCATAAAGTCTACCCGGTAGCCTTGTTTGTTGTTCAAAAGGTTGTGGAACAGTATTGCCTGAAACAGTTAAGTTTGAATAATTGTTTCCATGATGCAATTTCCCCTGTTGTTGTGAGTAAATTCTCACTGTTTTATTTGCCACGACATCACTATACGCCAGAAGTTCATATACAGCCGATTCCAAATAGTTAATTGTTTGGCTTCCAGAAATACCTACTTCAGTTATGGTTATTTTGTACTTTCCAAACCCTAAATTACCCCAAACCAAGTACCAATCTAACTTAAACCAGTAGTAATTATTACCCGTTTTTAATTCTCCGTATGTCGGATCTGTTAAGGTTGTTTCAACCCCCGTTTCAACGTTGATTATTTTAGCAGTTATAGTTGATCCTGTAGATAAAAGCGTATTAACCGTTGGTATAAAGAAAGATGTCCAATCGTTTTTAAGTTCATCCGTACCTATCCCGTCTGTAAAAACCTTTAAAGGAGGAACACATTGATGTAGACAAGTGCAAAATTCACTCTCACCCCCTATCTGAGTTTTTCGGATAACAACCGTACCTGTTCGCTTAGTACTAAGGAACTTTGGCGCGTCCGCATTACTTGATGTTTGTATTAGTATTATCATGGTCCTAAAAGTAAATGTCCGTAAGTATTAAAATTTGTTCCATTCAAGAGATATTCTCCTTTAACAATACATGTTATAATTGTTGTGGTTGTGTTAGGCTGATCTACTGTTACAAGTGTTGGTGTTCCAGACTGACCCTTTAAAGCATTATCGGTTGCTGACCAATTAACTTCTGAACTTAATCTATGTGTTTGTCCTGTTTCACCTTCATATTCGAAGACGATTTCCCCTTCCGCTTTTGACGCTGCGTTTGCCGGATGGGTGTATGTAACCTCAACTGTTAAATCTTCCCCCTCATAAGCTGTATCAATCTCGTTTCCAAACGTGTCGTAGTATTTAGTCACCGCGCTCCATCCAGTGCCTATTACATCAACGTCAAAATCCGCAACTTCACATTGATCCGTCGCCATTGCGTAAGTAGTTATAGACCCGTCATAGAACATATCTGCGATTGCAAATACATAAATCTCGTATGAATTTACACCCGAATAATTGGAGGCTCTTTGATTAAAATTAAAGAACTCATTCGGTAGGTTAATGTCAAAAAACTCAGGCGCAACTGCCTGTACTGCTAAGTTTTGTATCCATTCTCTATGCGGTATCTCTATCCCTAGTTGCCAACTCCACTGTTGATACGCCTGAAATGATTTCGGTATTTGAGTTTGTAGTAATACTTTTCTTAATTCTGCACTTGAATTAACATGTCCTATCTGACGGGTAGTATTAATGTAATTCGTCTGATAAAATGTATTATCTATGCTTATTGCAGGGAAATTAGAATCGTTAGAAGAGAACGGAAACACGTATTCGTCTATTTTAAAGAATTTATTCGTTGTAGGAATGTGACCTACTACTGCAACTTTAAAGCTTTTCAACAAACTATTTACCGAAGGACTTACAAGTGTTCCAGCTTCCTTCGTGTTTCTAAACGACCCGGTAAGGATGTACGCTCTATTGTTCCAAGTATTAAAGTTAGACTTAGGTGTAGCAGTCGCAATATCTAAAGAAGTGTCATAAACATTGATTTGATTATTAGTTATAAGACCTGAAACATCACCGTCTTTTGTTACTTCTCCGGCATAAAGTTTAACTAATGTTCTGTCAGATAATGAAGAAGTCAAAGAACCATTCTCAACAATAACTCCAATAAATACGTAATCACCTGGATTAAAAAATGTTTGTTGAGAAGTTGACCAAGACAACCTAAAGTCAAGGTCTAATTGTTGTGCATCACCTCCATTTATGTTAGCCTCGAAGTTAGTAATAATAGAGCTAGAAGATTGTCCAGCTCCTTCTAAGACATCTAACTGATCAAGCACAAAATTTTCTTCATAAGTGTTTGCACTGTTAATAGCGTCTGTCTGGTTGGCGAGTTTACTAACATATAAATAAGCCTTTACGCCTGCTGTAAAATTTCCTGAATCTCTATATATTGATGCACTAAACACATTTGTTTCGGTTACTTCTGGTTCGTTAACCACAACTGAATTAACTTGTATCTCATTTGACACAAAAGAATAATCACTTGAGCCTGTGTTAAAGTTCTGGCCAACAAAACCAACTGATCCAAGTTGAGCAAAATCGGTAAATATTTTCCCCTCATTAGGATTGTTTAAATTGTTCCCAAGATTTAGGTATAACACATAATTAAGTGAGTTATTTCCCTGAAAAGCCGCCGGAACACCTCCGTTTAAGTAGTTTGTTAGCCACGAATCAATATAATGAGGTATTCTAAACGTATGCTCAACAGTAAACGTAAAGATTGAGTTGGCCGTACCGGATGAACCATCATAAGTAACATCTACCACCCCTAAATCAGTGGCTTGATTAGCGTTATAATTTAATGTAGTTGGTGATCCTGAAAGTCCTGAACCTGTGTATAGTTGTATTTCGTTGCTATCTATTAAAGAAGCATAAGGGCTTCCGAATGTTAATGAGTTTGAAGGCTGTATACCAAACTGGAATCGTACAGTTGTTGGTTGGGATGTGTTATAAATAACTAAATCGCTTTGAAAGTCACCGTCCATAATTCCTAGATTAGTAAAGAAAGACGCGGCTGTCAAAAACATTTCATTACCGAAAATTATTGAAATAGTTCCGGTAGTATTGTTTCCTCCGTGAGTTACGTAAACACTTGTGTTTTCAACAAATCCTTCTGTTGACCAATCGTTATACGGGTGAACTAACTTAACATATGACCCTTGTGTAATGGCTTGAATTTGGGTGTTTGTGTCTGCACTTGTTAAGGTTTGAACAGTGTACTGACCATAAAATTTAAGCTTTTCAATAACCTCCCCCTGAACATAAGGCACGAAATCAGTAGTTGGGTTCGTTGCGAACGTGTCCCCATTCCTATGTTGGCATAAAAATCGTTTAACTACTGGTGTTATAATGTTCATCCTTTTACCTTTTTAATGTGGGCAGCATATTTTTTTAACCCTTCAAAATCTCTGTTTTTTAGAAAGTCATGGCATTTTTTCTGAATCTCTAAAGCTTCTTTTTTTTCTTCAGGGCTTAAAATCTCAATTCTGTCATCAATTACCTGTTTCTTTATTTTGGCTATTTTATCTAATTCCTTATTGATTTTGTCACTTAAATAATTCATATCACTGTCTCTGTAATATTGTTATCAAATACTTCTTTTTTTTCAATGTCAACCGTTGCCGTTCTTCCTTCAGGTGTACGCTTAATATACTCTAGTTTAGCCTCAATTTGACCTAGTAAAAAATACGGATTATCTTTCACTTGTTGGTAGTTTGTCAGGGTAAAAGGTATTACCCAATCTTTAATTTGGGTTCTTTGCCCCTGAAAATTATATTCAACTGCCGGAGAATCGTAAGTGTAGTACTCATTATACTTGTATTCTGCTCCTAAATAATCTTTAAAATTAGCCGGAATACTCAACACTTTTGTATCATTTCCCTGATCGTCCTTAACTTTTTTAGCGTACACAATTTTCGCACGTCCAAAAGTGTCGTCCTCAACAAGCAATCCGCCTGCTTTTAGTGCGACAAAAATGTTTCCCTGAAGCAAGTTCGTTGTACTAGATATATCTTGTTGATATTGACTTGGAATTTGTTGAGACCACTGTGTTATTAAGCCTTGAAAATTAGAAAGATTAAGTCCAAAAGTGTTTAGAATCTCTTCCACTATTTCTGTAATTATTGTAATTGGTTCATACCTTACAGCCATAGCCCATTCTACACGAGTGTCTTTAACTCCTTTTAAAAGGTTCATTTTAGGGTCTAATTCTGTGATTAAATCTCTGTGTACCTCATGTATATCTCCTGATTTATCGGTTAATGTCCATGCGTCCGCCTCATCAAACTCATACCTAAAGATTTCAGTAGCGTAAATGTCTTCTGTTTTGTCTCTGAAATATCCGTTTTGATATTGTTTTGTTTGCTCAACTACCAAGTCTTCAGTTTCAAATCCTGAATAGTTTTGCCAATCAGGGTCTTTTTTTGTCTTTATCCATACCTCACTATCCCGGTCTGAAAATCTTGTATTAAAAAGCTTTTCAACTTCTTGCATATACTCGTCTATGATGTACCCGTGGCTGAATTTATTTAATTCTCCTTGTGTTGAGTTGTTAGGAAATTGAGCAAATTCAGTACCTATACCAGTAGACAACACGTAGTGATCTGCAACTTCATCTTCTATAATTCCCCATTTTACTACTTTTCCAATTTTTGCAAAAGCCGCCTCAACCACATCTTTTATTGATACCACGTTGTGATAATATTGAATAGGTATTATTCTCTGAAGTGCTTCCACTACCAAATCGCTTAGTTGATTTATTTGAATAAATACATTAGCAATTAATGTGGCAAACTCAACTATTCCAACCGCCACACTTGCCCCTAAGATGTCAGCTATTGCGCTAAATATGTCTTGAATGATCTGAAAGAAAGTCGAAAGAACTTTAAAAACCAATTGCTTTAAATCAAACACCCTGTCTTGAAAGCCCTTTTTAAGAAAGAAAACCACAGGTAAATGATGGTACATAGAATTAGTAATGTACCCTTGCGACTTGAGTAATGAATGGGTAAACACAGACACCCTGTCGAGCGAGTTTAGGTTATCTGTAAGGTCAACTATTGGAATCTTTAAAATGATTGGTCCAAGTTTAGAGTAAATTTCTTTGTCTCTTATTATAAGCATCCCATCAAATACAATCTCGGTATTATTACCTGATGTCTCGACCACTCTAAGCGGTAGCCCATTATGAACACCGTAGTTTGGAATCCAATCGTCCATTATAAGACTTGCAACCGGCCCTACAAAAGTCAACGTATTTGTAGTGATAGCAGATTGAAATGAAGTTTCATTTACTGTGCCTTCAAATTCAAGCCCTTTCCATTCTTCCGGTGGATAGTTCTCTTGGTATTGATGTGTATATAAAAATTTTAAACTCATTTTCTATTTCTGCCAACTGGCCAGTGTAGTGTTTTATATTTATCTCGGTACTGTAAAGCTCCTGTGATTGCGTTAAACGTTGTTTCTCCGTGTTGTTTTTCCTGAATAGCTTTTACAACTTCCCCAAGTTTACCAACTACCGCTAGGTCTGTTTTTACTTTCTCGTTGTTTCCGGCTCCTGAAGTTATTCTGTCAATATAATTTCTAGTCATTAAAGTTCGGTACGCCAAGTGATCGTTTACCACTTCGTCATTCGTTACAGTTGGGTCTATTCGTTCACTTAATGACGGCCGCATCACTCTCTCCCTTCCGTCTACTCTAACAAAATAACCGTCTTTCCCTTTAACGTGTGGTGATCCTAAAGCATCTTTAATAGTAGTGTCTGTTCCTTGGTAGAAAGCACCGTCTATAAATGATTTGATATTTTGAATATCGTCCTTAACATTTGCTACCGGGTTACCTTCTCCGTTTGCTATCTTTTGAGACAGTAATTGAAGTGCCGCAATTAAAGCTTCAACCTTTTGTTTTTTATTCTCTAAATCTCTTTGAGCAATTAAAGCGGCCTTTTGATCTTCACGCTCTTTTTTAATACTCTCAGAAGCGTCTAAACGTCTTTCTTTTGCTATGTCTAAAAGTTGTTGTTCGCGGCTTACGGATTGATTGTATAGTTTTTCTTGTGCTTCAATTTCTCTATCTATAGCCGCTATCCTTTTTTCTTGCTGATCTGCAACATAATCAAAGAACTCAGATATTTGCCCTCGCAACTGATCAAAAGCATCACCTAATTTTTCAATGAATTTTTTAATAGGTTTTTCAGCGTCATCCGGGTCTAATTCAAATACCTGATCTGTAATATCTTTTAAGTCTTCTTCAATCTCTATAATATCATTGGAGGTTGATTTAAACTCACGCTTAATAGATTCTAGGTATTTTACATACTTATTAAATAAAGTCTCATAGGTTTCTGCGGTTTTAAACCCTAACTCATTAACAAAATCAAGTTCTGTTTCAAACTGCTCTACACGCCTGTCCTCCAAAGCTTTATTTATCTCATCCCTTTTATATCCCATTCGAATCATGTCGTTTTCCAGTTCGATCAATTCAAATGCGTGCTTATTTTGCAATGCTTTAAGCTTATCAAGTTTAATCTTTTCAGCGTCTACTTCTTTTTTCTTTTTACCCTCTTTATCTTTTAGTAAATCTTCTTCGCCTTGTTTTTCTCTGTCTAAACCGTCATCAAATACCTCTGATCTTTTAATTCTCAGTTTTCGAAGTGTTTCTTCTTCTTTTTGAATTCTTTTTAAAGTGTCGTTATATTCTTCAGAACCTTCTGTTTGTGATTTTAATTGCTTGTTAAGCCTTTTTAATTCTTGTTCATGTCTAACAATACTCTCATCAAGACCAGTTATTGCGCTATCCGTTTCAGCTACATTCTGAGCAAAATCATCAAATCCCTCAGCAATAGTTTCTGCAATGATATCTATGAGGGTCATTCTTTTTTGAAGACCTGCAATCTCATCATCTAACCCTTTGATGTGCAAAACATCTCTTTGGAATATTAGATCAAATAATTCGTTTGTAACCTTTGCTTGTTCAAGGGCTTTTCGTTCTTCCAGCTTTTGTAAAAGCATTGTTTTTATTAGTTCCTTTTTAACAGAAATCAACTGTTCTGTTGAGGCTGTTTCTAAATTTATATTTGCTATTACATCTGGATAATCTTCTTGCAGCTTGGCTATCGCTTCATTTTTTTCTTCTCTAGTAGACACCTCAGAGCGTATAACATCAAGTAAAATTCCTATGTCGTCAATTTCATCCCTGTTTTGTCTAGCTATTTCTCTACCAACCTTTAAAGATTGTTCCCTTATTATATTGTTTTTCTTTTGTTCTTCAGTTAATTTTTTTGTCTTTTCTCCGGTGTCTTCTAATGCATCAATAAGATACCTCATTCCGGGTATCATCTTTAAAGTGTTCCCCAACACACCCCTTAATGCGTCTCTAAAATCCTTAAAGGTTGCAGTTCCGTTCCTTACTTTTTCTATTAAGTCACTTATTATTTTAACATTTTTAAGCATTAGAACTATGGCTGAACCAAATGCTTTGCCCATTTGCATAAGTCCTTTTACGATAATTGGTAATGCTTCAGCAAGCGCAATAATAGCCTCTTTTAATCCTTCTCCGGCTCCAGTACCCTCATTCATTTCTAAAATAACACCTTCCCAAGCTGATCTAAGAATATCTAAAGCACCTCCTAAAGTGTCTAATTGCTTGTCAGCCATTTCCTGGGCAGCTCCTCCGGCATTTTCTAGCTTTCCGGTTAATGATTCTGTTGCGGTTTGATTGTTAGCAAGAATAACTCCAAGTGTAGCTCCTCTCTTACCAAACAACTCAAACGAAGCAGCCACCTGATCTGATGAATTAGCTATTTTATCAAGAGCTTGATCAAGCGTTAGACCTGCGTTATTAGCGTCTAAGAATAGATTTCGAAGACCAGCACCTGCTGTTCCGGCATCAACACCTGCGTCTGTCAATGTTCCTAGCAGTGCGGTAGATTCCTCAATAGAAACGTTCAGAGCTTTCGCAACAGGAGCAATTGAAGCCATTGCAGTTTGAAATTTAGACATATCCAAACTAGATGAACTAAATGATTTAGCCATCACATCTACAACTCTTTGAGTTTCTGTTGTTTCTAATCCAAAGCCTCTCAATGTAGACCCAGTCACAGTAGCGGCGGTTGCTAAATCTACCCCGGCAGCAGCCGCCAATTGAAGGGTGGCTTCCGTTACATTCTCAATTTCTTGTTGAGTAAATCCAAGTTTCGCAAACTCCAACTGAAGCTCTGCAACCTGTGCGGCTGTAAACTTAGTGGTGGCACCTAATTCTTTAGCTTGCTCTGTTAACGCCCCCATTGATTCTCTGGAAACTCCTAAAACTGAAGCTAGATTTGCTTGCGCTTGATCGAAGTTTTTTATTACGTTAAATGCATCCTTTAACACTCTTACAAACAACTGTATGCCGCCAACCAATCCAAATGCGGCAGCAAATTTCCTTACACCAGCAGCAGCCGAAGCAGAGGCTTTGCCATAATTACCAACAGACCTCTGAAATTGACCAACCCTAGCATCTACATTTTTTAATGTCTTATCAAGCCTCTGAATTTCGGCAAGCATTTTCCTTGTCTCAGCCGTTTCTTTGCCTTGAATTAAGATTAAATTCTTATAGTCGTTACGTAGTTGGTTTAGTCTTTTAGATTGTTTCTGGTACTCAGTTTCTACTTTTTTGGTAGATTTTGCCAAACGCTCCTGTTCTTTACGCTCCTGAATCTCAGTCCTTAACTTTTGCTGCTTGGTTTTTTCTAGTTGCTGAAGGAGTTTTTGTTGTTCCTGATCGTTTCTTATTTTCTCTTTTACAGCCTGTGCGCTCTCTTTTTCAGCCTTTATTAAATCGCGTTGAGACTTAGCAGAGCCATCAAATGCTTTGGCTATTTTAGTTAAACTCTCAGCGAGTTTAATAAGCTCTTGGTTTACTTGTTCGGAAATGGCAAAAGCTGCTTTAGACGATTCTACATAGTTCGCCCAAAAATCATCTTGTACTACTTCAGTCCTCTTTACTGATGCCATTCTGTTTTAGTTTTTCAGTCTCTTCTTTCATTAAGTTGATCATCTCAATGAACTCTTGCGCTGTTGTTTTCAAAGGGTCTATTGCCTGACCGTACCACTTTTGCACTTGTATTCTGTACCTAACAAAGTTGGTTTTGGTTGTTTCGAGATTCATTTGCTCTAGTTCTTTCTCGTACAACCGGACAAAATTTATAGCCGCTTTGTTGCCTTTTAAATACTTCTCCCGTTCCTCAATCAACTTCACTATCACCATAAAGTACTCGTCATTCTCAACATCTATCTCTAAAGCTTTATTGAACTCATCTACTATCTCGTCTCTCCTATCTATAAGTATAGATATATCCGCAAAATCAACATCTTCTTTCTTTTTGATAAGTACTGTTAAATCTCCTTCTAAAAGCTTCTCAAGATACCTTAAAGGTAAATCTTCTAAGCCCTCATACATTTCAACATAATGTAATTTAGACCCTGAGAATTTGCGTTTTAAAATATTCAACATAATTTCTGATCAGAACTTCTTGTGACAACTTTGCTAAACTTTCTTCGTTCAGTCCTTCAATATCTTCTCCCCATCTTTCAGTTAAGTCTGTTATGTAACCAAAATCTTCTTTGAAATGGTCGCCCTCAATAATATAACCCTCTGGTGTTACCCTTGCTGTTATACTCTCGTGATAGGCTCCGGTGTCAAATAAAGTAATAGTGAATCTTGACTTTTCTGGATGAAGCTCTAAAGTAAGATCAGCGTATTCGCCTCCTATATCAGATAGTAACCTTCCTGCAGCGTCTAACCCCTGCATTAACTGCTCCCGGTTTAACTCTACAATCTTTCTTAAAACATCATCTGTTGATACAGACATAAAAACCTGTACCGGATCGATATTAATAGACCGTTGTAGAACCTGCCATATTCTGGTTTTCTCTAACATAGTAAATCCCCCGACACGAAGTCGGGGGGTTATTTTTACTTTAGATATTCCTGGTATGCTTCCCAGAACTGGTTAATATCAAACCTTAACTTTCCTTTAAAGGTTTTCCAGAATCTTTCCTTTGTGAATTTCATTCCACGCGGAATCTGTACGCCTTTATACTCAAAGAAAGGGGCTTTCAAAACCTTTGGTTTAACAGTCTTAATCGTTACTCCTGACTTTTGTGTTTTTTTCTTAGCCATTACGAAGCAGCATTTAAGGTTACTGAAATCTGTTCTGCAAAGTACCCTGTTTTATCGTAGATACCTATTAAAATCTCGTCACCCTCATTTTGAGGCGCGGCAAGTGTTAAGGTATACTGGTCCGGGTCTGAAGATTCTACAACCGTAACAGTCACGTTAGACGAAGTTGTCTTGTTGTAAACTGTTGCTGGGGTGTTTGATTCTTCAGTGTTAAAGTCTGCTGCCAAAAATCCTGTAAGCCCATCAGGGTTGAATTTGTTTCGCATCCATTTAAGAGTAACTACAATATCAGTCAAAGCGTCTTGATCTACATAAGATATACATACTTGTTGTGGTGCTGACTGATACCAGAATCTTGGTTGATAAGTAATAAGAGCTGATGGGATGTAGTCTTGTTCTTCATCCAATTCTGTCTCGTCGATCACCCATGTAACCATGATTTTCTCAATAACTCCTTCACTTGCGTAAGTCGCAATTACCTCAAAAGTATCATCCTCGATTTTGGTCATTCTCAAATTACCGTCTCCGATATTTGTGCCAACGATTTGATTCTTTTTAGTAAGGTCAAAAAATGCAAGTCCTCTGCATTGAAGTGATCTTAAGTAAGCAAGTGCTTCTGGTGTAGCATCCTTCCCGATAAGTTGGAAGGTTCTTGTACGTGTACCTGCTTCTCCGGTTCTTTTGCTTATCCCTTCAATGTCCTCTTTGTCATCTTCTGCTCTTTCATTTACTACCATGTAGTTTCTAGGCAATTGATACCAACGATCTTTGAAGTCAGTTTCATTAAATTTCCCCTCTACATAGGCCTGAGTTAAATCAGTCCCTTCAGGAATTTGGTTTATTGTGCCATCAGCGACTTGATAAAAGCCCAGCACTGCCCCATTAGACACGCCTCGTCTCTCAACGCAGTCTGGTCTACCTGTGGCTTTTGGTGATGATGCACAAAGGCATCCTGTTGTTGCACTCATAATATTTTAAAAAATTGAATTATAATTAATTAATTGTCTATTTTCTTCAGGGTATGTGTCTAAGTTTTCTTCGATATACCACTGAATTGCCTTGGCAGTTTCTATGGCTTCATTATATTTGTTTATAAACCAATCTATTGTAAAATTGATTTTAGAGTTTTCACCCTCATTGGATTTATTACCGTTAAGAGTTACTATCTTATTATTCTCTCTTACATAGTAGAAATAAACAAGTCGTTTAACCATTTCCTTGATGCCAAGACTTCTAACAACAGCGTTGTTATCATCTTCTACAAAAGCATCATAAAGATTTGTGAACCTAGCGGTTTGAGGAACGCCGCTGGAGTCCAAATCAGCGATAAATAAAGTCGCTAATTCGGCTCCCATAATATCGTATAACATCTCAAACTGACGAGCATTACGTACTACAGAAAACTTACTTGAAGTAAACTTGTCTTGAGGTATCGCTAACTCACCAGTAAAATCTGTTATTTCCACTAAATTCGGCATTATTCAATTATTCCCCATCCATTATTAACAAACAGTCTGGCTGTTGCCTCTGCTGGATGTTTAACAGTTCCTTCAACTCCAAGTTTAGGATTTGATCCGTTTGAAACAAACTTCACTCTTCCTTTTCCACCCCTTGAAACTTCAGGTTGTGGTTCTGGTTTTATGCTTTCGATAGTTACACCTGTTTCTTCTTCCGAAGTATCTAGTGATTCTCTCTTTTCATCTGCTGCTTTTAAAACCGTTTTACGATCTTCATCCTCAGAGATAAATTGATCTAAATCAACCAGACTTTCAAGTGTGACTATCTTGGCAATTGCTTGTTTGGAGTTTAAATCTTTACTTTTCATTGGTTACGCTTTTCAGGTTTACCAAATCTTTCATTCCTTTTGTATGATCCTGGCTTAGTTGAATTAGGAGTGTATTTTGCAATACCATCCAACACCAACTGCTCAGCTACCAATCTGTGAGGTCTTTTGATTTGTCCTTTTTTATGAACGATCTTATCTGTACCATCCTTTTGTTTGATTGAGTAATTCTTTACGATCTCAATCTCATTACGGTCAGCATAGAAAAATTTCGTTTCATTCTTTGCGTTCCTTTCAATCATTGCTTTTGCATTCATATTTTTATGATTTTAAGTGATTAACTTGCTGTATTTGCAATTGCTGCTTCAATAGTTGCTATCTCATCATAAACAATCGCAGGTGTTTGAGTAGATGGAATATAAGTTCCTAAGAACGCCTCTAGTTTTCTTGACACCAAGTTTTTGCTAAAGTCGTCATTCTCGTAACCTTCGTCATACATGATGTTTTCCCCAAATACAACATTGAATTTTCCTAAGTCCCCAACAAGGATATAGTCAGCATCAATTTTGTTTGTGTAGTAGATAGTCATTCCAGCCATTGATCTTCCGTCAGGTGTCATTAATGGGTGCTTAATGTAAAGCGCTTCAGTCTCAGACTTAATACCGTACATCTTAGCGAGCCATGTAGTATGAAGAACAATTGAAGTAGGCATGAAATTAGCAATCTCAATTTGTGTTCTTACCGCCATGATTACATCCCATATATTAACCCATGAATAGAAGTTAGCCAAAGCCGCAGGAACTACGAAAGCAGATGCTTGATCTACTAGACCTGACATGTTAGGAGCGATACCATCACCGCCTAATACTTCGTCATCAATCTTTAATTCAATAAGCTCTCTTGCATGCTCCCGGAAGTCATCAACTACTGAGTTGGTGTGCATCATTAAACGCTTAGTGAATTTCCAACGTTCAGCAACCTCGAACATATCTGCTGAGAATGTCTGCCAGTTAGCATCAACAAGTGGTTTAGTTGTTCCCTCTGAGATAAATGCAGCATCTCCTTCTTCACTGTTTCTTTCTGACCACCAAATCTTTTCAGTTCCGGCTACAGTTTTAACAGTTACCAGTGACAAGAATAAGTTCTCATTCTTAGGTGCTGAGTAAATTTTAGGGTCAATAAAGTTGTTAACGTTGATTGAGTAACCGTTAGCAGTTGTGATATGTGCCGATCCTCCTCCTACTGCTGCAATACTCATAAGTTCTGCTGCCTTAAGAACGGTTCTTTCCATTCCACCACCTTTTTCTAACAAATCTTTACGTTCATCAGATTTGAACCATTTCATTAAAGTTGTTGGTTCGTCCTGACCGTCTTTCTTACTGTCCTCTCTCATTGCTTTGATCATTAGATAAGCGTCTTCAACTTCTTTTGCTTGTTTAGCGATAGTCGCTTCTGCTTCTTTAATCAT
>Ga0079224_100009267_pt1 | contig 13408 bp, 8 predicted proteins | sample Stecom2015_FD_80414 | JGI IMG/M metagenome (GOLD analysis project Ga0079224, IMG submission 80414) | Agricultural soil microbial communities from Utah to study Nitrogen management - Steer compost 2015 | ecosystem: Environmental > Terrestrial > Soil > Agricultural land | place: USA: Utah... | reverse complement strand
TGAGGCAGCCCTGCGCGGCGATCAAAGCCGAGCGCGTGTAGAAATTCAGCGCGGGGGGCGTGTCGATGTAGATGCGGTCGTAGCTTTCGCTCAGCTCTTCCAGGGCCTCGCGCAGTTTGTAGATCTTGTGGCGCGACTCCAGCTTGCCCTGCAGCTCTTCGAGCTGCGGGCTCGACAGCATCAGGTCCAGCCCTTCCCACGGCGTGGGCACCACAAAGTCGGCCGGCGCTTTGGGACGGGCACTGAATTTGAGGGTCTGCTCGAAGAAGTCGGCCACCGTGGGCATGTCTTCGTCCGGGTCCTGGCCCAGCAGGTAGTGCGTGGAATTGCCCTGCGGGTCGAGATCAACCACCAGGGTGCGCAGCCCTTGGTGCGCGCTGATCGCGGCCAGATTGCAGGTGATGGTGGATTTGCCGACGCCACCCTTTTGATTGAAAACGACATGCCGCATGGTGACGCACTCCCCGTTCCGTGTGAACCAGGGGCTATTGTGCACTGCAACAAGACCAGGTCCGGCGTACGTTTGACAGTCGGGTTGGATGCCGCGGCTTTCAGGGCTTGTGCCCTGTTGATGCACCGAAAGTCCGACACGCTTTACGAGGACGCGATGATCGCTGCGACCGCAACAGTGCACGGGCTGACGGTTGTCAGCAGAAACGTGGCTGACTTTCACGCGCTTGGCGTCGATGTGTTCAACCCCTTTACCCCGATCAAGCCCGCCTGAGCAACGGGGCACGACCCCTGGTCGTCCCGCGTCAAATCACAGGCCATGACCACCGGCTGTGGTCGCCAATGGCCGCGTGAGCGAATTGTTCAGGCGGACCATGTAGTGTGCTTCGGCCTTGCCATTCACCGCTGCGGTTAGAGCACGCGCATGGCCGTCACGACCCACAGCGCAACGAGCACAACGTTGCTGGTCGCGAACACGGTCAGGCGGTGGATGACGTGGTTGTAGGTGAGGTGGATGACGCTGTGAAGAAAGCGCAGACCCACATAGGACCAGGCCAGCGCCAGCATGGGGAGGGTGGCTACCTCGCAGACAAAAATGAGCAGGCAAACCACATAGAAAAGCACTGGAAGCTCCAACAGATTCATGTAGTTTCTGTTGGGTAGGCTCACCTGCGGTGGCACCTTGGCCGACTCGCCATACTCGAAATCCGCAGGCCCCACCTCGCGACGAAAGGCTGCGCGAAACCGGGCGATCGGGATTTGAAGGAGCACCAGGCTCGTCCAGAACGCGAGCGCGAAGACGGGATAGAGGATGGCCGTTTTTTGCATGTGCGGATGTGGCTGTTATGGAGTTAGGTCATCTTGAAACGTCAGCCTCCGTGCACCCGCAATACCTCCCGCCACACCAGCTTCTGATACTTGGCGGCGAAGTCCGCCGGTATGTTGTAGCCGTCGTAGCCCACGCCTGCTCGTCCAAGCTGAAGCCCCGCATCTGGTCGATGTACCTGGCTTTTTCTTCCCTGTTCATGCGGGCATTTTCACCCGCACCCGGGGCTGCCCGCCTGAGGGTTCACCAGGGCTCAGCGTGGTTTGCGCGCTTTCCCTGCGGTCTTCCCCGCAGCCTTCACCCCCGCGCGAGGCGGCAAGCCCGTGCGTTGGGTCAGGATGCGCCCCTGGGTGACGGGCGAGGTGCGGGTGCCCGTGCGCGTGGAGTTCTTGCGGCGCGCCGATTCATATGCCCCGTCGACCACAGGCTGGTAGCTGGGGATGAGGTGGTGCTTGCCGTTGCCGATCAGGTCGGCACGGCCCAGTTCCTTGAGCGCTTCGCGCAGCAGGGGCCAGTTGTTGGGGTCGTGGTAGCGCAGGAAGGCCTTGTGCAGGCGCCGGCGGCGTTCGCCGCGCACGATGTCGACCTTCTCGCTGTCGCGGGTGATCTTGCGCAGGGGGTTGCGGCCCGAGTGGTACATGGCCGTGGCCGTGGCCATGGGGCTGGGATAGAAGGTCTGGACCTGGTCGGCCTTGAAGCCATTGCGCTTGAGCCACAGGGCCAAGTTCATCATGTCCTCTTCGGTGGTGCCCGGGTGGGCCGCGATGAAGTAGGGGATGAGGTACTGCTTCTTGCCCGCTTCCTCGCTGAACTTCTCGAACAGCTGCTTGAAGCGGTCGTAGGCGCCCATGCCGGGCTTCATCATCTTGGACAGCGGGCCTTGCTCGGTGTGTTCGGGCGCGATCTTGAGGTAGCCGCCCACGTGGTGGGTGACCAGTTCCTTGATGTACTCGGGCGACTTGATGGCCAGGTCGTAACGCAGGCCCGAGCCGATCAGGATCTTCTTGACGCCCGGCAGGGCGCGGGCACGGCGGTAGATCTTGATGAGCGGGCCGTGGTCGGTGTGCAGGTTCTGGCACACATCGGGGTAGACGCAGGAAGGCTTGCGGCAGGCGGCCTCGATCTCGGGCGATTTGCAGCCGATGCGGTACATGTTGGCGGTGGGGCCGCCCAGGTCGGAAATGATGCCGGTGAAGCCCTTGACCTTGTCGCGTATGGTCTCGATTTCCTGGATGATTGATTCTTCTGAACGGCTCTGGATGATGCGGCCTTCGTGCTCGGTGATGGAGCAGAAGGTGCAGCCACCGAAGCAGCCGCGCATGATGTTCACGCTGAAGCGGATCATTTCCCAGGCGGGAATCTTGGTCTCGCCCTCGTGGCTGCCTTGCTCATCGGCGTAGATCGGGTGGGGCGAGCGTGCGTAGGGCAGGTCGAAGGTGAAGTCCATTTCCGCCGTGGTGAGCGGGATGGGCGGCGGGTTCAGCCAGACATCGCGCGTGCCATGGCGCTGCACCAGGGCGCGGGCGTTGCCCGGGTTGGTTTCCAGGTGGAGCACGCGGTTGGCGTGCGCATAAAGCACGGGGTCGGCCTTCACCTGCTCGTACGAGGGCAGGCGGATGACGGTGCGCTCGCGCGGGGGCAGCTTCATTTTCGCGGCGCTGCGGCTCAGGGCCGGGTTGGGCACGAAGGTGATGGGCTGCACGCGTGAGCCGGGACTGAGTTCGTCGGCTTCGTGTTCGTCGTCCGGCTGCGCTGGCCCCCGAGCAGCGCCCGAGACCGTGACGGCCTGGTCTTCCCGGTCGCACGTGCCGCCCTGGGCCTGGGCTTGCTCGGCGGTGGTCTGGTAGGGGTTGATGTGATCGTCGATGCGCCCCGGCAGGTCGATGTCGCTGGAATTGAGTTCGAACCAGCCTTCGGCCGTGGGGTCGTTGGTGCGGCGCATGAAGGCGGTGCCGCGCACATCGGTGATCTGCTCGATGGGCTCTCGCGCGGCCAGGCGGTGGGCCACTTCCACGATGGCGCGCTCGGCGTTGCCGTAGAGCAGCAGGTCGGCCTTGGCATCGGTCAGGATGGAGCGTCGCACCTTGTCCTGCCAGTAGTCGTAATGGGCGATGCGGCGCAGCGAGGCCTCGATGCCGCCCATGACGATGGGCACCTCAGGGTAGGCTTCCTTGCAGCGCTGGGCATAGACCAGCGAGGCACGGTCAGGGCGCCGGCCGGCCTTGCCGCCGGGGGTGTAGGCGTCGTCGCTGCGGATCTTGCGGTCGGCCGTGTAGCCGTTGATCATGGAATCCATATTGCCCGCCGCCACGCCCCAGAACAGATTGGGCTTGCCGAGCACCTTGAAGGGGTCGGCGCTTTGCCACTCGGGCTGCGAGATGATGCCCACCCGAAAGCCCTGCGCTTCGAGCATGCGACCAATGACGGCCATGCCGAAGCTGGGGTGGTCGACGTAGGCGTCTCCCGTGACGATGATGATGTCGCAACTGTCCCAGCCCAGCTCGGTCATTTCCTCCCGGCTCATGGGCAGGAATTTGGCTGTGCCAAAGCGCTTGGCCCAGTAGGGGCGGTAGGCGGTCAACGCCTTGTGCGGCCGTGGCATCACGACGGCAGGGGCGGTGGGGGAATCGATGGCAGACATGGCAGGCGTTCAACAGCAAGGGGGCAACCCTCTATTGTCGCCCGAGGAGCCCGAATAAAGGCCACACTTTGACTGTGGGTATCGCCGAGAAGGGGGATTCGCCAGGAATCCCCTCGCACCAGGCTCAGCAAGCGTTGCGAATGGCGTCTTTCAGCAGCCGGGCACGCACCTTCTTGCCCTTGACCTTGCCGGCGTTGAGCGCAGCCACGGCCTGGGCTGCGATGCCTTGAGCCACCGCCACATAGGTGTGGAAGTCGGTCACATTGATCTTGCCGATGTCGGTGCCTTGCAGGCCGCCTTCGCCCGTGAGCGCGCCCAGCACGTCGCCCGGGCGGATCTTTTCCTTGCGTCCGCCCAGAATCTGAACCGTGATCATGGGTGGCAGCAAGGGGGCGTCGCTGCTGGGAGTGAGGCCGGCGAGGGGCTCCCATTGCGAGGCGCTGCCCTGCAGGACCTCGATGTTGCCGACGCGCCCCATCTCGTCCATGCTGGCCAAGCTCAAGGCCCAGCCCTCGGCGTCGGCGCGGCCCGTGCGGCCGATGCGATGGATGTGCACCTCCGGGTCGGGCGTCACATCGACATTGATGACGGCTTCCAGTTGGGCGATGTCCAGGCCACGCGAGGCCACGTCGGTCGCCACCAGCACCACCGCGCTGCGGTTGGCGAACTGGATCAGCACCTGGTCGCGGTCCCGCTGCTCCAGGTCGCCGTGCAGGCCGATGGCCTCGATGCCTTGCGCATTGAGCACATCGACCAGGTCACGCACCTGTTGTTTGGTGTTGCAAAACGCCAGGGCATTGGCCGGTCGGTAGTGGCGCAGCAGTTGCACGACGGCGTCCAGGCGGGTGGCATCGTCCACCTCGTACCAGCGTTGGCGGATCTTGCTGGCGTCGTGCGTGCTCTTGACCTTGACGCTTTGCGGCTCTCGCATGAATTGCGCGCTGAGCTGGGCGATGCCCTCGGGGTAGGTGGCCGAGAACAGCAGGGTCTGGCGTTGTTTCGGGCACTGGCGGACCACGCTGGCGATGTCGTCGAAAAAGCCCATGTCGAGCATGCGGTCGGCTTCATCGAGCACCAGGGTGTTCAGGCTGTCCAGTGGCAAGGTGCCACGCTCGAGGTGGTCCATGATGCGGCCCGGTGTGCCGACCACGATGTGCGCGCCATGGGCCAGGCTGTCGATCTGGCCGCGCATGGGCACGCCGCCGCACAAGGTGAGCACCTTGACGTTGTCCAGCGGGCGGGCCAGGCGCCGCACTTCCTGGCAGACCTGGTCGGCCAGTTCGCGGGTGGGGCACAGCACCATGGCTTGCACCGCCGGCTGGCGCGCATCGACCCGGTTCAGCAAGGGCAGGGCAAAGGCGGCGGTCTTGCCGCTGCCCGTTTGCGCCTGGGCGATGAGGTCGTGCCCTGCCAGCGTGAGGGGCAGGCTGGCGGCCTGAATGGGGGTCATGGACAGGTAGCCCAGTTGCTGCAGGTTTTGCAGCAGTGCGGGTGCCAATGGCAGCAGAGCGAAGCCCTCTTCGGTAGACGAAGGGCGGGCGGGAGGGGTGGTCGAGGTGGGCGCGTTCATGGGGGGATTATCCGGCCGGGCGTCGGGGCCCCCTAGGACAGGGCGCCGAGGCCCTTGGCGACACGAATGGTTCGTCGCAGCATGGGGCATGGTTGCCTCCAAAAAAACCGATCCATGGACGGAGCTGCAAGAGGCCGAACAGCGTGCCCTGACGGCGCGACGCCGCTTGGTGCTGGGTGAACATTGCGTTCACCTGGACACGGAGTTGAAACTTCCGCGAGTGGGGCTGGCGCTCTCCGGGGGCGGGGTGCGCAGCGCCACCTTTGCCCTGGGCTTGCTGCGCGGTCTGGCCGGAAACCGGCGCGGTCCGCCTGGCGGCATGCCGGCGCAGGAGCGAACCCTCGACGCGGACGGCCTGCTGGGACGCATCGATTACCTGTCCACCGTATCAGGCGGCGGCTACACGGGCGCCATGCTGGGGCGTCTCATCCAGGGCTGCGGCCTGCGACGCGCGCAGCAACTGCTGGCCGACCCCTCTTCCCATGTGCTGGGCTGGTTGCGCCGCAACGGCCGCTACCTCTCCACCTCCGGCACGCGCGACCATGCCACTTCCGTGGTCACCTACCTGCGGGCCCTGCTGGCCATTCACGCGGAGTTCATGGTGACCTGCATGCTGCTGGGCCTGGTGGTCACGGCGCCGCACCTGCTCTATCACAGCACCCAATGGCTGGAGCCGGCCGGCTGGGAGGTGTGGCAGACGCCCTGGTGGGTGCTGGCGGTGTTCTGGTGGATGGCCACCGCCCCCGGCCTGATCTCCGGCTACTGGTCGGGACGTGATCGTGGCCAGCCGGGCGCGCCCACGCCGCCGCCGCGGATCGGTGACGTGCTCTTTCTGCTGGGCTGCGCCGTGGCCGCGTGGTTGCTGTGGCGCTGGGCCTGGGTGCGGGGCGAGCTCGATTGGCAAAAAGATGCCCTGACCGTGCCAGCTTTGGCGGCCCTGGCCTTGTGCTCCATCGTGTTGGGTCAGTCGGCGGCGCAAGCCTGGTTGTTTGCCTGTCGTGATCCCCACGCCCTGGCCGTGGCCCGCATGCGCAATGCGATGACCCGGGCCCTGCGTGCCGGCAGCCTGGTGGCCGGCATCCTCCTGGGCTTGGGTGCCCTGGACGTGGTGAGTTGGTGGCTGCTGGTGGAGTTCCAGTCGGGCAATGACCGCTACCTCTGGGGCGGCGTGGGTCTGGGCGGCCTGCTGGCGCTGCTCATGCGCACGTTGGTGCAGCCCTTGCAGCAATTGGCCACCGATGCCACTGAGTCGGGTGGCCACACACGCGCCTGGCTGCCTCGGCTGATCAATGTGGGCAGTCTGCTGGGCCTGCTGGCGCTGGTGCTGTGCTGGTTGGTGCTGCTGCAGTGGTTTGTGTTCGCGCCCGATGCCTTGGCGCTTCTGCTGGACACCCCGGCCTGGATGCGGGCTGCGCTGGTGGCGGGCGTGTGGGCGGCGTGGGTGCTGCTCACCGCCGGCAATGCCCAGATGCCCAACACCTCGTCCCTGCACAGCTTCTATCGGGCTCGGCTCAATCGGGCCTACTTGGCCGTGGGCAACCCACGCCGGGACCTGGACGGGCGCGGGGGGCGCAACGCTGATGTCACTGCGGTGGAGGAGGGCGATGACCTCGGGCTGAGTCATTACCGGCCCGAAGGGCATGGCGGCCCCATCCACCTTGTCAACACCTGCCTGAACCAGACCCGCGACGACCTCAGCGGCCTCTACAACGCCGATCGCAAGGGCACGGCAGTGACCGCCAGTTGGCGTGGCCTGGAGGTGGGGCCGGCCGAGTTCCTGCCCATGAGCCCGCGACACGACGCCGGCACCCTGGGTCGCTGGATCGCGGTGTCGGGGGCGGCTGCCTCGCCTGGGGCGGGTGCCTACACCTCGCGTGGCCTGGCCTTGCTGATGTACTTCCTGGGCGTGCGCCTGGGCTTGTGGGTGCGCGCCCCCGGGAAGGCCGTGCCCTTGCGTTGGCTCAGTGCTTTCGGCTGGCGCTTCATGCCCAAGCCGCTGATGCTGGCCAGCGAGGCTGCGGCGGTCTATTTCGGCAAGGACCGCCCATGGTGGTACTTGTCAGATGGCGGGCACTTCGAGAACACGGCGGTCTACCCGCTGCTCAAGCGAGAACTCGACTTCATCATCCTGTCGGACGCCAGTTGCGACCCGCGCTACGAGTTCAATGACCTCGAGAACCTGGTGCGCAAGGCGCGCATCGACTTCGGCGCGGAGATCGATTTCTACACGCGCGAAGAAGCTTGCCATCTGTTCAGCCTGGGCGGCACGGGTCTGGCCGTGCTCTCGCCCGAAGACCTCGCCAACAACCACACGTGCCGCGGCGTGCTGCTGGCGCGCATCCGCTACCGTGAACGCGAACGCGCGTCCAGCTCAGAGGGCGCGGCCCGCCTTTGCCGGCCAGAAGGGACCTTGCTGGTCATCAAGCCCAATCTGCACGACGCGCTGGATCTGGACGTGCTGGCCTATGCGAAAAAGCACGAGCAGTTTCCGCACGAGTCGACGAGCGACCAGTCCTTCGACGAGGCCCAGTGGGAAAGCTATCACCGTCTCGGAGAGGATGACGGCCTGTCCCTGGACGAGACTTGGCTGGCGCAACTGCCGGGTTGGCGCCAGCCGGCTCGCCATGGCCTGCGCATTGCCGCCCGGCTGCGCGAGGCCAAGGACCTGGTGCCCGTGGCTCAGGCCGTGCCTTTGTGGCGGCGCAGCACGGCGCAGGCCACGGCCATCGGGACCACGGTGGGGGTGAGCATTTCGGGCACCTTGCTGCTGTCGCTGTGGCAGGCGGTGGAGCAGGTGCAACGAGGTGAGGCGCAGGCGCGTGCGGACGTGCGCCAGTTGTTCAGCGATGTGTCCACCGGTTTGCAGAACCTGGATGCCCGCTGCCCCAAGGTGCCCGAGCACGTCCTCACGCAGACGGAGCTGTTGCTGGACCTGCGGCGCAGTCCGCGCCTGAGTGCCCTGGAGCGCAATGGCATCGACCGCCTGGTGGACCGGATCGCCGTGGAATGCCAGGCAGCGCCCGATGATGCTGGTGCTGCGGCGCTGTGTCCTTTGGCCCAGCAAAGGGCGAGCAATGACCTGTGCGCGCTCGCGCTCAAACCCGGCACGGAGAACACCGCCTTGAACTACTGGCACCCCGGGCATTCGCCGCAGGAACAGGCCGTGGCGGCTGCTGCGGTGTGGCGCACCTTGGGGCAGTGGACCTGGTGGGGGCCGCCGGAGCAAACGGTTCAGGATGGCGGGGTGAGGCCGCCCATGGCGGGAAGGCCTCCGCCGCCACCGTCACGGGACGCGGGCGCAATCGGCCCTGACCCCGGGCTGGCGCCACTCGTGCCCACCCTGGCCGACTGCCGGCGCCAGCACGGGCGAACCACCGTGTATGTGCAGATCTATGACGAAGCCTCGCGCCCGCCTGCCCAAATGCTGCGCCTTCGCTTGCAGGAGCGAGCGGGGGGCGCGCTGATCGTGGCGCCCATCGAGAATGTGTCACGCAGCGCCGAGGTGAGCCAGCAGCGCCGTGCCGTGCCCTGGCCTCAGCCCACCTTCGTGCTGCACGACGAGGCCAGCCGGCCTTGCGCGCGCGCCATGGCCCATTTGCTGGGCCCACCCTGGGTGCTCAGGTCGGACCCTGAGGGCCAGTTCTGGATACGCCGCCTGCCGCGTTCCCTCAAGGCCCGGCCCGGGGTGGTGGCGCTGTGGCTGCCTCCTTGGAAGCAGACCGCGGCCCCGCCTTGAGCGAGGGGCACTGGCCCTGCGCTCAAGCTTGCAAGGTGCGGGCGTGATGGGCGATGTGGTCTGCGACCACGGAACTGATGAAGTAGTAGCCGTGGTCGTAAGCCTCATGCCGACGGAGGGTCAAGGCTTGCCCGCCGGCCTGGCAGGCGACTTCGAAGAGGTGTGGCTGCAACTGTTCGGCCAGGAATTTGTCGCCCAGGCCCTGGTCGATCAGGATGGGTGGCACGCGCGCGCCGGCCTTGACCAGTTCGGTGGCGTCATGGCGGGCCCACTCCTGCCGGTCTTCGCCCAGGTAGGCGCTGAAAGCTTTCTCACCCCAGGGGCACTGCGTGGGTGCCGCAATGGGCGCCAGCGCCGAGACGCTCTTGAACAGGGTCGGGTGACGCAGGGCCAGGGTCAGGGCGCCATGACCGCCCATGGAATGGCCAAAGATGCCGACCCGATCGGCCCGCACCGGGAAGTGCTGAGCGACCAGGGGCAGCAACTCCTGCGTGAGGTAGCTCTCCATGCGCCAGTGCCGGGCCCAGGGCGCCTGGGTGGCGTCGATGTAGAAGCCCGCGCCATGGCCGAGGTCCCAGTTGGCGTCGGCGCCTTCCACACCGGTCTCCCGCGGGCTGGTGTCGGGCGTGAGCAGCGCCAATCCGTGCTGCGCTGCGTGCTGCTGCGCGCCCGCCTTCATGGCAAAGGTCTCTTCGGTGCAGGTCAGGCCAGCCAGGTAGACCAGCACGCCTTGCGGGGCGCTTTCTGCCTGCGGCGGCAGGTAGAGGCCAAAGCGCATGGGCAGACCGATGCTGCTCGATGCATGGCGGTAAAAGCCCTGTACGCCGCCGAAGCAGGCGTGCTCGCTGAGCGTTTCAAAGGCGGGGGCGCTCATGCTCAGAACTCCACCACCGAACGGATCGATTCGCCGCGCTTCATCAACTCAAAGCCCTCGTTGATCTGTTCGAGCTTGAGCTTGTGGGTGATGAGGTCGTTGATGTTGATCTTGCCGTCCATGTACCAGTCGACGATTTTTGGCACATCGGTGCGGCCACGTGCGCCGCCAAAGGCCGAGCCTTCCCATTTGCGGCCCGTCACCAGTTGGAAGGGGCGGGTGGCGATCTCGGCGCCGGCTTCGGCCACGCCGATGATGATGCTGCGGCCCCAGCCCTTGTGGGTGCACTCGAGCGCCTGTCGCATGGTGGTGGTGTTGCCAATGCACTCGAAGGAGTAATCGGCGCCGCCATCGGTCAACTGCACGATGGCGTCGACCACATGGCCACCCGCCGCTTGCACGTCCTTGGGGTTGATGAAGTGGGTCATGCCGAACTGCCGCGCCATGGCTTCCCGCTCGGGGTTGAGGTCGACGCCGATGATCTTGTCGGCGCCCACCATCTTCGCGCCCTGGATGACGTTCAGGCCGATCCCGCCCAGGCCGAAGACGACCACATTGGCGCCCGCTTCCACCTTGGCCGTGAACAGCACGGCGCCGATGCCGGTGGTCACGCCGCAGCCGATGTAGCAGACCTTATCAAAGGGCGCGTCGGGGCGGATCTTGGCCAGGGCAATTTCCGGCACCACGATGAAGTTGCTGAAGGTGGAGGTGCCCATGTAGTGCAACAGGGGCTTGCCATCGAGGGAGAAACGCGAGCTGCCATCGGGCATCAGGCCCTTGCCCTGGGTGCCCCGGATCTTCTGGCACAGATTGGTTTTCTGCGAGAGGCAGAACTTGCACTCGCGGCATTCGGGCGTGTAGAGCGGGATGACGTGGTCGTTCTTGCGCAGCGTCTTCACGCCCGGACCCACATCGACGACCACGCCGGCGCCTTCGTGGCCGAGGATGGCGGGGAACAGGCCTTCCGGGTCGGCGCCCGAGAGGGTGTAGTAATCGGTGTGGCAGATGCCGGTGGCCTTGATCTCCACCAGCACTTCGCCTTCGCGCGGACCTTCCAGGTCGACGGTTTCAATGGTCAGGGGCTGGCCAGCTTGCCAGGCCACGGCGGCGCGAGTCTTCATGGATGTCTTTCAGGATCTGACGGGAACCGGCCATGATAAGACGGGTCGATAAGCCGTGGGGCTTGCGGCATGATGCGGGCATGAACACCCCACGCGGCCAAGACCCTCTGCACGGACTCACGCTCGAGATGATCCTCAATGAACTGGTGGCTGCTTACGGCTGGCCGGAACTGGGGCGGCTCATCAACATCCGCTGCTTTCAGTCCGACCCCAGCGTGACGTCCAGCTTGCGCTTCCTGCGCAAGACGCCCTGGGCCCGCGAGAAGGTCGAGGGCCTGTACCTGTTCATGCTGCGAGAGCGGCGGCGCGGCGGTCTGCCGGCCCCCTGAACCGCTGGCCCGGTGTTCCCGCAGGGGCCGCTGGCCTTAAAGCGAGCCGAACAGTTCGGTGGTGCTGAAGCGGCTGGCCAGGTCGGGGTCGTGCACCGTGGTCAACACCGTCCGGCTGGCTGGGTGGCCGCTCATGCAACGTTGGGGCCGCTCGAGGGCGCGTCCGCGGCTGTCGGTCAGCACACAGATTTCCGGGCGCATGGGCGAGCGCGTGCGGCGCAGGATCATGGCCGTTTCGCCGCTGCACAGGCGCACCAGACTGCCCGGCGGATAGAGAGACAGTTCGCGGGCGATGGTCGAGCCAAAAGGCGCCGTGGCGGCCTGGCGCAGCAGGGCGTCGGCGGTCTCGCCCATGAGCAAGCCGCGCCGGTGGGCGCGGGGGCTGATGCGGGCGCCAAAGACATCACAGGTGCGCAGCACTTCGGCCCAGGGCGTCAGTTCCGATTGCTTTTGCAGCGAGCTGCTGCCTTGCGGGTGTTCGTGGTGCTGGGCCACGGCGCGCAGCCACAGTTCGTCGATGACGCCCAGGCGGCGCAAGGCCTTCTGGCTCTCGATGGGGTGTTCGTGGATGGCCTGCTGCTGCGCCGCATTCAAGGGCGTTTCCTGTCCGGCCAGGGTGTTTTGCAAAGCCGTGATGGAGAGGTTCATGGTGAGCGCCGCGCGCACGGCCCCGCAGGTATAAGCGGGCTTCCAGCTTTTGCGCTGGCCCACCATGGCGACCAGGATGGCGGTTTGCACCGCGTGCAGCACACCGTAGTTCTCCAGCTCGTGGGCCACGCGGTGCACCACATGGAAGAGCGCCAGGTCGAGGTCTTCTTCCACCAACTGGTAAAGGTCGTGGCCCAGGCGGGTGACCTGGCCGAGGAAGTCTGGCGCATCCTGGGGCGTCAACAAGAGGGGACCCGCTTGCTCGATCAGGTGCTGCCAGCGCTCGCAGCGCGAGGCTTCGGGAAACACAGGCCCTCGGTTCTGCCGCACCGGATCGGCGGGGGCAGGCCCAGGGACGGACACGAGCTGAGGGCGTGTGCCTGGAGGCAGCATCTCGGTCATCAAAGCCTGCATGGAGGAGCCTGTGGATGGAAGTGTGGCGCCTTGCAGATAAAGGGTGGCGCCAATGAAGTTTCCATGAAATTCGGCTCATTTGTGCACGAAATTGAGCGGTTTAACAAGGTGTTTAATGCGTTTAACACGATTGCCTTGTTGAGTCGTGAAAAAATGCGCGGAACATGACCTTGTTCACGCTGATCGCACGCTTCATCCGCCGGCAATGGCGCGCCTATCTGCCCTCGGCCTTGATGCTGGCGGTGATCGCTTTGCTGACGGTCTGGCTGCCCCGCCAGGTCGGGGCGGTGGTCGATGCCCTCGTGCACCAGCGCCTGGATGGCGCCGGTCTGGCGCGCGAGGTGGGCCTGATCGTGCTGGCGGGCCTGATCATCTATGGCTTGCGGGTGACCTGGCGTCAGATGCTGTATGGGGCCGCTTACCGCCTGGGGGTGGAGTTGCGTGTGGGCTTGTTCCAGCGCCTGATCCGGCAGGGCCTGCCCTTCTATGCGGTGCACCGCACGGGCGACCTGATGGCCTTGGCGACCAACGACATCGACGCGGTGGAGTTGGCCGCTGGCGAAGCGGTGTTGGCGAGTTTCGATGGCACCTTGACCCTGCTGCTGGTGATCCTGGCCATGGCGGTGGGGGTGGACTGGCGGCTCACCTTGCTGACCTTGCTGCCGTTCCCGGCGATGGCCTGGGCGTTCTGGTGGATCTCCGATCGGGTGCACTTCGCCTCCCGTGCGTCCTTGAACCACTTTGGTGAGCTCAACGACCAGGTGCACGAATCCTTGTCGGGCGTGCGCACGGTGCGGGC
>Ga0079224_100009266_pt1 | contig 13408 bp, 14 predicted proteins | sample Stecom2015_FD_80414 | JGI IMG/M metagenome (GOLD analysis project Ga0079224, IMG submission 80414) | Agricultural soil microbial communities from Utah to study Nitrogen management - Steer compost 2015 | ecosystem: Environmental > Terrestrial > Soil > Agricultural land | place: USA: Utah... | reverse complement strand
ACCCGGTGGCATGAGGACGACCTCGCCGGCCGATTGCTGGCCGCCGAGGACGGGCACCTGTGGCGGGTGGTCAATATCCCCGCCCAGGCCGACCACGACCCTGCCAAGGGTGAGACCGACCCGCTGGGGCGCGCACCGGGGGAGTACCTGATTTCAGCCAGGGGGCGCACCCCGGAGCAGTGGGAGGCCATCAAGATCCGGTCCGGGTCGCGCACCTGGGCCGCTCTCTACCAGGGGCGGCCGGCCCCCGCGGAGGGGGATGTGTTCAAGCGTGGCTGGTGGCGGTTCTACACCCAGCCGCGGTGGGCCGTCCGCGCGGATGGCGCCCACCTGGTGACCGGCGCGGACGAGGTCATCCAGTCGTGGGACATGACGTTCAAGGACGGCACCGGGTCCGACTACGTGGTCGGCCAGGTGTGGGGCCGGTGGGGCATCCAGGTGTACCTGCTCGACCAGGTCCGCGCCCGGATGACCTTCACCGAGGCCCGGTCCGCGGTCCGGGAGCTGGCCGCCAAATGGCCGCAGGCTGTGCTCAAGTTGGTCGAGGACAAAGCGAACGGCCCGGCGGTGATCAACTCGCTGTCGCGCACGGTTCCCGGGCTGGTGCCGGAGGAGCCGCACGGGTCCAAGCTGGCCCGGGCGTCCGCGATCGCCCCGTTCGTGGAGGCCGGGCAGGTCTGGTTGCCGGCACCGGAGATTGCCCCGTGGGTGGGCGACCTGGTTGAGGAGTGCGCCGCGTTCCCCAACGCCCAGCACGATGACCAGGTGGACGCCATGTCCCAGGCGCTCAACCGGCTGCTGCTGTCCCCGCTGCTGGCCGGTGACCTGGTGGTCGACATGGCCGATCTGGATGAGGAGCTCGAGGAGTTCGAGATCAGCCCGTACTAAAAGGGGGGGTGAGCTGTGGGGGTCCTGTCCGCGCTGCGGGAGTCGGTGGTGCTCCCCATCCGGGAGCGGGTGGCCCGCTGGACGGGCAACCACGAGCTCGCCGAGCAGATCCGCCAGGAGCGCGCCACCGTCGCCTACCTGCAGGAAACCCTCGCCAGCCTGGAGGCGCGCCTGCAGGACCCGTACTGGGTGCGGCTCACCACCCAGGCCGAGCACGAATTCAGCCGGGATGGGCTGCGCCTGGTCACCGAGATCTGCCGGGTGATGACCATCAAGTCGCCCATGCTCAAGCGCGGGCTCGCCCTGCGTACCGCGTACGTGTGGGGGCAGGGCGTCAGCATCACCGCCCGGGACGTGCAGGTGAACCAGGTCATTCAACGGTTCCTGTCCGACCCGAGCAACAGGCGCATCTTCAGCGGCGACCAGGCGCACGAGCAGCTGGAACGCTCCCTGTTCACCGACGGCAACGTGTTCCTGGCCCTGTTCACCTCGCCCCGGAACGGGCGGGTGCAGGTGCGCAGGCTGCCATGGGACGAGGTCGTTGAGGTCATCACCAACCCCGACGACCGGTCCGAGCCCTGGTACTACAAGCGGGATTGGTGGGAGGACCGGATCGACCCGCTCACCGGTGCCCGCGTGACGGAGCGGCGGATCGCCTTCTACCCGGCGCTCGGCTACAACCCCAAGAGCAAGCCCAAGACGTTGCGGGACGTGAACGGGGATACCGGCCCGGTCCTGTGGGACGCCCCCGTCTACCACGTCAAGGTCGGTGGAGACGCCGACTGGAAGTGGGGCCTGCCGGACGCCTACGCCGCCGTTGATTGGGCCCGCGCCTACCGGGAGTTCCTGGAGGACTGGGCGCGCCTGGTCAAAGCGTTGACTCGGTTCGCCTGGCGGGTCACGACCAAGGGCAACAAGCAAGCCCTGGCCAAGGCCCGCCTGGCCGCACCCCCCACCAGGGACCCGCTCACCGGGGATGCGCAGCATGCCGGCGCGACCGCCATCATGCCCCAGGACATGACCCTGGAGGCGGTCCCCAAATCGGGGGCCACCATCGACTCAGAATCCGGGCGCCCGCTGGCCGCCATGGTCGCCTCCGCCCTGGACATCCCGGTGACCATGCTGCTCGGCGACCCCGGCACCACCGGTGCCCGGGCCACCGCCGAAACATTGGACACGCCGACCGAGCGGTCCATGGAGATGCGCCGCCAGGTCTGGACCACCGCATTCCAGGCGATTTTCGAGCACGTCATCCGGGAGGCGGTGCGCGCCCCCGAGGGCGGGCTCAACGGGCGCATCGAGGTCGACCCCTACACCGGGCGTGAGACCGTGACCCTCGCTGGCGGCGCTGATGCCACCGTGGATATCAGCTGGCCGGACCTGGACGACATCGACGTGGCCAGCACGGTGGATGCGATCGTCCGCGCCGACAGCACCGGCCACCTGCCGCCGCTGGTGGTGGCGCGCCTGCTGCTGGAGACCCTCGGCGTCCGGGATGTGGACACCATCCTCGAACAGATGACCGACGAGGACGGCAACTTCGTCGCCCCGCAGGTGACCGCGGGTCAGGTGGCGGTGGACCGGTTCCGCCGCGGCCAGGACCCGGCCGCAGCATTCGGCGGCGGCACCGCCAGCGGCGACGGCGAGGATGAGGGCCGCGGTGAGCGGGAGCCGGCGCGCACCGGAGGCGTCCGTGGCGATAACCCGTGAAACCCTGCGCCTGGTCCGCGAGATGCGCACCGCCGTCGATCGCATCGTCGACCAGATCACCCGCGGGCTGACCGCCTCCTGGGTGGCCGCCTGGGATGACCTGCTCCCAGCGTGGTTCGAGGCTGTCCTGGAGCTCATCACCACCACCCCACCGGGGGTGTGGCCGGGGCGCGCCCAGGTGTTGCGCGCTCACCGTATCCAGCTTGCGGTAGAGCAGGCCGCCCAATCCCTCAGGAACCTGGTGGACACGGTGCGCCGGCAGGTTCCCGAGGCCGCGCGGCAGGCCGCGGACATCGGGTACACGGGGCAGCGGGACATCATCCTCTCCCAGCTCCCCTACGGGTCCACCGCCGCGTTCGCCGTCCGCTACCGACGCCACCTCCCTGACGCCATTGACGCGATCGTGCGCCGCACCGCCGAGCAGGTCACCGCGGTCACCTGGCCGTTGGAGCCGGACGCTACCGAGGCGATGAAACGCGAGCTCATCCGCGGCGTGGTGGTGGGGGACAACCCCAGGGAGGCCGCCCGGCTCATGGTCCGCCGCGTCGAGGGCCGGTTCAACGGCGGGCTCGCCCGGGCGGTGAACATCGCCCGCACCGAGATCCTCGACGCGCACCGGCAGGCGGCCACGATCGGCCAGGAGGAGCACGCCGACGTGCTGGAGGGGTGGGTGTGGACCGCCCGCCTGGACACCCGGGTGTGCGCATCCTGCCTGGTCAAGCACGGCACGGTGTACCCGCTGTCAATGCCGGGGCCGTTGGATCACCAGTCTGGGCGGTGCGCCCGCACCCCCAAGACGAAGTCCTGGCGGGAGCTCGGTATTGACCTGCCCGAGCCGGAGGACGTGATCCCTGATGCCCGCGAGTGGTTCAGCGCCCTGCCGCGGGAGGACAAGCTGGCGATCCTCGGCCCGACCCGGCTCAAGCTCCTGGAGGACGGGGAGATCACCTGGGAGGACCTGTCCACCATGCGCACCACTAGCGGGTGGCGCCCCTCTTACGTGGTCACCCCGGTGGGGGACCTGGTCGCCCGCCGGTGAGCACCCCTGAAAACGGCGCGAGCCTGGGCGACTCACCGTCCGGAGAGCTCCTAGGCGCACTTCCCCAGCCCTACTGGGCGAGGCACTCACCAGGCTACCCGCCCGAGTGCCCTGGGGTCTCCCATCGCGCACGGCATGCCACGCGACCCCGCATTCAGCGACCCGCCCGCGAGCAACAGGGAGGAGGGATATGACGGTTCAGCAGCTGGATGAGCGACTGCCGCTCCTGGAAGCCGCGGGCGGCACGCTGCCGAAGACCCGCCGTTTCCGGGTGCGCATCATCCAGGGTGACGTTCAGGGTGCCTCGGCCTACTACCCGGCCGAGGTCCTGCGCCGCGACGGCCCTCGCGTGTTCCGCGCCGGCACCAAGGTCTACATCGACCACCCCACGGTCAGCGAAGCAAGCGACCGGCCGGAACGCAGCATCCGCGACCTGGCCGGCCGCCTGGCCACCGACGCCACCTACGACGAGGATGGCCTGTACGCCGTCGTCGAGGTTTACCCGCACTGGGCCCCGGTCATCGAGGCGATGGCCGACGACATCGGGATGAGCATCCGCGCGTCCGGCCTGGTGGAGGCCAGCAGGGACCCGCGGATCCCCGGGCCGATCGTCACCAAGTTGACTGAGGCCCAGTCGGTGGATTTCGTGACCACTCCGGGCGCGGGTGGCCGGATCGTGGAGCTGTTGGAGGCCGCCCGCCGTGACCTGGCGGAGAAGCGGATCTGGCGGGAAATCGATCACCCGCGGGACTGGCGGGGCCGGTTCACGCACAAGGGCGGTGACGGCGACGGCAGCGGGGGCCACGGTGGTGGCGGTGGTGGCGGCCGCACCCGCGTTGGCACGGTGGACACCAGCGTCGGCCCGGCCACCGTGACCCGCAACCCGGACGGCAGCGGCAGCATCACCATCGGCGGCCACACCCTGCGCCTACGGGACGAACGCGAAGCTCAGGCGTTCCGTGACGGCATGAGCATGCTGTCGAACATGTCCGTCTCCCGGTCGTGGCAGATCGGCACCGATCGCACGATCGGCACCGACGACGGACGGACACTGGCTATCGCCACCCGCACCAGCCGCAACACGTTCGATCTGCGCTTGGCCCCGCGGGACGACGCCGACCGCAACGAGATCGCCTCCTCCCCGGCCATCTCCCTGAACAGCAGGGACGCAACCGCGATCGACAACCAGATGTCGCGGTACGACCGGGAGGCCCGCGAGCAGGAGCAGGCCAGGCGCGAGGTGGAGCGGGAGGCGCGCATCGCAGCCGGCGAAACCAACCCGGCTGACGTTGCCCGCCGCGCCGCAGGCAAGCCGCCGTCCCAGACCGGCCCCGGCGAACGGGGCATGCCCTCAACGATCGACTCCCGGCAGGTCAACCCCAATGTGACCCTGCACCGGGAAGAGGGCGACGACTACTACCACCTGAGCTTCAAGGACGAAAACGGGCAGACCCGCAGCGTCGCCCTCACCGACGCGGAGGTCGACGAGATCGTCGCGCAGGTGCGGCAAAGCGCCGACGAAGACGAAGTCGACGACTCGCGCATCCTCGCCGATCGCGACGGTTTCACCTTCGGGGAGGTCATCAAGGAAGGCGACAACGACTTCACGGTCGCCATCGACGACCAGTTCGCTTTCTCGCTGAGCAAGGAGGATGCCGATCGGCTCGGTGAGCTCAGCGATCAGCTGTCCCGCGCCCGCCGGTTCGACAACCCCACCTACGGCAAGGTCGACATCTACGACACCGGTGGTGCAAAGGTCGGCATTCGGCACCTCGGCGACGACGGCCGCCCGGTCAGCATCGAGTTCGACCGCCGGTCGACGGAGGCGATCAACCGGGCGCTGACCGCCGTCTACGAGGGGTTCGACCAGTACGACGATGACCCGGACGCGCCCACTGAGGGGCTCACCGCCAAGACGGTGCGCACGAATCACGGCCCGGTCGAGGTACGGCTCTCCGGTGGCGCCTGGGGTGATCCCAACGCGGAGCTGTCAATTCTCCCGACCGACCCGACCGCCAGCTGGGGGGTCATCATCCAGGGCCCGCAGATGGACGCCCTGTGGAACGCGTGGCAGGACATTCACCTCAGCGAGTCGCGTCGGCGGCGAATCAAGGACGGAACGGTGATGCTCGCCGAAGCAATGGTCTCCAACAAGCCCTGGTCTGATTTCAGCCAGGCTGACTACACCATCGAGCAGTGGCGGCGGGCGTGCCTGATCGGCCCGGACGAGCCGTCCGACCGCAAGGAGGACTACAAGCTCCCGGTCAGGGAGCCGGACGGCACGCTCAACCGGAACGCGGTGCACGCCGCTGCGGCGCGGATCGGCCAGGTGGACGCCCCCGCACCGGTGGTGAAGCGGGCGGCGCGCCGGCTGGTCGCCCTGTACCGGAACCAGCTGGACGAGGAGCCGCCGGAGTCCCTGCTGAGGCTGGCGGGGATGGCGCCGCCGATGCGGGAGGCCGCCGCCCGGGTGCAGGCCATGGCGGAGGCGGCCGGGATCACCGCGATGCAGCTGCGGTGTGCCCTGTGCCGCGCGGTGGAGACCACCTACGGCGGCACCGGGATCTGGGCTGAGGTGTGCGACTGGGACGACACCTCGGTGGTGTTCCGGCTCTGCTCCACCGGGGGCGATTCCCAGCTGTTCAAGCAGGGCTACAGCTTGGTCGGCCAGCAGGTGCGGCTGACCGGGCAGCCGGTTGAGGTCGTCGCCAGAACCATCTACGAGCCGGTGAACGCCAGCGCACCGGCCGCCCCCGCCCAGCCCGCCACGACACCCTCGCCGGTGTCTGCCCCGGCTGGTGAGCCGGCTGTGGAGGCGGCGATCACGGAATCGGCCGCCGTTACGGCCACGAACACGACGGAGGAGATCAGCACGATGCACGTGGACATCGCTGACGAGCGGCCGGTGACTGAGGCCGCACAGGACACCAACAAGACCGCCGCGGAGGAGCGCCTGGAGGAGGCGCTGCGGCAGATCGCCGACCTCCAGGAGCGCATGCGCAAGGCCGACGAGTACCGCATCACCGTGGAGAACCGGGAGACCGCCCAGCGCATGGTCACGGAGGCGCTGCGCGGCTCCGGCCTGCCGGAGGCGACCCACCCGCGGGTGGCCGAGCGGGTCCTCCGCGACCTGCCCCTGGCCGAGTCCGGCCGCCTGGACGAGGAGGCGTTCACCAAGCGCATCCAGGAGGCCATCAACGACAAGAAGGCCGAGCTCGCCGCGGTCCTGGAGGCCGCCGGCGTCGGCCGGGTGCGCGGCCTGGGCGAGTCGGCGTCGACCGAGCCGCTGAGCGAGGCCGACTACGTCGAGCAGCTCACCGAGAGCTTCCGCCGGCTCGGCATGACCCCTGAGGCCGCCAAGATCGCCGCGAACGGGAGGGCGTGAGATGGCTAAGAACAACGTCCACTTCTGGCACGAGAGCCTGCGCGTGACGCCAACGGAGCCCGCGAGCCCGTCCTCGGGTGACCCGGTGGTGTTCGGGCAGATCCCCGGGGTGGCGCTGACCAACCCGGATGCTGACGGCAACGTGACCGTCGCCTTGGACGGGGTGTGGGAGCTGCCGGTCACGGGGGCGGTGGCCGGGGGCGACATCGTCTACTACAAGAACGGCCAGCTCAGCGCAGACAACACCGGTGTCCGGTTCGGGTACGCGCTGGCCGCGGTTGCCTCCGAGGCCACCTCCACCATCCCTGTCCGCGTCGGCTACTGAGGAGGCAACCAAGAATGACCGCAACCCTTACCGCTACCCGCGAGCTCGGGCTGATCGGCACCTACATTGGCGGCACGGATGCTGCCGCCACCGACCACATCTACGCCGGGGAAGGCCGCCGGGTGGGCCGGCGCCACGCCGACCCCCGCTACCAGTCCGCCCTCTCGGAGGCCCTGCGCCTCTACGAGAGCGTCCTGTCCGGGTCCCGCCGCGCCGCCCTCCAGTTCCAGGAGGCCATGTCGCGCAGCGACTTCCAGCTCTTGTTCGGTGACGTGCTGGACCGGCAGCTGCTCGGCACCTACAACACCCTGCCCGTCAACTGGCAGGCCGTGGCCCGCCGCGGCCGGGTGCGCGACTTCCGCACCGTCCGCCGGTTCACTCTCGACGGCGGCAAGGCCGTGCTCCAGCCGGTCGCCGAGCTTGCCCCGTACCAGTCCCGCGCGGTGATCGACGGCGGGTACGAGTACTCGGTCGGCAAGTACGGCGCCGAGATCTCGATCAGCTGGGAAAGCGTCATCAACGACGACCTGGACGCGTTCCGGGAGCTGCCGCAGTCGCTCGCCCTGGCCGCCCGGCGCACCGAGGAGCGGTTCGCCACCAGCTTGTACGCCACCCCCAGCGGCCCGAACTCCTCGTTCTTCAACGCGACCAACAAGAACGTGGTGCAGGGTGACCCGCCGCTGTCCATCAGCGGTCTCCAGGCCGCACTGACGGTGATGGGCAACCAGGTCGATGCCGACGGCGCCCCGATCTACGTGGAGGCCGCGGTGCTGGTCGTGCCGCCGGCCCTGGAGGTCACCGCCCGGAACATCCTCAACGCCACGGAGATCCTCGCCGCCACGGGTGGCGGTGACGGCAACGGGAACGACCAGCTGCGCACCGCGAACTGGATGCGCAACCGCGTCCAGCTCGTGGTCAACCCGTGGCTGCCGATCGTGGACACCACCACCGGCAACACCGCGTGGTACGTCTTCGCCGCCCCGTCGGCTGGCCGCCCCGCCATGGAGGTCGGCTTCCTCATCGGGCACGAGTCGCCGGAACTGTGGATGCGCACCCCGGACGCGGTGCGTGTCGGCGGCGGCACGGTCGCCCCGGAGGAGGGCGACTTCGAGCACGACGCCATCCGGTACCGGGTCCGGCACGTGCTCGGCGGCACCCTGATGGACCCGAAGATGGGCGTCGCCTCTAAGGGCACCGGATCCGGGAGCTGACGGTGCCGCTGCCACCGCCGATCAACGGCGCCGAGCAGTACCTGGCGGCCATCCACAAGCAGCTCGGCGAGCTCACCGAGCTGCTGCGATCGCGGCTCGGCCACACCACCCCGCCCGCCGGCAGCGGTGGCGTGGAGCCTGGTGTGGTCGAGCTGCGGGAACCGGCCACCACCGCCGCTGCTACGCCTGCGCTGGTGGAGCCCGGGCCGCCCCAGCAGCAGGAGGATGCGGCGGTGGTGGGGGAGCAGGCGGCCATCACCGTGGCGCCGGCACCACCCCAGGCCCAAGAACAGCAGCAGCAGGAGGAGCAGGGGGAGGCTGCGCCTGCCCGGCGCACCCGCAGGCCCGCCCGGCGTAAGAAGACCGGGGACGGTGAGGGACGGTGATCGACTACACCACCCCCGTCGGGCAGGTGCGGCTCCTCATCCCAGACGTTGACGAGGACAATCTGCTCCTCACCGACGCGCAGATCAGCGCGTTCCTGCAGATGGAAGGCGGGAACGTTCGCTTGGCCGCGGCCCAGGCCCTGGACGTCATCGCCTCCTCGGAGGCGCTGATCTCCAAGCGCATCACCACCGAGGGTGGGATGAGCACCGACGGCCCGTCCGTGGCCAAGGAGCTGCGCGAGCGCGCCGCCGCGCTGCGCGCCCAGGTCGCCGAGGGCATCGGGGACGACAGCGTGGGCCTGGAGATCGTGAATTTCAACCCGCGTAACGCCACCAGTACGCCCGTGAACTCCTACCTGTACCTGTGAGGGGAGGGGGTCTGGTGCCGCTCGCAGGGCACACACCGGTGCATCCGCGCTGGTCACAGCACCACCGCCCGGTGGCCACCGCGACGCAGACTGCGCGCTGCCACATCACCCGCGCCAGTGGGAAGGGCACGCTCACCCCGGACGGGGTGTGGCACCCGCCCACACCGGAGCACGTGTACTCCGGGCCGTGCCGGGTGAGCTCACCCCCGACCGCGCAGATGCGCCCGGCAGGGGACGAGCAGGTCTCCACCGTCACGTACACGGTGGCGATCGAATGGGACGCCAACGTGGTGCTCGTTGACGATGTTGTGGAGATCACCGAGGCGGCCGACCCTCACCTGGTCGGCAAGCGGCTGCGGGTCACTGGGATCCGGCACGCCAACCTCATGTGGGAGCGCGTCCTGGAGGCCGTCGACGACCTGACCCACCGGGAGCAGTGACATGGCCGTCGAGTACGACGCGCTCCGGGAGTTTCAGGTGGACCTGGAGCGGGGCGGCCCGGAGGTGGAGCGGCTGTGCAAAGCCATCGTGCGCAAAGCGGGTTTCGACACGGTGGCGGTCGCCCAGCAGCTGGCCCCGGTCGACACCGGGCACCTCAAGAACTCGATCGGGGTGGACTTCGACCCTGACGGGCTCGGGTTCGACGCGGGGCCCACGGCCAACTACGGGGCGGCGGTGGAGTACGGCACCCGCCCGCACGTCATCAAACCCAAGAAGGCCAAGGCCCTGCACTGGGTGGATGAGAACGGGGATGACGTGTTCGCCCGCCGGGTCAACCACCCCGGCACCGCACCCCGCCCGTACATGCGCCCGGCATTCGAACGCGCCGCCGACCAGGCCGAACGTGCGATCGAACAAGTTGTCGACAAGTTCCTGGCATGATCCACACCACTGGTGAGGCCACCCCGCACACGGAGGCGGTACTGGCCACCCTGGCGGCGGCCGGCATCCCCGCCGACTGCGGCCAGGCGCCGGATGGCGGCGGGTGGCAGGGGGAACCGGGCCGGTCCACCTTCATCGGGTACGCGGTGGTGCACCCCACCCCGGGCACCCCGGACGGCAGCATCGCCGAGCCACTCGAATACCTCGACTACCGGGCGCAGATTAACTGCTACGGCGCCACGGCCACACAGGCTGCGCACCTGGCCGACCGGGTGAAAACCGTGCTGGTAGGCCGCCGCCTGCAGGTGCCTGGGCGTGCCACCTACCCGGTGACCCAACCGGTCGGCTCGGCGCCGCCGCTACTGCGGGACGACTCGCTCACCCCACCCCTGTACATGGCGGTGGTGGAGATCACCATCCGCTCGCAACCCGCCTGACCTGCACCTTTCCCCTTGGGTTTCCCACTTTCGAGGAGCACGCGCATGCCTGTACGCGCTGCACAGGTCGCCACGTTCGAGGGCGCCACGCTCACACTGCACCCCGCGACCGGCGACGACAAGGTCGTCGGCGTCCGCCAGCCGACCCGGATGCTCGTCGTCAACGACGGTGCCTCCGCGGTCACCCTCACCATCCCCGTGCCCGGGCGGACGAGCTACGGCGAGGACAACCCGGACAAGGACATCACCATCCCGGCCGGCACCCACTTCATCCTCACCCTGCTGCCGCAGTACCAGGACCCCGCCGACGACAACCTGATCACCCTGACCTGGTCCGACACCACGGACGTGTCCTGGGCGGTCATCGGCTGACCACAACCGTAGGAAGGACGACGCTATGGCTGACCTTCTCGGCGACGGCAACGTCAAGGTCACCTTTGTGGAGACCATCGCGGACATTCAGAACCCGACCGAGAGCGAGCTCAACGCGGGCACCGACCTGCAGATGGTCATCACCAAGGACGGCCTTAACATCAACCCGGAGCAGTCCGCGGTCGACAACACCGCGCTCGGTTCCCGTGAGGAGACCGAGGACGCGGGCACGGTCAAGTACACGATCGAGTTGACGGTTAAGCGCCAGGACACCCCGGAGACGGACATCGGGTGGACCACGCTGCGCGACCGCCGGCTCGGCTACCTGGTGGTGCGGCGCAACCGGCCGCACGAGGAGCCGTACGAGGCTGGTGACGAGGTCGAGGTGTACCCGGTGCGGTGCGGCCGGCCGATGATGCAGCCGCCGGAGCTTAACACCGCGCAGCGGTTCACCTGCAGGCTCTTCAACCACACCCCGCCGGCCCCGATGGCTGTGGTGGCCGCCTGACCTGCAACTTTCCACTCCTCACTCTTCTGATTGCCGATGACCACCATCGACGAAGTCTTCGCCTTTGCCACCCCGGTGACTCGGACGGTGGAGCTCTGCCTCGCCGGTGAGCTGCAGGCAGAGTGGGAAGAGCTGGACCGCAAGCGCACCCGGCTCCTGCAAGCCTCGCCGGGTGACTCTCTCATAGGAGGCACCGGCAGCGAGGAGCTGCGCAAGGTCGAAAAGCGCATGGAGGACCTGCGCAAGCGCATGGAGAAGGCCACGGTCACGTTCAAGATCCGTGGCCTGCCCAAACGGCGCTGGTCCGACCTGTGCGCCCAGCACCCGCCGCGCAAAGAGGACACGGAAGCGGGACGGGACTACAACGCCGAAACCCTGCCGGTGGCCGCGCTCGCGGAGTGCTGCGTCGAACCGAAGATGACCCGCGAGCAGGCGGAACGCCTCATCGACGAGGTGCTCACCCAGGCCCAGTGGGACGAGCTGTGGTTCGCCGTGCTGCGAGCCAACAACTTCAAGATCGACGTCCCAAAATCCGTGAGCTCATCCGTCTAGGCGGGCAGCACGCCCAGGAGATGGAGGTCGCCCACACCTACCGGGTGCCTCGCTCCATCCTGCTCGGCCGCCCACTCCGGGCGACCACCATCTACCACTACGACCAGGTCGGCCGACTAACCCACTCGACCACCGAGTGGGAGCCGTTGTGGACCGACGACGACTTCGCCTGGGCGCTAGGGAAGATCGCCGAGGACGCCGACCGGTGCACCGGGTGCGGGCAACCGCTTTCGGAGACCACCCGGCCTGACGCTGAGGGCGCCTACGAGGCGCTGCTGCCGATCCGCTGCCACGCCTGCACACCGCTGGAACGGCGGCGCGAGGAGTACGCCAACACCGAGGTACCGTCCGCGCTCCGGTTCGGGGTCCGCAAACGCAGATAAGGGGAGGAGGGGTGTCGTGGCTGACCGCTCCGTGACCGTCCGGTTGCGGGTCAACACCACCGCGTTCTCGAGCGGCATGACCCGTGCCCAGCGGGACGCCGCGAACCTCACCCGCCGCCTGGACCAGACCGGGGCCAGCGCGGAGCGGATGCGGCGCCGGCTGGAGGCGGCCACCCGCGCTCTCCCCGCCATCAAGATCGACGCGGACGCCAGTGGTGCGCAGCGGAAGGTGGACGAGCTCCGCCGTGAGCTTGTCTCCCTGTCCGGGCGGCGCATCGGGATCGACGTGTCGACCGCGCAGGCGCTGGGGGAGATCCAGAGGGTTGAGCGGGAGCTGGAGCAGCTCGCCCTGGCCTCCCCGGACGTGCAGGTGCAGGCGGACGCCGCCGGGGCGGTGGCCGAGCGGGCGACCGTGCGCCGGGAGCTCGCCCAGCTGGATGGTGCCACGCCGACGGTGCACGCCCGCGTTGACGCCTCGGACGCGGTCCGCACCCTGGAGGACCTGCGCGCCCGCATGGACGCGCTGGCCTCCCGCCGCATCGGCGTCGATGTGGACGCGCGGGCGGCCCGGGCGGAGATCGAGGACATCCAGCGGCAGCTGGAGATCCTCTCCCGCACTACCGCCGACCCGCAGGTCCGCCTCGAGGTTGACCGGGCGCTGGCGGATCTGCGCAGGGTGGATGTGGAGCTGTCCCGCCTGGATGGGCGGGTGGTCATGCCCCGGATCGACATCGATGTGTCCGGGGCGCTCGCGGGGATCGCGGCGGTATCTGCGGCGCTGTCGTCGTTGCCGATCGCGGCCACGATCGGTGTGGCTGCGGCTGCGTTCAGCTCGGCGGCGGCCGGCGCGGCCGGGTTCGCCGCCGTGGCCGTCCCCTCGCTGAACCGGATTAACGAGGCGCTCCAGCAGCAGGAGACGCTGTCGCACTCGGCTGGGGGTGCGACCCAGTCCCTGGAAGCTT
>Ga0079224_100009265_pt1 | contig 13408 bp, 14 predicted proteins | sample Stecom2015_FD_80414 | JGI IMG/M metagenome (GOLD analysis project Ga0079224, IMG submission 80414) | Agricultural soil microbial communities from Utah to study Nitrogen management - Steer compost 2015 | ecosystem: Environmental > Terrestrial > Soil > Agricultural land | place: USA: Utah... | reverse complement strand
GTCCGCGCCGCATTCGGCTTCGCGGGGTTCGTCTTCGCGGCGATCGGCGTGGCGGGCATCTTCGTGCCGGTCCTTCCCGCGACCCCCTTCATGCTCCTTGCCGCCGCGTGCTTCGCGCGCGCCTCGCGCCGGTTCTACAACCTGCTCATGAACAGCGAGACGTTCGGGCCGACGCTGCGCGAGTGGCGCGCGCATCGCAGCATCGCGCGCCGCACCAAGTACTGGGCGATCGGGCTCATGGCCGTGAGCCTCGCCATCTCGATCATCTTCTTCGTTCCCTATCCGGCGGCAAGGATCGCGCTCGCGCTCTTCGGCGTCGTGCTGGCGATATGGCTCTACAGGATCCCCTCGCGCGACGCCTAGCGCCGCTGCGTGCCGTTACGGGTAGTCGAAGGTGATGTTGAAGTTGCCGTCGCGGTGGACGACGAAGCGGGCGCCCCTCCAGCCGCGGCGATCCGGCGCCTGGAGGGCGCGGAACTCGGTGACGAGGGCGTGCGCGGCCTTGCGCTCGTCGCAGGGCCGGAACGGCTCGAACTGGCCGCCCGAGAGACGCCGCCGGACGAGATAGCGGACATTGCCCTTCTCGGCGCCCGGCTTCTCGAGCTCGACCAGCATCTCGGCCTGCTCCCAGTTGTCCGGGAGCCCTGCCGCGAGGCACTGGGCGACTTCCATCAGGACTTCGGTCTGGGCCTCCGTCGCCTGCTGCGCCGCGACGGGCAGCGCCGGGGCGAGGAGCGCGAGCGCCAGGCAGAGTCCGCAGAGAGCCTTTTTCATGCGCGCAAGTTTCGCACACCAGGCGCGCGGGGCGTACGCATTTCTGCCTATGGCGCTCCGGGGCGCGGGGCGTTACAAGGGAGGCGCCGTCAACATGGAGGTGCCCGGATGAGAACCTCTCAAGTCACCTGTCTGCTCCCCGTCAAGGACCTCGAGCGCGCGCGCCGCTTCTACGAGGACCAGCTCGGCCTCGAGGCGCTCGGCGCGAAGCCCGACGGAAAGTTCGTCTACCGCTGCGGCGGGGCGGAGATCGCCCTCTTTCCCAAGCCGGAAGGAACGAAGGCCGAGCACACGGCGCTCAGCTTCAAGGTCGACGACATCGCCGCGACCATCCGCGACCTGGAGTCGCGCGGCGTCGCGTTCGCCGACTACGACCTGCCGGGGCTCAGGACCGTGGAGCACGTGTGCGTGCTCGGCTCGGAGAAGGCGGCCTGGTTCCAGGATCCCGAGGGCAACATCCTCTGCTTGCATGAGGATCTGCAGTAGCCGGACCTGGCGGTAGCCGGGCCTGCCGCAGCCCTTCTGCAGGAGCCGGGCGCGCGCACGGTTGACAGGCCAATTCCTTCAAGCTTAATGTATTTAAGCTTGGAGCAAGTGGCCGCCGCCGTGGAGTCCCGCCCCTGAACGCGCCCGACCTCGCCGTCGATCGCGAGTCCATCGCTCGCTCGCAGGACCACCGGGCGCTGCGCATCTGGCTGCGGCTCCTCACCTGCACGCAGCTCATCGAGCGCACGGTGCGCTCGCGGCTTCGCAGTCGCTTCGGCACGACGCTGCCCCGCTTCGACCTGATGGCGCAGCTCGAGCGCCATCCCGAGGGCCTGAAGATGAGCGCGCTGTCGCGCCTGCTCATGGTGACCGGCGGCAACGTCACCGGCATCGTCGACCAGCTCGAGAAGGAAGGGCTGGTCGAGCGGCTGGCCGCGCCCGGGGACCGGCGCGCCTTCCGCATCCGGCTCACGCGGGCGGGCGAGCGCAGCTTCGCCGAGATGGCGCGCGCGCACGAGGAATGGATCGTGGAGCTCCTCGGCGGCCTGACGCGCCGCGAGCACGAGGAGCTGCTCCGGCTGCTGGCCCGGGTGAAGTCCAGCGCAGCGGAGACCGCAACATGATGAAGCCCCGGCATTTCCTTTGGCGCACGGAGGGCAAGGTCGGCGTCGTGACGCTGAACCGCCCCGAGAAGAAGAATCCGCTCACCTTCGAGTCGTACGCGGAGCTGCGCGACTTCTTCCGCGCCCTGCAGCACGAGCCCTCGATCAAGAGCGTCGTCGTGACCGGCGCCGGCGGCAACTTCTGCTCCGGCGGCGACGTGCACGAGATCATCGGTCCGCTCACGAAGATGGCGATGCCCGAGCTCCTCGCCTTCACGCGCATGACCGGCGACCTTGTCAAGGCGATGCGCCACTGCCCGCAGCCCGTGGTGTCCGCCATCGAGGGCGTCTGCGCCGGAGCCGGCGCCCTGATCGCGCTCGCTTCCGACCTGCGCTATGCGGCGCCTTCGGCGAAGTGCGCGTTCCTCTTCGTGCGCGTCGGGCTCGCCGGCGCCGACATGGGCGCGTGCGCCATGCTGCCCCGCGTGATCGGCCAGGGCCGCGCGGCCGAGCTCCTCTATACCGGCCGCTCCTTCGGCGCCGACGAGGGGCTCGCCTGGGGCTTCTACAACCGCGTCGTCGAGCCGGTGCTGCCGGCGGCGATCGGGCTCGCCGCGGAGCTCGCCGCCGGCCCCACCTTCGCGCACGGCATCACCAAGAAGATGCTGCACCAGGAGTGGAACGCGGGCGTCGACGAAGCGATCGAGATGGAGGCCCAGGCGCAGGCGATCTGCATGCAGACCAACGATTTCCGGCGGGCCTACGAGGCCTTCGCCGCGAAGCGCAAGCCCGTCTTCGAAGGCGACTGATGGACCGCTTCGCGCACTACGGCTGGCCCTTCTTCGAGCCGCGCCACGCCGCGCTCGCTCGGGAAGCCGATGCCTGGGCGCGCGACAACCTGGCGCACGCGCACGGGGCCGGTGCCGACGCCATCTGCCGGCGCCTCGTGGCCGACCTGGGCTGCGCCGGCTATCTTCACCGCTGCGTCGGCGAGGCGCCCGACGTGCGCTCGATCGCGATCCTGCGCGAGGTGCTCGCCTACCATGCCGGGCTTGCCGATTTCGCCTTCGTGATGCAGGGGCTCGGGAGCGGGCCGATCTCGCTCGCCGGCAGCGATGCGCTGAAGAAAAAGTACCTGCCGAAAACGGCCGCTGGCGAGGCGATCGCGGCGTTTGCCCTGTCCGAGCCGGAAGCCGGCTCCGACGTGCAGGCGATCTCGACGCAGGCGCGGCGGGAAGGCACGGCCTGGCGGCTCGACGGCACCAAGACATGGATCTCCAATGGCGGCATCGCCGACTACTACGTCGTCTTCGCCAAGGCGGAAGAGGGCATCAGCGCGTTCGTCGTCGACGCCGCGGAAGTCGACGCGACCGAGCGCATCGAGATCGTCGCGCCCCATCCCATGGCGGTCGTGAAGCTGAGCTCGGCGCGCGCGGAGCTGCTGGGCGAGGCGGGGCAGGGCTTCAAGCTGGCGATGCGCAATCTCGACGTGTTTCGTCCCACCGTCGGCGCCGCCGCGCTCGGCTTCGCGCGCCGGGCGCTCGACGAGGCGCTCGAGCGCTCCCGCGCGCGAAACCTGTTCGGCCAGCGCCTGTCGGACTTCCAGATGACGCAGGCGAAGCTCGCCGACATGGCGACCGCGATCGAGGCCGGCGCCCTCCTCGTGTACCGTGCCGCCTGGGAGCGCGACGCGAACGGCAAGCGCATCACGCGCGAGGCGGCCATGGCCAAGCTTTTCGCCACGGAGTCCGCGCAGCGAGTGATCGACGATGCGGTGCAGATCTGCGGCGGCCTCGGCGTGATGCAGGGGCACCCGGTCGAGCGCCTCTACCGCGAGGTACGGGCGCTTCGCATCTACGAAGGCGCCACCGAAGTCCAGAAGCTCATCATCGCTCGCGACCTGTTGAAGACAACGCCATGAGTTACACCGCCCACACCGACACTTTCGCCCGCGACAACCTGCCGCCGCGTGACCTGTGGCCCGAGCTTCTCTTCGAGCTGCCGGAGCTCCAGTACCCGGGCCGCATGAACTGCGCCACCGAGCTCCTCGACAAGCCGGTGACGCGCGGCCACGGCCACCGCGTCGCGCTGCGCACGCCGGAGGGCGAGTGCACCTATACGCAGCTCTTCACGCAGGCGAACCGGCTCGCCAACGTGCTCGTGCGCGACATGGGTCTCAAGCCTGGCAACCGCGTGCTGCTACGGGGCCCGAACAACCCGATGATGGCCGCCTGCTGGTTCGCGGTGATGAAGGCGGGCGGCATCTGCGTCGCGACCATGCCGCTCCTGCGGGCGAAGGAGCTCACCGAGATCATCCAGAAGGCCGAGATTTCCCACGCGCTGTGCGACCTGCGCCTCGCCGGCGAGCTCCTCGAGGCGGCGCGCGCCTGCCCCTCGCTCCAGGAGCTGCGCTACTGGTACGACGACCGGCCCGACTCGCTCGACAACCTCGCGCTCAGGCAGCCGCTGTGGTTCACCAACGTGCCCACCGCCTCGGAGGACGTCGCGCTCATCGCCTTCACCTCCGGCACGACCGGCCGGCCGAAGGGCACCGTGCATTTCCATCGCGACGTCGTCGCGATGTGCGACTGCTTTCCGCGCTCGATCCTCAAGGTGCAGAAGGACGAGATCTTCTGCGGCACGCCGCCGCTCGCGTTCACGTTCGGGCTGGGAGGGATGCTGTGCTTCCCGCTGCGCTTCGGCGCCTCCACCGTGCTCGCCGAGAAGCACACGCCCGAGTCGCTCCTCGAGACGATCGGCCGCTTCCGCGCGACCACCTGCTTCACCTCGCCCCTCATGTACCGCCAGATGGCGGCCATCGCCTCGCGGCACGACCTTGCCTCGCTGAGGAAGTGCGTCTCGGCCGGCGAGGCGCTGCCGGATGCGACGCGCCAGCTCTTCAAGGAGGCGACCGGCATCGAGATCATCGACGGCATCGGCTCCACCGAGATGATCCACATCTTCATCTCGCATACGCCGGAGCGGGTGCGCCGCGGCGCGACCGGCTACGCCATCCCCGGCTACCGCGCGACGGTGCTGAACGAGGAGGGGCGCCCGTGCGCCCCCGGCGAGGTGGGCAGGCTCGCCGTCAAGGGACCCACCGGGTGCCGCTACCTGGCCGACGACCGGCAGAAGAACTACGTGCTCACCGAAGGAGAATCGCGCGGCTGGAACATCACCGGGGACGCCTACGTCATGGACGCCGAGGGCTATTTCTTCTACCAGGCGCGCACCGACGACATGATCATCTCCGCGGGCTACAACATCGCGGGCCCCGAGGTGGAGGGGGCGCTCCTGTCGCATCCGGCAGTCGCCGAATGCGGCGTGGTCGGCGCCCCGGATGCCGAGCGCGGCACCATCGTCAAGGCGTTCGTCGTGCTTAAGGAAGGCTTCCACAGGGATGCCGAGACGGCAAAGGCCTTGCAGGAGCACGTGAAGTCCACCATTGCCCCCTACAAATATCCGCGCGCCGTCGCCTTCGTCGACTCGCTGCCGCGCACCGAGACCGGGAAACTGCAGCGCTTCAAGCTGCGCGAGGAGGCCGCCCGATGAGCACCTTTCAGATCCTTCAGCCACCGGGCTGGGCCCGGCCCAAGGGCTTCTCCAACGGCATCGCCTGCGAGGGGCGCCTCGTCTTCATCGCCGGGCAGGTCGGCTGGACGGGCGAGGGCAAGTGGGAGGCACGCGATTTCGCCGGGCAGTTCCGCCAGGCGCTCGCCAACATCCTCGAGGTGCTGAAGGAAGCGAACGGCGGCCCGGAGCACATCGTGCGCCTGACCTGGTACGTGCTCGACAAGCAGGAGTACCTCAACTCGCTCGCCGAGGTCGGCAAGGCCTACCGTGAGCTGATGGGCCGCAACTATCCGACCATGGCGGTGCTGCAGGTCGGCGGCCTCATCGAGGACGCCGCCCGCCTCGAGATCGAGGCGACCGCGGTCGTGCCTCACGCGAGCCCCCGGGGAGGCGCGGCATGAAAGTGGCGATCATCGGCGGCGGGCCGGGCGGGCTCTACTTCGCCGTGCTGGCGAAGAAGGCCTGGCCGCGCTGGGACGTCACCGTCTACGAGCGCAACCGCCCGGACGACACCTTCGGCTTCGGCGTCGTCTTCTCCGACCAGACGCTCGACACGTTCAAGGCCTACGACGCCGTGACCTACGAGCGCATCCGGCGGCGCTTCGCCTACTGGGGCGGCGTCGACGTGGTGTACAAGGGGGAGCGGCTGCGCTCCGAGGGCAACGGGTTCTGCGGCTGCTCGCGCGTGGCGCTGCTCAACATCCTGCAGGACCGCGGGCGCGAGCTCGGCGTCGAGATGCGCTTCCAGCGCGAGGTGGAGGACATCACCGAGTTCCCGGACGCCGACCTCATCGTGGTCGCCGACGGGATCAACTCGAGGATCCGCACCCGCTACGAGGCGCACTTCCAGCCGAGCGTCGACCTGCGGCCGAACAAGTTCACCTGGCTCGGCTCCACCCGGCCGCTCGACGCCTTCAAGTACTTCTTCCGCGAGACGCCCGAAGGCATCATCCTCGCCCACTGCTACCAGTACGAGGCCAACCGCTCCACCTGGGTCATCGAGACCGACGAGCAGACCTGGCGCAACTTCGGCTTCGACCGCCTGGGCGAGCAGGAGATGCTGCCCGTGCTCGAGCGCGTGTTCGCCGAGGAGCTCGACGGCCATCCGCTCATCGCCAACCGGTCGCTGTGGCGCAATTTCCCGACCATCACCAACCGCACCTGGGTCATGGAAAACGCCGTCCTGGTCGGCGACGCGAAAGCCACCGCGCATTTCTCCATCGGCTCGGGCACCAAGCTCGCCATGGAAGACGCCATCGCGCTTTTCGAGGCCTTCAGGAAGTACCCCGACGTGAAAGGCGCCTTGGGCCACTACGACCGGGCAAGGCGCGAGGAAGTCGAGAAGACCCAGCACGCGGCCAACGTCTCGCTCGCCTGGTTCGAGCACATGAAGCGCTACTGGGGCATGGAGCCCCAGCAGTTCGCCTTCGGCGTGATGTCGCGCTCCAAGCAGATCACCTGGGAGAACCTCGAGCTGCGCGACCCCGCCTTCGTCCGCGAGGTGCATCGCTGGTACGCGCGCAAGGTGAAGGAGCAGGGCTTCGACATCGACCTCGAGAACCCGCCGGTGCCCATGTTCACGCCGTTCCGGCTGCGCGACATGGTAGTGGAGAACCGGGTGGTGGTCTCGCCGATGGACCAGTATTCGGCGCTCGACGGCGTGCCCGGCGACTGTCACCTCGTGCACCTGGGAAGCCGCGCCATCGGAGGCGCGGGGCTCGTCTACGTGGAGATGACCTGCGTCTCGCCCGAGGGCCGCATCTCGCCCGGATGCACGGGGCTCTGGAACGAAGCCCAGCGGGACGCCTTCAAGCGCATCGTCGAGTTCTGCCGCGCGCACTCGAAAGCGAAGCTCTGCATGCAGCTTGGCCACTCGGGCCGCAAGGGCTCGACGCAGCTCGGCTGGGAGCGGATGGATCACCCGCTCGAGGCCGGCAACTGGCCCGTCGTGTCCGCCTCGCCGATTCCCTATCTGGAGGGCGTCTCCCAGGTCCCCATCGAGCTCGACCGGGGGGGGATGAAGACCGTCGTCGACCAGTTCGTGCGCTCGACGCGCTTCGCCGACGAGGCCGGCTTCGACATGCTGGAAATCCACATGGCGCACGGCTACCTGCTCGCGAGCTTCATCTCGCCGCTCACCAACCGCAGGACGGACGACTACGGCGGCAGCATCGAGAACCGCATGCGCTTTCCGCTGGAGGTCTTCCGCGCCTGCCGGGCGGCGTGGCCGGAGGCGAAGCCCATGTCGGTGCGCATCTCGGCCACCGACTGGGCGCCGGGCGGGCTTTCCGGCGAGGACCTCGTGGCGCTCGCGCGCATGCTGAAGGCGGCGGGCTGCGACCTCATCGACTGCTCCACGGGCCAGACGGTGCCCACGCAGCGCCCGGTGTACGGGCGCATGTACCAGGCGCCGTTCTCGGACTGGGTGCGAAACGAGGTGGGCATCGCCACCATGACGGTGGGGGCGGTGACGACTGCCGATCAGGTGAACACGCTGCTCGCCGCCGGCAAGGCCGACCTCGTGGCGCTCGCGCGGCCGCACCTTTCCAACCCGTACTTCACGCTGCAGGCCTCCGCGTGGTACCAGCACCTGCCGCAGTACTGGCCGCCGCAGTACCTCGCGGGCCGCGACCAGGCTTTCCGCCTCGCCGAGCGCGAGCGCGCGGAGCTCCGCGACGTGCGCCTGCGCGCCCGGCCCGCGAGCCACGAGGTCAAGGACGAGTCGGCGATGAAGGACGACAAGCCCGGCGCCAAGCGCGCCGCGTAGCCGATGACGTACCGCTGTGCCTGGGCGCGCAATCCGCTCGCCATCCGGTACCACGACCGGGAGTGGGGCGTGCCGGTGCGGCGCGACCGCAAGCTGTTCGAGTTCCTGATCCTCGAGGGCGCGCAGGCCGGGCTCTCCTGGGACACGATCCTCGCCAAGCGCGAGAACTACCGCGCCGCTCTCGACGGCTTCGACTTCGAGAAGATCGCGCGCTATGGCGTGGCCGAGAAGCGGCGCCTGCTCGCCAATCCCGGCATCGTCCGCAACCGCGCCAAGATCGACGCGACCGTCCTCAATGCGCGGGCGTTCCTGGCGGTCAGGCAGGAGCACGGCAGCTTCTCGCGCTATGTCTGGCGCTTCGTGGACGGCGAGCCGCGCCGCCCGCGCCGTCGCGGGCGGGCCGATGTGCCGGCCCGGGACGCGGTCTCCGACGCGCTTTCGGCGGATCTCAGGCGCCGCGGCTTCCGCTTCGTCGGATCGACTATCATGTACGCCTTCATGCAGGCCGTCGGCATGGTGAACGACCATGAGTGGCGGTGCTTTCGCCGCAGGGAAATCGATGCGCAGGGCTAGCTGGTCTTTCTCGGTCATGCTTCTCGCGGCCTCCGGCGCGTGGGCGGCGTACGACGCGAACGGCGTCGCGCTCGGCGCGAGCGAGCGCGACGTCCGCAACGCCTTTCCGAGCGCGTATTGCAAGCCGCTCGAGTGGCAGAGCCGCGCCGCCGACCGGCGCTGCGACGACGCGGAGGTTTCCTTCGGCGGCGTGAGCGGGCGCATCACGTTCTACCTGAAGAAGGACGCCGTGCAGGCGTTCGACCTGCGCTTCGAGACGCGCCACCTTCCGCGCCTCAAGGAGGTCCTGCAGAAGCGCTACGGGCCGCCCACCGCCGAGGCGAACGACCTCGGCAAGGACGGCGGCAGGATCTACAAGGCGCGCTGGGAGAGCGGCGGCGACAGCGCGGTGCTGGTGGCGCCGCTGCAGGAGAAGCGCTCGCAGCTTTCGGTGTCGAGGGGCAATTTCTCGGAAGAGATCTACCGCGTCCGCTGAGGGCGGCGCGAATTCGGAGGAAGACGATGGACAAGGCTCGGGAAAGGGCGCGCGAGGTTGCCGCCGCCGTGGCGGACGTGCGCGAGATCGAGAAGCGCGAGGGCGTGACGCCGCAGGCGCTCGAGAAAATCAAGGCGCGCCTCGTGCGCCTTGCGTCGCGCACGGACCTCTTCACGCTCGAGGACTTCCCGCCCCCCGCCCCGGGCGGCAAGCGCACTTCGTGCCTCTACCGCCTTTCCGAGGACGACGACCACCGCTTCGCGCTCTATGCCAACGCGGCCTGCGGCCAGTACGACACGCCCGCGCACAACCACACCACGTGGGCCGTGATCGTCGGCGTGTCGGGCGAGGAGCACAACCGCTTCTACGAGCGCACCGAGGAAGGCGGCGTGCGCCAGACCGGCGAGTTCGTGGTGCGCCAGGGCACCGGGGTGGCGTTCCTGCCGGACGATCTGCACTCCATCCACATCCGCGCGCCGCTCCTCAACTTCCACATGTACGGCCTCGCGCTCGAGCAGCTGCACCGCCGCGAGTACTACCGTGCGGCCGAGCGCGACTGGAAGGTGTTTCCCCCTCACACCGACATCCGCGAAGCGCGCGCCGCGGCCGAATGACGCGCCCGGTCTCAGTCTCCGAGCTGCGGCAGCGGCTGCAGGAGCGCGCGGAGCTCGCCCTGCTCGACGCGCGCGAGCAGGGGGTGCACTACAAGGGACATCCGTTTTTCGCGGTACCGCTGCCGCTCTCGCAGCTCGAGCTGCGGGCGGCGGATCTCCTGCCACGGCGCTCCGTGCCGATCATCGTGCTCGACGGCGGCGGCGACGAGGGATTCGCCGGGAAGGCGGCCGAGCGGCTGCAGGCGCTCGGCTACACCGACGTTGCCGTCCTGGAAGGCGGCTGCGCCGCGTGGCAGGCGGCCGGCGGCGAGCTCTTCGGCGGCGTCAACGTGCCGTCGAAGGCCTTCGGCGAGTTCGTGGAGCACCACTACGGCACGCCGCGCATCACGCCCGCCGAGCTGAACGAGCTGAAAGCGCGGCGAAAGCTCGTCATCCTGGACTCGAGGCCGTTCGAGGAGTACCACCGCATGAACATTCCGGGCGGCGTCGACGCGCCGGGCGCCGAGCTCGCCTGGCGGGTGCACGACCTCGCTCCCGATCCCGACACGCTGGTGGTGGTGAACTGCGCCGGCCGCACGCGCTCGATCATCGGCTGCCAGTCGCTTCGCAACGCCGGCATCCCGAACGAGGTGGTGGCGCTCAAGGACGGCACCATGGGCTGGGAGCTCGCCGGCTTCCAGGTCGAGCGCGGCGCCACGCGCGTTGCCCCGCCGCCTTCGGAAGCGGGTCGGGCCAAGGCGAGAGCCGCCGCCGAGCGCGTCGCCGCGCGATTCGGCGTCCGGTTCATCACGCTCGCGCAGCTCGAGGCGTTCAAGCGCGACGAAGGACGCACCCTCTACGTGCTCGACGTGCGCCCCCTTGAGGAGTTCGAGGCCCGACGGCTGGCGGGCTCGCGCCACGGGCCCGGCGGGCAGCTCGTGCAGGCCACCGACGAATACGTCGCCGTGCGCGGCAGCCGCATCGTGCTCGTCGACCCCGAGCGCGTGCGCTCGGTCATGACCGCCTCCTGGCTCGTGCAGATGGGCTGGGAGGACGTGTTCGTGCTCGAGCCGGAGGGCGCGGACGGCTTTGGCGCCGCCCGAACGGAAAGCGGGCCGGCGCGCCCCGCGCTCCTCGACTTCCGGCCGTGGAACGTCATCGCGCCAGAAATTTTGAGTAAAGAGAACAAAAGAGGAGAACCCGGAACAGCCGTGCTGGACCTCGCCACCAGCCTCAAGTACCGCGCGCGTCACATCCCCGGCGCCTGGTGGGGCGTGCGTTCCCGGCTTGCCGAGGCGAAGCAAAAGCTGGCCGAGCAGGGAGAACCGAAGAGGCTGGTTCTCACATCCGAGGACGGCATCCTCGCCCACTATGCGGCGCCGGAAGCTGCGGCGCTATGGCCGGGCGCCCGCGTGCTGGTGCTCGAGGGCGGCAACGCCGCCTGGTTCGCCGCGGGGCTGCCGACCGAGGAAGGCATGCAGCGTCCCACGACGAGCCTCGACGACGTGGCGTACAAGGCGTACGACCACGCCAGGGACTACGAGAAGCACGCCCGGGCCTACCTTGACTGGGAAGTCGGGCTGGTCGAGCAGATCAAGCGCGACCCCGCGATCCGCTTCCGCGCGTACTGATCTTCGGCTCTGCTTTCCGTCGTGACATCGTCGGAGCGCTGACGAGCGCTAGCGCAGGAAGCTCCCGTCGGTGATGTCGAGGACGGCGCCGTTCAGGATCTCGGGCGCGTCGAGGGCGAGCCAGCGGATCGCCTCGGCGATCTCGTCGGGGCGACCCGCGCGACGGGTGTAGACGGCCTTCATGAGCTGCGCGATGCGCTCGGGCTGGGCGTTGCGCATGAGCTCGGTGTCGACGGGACCGGGCGCGACGGCATTCACCTGGATGCCATGCGGCCCGAGGGCGGCGGCGAAGCTGCGCGTGAAGCTGACGATCCCCGCCTTGGTGACGGCGTACCAGATGTCGGTATGCGCGCCATAGGCCGCCACCGAAGTGAGGTTGATGATGCGCCCGGCGCGACGCGCCTTCATCGGGCCGCTCGCCGCGCGGATGAGCTCGACCGGCGCCTCGAGGTTCACGCGCAGCACGCGCTTGCGCGCCTCGTCCGTGTACTGGTCGATCGGCAGCGCCGGCTGGACGCCGGCATTGTTCACCAGCACGTCGAGGGCGCCGAGCGAAGCGACGAGCGGCGCGAGGCCGCCGAGGTCCATGAGGTCGTGGACGAGCGTCTCCACGCCCGGCAGCGGCTCGGGGAAGTCGCGGTCGAGGGCGTAGACGCGCACGCCGGCCGCAGCCAGCGCGACGGCCGTTGCGCGGCCGATGCCGCGCGCGGCCCCGGTTACCAGGGCGGTCTTCATGCTAGCGAGGGTACGAGCCGTTGTTGACGTCCATGGTGGCGCCGCTCACGTACTCGGGGCTCGCGGTGCCGAGCCAGAAGACGGCCTCGGCCACTTCCTCCGGCTGGCACGGCCGGCCGGACACCACCGAGCGCATGACCGCGTCCTTTCGCGATTGCGGCAGCTGCTCGTACATGGCGGTGAGCGTCGGCCCGGGCGCGACCGCGTTGACCAGGATGCCGTCGCGCCCCAGGTAGCCCGCGTAGCTCTTGGTGATGTTGAGGAGCGCGGCTTTCGTGGCGCCATACCAGAGATCCGGATGCCCGGTGAAGGCGGCGACGGAAGCCACGTTGACGATGCGCCCGGCGCGGCGCGCGCGCATGCCCGGCGCGACCGCCTCGATGAGCGCCACCGGCGCGCGCAGGTTGACCGTCAGGATCTCCAGCACGTCGTCCTCGGGAAAGGCGTCGGGCGCATGGCAATACAGCACGCCCGCGTTGTTGACGAGCACGTCGATCGGGCCGAGGCCGGCGACGAGCTTCGGGATCGCGCCCAGCTCGCGCAGGTCGAACGCGACGCGCTCGGCCCCGGGGCCGAGCGTGCAGGCGGAGAAGTCCTTGTCGAGCGCCAGCACCCGCCAGCCGGCCTCCAGGTAGCGCCGGGCCGTCGCAAGGCCGATGCCCCGGCCCGCGCCGGTGACGAGCGCCGTCCCGTGAGCCGCACCGGCGCTCAGGCGGCGAGCCCCGGCATGGCGAAGCCGTTCGCCTTCAGCTCGCGGATCAGTTGCTCTTCCTGCGCGGCGTCAAGCTCGACGAGGGGCGGGCGCACCTTTTTCCAGCCGGCGTCGTTGCCGAAGTGCGCGATGGTTGCCTTCAGTGCGGGGATCATCGGCTGCTTCTGCATGATCTTGCGCGTCGCGGTGATGCCCGCCTGCAGCTTGTCGGCGTCCGCCGAGCGCCAGTTGCGAAAGACATTGTCGATCGCGCCCGGGTTCACGTTGCCCGTGGCGGTGATGCAGCCCTTGCCGCCGTGGCGGAGGTTCGCAAGCAGGAACTCCTCGCTGCCGGCGAACACGTCGAAGCCGTCCTTCGAGAAGGCGTCGAGCATCGCCTTGGTGTTGGACCAGTCGCCGGAGGAGTCCTTCACGCCGGCGACGATGCCGGGGTACTTGGAGAGCAGCCGCTCGATGAGCGACAGGGTGATGGGCACCTGGGACACCG
>Ga0079224_100009264_pt1 | contig 13410 bp, 7 predicted proteins | sample Stecom2015_FD_80414 | JGI IMG/M metagenome (GOLD analysis project Ga0079224, IMG submission 80414) | Agricultural soil microbial communities from Utah to study Nitrogen management - Steer compost 2015 | ecosystem: Environmental > Terrestrial > Soil > Agricultural land | place: USA: Utah... | reverse complement strand
TTGCATCGGCTCTTCGATATCAACTTTTTATGCCTGACGCTTCCAAATTCATATCCATTATTTCATTTAGCCGAAAAATTGGTTCCATAATCCGACCTTTTGGAATTGATGGCGCTGATTTGTCAAACTACTTTTGTGTTGTAAAAACAAATTAATAAGAATCATTAAGCAGCAATTTTTTTGGATAGAAAGACGCTATCAACTTCTTAGTAACAATAATGAGAAAAACTTACAATTAATTTTAAAAACATGAAAAAGGCAATTAAACTGAGTACATTTATATTAGCTGCATTAACTTTGCTTACATTTTCTGCTAAGGCGCAAGACCGCGAAGGCTTTCGTCTAAGCGTTGGACCGGAGTTTGGTTTACCGGTAGGAGATTTCGGAGATGCTTATGATTGGAGCGTGGGAGGTTCAATACAAGCTGAATACCCGATCCTGAAAAATGATTTATACGTAACCCTGAATGCAGGATTCAGTAATTTCTTTGCAAAAGATTTCAATGGCATTTCCGGCGAAGACTTACAATTGCTTCCTGTAAAAGCAGGCTTGAAATATTTTCCTGTCGGGAACTTTTATGTTCAAGGCGAGGCTGGGGTGTCTTTCTTAACAAACAAAGACGATATAGGCGCCACTAAGTCTGCTACATTTGCCTATGCACCACAAGTAGGCTATCAATTCAATTTAGGTGGTAAAAGCTACTTGGATGCGGGTGTACGTTTTCAAGGTAATAGCAAATTTACAGACAATGGAAGTAGCAATAACTTCTTTGGTTTACGGATAGCTTATGGTTTCGGTTTGTAAGAACCCCTAGATGCTTAGTGATTTTTGTTTATTTTAAATTTGGCCTGTTTCCTTTTGGAAACAGGTTTTTTTTGCCTGTTTTTGACATTAAACCTATGTTAATATGATATTCAATTTACCTTGTTACGATAGGATATGCTTTGCTTTGCATGATCAAAAGGTAATATATGAGCAATTCCTTAAATAAATTAGTAATAACTGAGAAGAACGATCCTGCTTTCAACTCCGCAGTGGACAAAAACCCCCACTTTATTGTCATGCAGGCTAACCGAAATACCTTAACAAGTTTATCTAATTTTCATTTACATGAATACATGTCTCTTATTCTAAATCTTAGAGGAGAGGGAATAGTCAATATGGAAAATTATTCATTTAAGCTAGCCCCGGGGACGCTGTATCTTATTAAACTGACACCGGCAACAGTGTTTGAATCACTGACAGCCGATATCCAGAGCTATATTATTCTTTTTAAGAAGGATTTTATTATTAATGCAGTTTTTCAAGAGCCATTGATTGAAAATGTATTGGTGAATGGTTTTGATGAACCCGCTATATGCACGTTAACTAAGCCTAATTTTGCTACCATTCAGATAACTTTCAAGCGACTACATCAAGAATACCACAACAGTAAGTTGTTTCGCGACAAGATGTTGCGACTGCTGTTTATTGAACTTCTTCTGGAAACGAGTCGCGCCAGTACGCATGTTTCGGCCAAGGCACTGACTTTGCCTTCGCGGCAGCAGCAGCTGGTCAATAAATTTAAACGACTTATTGATGATCATTTCTTAACCAAAAGAACTGTTCAGGAGTACGCGGAGCACCTCTTCGTGACCGCAAAATATCTCAGTGAAGTGGTTAAAGAGTATACAGGAACAACGGCATTGTATATGATACACAGCAGGATCATGGAAGAGGCCAAATATTGGCTAACCACGTCAGACCTAAGTGTTAAAGAGATCGCCGGTAAACTTAATTTCGACACAAGCTCGCATTTTAGTCGTTTCTTTAAGCATATCGCCGGATATAATCCGACTGCGTTTCAGCAACTTTACAGTTTGCAATATGCGAGATAGCACGAGCGCAATTCGTTTCAAAGCTGTGAAGTGTCTGTAATGAAGGCTAACTAGGTAATTCGCTATCAATAAAAGGCAAATAATTCTTATCTTTGCACCTTAAAAAACATTAAACGCCGTTTGCAGCGGTATCAATGACATATGAAAGCATATCAAACCTTGCTGTATTATTGTTACAGCCCAATCGAAAACGCAGAAGAATTTGCCGAAAACCATCTAGCTTTTTGTAAGTCTTTAGGACTTGTCGGACGTATTATTGTGGCAGATGAAGGACTGAACGGAACAGTATCAGGTACACCGGAAGCATGTCAAGCGTATATGGATGCCGTGCATGCTGATCCTCGTTTTGCTAAGACAGATTTTAAAGTGGACGAGGTGGATGAACCTTCATTTGTTAAGATGCATTGTCGGTATAAACCGGAGATTGTGCATTCCGGATTGAGAGACCCGCATATAATTGATCCAACAAAGAAAACAGGTGTACATTTAGAACCCAAGGAGTTTCTTGAAATGAAGGATCGGGACGACGTAGTGGTATTAGATGTTCGGTCTGATTACGAACATAAAGTTGGCCATTTCAAAAACGCAGTACGTTTAGACATTGAAAACTTTAGGGAATTTCCGGAAAAGATTAAGGAACTTGCTAAGTATAAAGACAAGAAGATCCTTACCTATTGTACCGGCGGAATAAAATGCGAGAAAGCATCCGCTTTACTCTTGCATGAAGGTTTTGAACAAGTATACCAATTACATGGAGGGATTATAAAATACGGGAAGGAAGCTGGCGGAAAAGACTTTGAAGGGAAATGCTATGTTTTTGACAACCGTGTGGCGGTCGACGTGAACACCGTAAATCCCTCAGTTGTATCTACTTGTTTTAATTGTGGCACACAAACCACTAAGATGATCAATTGTGCCAATCCTGAATGCAATGAGCATTTTACCCAATGCGACGAATGCGGATGGAAGATGGATGGATGTTGTTCAGATGCGTGTAAAGCACACCCTAGAAAAAGAGAGTACGACGGAACGGGATATTATGTCAAAATTCCACAAACTGTCAATCTCAGCAAAAGAAAACATAAAAAATTTCCGGCAAAGACCTAATTTAGCCTGTATGCGCAACAATTGGTCGTTTTCTTTTAGCCTATTAGTTCTGTTGCTTCTTAGCCTTTCGCTTAAACCGGCAATGGCGCAGCCAAGTAGGCCAAGAATCGGAGCGCCTGTTGCGAAACAAACAGTTGCTATGGGCGATGTCCATTTTGCCGGTGCGCCTCTTGTCCAAAATTTCAGTAAAACTTTCTACCAGGCGGGGAACCAGAACTGGTCGGCAAGCTACGGGCCCGACGGGCGAATGTATTTTGCCAATAGCGATGGTTTGCTTTCTTTTGACGGGCAGCATTGGGATCTAAATACCATGCCGCGCAAAATTTTGGTGAGAGGTGTTGCTGTTGGAAGGGAGGGGGAAATATATACCGGCGGATTTGGCCAATTTGGTGTATGGGAAAGAAATGCTTTCGGTTTGCTGGTATACCGCTCATTAAGTGATCAACTGACGGAAGCGGACAAGGTCAATGACGAAATTTGGAAGATTTATGTTGACGATGAGCAAGTGCTTTTTCAATCCTTTTCTGCCATCTATACCTACAAAAATGGAAAGTTAAGCGTATTAAAGACAAAAGACCCTTTTTTATTCTTATATCAAGTTAATGGACGTTATTTGGTAGAAATAATATCAAAAGGCTTGTTCGAGTTCAAAGACGGAAAGCTCGTAAAACTTTTAGATAAACAATTCTATGGAAATTCAATCATTCTTTCCATACTTCCTTTCACATCCAATGCCTTGCTTATTGGTACGGCCAAAAGTGGTTTGTTTATCTTTGAAAATGGAGATGCTCGGCCCTGGATCAACGAAGCAGACGTAGCGCTAAGACAATACCAACTCAATAATGGGCTGAAAGTACTTGGAAATCAATATGCTTTCGGGACCATTTTAAATGGCGTTTACATACTTGACCAAGCAGGGAAGCTCATTCAGCACATAAACAAAAGCAATGGCTTGCAAAATAATACCGTTTTAAGCTTACAGTCGGATGCGTTTCAAAATATATGGGTTGGTTTGGACAATGGAATCGATCGTATAGAAATCAATTCACCTATTTATTACTTTGACGATCGCGCGGGGATTTTAGGTACTGTTTACACCTCGAAAATCTACAAAGGCAAACTCTATATCGGGACTAATCAGGGACTCTATTACAGTAATTGGCCAGCCAACAATAATCGTTTCGATTTCCGACTAGTAGAAGGCTCACAAGGACAAGTTTGGGAGCTCTATACCCTAGGCGACGAATTGCTCTGCGGTCATAACAATGGAACTTTTCGGGTCGAAAACGAGCGGCCGCAGTGGCTATCAACGGTTACCGGAGGCTATACTTTACATACCTTACAAGGGAAGAGTGATAGCCTGATACAGGGAACCTATACGGGTTTAGCTCTTTTTAAGAAGAGTAATAATCGTTGGACTTTTGATCGGAAACTAGGGAACTTCAACGAACCTGTTCAATACCTCGAGCAGATAAGTAACAACCGATTCTGGGTAAGTGGATACAAAGGCCTGTATGCTGTCCAGCTAAATAATGAAGCTACCCTTGTTCGGCATCAAAAGAAATATACAGAGGATGATGGATTACCTCAAAGTCCATATGTCAACGTATTTAATATAGCCGGTAGAGTCGTTTTTGCAACGGACTCCGGGTTTTATTTACATGATGAGATAGCGGATCACTTTCATGCTTATACCCAACTGAATGAACGCTTGGGTACCTTTGCCAATGCAAACAAGGTAATGCCGGCTGCGGGTGGCAAATATTGGTTCATTCGTAAAGGACATTTGGCGTTGGTTGGTTTTGGTGATGGTGGCAAAGTCCATATTGATTCTACTGGTTTCACGGTGTTGAATAACCGTATGTTGAGTTTTTATGAAAATGTAAACTTGCTCACGCCAAACCTATCGTTAGTTAGTTTAGATGACGGTTTCGCGCTTTATAGAAAAGTCACCGGATCCCCGCAACAACAAATTGCCCCGCCAATTATCCAGAAGGTAGAAGATATTGCTGATAGTACAGCCAAACCAATCGCATTTTATCAATCGGGCGAAATTATTTTGGAAGCCAAACAAAATAATATACGTATTACTTTCGCGTTGCCCTATTTTTCTACCAATACCATTCAGTTTCAATATCAACTGGAGGGAAACTCAAAGAACTGGTCGGCCTGGAGCAGTATCACTCAGAAGGAGTTTACCAATCTTTCACCGGGTAAATACATCTTTAGGGTAAGAGCAAATGTAAATGGTTATGTAACGTCGGTCAGTGCACTTTCTTTTGAAATAAGTGCCCCTTGGTATAGAAGTAGCTTGGCCTGGATAGCCTATGCGTTGCTATTTTTGCTGCTGCTTTACGGAGTTAGACGTTATTACTTATATAAGCTTAAAAGGCATCGCGAGGAAGTGCAGCAAAAAATGTTGCATGAGCAGGAAGAGCGGTTACAAAAAGAGATGTTTGAAAATGAGCAGCGACTTTTCAGGATGAAAAATAGTCAATTGGAAAAGGAGCTTGCGAGCAAAAATAGAGAATTGGCCAATTCAGCCATGAATATTGTCTATAAAAATGAGTTGCTGAATAATGTACATGATGAGTTGCTTCAATTGAAGGACGGAGATGGACGCAGGTTATCAAGTGATCAACTAAAAAGGATCAGCAAGATTATAGACGACGCTCGGAGCGATGAGCGCGATTGGAATCTCTTTGAAGAAAGTTTTAATGAAGCACACGAGAATTTCTTTAAAAAGTTAAAAGCCAACTATCCCGAATTGGTGCCTAATGACCTAAAACTGTGTGCGTATTTGCGAATGAACATGTCAAGCAAGGAAATTGCTTCCTTACTTAATATCACCACTCGAGGAGTTGAAATCAGAAGATATCGATTACGGAAAAAATTAAACCTTGGGCACGACCAGAATCTTACCGAGTTTCTAATGGATGTGTAGTGGCCCCTCTTGTTTTGGTATATCCCTATAGGACCTATTAGATGTAAGGTAAAACACTACATCATTACCTCATCAAACACTTCGTGTATTAAGTACACACTTACCGATAAATATGAGAGGTGATGTATCAGATTATTTGTTTGTGAATCAGTGTTTTAAAAAAATATCATCCAGAAATGAGCAAGTGGTTTTACGCTTGATGTATTGATGTAGAGTCTCTTTTTTTCCAAATTTTAAAACAATCGGGCAACTTTGTTTTGTTAACCACTAATGAGGGTGTGCTCACTTAGGAGAGTAAAACCCAACTATATTAAAGAGACAATTTATAACCAATCAAAAAAGCTATGAGGTACAGATTTACGTACTGCCTAATGGTTTTATTTATTTTTATCGCAGCGCCATCTTTCGCGCAGCAGGAAATAACCATTCAAGGTAAGGTAACAGATTCGCTCGATGGAACAGGGATTCCAGGCGTGAGTGTATTAATCAAAGGGACGGGTAAAGGGACCCAGACGGACGCCAATGGTAACTATAATATCAAGGCACCGTCGAATGCCACCCTAACATTTAGTTTCATCAGTTATCGAAGACAGGAGATAGCCGTAAACAATCAAACCACCATTAATGTTACCTTGGCCAGTGAGAGCGAGGTATTGGATCAAGTGGTAGTTGTTGGTTACGGTACACAAAAGCGGAGCCAGATTGTCGGTTCAGTAAGCTCCGTTAAATCAGAAGAAATTACCAAACAGCCCGTATTGACAGCGGCACAAGGCCTACAAGGAAAGGCATCAGGCGTACAGATTAACGCTTCGGGGCAGCCTGGTTCGCAACCGCAAGTAAGAATCCGTGGGGTAGGATCAATTACAGGGAACCAAAATCCGATTTATGTGGTAGACGGTGTAATTACGGACGATATTACGAATATTAATAACTCGGATATCGCTTCCATTGAAGTGTTGAAAGATGCGTCTGCTCAAGCAATTTACGGTAGCAGGGCTGGTAATGGTGTGATATTGGTTACTACAAAAACTGGTCAAAGTGGTAAAATGCAAGTGAATGTAAATGCTTACGCTGGTTTTCGAAACATGACTAGCAAGGTAGATATGGCTGGTGGTAGAGATTATGCGATTTATACCAATGAAGCGATCATTAATGGGACACCCGTGGGAGAAGAACCTGAATTGTTATTCGATCCGAATAATTTGCCTAATCAAACCACTGACTGGATGGATGCCGTAACTCGCCAAGGGTTAGTCCACAATTATGACGTAAGCGTGAGTGGGTCGTCAGAAAAGACAACGTACTACTTTAGTGCAGGTTACTTTGGCGATCAAGGTATTCTAAAAGGATCAAAATATGATCGCTTTAATGCAAGGGTAAATAATGAGTATAAGTTAGCTCCAATTCTCTCTGTTGGTCATAATCTTACCGTAACCTACAGCAAGTCGAATAATATTCCCGGAAGTGTTTTTGCGTCAGCCTACCGGATGTCGCCTGCGGCCTCTATCTATAATGAAGACGGTAGTTATGGGTATCAACCAGGGTTAAATGTTGGAAACCCTGTAGCGACGATTAATTATACCAATGACTTTACCAATACGTTACGTTTGCAGGGAAATGGCTTTATCTCTTTAAAACCCGTGGAGGGTTTGACTTTACGAAGTGATTTTAATTTCGATAAGACAAATGGAGATGGTCTTCAATATGCTCCTGTGTACACCGTTTTCAGTGCGCAGCAAAATAATCGCTCGAGATTAAATGTATTGGATAACAACCGGTTCTATTACATTTGGAATAACCAAGCTACTTACAATAAAACTTTCGCGGAGAAGCACGAAGTTAACGCCACCGTAGGCTATTCCTTTGAAAGAGACCGTGCAACAAGGTCAAACGTTCAAGTATTAGATGTCCCTAATCAACGAAATCTATGGTATATCAGTCAAGGAGATGTATCGACAATTACTATTGACCCAAACAACAATATTAATGGCGGTGATTTGGTACGCCGCCAATCCATTTTTGGAAGATTAACATATACCTATGACGGTCGATACAACATTAGTGGTTCTTTGCGTAGAGACGGGTCAAGTTCATTCCCTGTCAATAATAAGTGGGGAACTTTTTACTCAATTGGTGGTTCGTGGAATATCGGTGAAGAGAACTTTATGAAGGATCAAGATTTATTTGATTATTTACGGCTAAGAGTTGGGTACGGTAAAGTTGGAAATGACATCAGTATTTCAGGGAATAACCTGGCAGCTTTATTAGGCGTTTCTCAAACAGGGTATTATCCTTTTGGTTTTCCTAATTTTGATCCGGTGCTTGGGATCAATTATAATCAAATACGGGATGCAGGCGCTTCGTGGGAAACGACAAAAGGAGTAGATGCTGGATTGGAGTTCGGTATTATTCAAGGAAAGTTATCTGGAAGCTTTGGATATTACAATAAGTTGACCGACGCCTACGTCCCAGTAACAATTCCTTCGCTCTTCGGCGATGCAGACAGAGTTGTCTATACACAAGCAGCTCGTGTTCGGAACAGAGGATTTGAAGTTGCCTTGAATTGGGATAACCGGGTAAACGACGATTTCTCCTATCGATTTGGCGGAAATGTTACTTTCAATAAAAATATCGTCGACGAAGTTACTGGAAACCTAAGGTTACAGGGAGGAAGTCTTGGCAATGGACAAATTGTTACAATGACCCAAGTAGGCGAACCCGTGGGCAGCTTTTGGGTTTATGAAGTGACTGGCCATGATGATCAGGGGAACTTTACTTACCGAGACGTAAATGGAGACGGTACGATCGACGACAACGATCGTGTGTTTGTCGGGTCTTATCAACCAAAAGCTTATTTCGGATTCAATGCGGGTGTGAATTATAAACAGTTTGATCTGTCGTTTGATCTCTACGGAAACTTAGGAAACAAAATTTTCAATGGTAAACGCGCTGTACGATTTGGCAATGATGCGGTAGAACAAGAAGTCTTTGCTAATCGCTGGACACCGGAAAATCAGAACGCTTCTGGGCCTGCTGCATCCAATACTATTCCTCGGCCCTCTACATATTATGTCGAATCCGGTAATTTCTTGCGAGTAAACAACATTACATTAGGCTATACGTTTGACAATCAAAAATGGACATTCTTAAAAGATAGTAAGTTACGTGTGTTTGCAACTGCACAAAACCCGTTTGTATTCAAATCTTATAGCGGATTTACTCCCGAAATTGGAGGTGCAACCTCAGGAAATATTTCCGATGCTGATCGGCGTAATGCGGGCTCGGCAATTAATTCAGGTATCGAATTGGATGTATATCCAATTTATTCAACCTATATGTTTGGTTTAAATTTGACATTTTAAGATCATGAAGAAATTCATCCATCATATCAGTATACTAACTGTCCTTATTTTAGGTATAGTTGTATCCTCATGCAGTAAAGACTGGTTAAATCCCGCTCCCGAAAATCAGGTTTCAGGCGACGATTCAACATTTACTAATCCCCAGAATGCTCAACGCTTCGTCAATTCAGCTTATACCAACCTCCTTACTTGGGATCAAAGTTCCTTTGCTTGGATCGGCGTGACAAGTATTACTTCTGATGATGCAGACAAAGGAAGCTCGCCGGGTGATACCGGATCCGATAAAGACCAATTGGATAACTTCACTTTTAGCGCGTCAACTCCATCCTTTTATAGTATGTGGAGCAGCAACTATTTAGGTGTAAATTATTGTAACCGGGCTCTGGAAAATGTTCCACAATTTTCTATAGAGGAGGCTTTGAAAACTCGATATGCTGCAGAAGTACGTTTTCTGAGAGCATACTATTATTTTAACTTGGTTAGAATGTTTGGAAACGTCCCAAAAATAGACCGTGTTATAGATTATGAAAATGTCGAAGAACGTGAAACAGCATATACACAGTTACCAGCTGATTCAATTTATGCATTTATTAAGAGCGATTTAGAATTTGCGTTAAACAACTTGCCGAAGAACACCGAATATGCTGCGCAGGATTTGGGACGAGCTACCATGGGTGCGGCTGCAGGTCTGTTGGCAAAGGTGTCTATGTACAGAAAGGAATGGAATCGTGCTTATTCCTTGACGGATAGTATTATCAATGGGGCCGTGGGAGCTTATGGATTAGTAAACGATTATACTACTATTTGGAGAGAGTCGGGAGAAAACTCTTCCGAATCCTTATTCGAAATCCAAAGCAGTGGATTGAGAAATAGCAGTGTTCAACAATTTAGTCAAGTGCAAGGCATCAAAGAGGGAGCCTTTAATGTGCCTTCTTCACAAGTATTTCAAGGATGGGGGTTCAATACGCCTAGCGCTGATCTGTATAACGCTTATAGTGAAGGTGATGTGAGACGGGATGCGACAATCATCAGTGTAGGGAATACACTTTTTGACGGAGTGCGCGTAATATCGGCATTTAATCCAAGATATAACTACAAAGCTTATCAAAGCATTTTAAAGGAAACGTATGGAGGGAGTACCGACTACTCGAATGTGAACATTCGGATTCTCCGTATGGGCGAAATATACCTTATCCGGGCCGAAGCGGCTAATGAGTTAGGCAATACTTCTGTAGCGTTATCTTCGGTAAACGCGATTAGAGCGAGAGCAAGAGGAAACAACCCAAATGCAGTACCTGATATCCAAGCCGCAGGTCAAGATGAACTTCGTCGGTTAATCTGGAATGAAAGACGGCTCGAAATGGCGATGGAATTTGACCGTTTTTTCGACTTGGTTCGCACCGGTCAAGCAGGAGCTATTTTGAGGGCGCAAGGTAAGCAGTTTGTGGATGGCAAGCATGAGCTATTTCCAATTCCTCAAAACGAGATCATTGCTAGTGAAAATAGATTGCGGCAAAATCCAGGCTATTAATTCGACAACTTGCAAATCTGGAAGTCTTACCTTCCAGATTTGTTGATACCTTCCTTCAGATACAAACGAACCTGTCTGAGTTACTACACCAAAAAAATGTGTAATAGCTTGGGCGGGCTTCATCACCAAAAACAAACATCAATGAAAGTTTCTTCTTACGTATTATTATTAGCAATTCTGTCTCTTTCCTTTTCCTGTTCTCAGTCGCCCTCTAATAAAGAAGCGCAACAATCAGAAGAAAAGACGGATACGCTTTCCAACGATTCCTTACTGACGCTTGTACAACAGCAAACCTTTCAATATTTCTGGGAAGGAGCTGAAAAGACGTCTGGCTTAGCACGTGAACGAATTCATCTAGACGGTGTGTATCCGGAGAATGATCAAGATGTGGTAACCATTGGTGGGGGTGGTTTCGGTGTTATGAATATTTTGGTCGGAATGGAACGTGGTTTTATTACGCGTCAAGCCGGAGTACAAAGACTAGAGCAAATTGTTAATTATCTGGAGAAGGCAGATCGTTTTCATGGTGCATGGCCTCATTGGTTGCATGGCCCTACCGGTAAAGTAAAGCCCTTTGGCCAAAAAGATAATGGCGGCGATTTGGTAGAGACAGCCTTTATGGCGCAAAGCCTCCTATGCGTACGACAGTATTTGGCGGGGGGCAATGAGCAGGAGAAAGCGGTTGCGGACAAAGCGGATCAATTGTGGAAGGAAATCGATTGGAGTTGGTATCGTAAAGGTGGGCAGAATGTATTATACTGGCATTGGAGCCCTGAATATGGCTGGGAAATGAATTTTCCGGTAACGGGCTATAACGAATGCCTGATTATGTATGTGTTAGCGGCTGCGTCTCCTACGCATGGCGTACCTGCCGCGGTATACCACGAAGGTTGGGCAAAGAGTGGAAAAATTAAAACCGATGCGGAACAGTACGGACATAAAATCGTTTTGGACTTTAATGGACATAAAGGAACTGTTGGACCTATGTTCTGGGCTCATTATTCCTATCTAGGGTTAGATCCGAGAGGCTTGAAAGACCAATACGCCGATTATTGGGAACTCAATAAGAATCAAACCCTCATTCAACGCCAATACTGCATCGAGAACCCCAAACATTTTAAAGGCTACGGTGACAATGCTTGGGGTTTAACTGCAAGTTATTCAGTGAAAGGATATGCGGGGCATAGCCCCAAAGAGGATTTAGGTGTAATCAGTCCGACAGCAGCCTTGTCTTCTTATCCTTATACGCCTGAATATAGTATGGAAGTCATCCGTTATCTTTATGATCAACTAGGCAATAAAGTATGGGGAAAATATGGATTTTATGATGCTTATAGTGAAACGGACAATTGGTTTCCTCAACGTTATTTAGCGATTGATCAAGGACCGATACCTGTCATGATCGAAAATGAACGGAGTGGGTTGCTTTGGAATTTATTTATGAGTGCTCCGGAAGTAAAGGAGGGATTAAAGAAATTAGGTTTTTCAAGTAGTCAACATACTTTATAGTTATGAATTATCAGTTGTTAGCCACCAGAGGTGTTACCCATTGGCCGATTATTAGAAGGGCAGTTTTCGTTTTTTTAGTATTCGGATTACACCTCCAGGTACATGCGCAACATCAGCAGACTTATTGTAATCCGCTCAATCTGGATTATACTTATATGATCTACAATGCCCATAACGATATTTCTTACCGTTCGGGCGCTGATCCCGCTGTTGTAAAATTCCGGGGAGAATATTATATGTTCGTTACACGGTCAATGGGTTATTGGCATTCTACCGACTTAACAAACTGGAATTTTATTACACCGGAAAAATGGTACTTCCAAGGCTCTAACGCTCCGGCAGCACACAATTATAAAGATTCTGTACTTTACGTGACCGGGGATCCTTCGGGCTCTATGAGCATTCTTTATACAGATAATCCAAAAAAAGGAGATTGGAAAGCGGTTCCTGCTATTCTAAATGATTTGCAAGATCCGGATCTTTTTATAGATGATGACGGCCAGGCTTACATGTTTTGGGGATCTTCTAATAAATTTCCGATCAGAGCGAAAACGCTGGATCGGTATAAGCGGTTCAGGCCTTCAGAGAAAACTTATGAGCTATTTAATTTAGATCCGGACAGACACGGATGGGAGCGCTTTGGCGAAAATCATCAAGATACGGTTCTCGGAGGCTATATCGAAGGGCCATGGCTAACCAAATATGGTAACAGGTATTATATGCAGTATGCTGCACCGGGTACGGAGTTTAATGTCTATGGTGATGGCGTTTATGTCAGTGATCACCCGCTCGGCCCCTATCGTTACGCGCCAAATAACCCCATCGCCTATAAACCGGGAGGCTTTGCCAATGGCGCCGGGCATGGTAGTACGGTATTAGGATCAGAAAATCAATATTGGCATTTTGGCTCGATGGCCGTTTCAGTCAATGTGGGATGGGAGAGGCGCATCTGTATGTTTCCGACCTATTTTGATGATGATGGCTTAATGTATACTAACACCCGTTTCGGCGATTATCCGCACTATGCTTCGGGAAGCCCGAAGCAAGGTGAATTCACGGAATGGATGTTATTATCCTATC
>Ga0079224_100009263_pt1 | contig 13411 bp, 11 predicted proteins | sample Stecom2015_FD_80414 | JGI IMG/M metagenome (GOLD analysis project Ga0079224, IMG submission 80414) | Agricultural soil microbial communities from Utah to study Nitrogen management - Steer compost 2015 | ecosystem: Environmental > Terrestrial > Soil > Agricultural land | place: USA: Utah... | reverse complement strand
TCAACGAGAACGTGATCGCGCGGGCGACCCGGCTGCTCGGCACGGGGCTCTGGCGCGTCGCGGACCAGGGGCTGATCGACGGCGTCATCGTGAACGGCAGCGCGCGGACGGTCGGCTTCGTCGCCTCCGTCGTGCGTCACGTCCAGACCGGCTACCTCTACCACTATGCGTTCGCGATGATCCTCGGCCTCGCAGCAATCGCGGGCTGGCTTGTTTGGCGGACGGCGCAGTGAGGCGGCGATGACGAGCTGGCCCTTGTTGAGCATCGTTATTTGGCTGCCGATCGCGGGCGCGGTCGCCGTGCTCGCGCTCGGCTCGGAGCGCGCGGCGCTCGGCAAGCAGGTGGCGCTCGCCGTCTCCGTGCTGACGTTCGTGCTGAGCGTGCCGCTCTACACCGGCTTCGACACGACGATCGCCGGGCTGCAGTTCATCGAGCGGGTGCCGTGGATCGAGCGCTTCCAGGCGTACTACTACCTCGGCGTCGACGGCATCTCGTTGCCGCTCGTGCTGCTGACGACCTTTCTCACGCCGATCGTCGTGATCGCCGGTTGGCAGGTCATCAAGCTTCGCCCGGCCCAGTACTTCGCGTCTTTCCTGCTGCTCGAAGGCCTGATGATCGGCGTCTTCGCCGCGGCCGACGCGCTGCTGTTCTACATCTTCTGGGAAGCGATGCTCGTGCCGATGTTCATCATCATCGGCATCTGGGGCGGACCGCGGCGCGTTTACGCGACCGTGAAGTTCTTCCTGTACACGTTCCTCGGCTCGGTGTTCATGCTGGTCGCGCTGATCTACATGTACCTCGAGGCCGGGACGTACGAGATCGCGGCATTCCACATGCTGCCGCTCGGCATGACCGCCCAGACGCTGATCTTCATCGCGTTCCTGCTCGCGTTCGCGGTGAAGGTGCCGATGGTTCCGGTGCACACCTGGCTGCCCGACGCGCACGTCGAGGCGCCGACCGGCGGCTCCGTGATTCTGGCGGCGATACTGTTGAAGATGGGCGGCTACGGCTTCGTGCGTTTCAGCCTGCCGATCGCGCCCGACGCGAGCCAGTCCCTCGCGTGGCTGATGATCGGGCTGTCCCTGGTCGCCGTGGTCTATATCTCGCTGGTCGCGCTCGTGCAGCGCGACATGAAGAAGCTGATCGCGTACTCGTCGATCGCGCACATGGGCTTCGTCACGCTCGGCTTCTTCGTCATTTTCGGCATCGTCGCGCGCTCCCAGGCGACCGACGGCGCGCTGCTCGCGCTCCAGGGCGGCATGGTGCAGATGATCTCGCACGGGCTGGTCTCGGGCGCGCTGTTCCTCTGCGTCGGCGTGCTGTACGACCGGCTCCACAGCCGGGAGATTGCGGCCTACGGCGGCGTCGTGAACACGATGCCGAAGTTCGCCGCGTTCGCCGTGCTGTTCGCGTTCGCGAACGTCGGGCTGCCCGGCACCTCAGGCTTCGTCGGCGAGTTCTTCGTGATCCTCGCGAGCTTCCAGGCCGATTTCTGGATCGCGTTCCTCGCGGCCACGATCCTCGTGCTCGGCGCCGCCTACACGCTGTGGCTCGTCAAGCGCGTGATCTTCGGCGACGTCGCGAACGACGGCGTCGCGTCGCTCCAGGACATCGGCGGGCGGGAGTTCTTCATGCTGGCCGTCCTCGCGGTCGGCGTGCTGCTGCTCGGGGTGTGGCCCGCGCCGCTCACCGACGTGATGTCGCCGACGCTCGGCGCCTTGCTCGACCACGTATTGCAGTCGAAGCTTTGACGGAAGGGAGCCGCATCGAACGCCCATGTCGACGATGGATTTGACCGCCGCCGCCCCCGAGGTCTTCCTCGCGCTCGCAATCTGCGGGCTGCTGCTCGTCGACGTGTTTCTGCGCGACGATCAGCGCCGCGTGACGTACTACCTGTCGATCGTCGCGCTGATCGGCGCGGCGGCGACGTCGGCGTACTACATGCCGGAGACCTCGATCGTCGCGTTCGACGGCAGCTTCGTCGCGGACCCGGCGGGCACCGTGCTGAAGATGGTCGCGTACCTCACGGTCGCGGTCGTGTTCCTGTACTCGCGCGATTACCTCGAGGCGAGCGGGCTGATGAAGGGGGAGTTCTTCCTCCTCTCGCTGTTCGGGCTCCTCGGCATCATGGTGCTGGTGTCGGCCCACAATCTGCTGACGCTCTATCTCGGCCTCGAGCTGCTGGCGCTGTCGCAGTACGCGCTCGTCGCGTTCAACCGCGAGTCCAGGATCTCGGCGGAGTCGGCGATGAAGTACTTCGTGCTCGGCGCGATTGCGTCCGGCACGCTGCTCTACGGCATCTCGCTCCTGTACGGCCTGACGGGCACGCTCGAGTTGCCCGCGCTCGCGGCGCAATTCACCGCGCCCGGCGGCGTCGGGGTGGCGACGCTGCTCGCGCTCGCGTTCGTGCTGGTCGGCGTCGCGTTCAAGTTCGGCGCGGTGCCGTTCCACATGTGGCTGCCGGACGTCTATCACGGCGCACCGACGCCGGTCACGCTGTACCTCGGCTCCGTCTCGAAGGTGGCGGCGTTCGCGCTCGCGTGGCGGATCCTCGTCGAGGCGCTCGGTCCGCTGCACGACAGCTGGCGCGACATGCTGATCGTGCTCTGCGTGCTCTCGCTCGCGATCGGCAACGTCGTCGCGATCGTGCAGCCGAACCTGAAGCGAATGCTCGCGTACTCGACGATTTCGCACGTCGGCTTCATCTTCATGGGCTTCATCGCGGGCACGGAAGAGGGCGTCGAGGCCGCGATGTACTACACCGTCGTGTACGTGCTGATGGCCGCCGCGGCGTTCGGCATGATCATCCTGCTGTCGCGCAAGGGCTTCGAGGCGGAGAACCTCGACGACTTCAAGGGCTTGAACGCGCGGAGCCCGTGGTTCGCGCTGGTGATGCTGATGATCATGTTCAGCATGGCCGGCGTGCCGCCGTTCGTCGGTTTCTACGCGAAGCTGGTCGTGCTCGGCGCGGTGCTCGACGTCGGCCTCACGTGGCTCGCGGCGGTCGGCGTGCTGTTCGCCGTGGTCGGCGCGTTCTACTACATCCGCGTCGTCTGGTACATGTACTTCGCCGAAGCGACGGACACGGCGCCGCTCTTCCCGGGCGGCGACATGAAGCTCGTGCTTTCCGCGAACGCGCTCGCACTGCTCGTCCTCGGCGTCTTCCCGGGCGGCCTGCTGGACCTCTGCGCGCGCGTCCTCTAGGCGCCGGACGCCCGGACGCGCCGCGGCGCTTGCAGCGGAGGTGGTAGGAGCGGCTGTCCAGCCGCGACTCTTCGCCGCGGCTACCCGTCTTCTGCTTACTGCACCACCGTCACGCGCCCGCGCTCGACGACGGCCCTCTGCACGCCGCCCGGCAGCTCGAACGCCCGATCGAGATCGAACCCCTCCGGCCGCTCCTCGCTCGCGGTGAAGAAGCGCAGCAGCTCCTGAACTACGCTCTTCGGCACCGCAACGCCGCCGACGCTCGCCGACTCGAGCTCCGCACGCCCGAGGCCCCGATCCGTCACGATCCGGCCGGCCGCGACGACCTCGACCGAGCCCGTCACGTACGCGAGTGGATCACTCCAGCCGCGCGGCCGCGCCCGGCGCACGCGATCGAGATCGACGGTCGCCCGAGCCCGGACGCGACCGGCGTCCCCGAGCTCGACGAGCGGATCTGCAATGCCGGCCGGGAGCGTCTCGGGGCCGTATACGGCCAAGTAGGCATTGATCTCGGCTTCGGTCAGCGACGTGCGGATCGGCGGTGCGCCGGGGCTGCGGCTCGCAGCGCCGAGCGTGCGAATCGTCTCGATCTTCTCCTGCGCCGCATCCGCGAGCGGGCGCAGCGCCTCGTTGCCGATGGCGGGGGGCAGCGCGGCGGCGACGACGACGAGAGCGGCTGCGAGGAGTCGACTCATGAGCCAAGTCTACTCGTGCGCCGACAGCAGCGGATCGCATGCGGCAGAGAAGGTGCCGCCGATGGCGGCCCTCGTGCAGATTGCGCGGAGCTGTCGTGTAAGGCTGGAGTTGGTAGCGGGGGCAGGATTCGAACCTGCGACCTTCGGGTTATGAGCCCGACGAGCTGCCAGACTGCTCCACCCCGCACCTGAACTGAGCGCGGAATGATACAGAATGGCGCCCTTGCCGTGCAAGGCGAGCCCTCGCGCGCCGACGCTACGTCCTTGCGATTCCGCGCCGAAACTCCTGCCGGGCAGCTATTTCGCGGCCGTCGCCTCCAGCTCGATCATCAGCCCGGGAAACGCGAGCTTGTCGACGCCGAGCAGCGTGCCCGGAGGCTGGCAGCCCGCCTGGTTGAGGCGGCTCGCGACGATGTCGGATGCGCTCAAGAATCCGTCGACGTCGGTCGTGTAGAAATTGAGCCGTACGAGATTCGCGAGTTCGTAGCCCGACGCTTGCAGCACGGTCTCGAGATTCCGAAATGCCTGCTCGAGTTGCTTGCGCAGGTCGCCCGCGTGCAGCGGCTTGCCGTTCTCGTCCACGGAGGCTTGTCCGGCGCAGTAGAGGACGCGGCTCGCGTTCGTGACTTCGATCGCCTGCGAGAAGGCGTATTGGTCCTGCCACTTCCAGGGGTTGATCTTGCGATGTTCCATGGCATCTCCTCCAAAAGGTTCGCTCAAAGCGGCTCTGACGAGTCTACTCGTCCGTGGGCGTCACGCTCGATCCGGCCGGCGCCGAGGCAGCGCTCGGAGTCGATCCGCCACGGATCGCCGTTGGCGCCTCACACAACTTTTGTAGCGTCGCTACAAAAAGTGGGTTGCCCCTCCGCGGAGCGCCGCGGCCGTTGTCGCGCTGCAAAGTTTGGTATTTGACTTAACTGGGATCGGCTGACGCAACCGCTCCCGTGGCACACATATTGCAAATCCAGGAAACGCCCACAGGCGGAGAATAACAATGCGATTGATGCCTCGGTTGTTCGTTGGGGGTTATCGGGAGCTTCGCCGGCCTGTCTACGACGTCGACGAGTCACTGATGCGGCGGATCGAGGAGGCCCGCAGGCGGTTGCGGCTCGAGGGAGTGGACGTGAAGCCCGTCCGCGGCTTCATCCCGTCTGTCGAGTCGACCGGCGCGGGCGACCGGCGCGCGGCTCGGTCGACCGAGACGCGCGCGACGTAATCGGTCGTCCCCGCAACCCGAACGCACGAGCCGCCGGGGCGGTACGTTTCGGCGGCAGCGTCTCGTGGCAGCCGCGCACCGGATCGACGTGCGCCGGCCGCCGCCCGCGGTAAGCCATCGTTTGTCGGCCGCGGCAGGCCTCGGTGGTTGACTCGCTCCAGTGCCGCCATAGAGTCGAATCGATCGAACAACGAGAGTGGGCGCCGCGACGTCCGCGCGCGGCGCCGCCGCCACGATGCTGCTGGCCGACACGGACGCAAGCCTTCTCGAGGACGGGACGCTCCGGTTCCAGGTGCCGGGCTGGCCGCGCAGCGCGTTCCTCCTCTCGCCTTGGGAGCGCGGCTTCGCGACGCGGATCGTCCGCGGCCGCGAGAGCAGGCCGGGAGTCGCTTGGCCGATCGTCATCGTGCCGGATCTCGAGCGTCGGGCGTCCGGCAATCCGGACGTCGACGCGTTCGTCGAGCGGATTCCGCTCGTCGCGGCGCGCCTCGTCGCGCCATATCGCTTCGGGCAGTCGCTGCTGCTCGCGGCGCTCGCTGCGCTGCAAGGCGTCGTCGAGGATCTCGCCGAGAGCAACGCGAATCTGCTCTGGCTGCTCGCCTACGGCGTCTACGAAGGGCGCATCGCGCCGGACGACGTCGGCGCGCTCTGCCGGCTGAAGCAGGCGGAGACTCTGCGCGTGCTGACCGGCGCGGGGAGCAAGGCGCAGGTGCGGTTCCTGCGGAAGGTGCGGATCGAGGAGGGCACGCTGAGCGAGGCGCGGCTCGTGTTCGACTCGGTCCGGGATCAGGCGCTCGTCCACGCGCTTCGCCACGTCCAGCGCGTGCCGATCGAGCTGCTCTCGGTGCTCGCGACGCACCCGCGGCTCGCACACGAGGAACTCGTGCCGATCATCGCCGTGAAGCTCGCCGAATGCGAGAACGGCGGGCCGGCAGGGGTGCGGCAGCTGCATCGGGCGCTGCGGAACCTCGCGGCCGCGAGAGCGGCGCCGCAGGCGCGGCAGTTTCGCGCGGCGCTCGAGGAATCGCTGCGGGCGCTCGAGGCTCCGCCGAGGCTCGTCCGCGCCGCGTTCGCACCGCCTGCTGCCGGCGCCCCCGAGCGTCCGGCAGCGCAGTCCGCCCCGGCCGTGTTCCCGCCGCCGCCGCTGCCCGGCACGAGCACGATCGTGCCGATCGCGACCGTCGAGGAGCTCGAGGAGGAGGGGCGCTTGCAGCGCAATTGCGCGGCCGGCTTCGTCTCGCGGATCTGCGCTGGCGCCGTCTATCTCTACCGGGTGCTCGCGCCGGAGCGGGCGACGCTCGAGATCGTCCTCTCCGGACGGAAGCCCCGGCTCGGCGAGCTCAAGCTCTCGTGCAATCGCAAGCCGAGCGCGGCTTCGCGAAGGGCGGTCAAAGCGTGGCTCGAGGCGGCGACCCGGGCGGCGGAGGGCGACGATTCCGGGAGCCCGTCCGCGGCTACTCCTGCCGGCCCTCGCCCGGCGGCGCCGAGCCGCTCAGGAAGAGCTTCCGGCCGTCCGGAAACGTGATGTCCCGGCCGCTCGCCCGCAGCGAGCCGTCGCGCGAGCGGTAGCCTTCGACGATCACCTCGGCCCCGAGCGGCAGCGTGCGATCGCTGATGCCGCGCCGGAACAGCGTGTTCGGCGTGCCGCCCTCGAACTGCCACACCTCCTTCGCGCCGTCCTCGCCGGTGACCTCGATGTGGATCCACGAGTGCGGGTTGATGAACTCGACCTTGACGACTGTGCCCCGCAAGCGGATGGGCTGGTCCGCATCGAACTCGGCGGAGAACGCGTGGTGGGCGCGGGCCGCAGGCATCACGAAAAGAACGGCCGCGAGCAGCGCAACGTGGGTTCCGTAACGCATCGGGAGCTTCCCTTTCATGTTCTCGACCATCGGGCGGCGCGACCCCGGCGGCATCACTCCCCGCGCTCGGCAGCCCGTGCGCCCGCGAGAATGTTCGCGAGCCCGCGGTTGCCTTCGTGGCACGCGTACTCGTACATGATGCCGTCCGCTCTGACCGACGGAATTTGCGCGGTCCACGGCTGGGTGAAGTTCTCGGGGTCGTCGACCGTGAACTCATAGAGGAGCACGTCGTCCGCGACGCGCGTGAAGCGCTCGGTCAGGCGCATGTTCTTGCCGCTGCCGCGGATCGAAGTCTCGTCGTTGCGGTGCGTCGTCTCGACGACCAGCGTGTCCCCGTCCCAGTGACCGCGCGAGCTGCCGAGCCAGAGGCGTATCTCGTCCGGCAGCGGCGCACGGCCGTCGAGCGGAATGATCCTCGTCTCGTGCACCATCTCGTTGACGATCAGGACATGGTCCTCCGTCTGCACGAGCTGGTAGTTGTTGTTGTACTGGCTCGGCAGCATCGGCGGTCCCGCGGCCGCGAAGTGGATGCAGCGCGCCGTGAGGCCGAGATCCTCGGGGCCGGCCGGCACGGCCGGGAGCCTGCGCGACGCGACCCGCTCTCGGCCGGCCGGCGTCAGGGCCGGAAGCCGGCCGTTCGGGGGATCGACGATCAGCGACGTTCGCCGCGTGCGAACGACGTTCTCTCCCGAGTCCCACCAGAAATCGTTGTAGGCGTTCGCGACGTCGGCATCGGAGTCGTCGGTGCGGCGGTCGCGATTCGTGGCTTCGCGCCGTCTTGCTGCGTATTCCCGCGCTTCTTCCTCGGTCAGCGTCGCCTTGTCCGCGAGATCCTCCGGTCGCTCGAGCGGAGTGAGAACGGCATTCGACCAGAAGCCTTGGAGATCGGGATCGCCGTACAGGGTGCGCGGAACGACGTAGTCCTCATCGAACACGTTCGACTGTGCGTCCGCGATCGGCGGCAGCGCAACCGAGCACATGCCGGCGACTGCGACCGTGAACCTTACGAGGCTCATACCCCCCTCTCCTCGATGCGCCGTTGAAGAAAAGGATACGCGCTCGGGGCGGTCCGGAACAGGGTTTGTGGCGAATTCGCCGCACGAGGGGCGTCCTGAAAAAAATTCGCTTCCGCGGATGGAGGATTTTGCGATCTGGTTTGTCTAGGGGGGGTTGCCTAGAAATCACCCAAGGGGGATTCAAGTGTCATCTCACGCGCACGCGCGCTTGCGGCCGACCGTTCTGGCCTCGACCATCTCGACCGTCCTCGGGACTGCCTGCTTCGCCGCTCCGGCATTCGCACAGTCCGGTCTCGAGGAGATCGTCGTCACCGGCTCCCGCATTGCGCGCCGCGACTTCACCGCTCCGAGCCCGATCGTCACGGTGGGCGGGGACTCGTTCGAGACGATCAGCACGGTCGGCGTCGAGCAGATGCTGAACCAGCTGCCGCAATTCCAGCCGTCGGGCTCGCAGTTCACGAACGCCGGCATCCAGCCGGGTGCGCAGGGCACGCCGGGCATCGCGACGCTGAACCTGCGGGGCCTCGGCCCGAACCGCAACCTCGTGCTGATCAACGGCCGCCGCGGCCAGCCGGCGAACTCGACGCTGATCATCGACACGAACACGATCCCCGCTTCCGCGATCGCGAACGTGGAGGTCATCACCGGCGGCGCCTCGGCCGTGTACGGCGCGGACGCGATCGGCGGTGTCGTCAACTTCATCCTCAAGGACGACTTCGAAGGCGTCGAGATCGACGTTCAGACGAGCGGAACGCAGCACGGCGGCGGCGAGGAGACCCGCTTCAGCGTGCTGATGGGCGGCAACTACGGCAACACCGGCAACGTGATGATCGGGCTCGAGTGGGCCACCCGGAACGCCGTCTACCAGCGGGATCGCGATTTCTACGTCGACGGCTGGAACGATCCGGGCACGCTCGGCACGACGACGTTCATCTACGACGGCGGCTACGAGACCGGCAGCAACGCCCCGTCGCAGGCGGCCGTCGACCAGGTTTTTGCCGACGTCGCCGCTCCCGGGACGGTCGGCCGCACCGGGACGTTCTTCTTCAACGAGGACGGGACGTTGTTTCGAACGCAGGGCGCGGCGAGCTACAACGGCCCGCACGGCCCGGGGACGCTGAAGAAGATTCATCAGCCGAGCGGCGACCTCGTCGGCGACGACCAGCACCTCTGGGCGTCGAGCCCGTTCGAGCGCTACTCGCTTTTCGCGCGCGCAATCAACGATCTGACCGACAACATCTCGTTCTTCGCCCAGGGCATGTTCTCCGGCACGGACGTGTACTCGCGCGGCTCGTATTCGCCCGCCCAGGGTGCGTTGTGGGGGGTGACGGTTCCGCGCGACGCCGAGCACCCGGTGCCGCCCGAGCTCGAGCTGCTGCTCGATTCGCGCGCCGACCCGAGCGCGCCGTGGCAGCTGTATCGCGTGCTCGATTATCTCGGACCGCGGGCGACCGACAACGAGACGAGCACGTATCAGCTGATGGTCGGCCTCGAGGGTGCGTTGCCGAACAACGACTGGACGTGGGAGGCCTACGTCTCTCAGGGCAGGACCAACATCCTGACGGAGCACTCGGGCTATTCGTCGCTGATCCGCTATCAGGAGCTGATCGCGGCGCCGTTCTACGGGCAGAACTACGTCCGGGACGCCGGCCGCGGCTTCATCATGGAGTGCACGAGCGGGTTGCCGGTCTTCGATAACTTCACGCCGTCCGATGACTGCATCGACTCGCTGCGGATGGACATGAGGGCGACGACCGAGATGGAGCAGAAGATCGCCGAGTTCAACCTGCAGGGCGGCATCGTCGAGATGCGCGGCGGCGAGCTCCGCTTCGCGGCGGGCGCGAGCTATCGGGAGAACACGATGGAGTACCATCCCGATCTGCTCCAGGACAACCGCCAGGTGATCGACCGCGCGCTCGGCGCGATCCAATCGGACGACGCGGTCGGCGCGACGGACGTCATGGAGCTCTACGGCGAGCTGCTCGTACCGGTCACGGAGCGGTTCAACCTCGAGCTCGGCTTCCGCAGCTCCGACTACAACACCGCCGGACGGGTCGAGACCTACAAGGCTCTGTTCGATTACGCGGCGACGGACCGCATCCGGCTCCGCGGCGGGCGGCAGCTCGCGAACCGCGCGCCGAACACGGCGGAGCTCTTCCTCGGCGAGACGCTGGCGGTCGTCGGCTTCCCGGGCGCGGACCCTTGCTCGGTCAACACGCTGAACGAGTGGGGCAACCACCCGAGCAACCCGAACCGCGCGCAGGTCCAGGCGCTCTGCTCGGCGATCATCAACAATCCGAACTCGCTGTTCGATCAGGATCCGAACAACTGGGTGAACGCGCCGTTCCTCCAGCTCGAGGTGGAGATCGGTCAGGGCAACGTGAACCTGCGGCCCGAGGAGGCGGAGACGTACACGCTGGGTGCCGTGTGGACCGGCGATCGGATCACGGCGTCGGTCGACTTCTACGACATCGACATCAAGGACGCTATCCAGCCGCTCGACTCGTTCACGACCTACATGAAGTGCTTCAACGCCGACGGCAGCAACCCGACGTACTCGATCGACGATCCGGGCGGGTTCTGCCGGCTGATCCACCGCGACGACGCGGGACGGCGGCTGAACGTCGATGCGCCGTTCTTCAACCTCGGCGGCATCCGCACCTCCGGCGTCGATTTCCAGCTGAACTGGAGGGGCGAGGTCGGCGGCAACGCAATCTTCGTCAACTCGGTGTTGAACTACCTGAACAAGTACGAGGTGCAGGACGCGCCGGGTGCGCCGTTCGTCGACAGCGCCGGCACGCTCGACGACGGCGGCCAGTTCGACTGGCGGCTGTTCACGACCGTCGGCTACGACCTCGGCGACAACCTGAGCCTCGGGCTGCGCTGGCGGCACCTGCCGTCGGCGGACGACGCGTCCGTCGTGACGAACCCAGCGTCGACGACGCTCGGGGTCGACTCCTACGACATGTTCGATCTCTTCGGACGATGGTCGGTCAGCGATCGGCTCGGCGTGCGCTTCGGCATCGACAATCTGATCGAAACGGATCCCGAGATCGTCGGCGAGGTCCCGGGCCTCACGAACGCGAAGGGGAGCAGGATGCCGGGCTACTACGACGTCCTCGGACGGCGCGCGTACGTGGCGGTGAAGTTGAGCTTTTAGCGGGAGGGGGTGAGCGGCGGTCGGCGGACCGGTGGGGGTTCGTCGATCGCCGCGGAGCGAGCTCCGGCGCGTTCGGCGCCGCTATGCGGCGCCGACGCGCAGGAGCGCACGGTCGCGGATGAACTGCGATATCACCCACTTCTCGCCGCCGGCGGGCGGTCTGCCCGCGTGCAGCATCCGCAGATCCGGTTCCCGGCTCGGTAACGCGTTGACGAAATAGAGGCCTTCGCCCCGGCGGCCCTTGTGCTTCACGCCGAGCCGCGGAAACTCGGTCTCGCCGCCTTCGTAGCCCTCGTTCAAATACACCAGGAACGTCACGATTCGCTGTCCCTCGGACGCGATCACGTCGGCATAGTTCGGGGTCTGCGGATCGACGAAGTCGTAGTGATTCGTAATCTGCTCACCCGGGGCATAGTGCAGGACGGCCATCGTCTCCATGTTGCGCAGCGGCACCCCGCAGCACGCCCACATCCGGTGCTGGATCAACAGCATGACGAGATCCGTCTCCATCAGGCTGAACGATGCGGCGGTGTTGCTGCGGTGCCGGTCCCGAATGTTCGATCGCGCGACCGGGTCGTAGACGAGCGCTGGCCCTAGCCGGTCGCGCGAGCGGCCGATGACCCAGTCGCACACCGGCGGCGGGACGAACTCGGCGAACGCCCGTATCCGCGGGTCGTCGTGCAGGACCGTCTCGGCCGGCGCGCTCATCCAGAGGCGGAGATCGATGCTCGCCGCGAGCACGCGCCACGCGCCGCCGTCGTCTTCGGCGCAGCCGCGCGCACCGTCCGGCGCAAGCGCGCGGAGCTGTCCGCGGGCACTCGGCGAGCCGCGCTCGGCCGCGAGCCCCAGGAGCGCGAGCGCCTGCGGCCAGCTCTGCTCGCATTCGACGCCGGTCGCGGCGAGGATCGCGAGCAGCGCGGGCGCTTCGACCGCCCCGCGATTCGTCGCATCGATCAGGAGCCCCGCACCCTGACGCGGCATCGGCGGGGCGTGCTCGCCCGTGACGAGCCGCTTGCCGAGCTCCGTCATCGCATCGACGTCGCCGAGCCGTGCGGCTCGCGCGAGCACGTTGACGGCGTCGGTGTGGCGTCCGTCGCCGTCGAGAAGCGCCGCCTCGCGAAGCGCTGCGCTCGGTGCCGGTGCGCTAGCGCGTGCTGACTGATCCATGCCCACTCCCCCGGGCGCGATGCGTCTCGAGACCGTCGAATCGGTGGCGCGAAGAGTAGCAGAGGCGGGCGGCCGAGGTGTCGGGCCGCGCAGGGCGCCGGTCCGCTGCCTGGAAGCCCTCCCGCTTGTGACATAGACTAGGCGGCGAAGGGGGCGGCATGAATAAACGAGAAGGATCCCTGCCCGGTCGCGAGGCAGGCGAAGACGTGATCACGGCGACGTTCGCCGCAATTCGTCCGGTGTTGTCCCGCCTCGTCGCCCGCATCGTCGGTCCCGACAACATCGAGGACGTCGTCCAAGAGACGTACGTCCGCTCCTATCAGGCTTCGCGCCAGCACAAGATTCACCACCCGCGGTCTTTCATGTATCGCACCGCGAAGAACATCGCGCTGAACCTCGTGAACAAGGCCGACAACCGGCTCACGACGACGATAGCGGATTTCGCCGAGCCGGATGTCTATACGGAAACGGAGGTCGTCGAGTCCGAGCTCGAGTACGAAGCCCGGGAGCGTTTTCTGACCTTCTGCCAAGCGGTGCAAAGGCTTCCGCTGCAGTGTCGCCGCGTGTTCATCCTGAAGAGAGTCTACGGCTTGAGTCAGAAGGAGATCGCAGCGCACCTCGGCATCAGCCCGAGCACCGTCGAGAAGCAGGTCGCCAAGGGCATCTCGATGTGCGCCGCCATCATGGAAGAGATGGGCTATCCGGTCGAGCTCGGCGGTCAACGCCCGGAAAATCGCGTGCGGAGGCGAGGCGAAGGATGAGCGAGTCCGGCGCGACGGTCGTACGGCTCCCGAACAGGCAGAAGGTCCGCGACGAGGCGGGCCTTTGGCTGTCGCGGCTGGACCGGGGCCTGACCGAGCGGGAACGCCTCGATCTCGAGTCGTGGCTCGCGGAGGACCCGCAGCATCGCGACATCCTGCTGAAGCTCGCAATTTTGTGGGATCAAACGGGCGTGCTCTCCGAGCTCGCGGAGCTCTTCCCGCTCACGCGGCCCAAAAGGGTGCGCCTCTTCACGCGGTCGTGGGCGGTCGCCGCGGCCGGGCTCGCGGCGGCGGCAGTCGTCGCCGCGCTCGTCATCGATTGGGGCGCT
>Ga0079224_100009261_pt1 | contig 13411 bp, 14 predicted proteins | sample Stecom2015_FD_80414 | JGI IMG/M metagenome (GOLD analysis project Ga0079224, IMG submission 80414) | Agricultural soil microbial communities from Utah to study Nitrogen management - Steer compost 2015 | ecosystem: Environmental > Terrestrial > Soil > Agricultural land | place: USA: Utah... | reverse complement strand
TGCTGGTAACCGTTCCGCTCGTGAGGCCGGTTACCGGAAGGGACGACCCCCGTCCCATGCTCGACGACCTCGGCGCACTTGGCGCAGCGAAGGATTCGCCAGACCTGGTGCTCGGCCTGTTCCGCGAGGAGATGTACCACGCGGTGAAGGTAGGCATCGAGGGAGCCGCTGAACTCATGCTGCTCAAGAACCGCAACGGTCCGGTTGGGTACGTGGACCTGTACTTCTACTCCAGGTGGATGCGGTTCGAGGACATGCTGGAGCATTGACCAGTGGAGTGCGAGCGATATTCGGTCACACTCCACTTACCCCACCGCCGCCAGCGCGGCCCTGATGAGCTCCGCCACGGTTGCTCCCGCGCCGTGCCTGTCCAGCGCTGAACGAACGCCTCGCTCAGCATCAGCCTGCGAGTAGCCCAGCGACACGAGCGCACGCACTGCGTCTTCTGCTCCCTCGCCTTCCGGGCGTCGCTCGGACGAGTCATTCAGCTGCAGGTCCTCAACCTTGTCGCCAAGGTCCAGTACGAGGCGCTCAGCCTTCTTCCTGCCTACCCGCGGCACACCCTGCAGGGTGGCAATGTCCTTCTCTCTGATGGCCCTCACGACGCGTGAGGCAGACAGCGTGGACAGCATGGCCAGCGCCAGCGCGGGTCCGAAGCCCGTGGCGCCGAGCAGGCGCTGGAACACACGACGTTCGTGAACGTTCGAGAACCCGAACAGCTGCCAGCCGTCGTCCTTTACAACAAGCCAGGTGTGCAGGCGAACTCGTTCACCCTCACGAGGCAGCGACTCCAGCACCGAAAGCGGAATGGCAAGCTCGTAACCCACGCCGCCGTCGGTAAGAATCTCCACCCGATCCAGGTGGCGTGCGGTGAGTACACCATCGATTAGTGAAATCATTGCGCGCCGGCCCTTATTGCCTGCATGTGCATACCCATGAGACAGGAGATCGCGGCCGCAATGCCATCGGCAGCGTCGGCGGGAGAGGGCACCGACTTGAGGCGCAGCAGCCGGGTGAGCATGAACTGAACCTGTTGCTTGCTTGCGCCGCCGTGCCCAACGATCGCCTTCTTGATTTCGGCTGGCGGCAGCTCGTACACTGAAACGCCTGCCATGCGTGCAGCGAGCAGAATCACTCCTCGTGCATGCCCCAGCACTACCGTTGTGCGCACGTTCCGCGCGTAGAAAATGCCCTCCACCGCTACGGCATCCGGCCGATGACGGGCCAGAATCTCCGCAACGCCCTCATGAATCTCCAGCAGACGATCGGGCAGCGGTGATCGAGCGGAGGTTCGTATCACGCCACACTCAACGAGCGACGCAACTCCGCGTCCGTCACCACGCACAACTCCGTAACCCGTTACGGCAGTACCCGGGTCTATTCCAAGGACGATCATTCCACTCGTGAGGGAGTACGCAGCCGGCGGCTGCTGAATCGTGCGGCGGCGGCCGGCACGAGCTTCAGGTCTGGCTCAGCGCCTCAACATCGAAGTCGGCGTTCGTGTCCACCTGCTGCACGTCATCGAGGTCTTCCAGCGCCTCCAGCAGCTTTACCAGCTGCTCCGCATCCGATCCCTCAACGCGCACAGTGGTGCTCGGTACCCACGAGAGGTCCGCTTCGAGCGCCTCGAATCCAGCGTCCTCCAGGGCACCCTTCACCGCGTGGAGCTGAGCGGCGTCCGTGGTGACCACGAACTGGTCTTCTTCCTTCTGAACGTCTTCTGCGCCGGCCTCGAGGGCAGCGAGCATCAGTGACTCCTCATCGTACTTTGACGCGCTGAAGGAGATCTGGCCCAGGCGGTTGAAAAGGAATCCCACGGAATTGGTTGAGCCCAGGTTGCCGCCGCCGCGTGAGAGCCGGTGGCGCACTTCGGCAACGGTGCGATTGGCGTTGTCCGTGAGCGCCTGGATCATGAGTGCGGCGCCGCCTGGCCCGTACGCCTCGTAGAGAACTTCCGTGTAGTCCACACCCTCCAGCTCGCCCGTGCCCTTCTTTACCGCTCGCTCGATGTTGTCCTTGGGCATGGACGCTGCCTTGGCGGTGTCGATCGCCGTACGCAGCCGCGGGTTTCCGCCCGGATCGCCACCGCCCAGCTTGGCGGCCATGGTGATCTCGCGAATGAGCTTGGTGAACTTGGCGCCGCGCTTCGCGTCAGCGGCTGCCTTGTAGTGCTTGATCTGCTTCCACTTGCTATGACCGGCCATATTCGGGCGTTCTGATGGGGCGGAGAGGGGGTTTCCAAGGTAATATATCGCGAACGGCGCGCGCGGCGATGCAACAACGGCTCTCCGGCGGGCTGCCGGAGACCTGAGCAACCCCCCATCCTTCCGGTTGCACCCTTCAGTGCCGTAGTCCAGCCAGCAGCTCGCAGCCTCAGTTTTTGGTCCCCAGCCCCCACGCCATGCCCGCTCTCCGCACGCACAGCTTCACCGAATCGGCGATACGCAGCATGTCCCGCCTGGCGCAGCAGCACGGCGCCATAAACCTCGCGCAGGGAATGCCGGACTTCCCCATGCCGCAGCCGATGAAGGACGCCGCCTGCGCGGCAATCCAGGGCGATATGAACCAGTACGCGAACAGCTGGGGTGCGGCGCCGCTTCGCCTGGCTCTGGCAGAGCGGTACCGCAGGCTCCACGGCATGCAGGTGGATTCGGACCTCGAGGTAACCGTGACCTGCGGTGCAACCGAGGCAATGACCGCCACTTTCATGGCACTGCTGGACGAAGGCGACGAGGTGATCATTCTCGAACCGTTTCACGAGAACTGCGTGCCTCACGCGGCACTGGCGGGCGCGCGGCCGGTGTTTGTGACGCTCGAAGCCCCGGACTGGAAGCTGGACGTCGAGCGGATTCGCTCTGCTATCACCCGGCGGACTCGCGCGATTCTCCTGAACACGCCGCACAATCCTACCGGACGCGTTTTCACCCGCGCCGAGATGGAAGCGCTGGCGAGTCTCTGCCTGGAGCGAGACCTGCTGGTGTTCACGGACGAGCCTTACGAGCACATCGTGTTCGCGGGACACCACCACCCGATGGCCACGATGCCCGGAATGCAAGACCGCACCGTGACCATCTCGAGCCTCTCGGCGACTTTCGCGTGCACCGGCTGGCGCATTGGCTGGGCTATTGCGCCCGCCGTCTTCACGGAAGCCATCCGCAAGGTGCATGACTTTCTCACGCTCGGCGCCCCTGCTCCCCTGCAGGCCGCGGCAGCCACCGGGCTCGCGTTCGACGCCGATTACTACAACAGCCTGGCCGCAGATTTTCGCGTGAGGCGGGACCTGCTCTGCACCTCACTTTCGGACGCCGGATTCACCTTCTCGGTTCCGGAGGGCGCTTTCTACGTGCTGGCCAACTTCGCCGCCATCAGTGAACTGGATGACAGGGAGTTCGCGCTCTGGCTCACCCAGGATGTCGGTGTTGCGGCGGTTCCCGGCTCCAGCTTCTACCACAAGCGCACGAGCGGCGGTTCCACGGTACGTTTCGCGTACTGCAAGTCCATTGATGCGCTCGAGATGGCAGGCGGGCGGCTCGTGAACGCATTCCAGGCCGCCTGACGGCGCTTACCGGCAATAAAACGCATGAAGTGGTCTCTCCGAATAGGTCGCCTGGCAGGAATCGACGTGTATGTCCACGTCACCTTCCTGCTGCTCCTGGCCTGGGTTGCGCTAATGGACTACCGCGCAACCGGCTCCATTGCAGGTGCGTCGAGCGGCGTGATTCTCATTCTCACGGTGTTCGCGATAGTCGTGCTGCACGAACTCGGACACGCGCTCGCCGCCCGTCGCTACGGCATTCCCACCAGGGACATCACCCTGCTGCCGATTGGCGGTGTGGCACGCCTCGAGCGCATGCCGCGCGAACCTGTGCAGGAGCTTGCGATCGCCATTGCCGGTCCCGCCGTGAACGTGGTGCTCGCCGTGGCCATCTGGCTGATACTCACGGTCATGGGCATAGACCCGCTCGGCGGGGAGTTCGTGACCGGAGACGCGCTGTTCGCCAGCGTCTTCATGGTAAGGTTGTTCTGGGTGAACGTGATTCTCGCCCTGTTCAACATGATACCCGCCTTCCCGATGGACGGCGGGCGTGTGTTGCGGGCATTGATCGCCATGCGCAAGCCGCACGGCGAAGCCACCGAGATCGCTGCACGTATAGGAAAGTTCTTCGCAATCGTGTTCGGTGTTGCAGGCCTGTTCGCGCTGGACAATCCATTCCTGGTGTTCATTGCGGTGTTCATCTGGCTTGGGGCGTCGGGTGAGGCGTCTGCCGAACGCCAGGCTGTAACTCTGGCCGGCGTACCAACGTCGCACGTGATGATTACGAGTTTCCGCACGCTGCTGCCGCACGACACCCTGTCCGCCGGAATGGACTACCTGCTCAGCGGCTTTCAGCAGGACTTCCCTGTGGTGAGCGAGTCGGGCGAGCTGGTTGGGGTGCTCACTCGAGCCAGCCTGGTGGAAGCGCTCCGCAGGAGCGGGCCCGACACCCACGTGTCATCGGTTATGCGCCAGAGTTTCGAAACCGCGTCACCCGCCGAGCCCGTGGACACGGCGCTCTCGCGTCTGCGAGCATCGGACCTGCGAGCCCTTCCCGTGGTGGAGAACCACAGGCTCCTTGGCCTCCTTACGATGGACAACGTTGGCGAATGGGTGATGCTGCAAACCGCCATGGCCCGAACCGGGCGGCAGTAATCGGGGGCCTGCCTGCCACGGGCGCGCGGTTCGTAACAACCACTCCGGCCTGTATGTTTCTCTCATGTCCCGCACCGAGATTACAACCCCGGACGAGCTCCCCGACGAGTCCGTCGTAGAGCTGTCCCTGCGACCACAGCGACTGGCCGAATTCATCGGGCAGTCGCGGGTGAAGGACAGCCTTCGCATCTACATCGATGCCGCCCTTGCCCGTCGCGAACCGCTGGATCACACGCTGTTCTTCGGTCCGCCAGGACTCGGCAAAACGACGCTTGCCGAGCTCATGGCGCGCGAGATGGGGGTGAACATCCGCACCACGTCCGGTCCGGCGCTCGAGAAGCCCGGTGACCTGGTGGGCACCCTCACGAACATGCGCGAGGGGGACATACTCTTCATAGACGAGATCCACCGCCTTCGCCCGGTAATCGAGGAGTTTCTCTACCCCGCGATGGAGGACTATCGGATAGACATCCGGCTGTCCGAGGGACCGAAGGCCCAGACGATCACCATGCCTGTCGAGCGGTTCACGCTGGTTGGTGCCACCACGAGACTGGGGATGCTCACGCCACCGATGCGTGCACGTTTCGGCATCGAGCAGCGCCTGAACTACTATCCCACGGAAGACCTGGAACTCATCGTGCGGCGCACGGCTGAAGTTCTGGCGGTGGAGATTTCCACGGATGGTGCGCTGGAGCTTGCCCGGCGCGCACGCGGAACGCCGCGTGTAGCAAACAGGCTGCTGCGCCGCGTGCGCGATTTCGCGCAGGTTCGCTCGGATGGTGTGATAACGGTCGAAGTGGCCAAAGCCGCGCTCGCCCTGCTGGACGTGGACGAGTTCGGCCTGGACGACATGGACTCACGCATCCTCCGTGCAATCATCGAGAAGTTCGATGGCGGACCTGTGGGCGTGGGAACCATCGCCGCGGCGGTGGGTGAAGACGCGAGTACCATCGAGGAAGTGTACGAACCCTTCCTGGTGCAGAACGGATTCCTGCAGCGTACCCCGCGTGGCAGAATGGCAACCGCGTCTGCCTATCGACACTTCGGCTATGACGTTCCGCGGCCCGAACAGAGTTCATTGCTCTGATCGCATGCCACATGGGCTGCTGACCAGCGACTACGATTTCGAGCTTCCCGAGAGGCTGATCGCCCAGGCTCCGGCCGATCGGCGCGATCAGAGCAGGCTCCTGGTGCTGCACCGGAAGTCCGGTCAGATAGAACATCGTTCCTTTCGCGACCTTCCCGATTACCTGTCTGCCGGAGACATACTCGTACTCAACGTGACGCGAGTGCTCCGGGCGAGACTGCTCGGCACCCGCGACAATGGAGCACCGGCAGAGGTGTTCCTGCTCAAACGCGTTGAAAGCGAAGGCTGGGAAGCGATGGTGCATCCGGGTGGCAAGCTGCGTCCCGGAAGGATCATCCGAATATCGCCCGAACTCTCGGTGGTCATTGAATCCATAACGGACCGACGTACGCGGATCGTGCGGCTCGAGACCTCTCTTCCCGAAGACGTGGCGATCGAGCGCTTTGGCCATGTGCCACTGCCACCGTACGTGAAACGCACGGACAGTCCCATTGACGCAGAACGCTACCAGACGGTGTTCGCGCGGGAGTCGGGATCAGTTGCAGCGCCAACCGCAGGGCTGCACTTCACGCGGGAGCTGCTGCAGTCCATGCAGGAGAAGGGAGTGAAGAGTGCCGAGGTGGTGTTGCACGTGGGAGCAGGAACCTTCAAGCCGGTTGAGGTGGAAGATCCGGCGGACCATCGGATGCACGAGGAGTGGTACAGCCTGAGCGAGGAATCCGCCGCGGAACTGAACCGCGCGCGCGGGGCCGGTGGCAGGGTGGTGGCCGTGGGTACCACGTCGCTCCGCACCCTCGAGAGCTGTGTCCGGCCTGATGGCAGCTTCCGGCCGGGCGAAGGCGACACGCGTATCTTCATTCGGCCTCCGCAAAGTGTGCTCGGGGCAGACGTGCTGCTCACGAACTTCCACCTGCCGCGCTCCACGCTGATCATGCTCGTGAGTGCGATGGCCGGCTACGATCTCACAATGTCCGCCTATCGTGAGGCGGTAGAACACGAATACAGATTCTACTCATATGGCGATGCAATGCTGGTTCTCTGAGCGTGGTTGCCGCGGAGCGCCTTCCTCGGTGCGAAGTGTCGTTCCCGGCCTCGGGGGAATCGCGGTGCTCCTCGCGGCGGCAGTCGTGCTGTCGGGGTGCCGCACGACCACCACGGTCACCTACCTGCCTACCCCCGAACGCGCGCGGATGTCCCTCGAACAGGGTTCAGCCACCCTCGCGCAGTTCATGCAGGTTCAGTGTGGCGAGATTCAGGCGCGCGGTGGCGCAGACAGCGTGATTGCACGCGTGGTTGTCGGCGACAACGGCGAGGTACAGGAATCGGAGCTGGAATCGGGAACTGGCAGTGAGTCGGCTGACAACATTATCGGTGCGATCACGGCCCAGCTCACGTTCGCGGATGAAACGCCGGTGCCTTCGGCCGGAGCGGCGCGCGTGCTGGCCAGCTTCAGCTGCACCCCGCCCGCAAGCGCGAAACTAAGTCGCCTGCCGTGAGTGAGCTCGAGCAGGCTGCACGTACCGGTGCCGGCGGCGAAGCGAACGAGGCGACAGCGCCGACTCGTGAGGCTGCGCCTGACGCGCCCAACGCCGTGAATGCGCCAGACGCATCCAGCTTTGACTTCCAGCTTCAGGCAAGCCAGGGCAGTGCTCGCGCCGCAATCTTCAACACACCGCACGGCAGCGTGGAAATACCAGCGTTCATGCCCGTGGGAACGCTCGCAACAGTAAAGTCGCTGGACCCGCGGGAGCTCCGCGCGTCTGGCGCATCCATGATCCTCGCCAACGCCTACCACCTGCACCTCAGGCCCGGCGACGAACTCATTCGCGACATGGGCGGGCTGCACGAGTTCATGAAGTGGCACGGACCCGTTCTCACCGATTCGGGCGGCTTTCAGGTGTTCTCTCTCGCCACCCTCAACACGGTGCGCGAACACGGCGTGGAGTTCCGCAGTCACGTTGACGGCGCCCGGCTCACGTTCACACCAGAGTCCGTGATGCGCATCGAGCGCAACCTGGGCGCTGACGTGATCATGCAGTTCGACCACGTCATTCCGGGACAGTCAGACGAAGCTGCCGCCCGCGACGCGAGCGAACGCAGCATCCGATGGCTCGCCCGGTGCCTGGAAGCCTTCCGGGAACTGGGGCGCGACGGGTTCACCGCAGCGGACGGCAGCATTGGCGCCTACCCGAACCAGGCGCTCTTTCCCGTGATGCAGGGCGGCGTGCACTCGCACCTGCGTCGCGAAGCCGCATCTGCCATTCGCGATCTGCACGACTGGCCGGGCTACGGAATCGGCGGGCTCTCGGTAGGAGAGCCCAAGCCCGACATGTACTCCATGCTCGAGGTGTGCGACGCCGCGCTGCCTGCGGATCGCCCGCGCTACCTGATGGGTGTCGGCTTTCCCGAAGACCTCGTTGAGGGCGTTGCGCGAGGCGTTGACCTCTTCGACTGCGTGGCCCCTACCCGCATGGGCAGGAACGGCACAGCCTTTACCAGTGAGGGACGGCTGAACCTGAAGCGTGCGGAGTTCAGGAAGGATCCCGCGCCGCTGGACCCGGCATGCGACTGCTACACCTGCAGCACGTTCTCACGTGCCTACCTGCGGCACCTGTACGTATCGGACGAGATGCTCGGCCCGCGCCTTCTGTCGCTGCATAATGTACATTTCCTGCTCGCACTGATGCGCGAGGCGCGCCAGGCGATTCTCAACGGCGCTTTCGACGGCTGGCGCCAGAACTGGCTGCTTCGCCACCACTCCCGGCTCAACTCCGGCTCATGACCTTTTTCGCCGCACCCGCCGCACTCGCGATCCTCCAGCAGGGAGGCGGAATTCCGCTGCCCGCGCTGCTGTTCCAGATGGCGGCACTGTTCGCCATTTTCTACTTCCTGTTCATTCGCCCGCAGCAGAAGCAGCGCAAGACGCACGAGGCCCGCCTGCTCGAGCTGAAGCGGGGCGACTCGATCGTCACCGCCGGCGGCATTGTTGGCGAGATCGTGGAAATGAAAAAGTCCACCAAGGACGGACAGCCTGTTGCCACGCTCGAAGACCGCGTGACGATCAAGAGCGGCGAAACACGAATCATCGTTGAGCGCGGCCGCATTGCGCGCGTAGTCACCCCGTCCGTTTCCTCTGCGTCGTGAGCCTGCTGGACATTCACGTTCTCGGCTCTCCGATTCTGCGCGAGCAGACGGAGCCGGTGGTGGAGGTTTCGGACGAAATTCGCCGTCTTTCCGACGACATGTTCGAGACGATGTACGCGGCCCAGGGAATCGGCCTGGCAGCTCCGCAGGTCGGACGCCTGGAGCGCATGTTCGTATGTGATGTTGACGGTGCCCGCTACACGTTCATCAATCCCGAACTGGTGCTCGCCGAGGGAAGCGACAAGGCCGAGGAAGGCTGTCTGTCCATTCCCGAGATTTTCGGCGAGGTCACCCGTCCGGCAACGGTTCGGATGAAGGGGCTGGACCTGGAAGGGAATCCGTTCGAGATCGATGCCTCCGAACTGCTCGCGCGCTGCCTGCAGCACGAGCTCGATCACCTGAACGGCCGGCTCTTTATTGACCACCTGAGCCTGCTCAAGCGCAGGAACTCCCTTGCCAGGTGGGACCGTATGAAGTCGCAGTTCCCTGCCCTTCGCCGCACGCTGTCTCCCACGGACATAGCAACTCACCACGGCGGCGACGAACTCTGAAGCTCCAAGCGAGTACCTGACGCCGATGCGTATCGTTTTCTGGGGCACCCCCGAATTTGCGACACCAGCGCTGCTGGCCCTGCTCGGCGAAGGCTTTGACGTGGCAGGAGTCGTTACCCAGCCAGACCGCCCTCGCGGTCGCTCGCGTTCCACCCTGGAGCCCAGCCCGGTAAAGCGTGTTGCCGAGCAGGAAGGCATTCCGGTGCTGCAGCCCGAACGCCCGCGTGGAGCGGAGTTCATGGAGCAGTTCGCGGCGCTGGAGCCGGATATCTCCGTTGTAGTAGCCTACGGGCACATCCTGCCGAAGGCGGTGATCGACCTGCCGCCCATGGGCACGGTGAACATCCACGCATCACTGCTTCCCCAGCTCCGCGGCGCTGCGCCGATTCAATGGGCTATCGCTGAGGGGCATGAGGAGAGTGGCGTCACCATCATGCAGATGGTACCTGAGCTGGACGCCGGACCGATTCTGCACGTGATGCGCACGCCACTCAGCCCGGACGAAACCGGCGGCGAACTCACCCAGAAGCTCTCCGAGCTGGGTGCGCAGGCGATAGTGGAGGCGCTCGCGCTTGTTGGTGCAGGCGTGATCGAAGCCAGGGAGCAGGACCACTCGCTCGCCACCTATGCCCCGAAGCTCGACCGGTCCACGTGTGAGATCAGCTGGACGGCTGCGTCAGACGTGGTAGCGCGTCGCATACGCGCCTTCGACCCGCTGCCCGGTGCATGGAGCATACTTAAAGGAGCAGACGTGAAGCTGTTCGGGGCGCGTTCGCTGCCGGAGCTTTCCGGGGCGCCCGGTGTGGTGATCTCAGTAGACGAATCCGGTCTGTGCGTGGGTTGCGGGCAGGGCGCTGTGCGAGTGACGTCCGTGCATCCGGCGGGGCGTCGGAGGCTATCTGCGTTCGACTGGTACCAGGGACGCGGCGTGGCGGTGGGCGACGTGATGGGTTCGTCGGCCTCGTAAGGCGCGGAAGAGGCTGCCGCAGGGGCCGCAGTGGAGTATCTTTTCGGAGTATGCCGGAGCCTCGTCGCAAGCTGACCGGTTCGCTCCGAGACCCATCTGAAGCGTCGCCCCGCCCCTGCAGGCACGTACCGTCATCGCGTACCACCCGAACGCGCCATTGAAGCTCGCAGCCATGAAATTCAACGCGCCCGAAGTGCAGCATTCCGCTTCGAGCAGGGGTTCGCACACGCCAGGTAGTCCGGCGGGGAGCGGCGGTCGCCCTGTGCGAGGTGGTGGTGGTGGCGGTGGTGGTGGCGGTGGTGGCGGGCGCGGGCCCGGGAAGCGAGGCGGAGGTGTCGGTGGCGGCGCGAACCGCCACGGACGCCGCTCCAGCAACAGCAGCATCACGGAAGCACGCATAGTTGCAGCGCAGGTTCTCGAGGACCTTCGCGCCGGCGAACTCCTGGATATTGCATTCGAGCGCAGGGCCGGTTCCCTCGACCCTCGCGACATACGCTGGACGCGCGAGCTCGTTTGGGGAATGCTGCGCCGGCGCTCCATGCTGGATGCGATGCTTGCCGAACGAGTGAGTGGCGGCCTCGCCAGGCTCGACCCGGATCTCACCGATCTCCTGCGTCTGGGCATACAGCAGCTGCTGCACATGGGGAGCGTTCCGCCTTACGCTGCGATTGCGCAGACCGTGGAACTCGCAAAGCGTCGCCACGGCATAGGCGCCAGCAAGCTTGTGAACGCAGTGCTTCGGCGAGTGGATCGGGACGGCCCCGACCTGCAGGTGGAACTCCCGGACAACCCGATAGACGCGCTGGCGCTGCAGCAATCCCACCCGCGCTGGCTTGTGCAGCGGTGGCTGGAGCAGTTCGGAACGACGGAAACCGAGAAGCTGCTTTCGGCCAATAACCTGGAGTCGGTGGTTTACGCTCGCCCGTGGGGCGTGTCTGCCGAGGAACTGGCATCCTCGCTGGAGGCTGCGGGCGTTAGCGTGTCCGCGTCGCCGCACCTGGACAGCTCGCTTCAGCTGGGAGGGATGTCGTCGCTCACGGAGCTTGGTGCGTTCAGGCAGGGGCAGTTCTTCGTGCAGGATCCCGCCGCAACGCTGGTAACGCGCTACGCTGCGATGCCGCCAGGCAGTACCGTTGCCGACCTCTGCGCGGCCCCGGGAGGGAAAGCACTGGAGCTTGCGCGTGCGGCGAAGCTGGTTGTTGCCGGTGACCGTTCGGAGTCTCGCCTGAGACGCATCGATGCCAACCTGGCACGTTTGCGCGCCGAGAATGTACTGATCGTGTGTGCAGACGCGTCCGAACCTCCGGTGCACGGCATGGACATGGTATTGCTTGACGTTCCGTGCACCGGAACGGGAACCTTCCGCCGGCATCCGGATGCGCGCTGGAGGCTGCGTCAATCAGACCTGGCCATTCTCAGTGCGGTTCAGCGCCGTCTGCTGGCTGGTGCTGCAGCGGCTGTGCGCGCGGGCGGCTTGCTCATTTACAGCACCTGTTCGCTGGAGCCGGAGGAGAACGAAGAGCAGGTACATCACTTTCTCGCGGGGAATCCGGAGTGGGAACTGGAGCCTTCGCCTGACGCGGAGATTTCTGGAGATATGATAGACGAGGGCTTTCTGCGCGTGCTGCCGCAACGGCACGGGGTGGACGGTGCGTTCGCTGCACGACTCAGACGGAAGCAATGATGACGGAACCTCACTCACGCTCGCACGGGCCTGACGGCAGGCGACTGACATCCAGGCGGCGCGGCAGCAGTTCGGGCAAGCTGCCGACCTGGAACGAGTTTTCACGCGGACCTCTGCCCTTTCTCGGTGTTGCGTTTGCCGGATTCGCGATGGCCTACCTGGTGATAGCCATCTTCGTGTTCCCGGGCGGCAGTGGCGAGGAAGAAGTGGAGATCCCTAACGTGGTGGGGCTTTCGTACGACGAAGCGGTTCAGCGACTCGGCAGTTACGGTTTTGCTACCGACCGCGCCGAGGAGCGCTACGACGCCAGCGCCCCTGCATACACGGTTATCGAGCAGACGCCGCGTGCAGGCATTACGGATGTGGCTGGCGCCACCATCAGGCTTGCTGTGAGCCGGGGACAGCTGCGCGGAGAAGTGCCCATGGTCATGGGGCTCACGCGCGAAGAGGCGGCGGCAGTGCTGGAAGACGCCGGCCTCGAGGTTGGCGATGTGAGTTCGCGCGAAGACTCTGCCCCCCGGGGGCAGGTTGTGGGAACGGCGCCGTCAATCGGCTCCTCCGTACCACTTCCGTCCGCGGTGAACCTCGTGATCAGCACCGGCCCTTCAAGGGTGGAGATTCCCGATGTCACGGGACAGGAACTGCCTCACGCGCAATCGCTTCTCGAGCAGCTCGGCCTGCGTATCACGACCACGTGGGATAGCTTGAGCTACATGACTCCGAACACCGTGGTGGGACAGTCGCCTGCCGCCGGGCAGTCCGTGCGCGCAGGCGCAACGGTTTCCCTCATCCTTGCAGGACGTCCATGAACCAGGCTGCAGCCTCCACCACCCGTTCTCCCATTCGCATTGCGCCATCCATCCTGAGTGCAGACTTCGCCAGGCTGGCAGACGAGATTGCGATGTGCGAGCAGGCCGGTGCCGACTGGATTCACGTTGACGTAATGGACGGTGTGTTCGTTCCGAACCTCACGTTCGGGGCCAAGGTCATCGAGACCGTGCGGCACCTCACGACACTCCCGCTGGACGTTCACCTGATGGTGGTGGAGCCCGAGAAGTACTTCGATTCCTTCGTGAAGGCCGGGGCATCGGTTCTCACGATCCACACGGAAGTATCACCGCACCTTCACAGGCAGATTACGAGAATCCGGGAGCTGGGCTGCGGAGCCGGCGCCGTGGTGAACCCGGCAACGCCACTGGCAGCGGTAGAGGAAGTTGCGCCTGACCTGGATCTGCTTCTGATCATGAGCGTGAACCCTGGCTTTGGCGGCCAGCGCTTCATTCCGGGT
>Ga0079224_100009259_pt1 | contig 13412 bp, 6 predicted proteins | sample Stecom2015_FD_80414 | JGI IMG/M metagenome (GOLD analysis project Ga0079224, IMG submission 80414) | Agricultural soil microbial communities from Utah to study Nitrogen management - Steer compost 2015 | ecosystem: Environmental > Terrestrial > Soil > Agricultural land | place: USA: Utah... | reverse complement strand
CGACTGTGTAAGGGACTGCGGTATTTCATTTTTGTTTGCCGCCGCGCGGCGGCAAACAAAAATGAGTACTACGGGCATATCGCCTTACGCCAAGGCAGTAGCGAATCCTTGAAGAATCCCGGTTGATCGAGTCCTTGCCGGTGGGAACTCCTACATGATGAGGTCCGCGGATCTTCCATGCCGTCCTGCCGTTTTGTAAGCGGGCGGAATTGCGTTACCCCGAGGGCGACCGTTTAAAACTCTTTGTCGCCGAATTCGCTCTTGCTGAACTTTAAGGTTCTGCCTAGCTCGTTGAGGCGATAGGTGAAATTGAGCAATACCATATCCACTTCGTTGATGTAATTGGTGGAGAAGTAAAAATCCTGGCCACGCGTCGTCATCCGTTGTTGGTTAGCGTCCAACCATCCCATGCCCATGTTCATCCACTGGAGGGTAAACGCGCCTCGATTGTTTAATACCGACTTCCTGATACTCAGGTTCGGCGAAAATAGCCGCGAGTTTTCTCCCTGGATGGTCGCCGTCCGCGACAAGTAATTGACACTTAGCTGGGCGTTTAAGGTCTGGGTGAAGTTGACCGTGGTGTTAACGTTAAACGAATAGTTGACGCTATTGCGGCTCAGCTCTTCGCCGAATATCCGGCCTTCTACCGCGTATTGATAGACGTTGCCACCGGCGTAGAGCTTCCACCACCTCAGCGGCGCCAACTCCACGCCGGCCTCCACGCCGTACGCCTGTGCACCTCGGGTATTCGTATACGTACGATACAGGGTAGAATCGTTATAGACGCTATTCACTCGATTAATGGCGTTTGAGGTGTGTCGGTAGTAGACATTTGCGAAAACGGAGTTAGCGCCGAACGCCTTAACCAATCCCAGCTCCGCGGCATCGATAAGTTCGGGAAGCAGTTCCGGGTCTCCTTCTTCCAGCACCTCCGAGTGCCTGCGTGCCATAAATGGGTTCATCATGCTGGTGGTCGTTCGTTCTATTCGCCTGCTATAGCCGATTTTCAGTTGATAACCGTTCCCCGGCTCGTACATGGCATTTACCGCCGGAAAGAGATACCACTTGTTAAGCGTATAAGTGGTGCCGCCGGCTTGCTCGAGCTCCCGGTCTGTGTGCTCCAGCCGAAGTCCAGCCGTGTAACTCCATCGCTTTCCCGATCCGTTATATTGTGCAAACACGGAATGAATGCTTCGGTTGAGGTCGATGTCGCCACCATATTCGGGGCGTGTGGCAAAGTCCGGCGTGCCCGGAACCTTCGCGTTGTACGAAAATTCACCTACGTGCATAAGGTATCGATACTGGTATCCGGCCTCCAAGCTTGCCGTTTCGGTAAGCGGCAAGGTGTAATCGATGTTCATTCTGAACCCGTCCAGCGGGTTATATTCTTCCATAATGTGATGCTCCAGCGTGTCGCGGTGGTTTTCTGGGATGACATTGAGGTTATTGGTAGGGCCGCCCAGTACGGTGCGTTCGTAAAGAGCGGAGGCGGTCAGTGAGGACTTATCTTGGAACAGGTGCTGGTAGTCCATGCTGGCGATAAGAAAGTCGCCCCGTCTCTCCCGCAAGTTTTTGTTGTAATAAGCGAAGGTCTCATATGGGCTACTTTGGTCCGGTAGGGTGCGGGTTTGATTGTAAAGTAGGTCCGCGGTCCTCAGCTCGGATCGCCTACCGCCAAACACCGAGGCGGACAGGGTATTTCGATCATCCATCGCAAAGCTTGCTGCAGCGCGCGCCGAGTACGATTCGCGCCGGTGGCTCCGTTCCCCGCCGGAAGGCAACGACGTGTGTACACCGTTTAGGGTGGTGCTGATCACGCCATCGCGATAGCCGGTGATATCGTTTCGCTTATAGTCGGCACCCACGGAGATGTCCCATCGTCCACGGCGGATATTGGACGTGAAATCACCGCCAAATCGGCGTGCTATTTTCTCATTGCCAAAGGTCTCGATGCTGGGTGCCCCGAGCTGCCCGTTGATTAATAGATAGATACCGTCGGTGCTCCCTTTCTTTGTTATAATGTTAATGATTCCCGCTTTCCCGTCGGGGTCGTATCGGGCGGAGGGTGATGTAACCATCTCGATGTTCGCAATGGCATTAGCCGGCAATTGGCTGAGGAAAGCAGCAGCTTCGCCCATGACGGGCTTTCCGTCCAGCAGGACGATGAAACCCGTAGTGCCCCGTAGTAGGATTTCGCCTTCGGCGTTAACGGATAGGGATGGCATGTTACGAAGGACATCTACCGCCGAGCCGCCTACTGCGGCCTGGAACTGATCGGCCCGGTATACTTGTTTTTCCAAGGTATGGCTGACCTCGTTCCGAGCACCCCTGACTTCTACTTCCCCCAATACTTCGCTGCCCAATGTGAGGTGTATGTCGCCGATATCCATCGCTTGCTTGATGCCGGGTACATCGATTTCGCGGCGCGTCTGTAATTCATAGCCAATGAAACGGGCTTCGAGGTAGTACTTGCCCGCGGCAATGTCGCGCAGCTCAAAACGACCGTCCTCGCCGGTCAGGCTCCCGGCGACCAAAACGGTGTCGCCCGCGGAAAAAAGTGCTACGGATGCATACTCGAGCGGTGCCTGGCTGTCCCGATCAAGTACCCGCCCCGAAAGTATCGAGGACACTTGGGCATGCAACGAAAGGGCAGGGGTAAGTGCTAAAAAAAGAAGAATAGTAGCGTTGAAGCGATGAAAAAACACGTTTATAAGCATGATATGTATGTTCGAATCCGCAAAGATGCGCCAAACTTATGAGGTATTAGGTTCTTTTTGAAAATTTGATGGTTGTTTGGGTGTCCCCGGCTCCGCGGGAGCTTAATGTATCTGGTGAAATGTAAATTTTCCTTCAATAAAGGGCGAATTGTACGCACCTGTCGAACGCGGTCACTTGTTCGTGATCGGCCTAGGAGTAATGGCTTTGTTCGCACTGGCTAAAAAGGCGACCCGGTGGGAGAAACCTTTCCACAGCTTGCCTTACATTCTACCTATCCGTATCGCATTTAAAATTGCCAACAGAGCTACCCCTACATCTGCAAATACCGCTTCCCACATGCTCGCCAATCCGCCTGCACCAAGCAACAATACGATGGCTTTGACACCGAAGGCTAAGCCGATATTTTGCCAAACGATTTTTTTGGTTTGTTTACCTATATGGATTGCCACGGGGATTTTGCTCGGTCTGTCGTCTTGTATAACCACATCGGCGGTTTCTATCGTAGCGTCGCTTCCCAATCCACCCATCGCGATGCCTACGTCGCTCAACGCCACTACGGGAGCATCGTTGACGCCGTCGCCTACAAACGCTACGCTTTCGCCCTTGGCTTTGATTTCCTGGGCTTTGTTTACCTTGTCTTCAGGCAACAAATCTCCATAAGCATGGTCTATACCTAACTGCTGGGCTACATGGTTGACTACGGTAGTTTTATCGCCGCTTAGCATGGTTACTTTGACTTTCATTTGATGCAGCAAGTCGATCGTTTGCTTTGCGTCTTCTTTGATACGATCGGCGATCGTGACGTAACCGACAAATTTCTGATCATAAGCTACAGCGATGGTGGTATACACAATATCATTTGGATTTAGATCATATGTGATCCCGAATTTATCCATCAGCTTAAAGTTGCCAACCAATAATTCCTTGCCATCTACGGTTGCTTTCAGCCCATGTCCAGCGATCTCTTCTATGTGGGCTAATGGAATGTCATGTTTTGGCGGTCCGGCATATTCATGGATGGCGGTCGCTATGGGATGACTGCTATGGCTTTCCAAAGCATTCACCAGGTCCAATATTTCTTGTTGATCAAATGCCGGGTCAAAAGCCACTTCCTGCACTTGGAATACGCCCTCGGTCATCGTGCCGGTCTTGTCCATCACGACGTTTTGTATCGTGGACAGGGAGTCCAGAAAATTACTTCCTTTGACCAATATCCCGTTTTTGCTTGCAGCGCCGATTCCGCCAAAATATCCCAATGGAATACTAATGACCAAGGCGCAAGGGCAGGAAATTACCAGAAATATCAACGCCCTATATAACCAATCACTGAACTCGTAATTCGCGACAAAGAAGTAGGGCAAGAGGCAAATGCCTAAAGCCAAAAATACCACGATGGGCGTATAGATTTTTGCGAACTTTCGGATAAACAATTCCGTTGGCGCTTTTTGGGAGGTCGCGTGCTGTACCAATTCCAAAATCTTGCTCAGTTTACTATCAGTGTAGGCAGTCGTGACCCGTACTTGAGAGACGGTGTTGAGGTTGATCATCCCTGCTAAGACGGTTTCGCCCTGTTTTTTTGTGTCGGGCTTACTTTCGCCGGTCAATGCTGATGTATCGAAGGATGCGCTTTCCGACACAAGCTCTCCATCCAAGCCCAATTTTTCGCCGGCCTTGAGTTGTATGGTTTCGTCAATCCCAACTGTTGCTGCGGGGACGGATTGCGGGATTCCATCCCGCAGGATAGTTACTTGGTCGGGTCTTTGGTCGAGCAAGGACTTGATGTTTGTTTTGGCTCGCGAGACCGCTAGGGTCTGGAAAATCTCACCTACGGAATAAAACAGCATTACTGCGACGCCTTCCGGATATTCGCCAATGGCAAATGCTCCGATTGTGGCGATGCCCATCAGAAAAAATTCTGAGAAAACTTCGCCTTTGCTGATGCTCACCGCAGCATCCCGGAGTACAGGCAGCCCTACGGGAATGTACGCGCATGCATACCACATGATGCGTAGCCATCCGCTAAACCAGGTCTGTGGAAACCAATTGTCCATGGCTATGCCAGCCATTAGTAGCACAAACGAAATCAGGGCGGGAAGGAATAACTTGAACGTGCTATCGGTAGCTATCGTGTTCGCGTGATCATGGTCATCATGATCATGGCTATGATCGTCGATCAGTGATTTGGCGCCTGCTTGTGTATAAATTTTATCTTCTAATGTGCAACAAAGCTGCTTGCCGTGCGCATCATATATATGCTGATGTTCCATAATACCTCTGTATATATTATCGAAAATACAAAAAGCCCGCATGTAATGCTATTTGTTCGAGGTAAATACGGATAAAGCGGACGTTATACGGGGGCGTGAGGAGATAGCCTGCGACCCGATAACTAATAATCCAATCTCAAAGAATCCTAGGCTTGCAGATGGAATCATGAATCATGGATACGGGTATAGTCGTAGCAGGAGGGCGTCGGTTTCGGCACACGCAATGCGAAGAAACAATTGTGTAAAATTAAGCTCGAGAAACGTGGTGGTGATTTAGGTTTTTAGTATTTTTGGCCAGATATGAAAGTCCTTTATCACATATTGGCAGTTTATATGACGGCTTTGCTTCTACTGCCGTGTGCCGATATTGTCGAAAAGGATCGCTGGCAAAGCCCTACCCATTCGAAAGTACGGGACCACGATACGTCCCATGATCACGACCAAAGCGACAAGGAAGACTTTTGCAGCCCGTTCTGCTTATGTAAATGTTGCGGGATGGTTGGTGGTATCGTGCTTCAGCGGAGTGTGCATAACCTGGCCAAGGCGGAGACTTTTGACTTGTCAAAGCCTGGAGCCCATTACCTATCGATCTTCCAGTCCCGCTACTTCGGGACCATTTGGCAGCCGCCGAAAACTAATGCCTGATTTTTAATGTCGTAATGATTAGTGTTTGATTATGAGGTCCTAGGCCCATGGTCGGGGCGTTTGATATAGCGTCGCCAATTCACTGATCCCATTTTATCAACAGGTCGTTAGTTACACGAAAAATGAAGAAAATATTCTTAGGGCTAGCGGTTTCTGCCTATCTATTGGTGGGCTGCGGTGAGACCGATACAAAAAACAAACCAAATACGGAACAACATGGCCATGACGGGCATTCACATGAGCATGATGATCATGACCATGCTGGACACGATCATGACCATGATGACCACCACCATGACGAAGAGCTGGCCGATGATGAGGTGGACTTTACAGATGAGCAAGCCGAACGGGTAAATCTGACCCTTGAGAAAGTTGCTCCTGGCGCTTTCTACCAAGTCGTCAAGACATCGGGCCAGCTCATTGCACCCGTAGGCGATGAGAGTACCGTCGTAGCGAGCAGTAGCGGTATTATCAGCTTTGCGAAGAGCGGTCTCAACCCTGGCAATAGTATTGCCAATGGCCAGCATATTGCTACTGTGTCAGCCAAAAATATCGCCGAGGGTGATCCCCTAGCAAAACTCCGTCTGGAGTACGAAGCCGCAAAAAAAGAATTTGAGCGGGCCGAGCTGCTAGCAAAAGATTCTTTGATATCCATGATAGACTATAATCAAGCGAAGCTGAACTATGAAAATGCGAGGGTGGCGCACAGTGCTCTTGCCCATCAATCCACGCAAAATGGTGTAAGCATGCGCAGTAATACTCAGGGCTATATCAAAAATATATTGGTGAGCGACGGAGAGTATGTGAGCGTGGGCCAGCCCATAATGACCATCACCAAGAATAAAAAAATACAGCTGAAGGCAGACCTATCCGAGCAGCACGCGGGGCTTCTATCGCAAATCACATCGGCAAACTTCCAAACAGCGCAGAGCGCAACTACGTATTCCATGAATGAGCTGGATGGTCGCTTGGTTTCCTATGGAAAACAATTGGACGGCTCCTCTTTTTATATTCCCGTAATTTTTGAGTTCAATAATGCCGGCAACTTTTATGCAGGCTCTTTTGTGACCGTCTTTCTAAAAACAAGACCACTGGAGAATGCCATTACGGTACCCTTATCGGCTATCGTCGAAGAACAGGGGCTGTATTTTGTCTATGTCAAGGACCGGGAGCATATCTATAAGAAGAAAGAAATCAAAAAAGGCGCTGACGACGGGAAGAGAGCATTGGTGCTCTCGGGATTAGAGATAGGAGAAGAACTAGTAGCGACAAGTGCTTACCATCTTAAACTGGCGAGCATGAGTTCGGATATTCCTCACGGGCATAGCCACTAAAAGACGTATTCAAATGCTGAACAGTATCATTTCATTTTCCTTGAAGAACAGACTGGCTGTTCTATTGGGGTCGCTCTTGCTGACTTTAGCGGGCGTGTACGTGGCTTATAATATAGAAGTTGATGTTTTTCCGGACCTGAATGCTCCGACTGTGGTAGTGATGACCGAAGCGAGCGGCATGGCACCCGAAGAGGTAGAGCGCATGGTCACCTTCCCCCTCGAGACGGCGGTCAACGGGGCAACCCATGTGAGACGTGTGCGCTCCTCGTCGACGACGGGCTTTTCCGTCGTTTGGGTAGAGTTTGATTGGGGCATGGACATCTACCAAGCCCGGCAGGTTGTTTCCGAAAAATTAGCCACGGTTTCCGAAACATTGCCCTCCAATGTCGGCAAGCCCACATTGGGACCCCAATCATCCATATTGGGGGAGGTGCTGATCATTGGCCTCACGGCCGACTCCACCAGCCTGATGGACTTGCGAACGATAGCCGACTGGACGGTGCGTCCGCGATTGCTCTCTACAGGCGGAGTAGCGCAAGTCACCGTTATCGGTGGCGATATCAAGGAATATCAAGTGCTCCTCGATCCATCCCGAATGAAACATTACGGCGTGACACTGGATGAAGCCCTTGCCGCAGTAGATAATTTCAACCAAAACGAATCGGGCGGAATCATATACGAATACTCCAACGAGTATATCATCAATGGGGCCGTGGCAACCCACGACACCGAACTATTGGGCAAGTCTTTGGTCAAGTCTATTCGTAACGAGCCTATCCTATTGGAGCATGTTGCCGAGGTGAAAATAGGAGCAAAATCGCCTAAGATGGGGCTTGCTTCGGAAAGAGCTAATCCAGCGGTGCTGCTGACTGTCACCAAGCAGCCATCGACCAGTACCCTAGAATTAACGGACCTGCTGGACAAGGAGATCGAAAGCGTCAAACAAAACTTGCCACACGATGTTCGGGTGTCAACCGACTCGTTCCGACAAAGCCGCTTCATCACCAGCTCGATTGGCAACGTCAGGTCCTCCCTGTACGAAGGCTGCCTCTTTGTCGTCATCGTATTGTTCTTCTTCTTGATGAATCTTCGGACCACGGTCATCTCTTTGTTGGCAATACCCTTGTCTTTGTTGTCTTCCATTTTGATATTAAAGCTCTTGGGGTTGACTATCAATACGATGAGCCTAGGCGGTATGGCTATCGCTATCGGTTCATTAGTAGACGATGCTATCGTGGATGTCGAAAACGTATTCAGGCACCTGAGAGAAAACCGGCTAAAGCCCGCAGCCGAGCGCCTGACGGTGATACAGGTGGTGTATGAAGCTTCGAAAGAAGTACGTATGCCTATCCTCAATTCAACGCTGATCATTGTAGCATCCTTCCTTCCACTATTCTTCTTGTCGGGAATGGAGGGGAGAATGTTGGCACCGCTTGGCGTCACATTTATCGTGTCGCTGTTTGCTTCTACAGCTATCGCATTGACCTTGACACCCGTGCTGTGTAGCTACTTACTCGGCAGAGAAGGCAAGGCGGACGATAAAGAAGACAAGGAGACATTTGTAACAAGGCATCTCAAAGCAGGATATGGCAGGATGCTGAAATGGGTTTTACATTATAGAAGAACGGTGGTGGCGGTTTGTGCGGTGATGCTCGTCGTGGCCATTGGCCTGTTCACGACCTTCGGCAGGTCCTTCTTGCCGCCCTTCAATGAGGGATCTTTTACCATAAGCGTAGCCACGATGCCGGGCACTTCCTTGGAAGAGTCCGACCGTATCGGACGCTTGGCCGAGGAGATTATTTTGACTATTCCAGAGGTACAGACGACCGTCCGGAAGACGGGCAGGGCAGAGCTCGATGAGCATGCATTGGGTATCAATGCATCTGAAATCGAAGCGCCTTTCGTGTTGGACAAGCGCAAGCGCGATGTCGTGGCCAACGAACTGAGAGAAAAACTCGAAGCGCTCCCCGGAGTGAACTTAGAGGTCGGGCAGCCCATTTCGCACCGTATCGATGCGATGCTGTCGGGCTCGAAAGCCAATGTGGCGATTAAGATTTTTGGTGCCGACTTGAACAAGTTGTTCTCTATCGGAAACCAAATCAAGTCGACCATACAGGGCGTCGAGGGTATCGCTGACCTCAACGTAGAACAGCAAATCGAACGCCCTCAATTGATGATTCGCCCGCATCGCGAAATCATGGCAAAATACGGCATTAGCATTCCTGAATTTAAGGAATTCATCGGAACGATGCTGGCCGGCCAAGTCGTCTCCCAGGTATATGAAGACGGCATGGTGTTCGACTTGACCCTCAAGGTCGACGATGGGCAGCGCACCTCCATGACGGATATTGCTGCCTTGATGATTGATGCGAATGGGAGGAAAGTCCCTCTTTCGCAGGTGGCAGAGATCAAATCGGTCGTAGGCCCCAATACCATCAATAGAGAAAATGTACAGCGCCATATCGTAGTAGGTACAAACGTGGCAGGGCGAGATTTGCGAAGCACCGTCAATGAAATACAGCAGCGCATCAGCGAAGAAATCGAGTTGCCCGAAGGATACTATATCCAATACGGAGGACAGTTTGAAAGCGAAGCCAAAGCATCGAGCACCCTGATGACCGTATCAATTTTTTCCATATTGATTATCTTTATGCTGATCTACAACCAGTTCAGGAGTACCAAGCAAGCAGCGGCGATTATGCTCAATCTGCCTATGGCACTCATCGGAGGAGTGGTGATCATCTGGTTTACATCAGGCGTGGTGAGCATCCCGGCCATTATTGGGTTTATTTCCTTGTTCGGTATCGCGACGCGGAATGGACTGCTGCTCGTTGAGCGTTATAATGTTCTGGTGGGAGAAGGCTACGACGTGGACGATGCTATCCGAAAAGGTTCGCTGGATCGGCTGACGCCCATATTGATGATGGCGATTTCTACGGCATTGGCCCTGCTTCCATTGGCACTGAATGCTGATGCCCCGGGCAATGAGATCCAAAGCCCGATGGCCTTGGTCATCTTAGGCGGGCTTATCACCTCTACATTGCTCAATATGATTGTCATTCCTATCGTATATGGCTGGATTGCAAAAAACAAAAATACAACAGATGAAACGATATTCTAATTACCACTATATAGCCTTGCTGCTGCTATTCGTCGGAGTAGGGGATGTGCAGGCGCAGAGTGACTATCAATGGCTCGTCAAGGCCATTGATCAGAACAATACGGCCTTGGCCGCTTACCAGAAAAGTGGCGAGGCGCAAAAAATGGAGAACAGAACCGGATTGACACTTCCCAACCCGGAAGTTGATGTCAGTTATTTCAAAGTGAAACACCCCTTGAAGGATCATCGCTTTGATTATAGCGTCTCACAAAGCTTTGAGTTTCCCACCGTATACGGTCGCCGCAAAGCCGTCTCGGTTCAGCAGAACGAGCTCGTGGATACGGAGTTCAAGGTCTACCGTGCAAACTTGATCAGTCAGGCCATCAATACGTACCTGCTGTGGGTATATTACAATCAGCTGGGAGAAGTGCTGGAGCACCAGAAAGGCAATGCCGATAGCATTGCAGCTTCCTACCAGAAGGCATTTGAAGCCGGAAGTATTCATGTGCTGGATCGCAATAAAGCACGGATCAACGCGGCAAATGTCCAAAAGGACTATCAGCTGAATGCTGTCGAAATACACAAGGCTTATCAGGAACTGCTGCGTTACAACCGTGGGCAGCCGTTTGAGCAGATTGATACGCAGTTTCCGGATGTCGACCAAGCGTCCATTGCGGCCCTGGCAACGGGAGAAGACTTCGTCAGTAGCAATGGCGAGCTGCAAAGCCTTTCGAAGCAATTGGAACTGAGCGAAACGCAAGAGAAATTGACAAAAGCCGAACGACTGCCCGAATTCAGTGTTGGTTATATACAGGAGCAGGATATCGAAATGAATTTTCGTGGCGTTGCGGTGGGAATGACACTGCCGCTGTGGCAAAAAAAGAATACCACGCGGGCGGCAAAGCTAAAAAGTCAAGCCTTGGCCGAGATCCATCAAGATACACGCGAACAATATGCCATGCGTATGGAGGCCCTCCGAAGGCAGGTTTCTGAGCTGCATGCTATTATGAATGAATTGCAAGCCACCCTGTCCGAAACAAGAGGGTTGGAGCTGTTGAAAAAAGCCCTCGATCTCAAAGAGATCACCATTCTCGAGTATCTGGTGGAGCAATCGATGTATTTTGAGTTGACCCAAAAGTATCTGGAAGCTAAACTGAACTTTCACGTCGCATGGGCAGAGTTGAATAAGTGGGATTATTAACGGGTTTGATTAGGGAAGTGGAATTTTCTGATAATCCTGACTCCACTAAGGGGGCGCCGCCGCTTACGTATGGATCGCATTCGAAGCCGTAATTCGGGTCCTCGTTTAAAAGAAGACGGATTATAATCTTACTGTAATATACCCTGGGGACCGATACGATTATTCAGGCGGTTTTGTACCTTAGGGACAATGAGAAAAAATACGTTGAGTACGAGCCAGAGAACCACCATTCTGGCCCAAGAAGCCGGTTCGTCGGTTTTGGATATCTGCCGTAGGTACGGCATTCGCAAGGTACATTCAGTTTCTGGAAGAACCATCAATCCGTGAAAGCCAAGGATTGTTGCGGTACGGTCCCTCTGGCAGGCGTGGCACCATCACATAGCTCCTTTCGAATCCCGCGGCTGGGGCGGTTCCGACCGTCCGGGCAACGTTTCGGGGGGCGAAAGCGATCGTATCCCCGGGGAATGTGCAGCCCGTGTGCCGAAACTGGCCGCGCTAGTCGAAATAGTCCTAGTGTTCTCCGTCAGGCGGACAGTACTGCAGAACATAAAAGCGCCTCCCATTAGCCGCTCCGGCCGCGCGATGACGCTACGCCATCCGGAAACCGCGCTGACCGCGTGTCGTTAGGATGTCTGTAGACTGATGCGGAGACCGGCCATGGGCCAGTTCTTGTTAGGATATGACATATGCCCGTAGCAGGTAGAGCGTCGAGTTTGATCCATTGAGGACCCGGTGGCCGCGGTGCGTATTGAAAAGCAATTTAATAGAGTAATTATATATAAAGTATGAAGTACAACAATTTAGGGAAAACCGGTTTAAAAGTATCCGAAGTTTGTTTAGGCACCATGACGTTTGGATCGCCGACCCATCGATTGGGAGGCGTGGATTTGGACGGAGCTAAAGAGTTAATCTCTACGGCTTGGGAGGCAGGTGTTAACTTTTTCGACACGGCCGACGTCTATTCGGGAGGTGAGGCTGAAGAAATATTAGGTCAGGCCCTTAAAGAATTAGGTATAGAGCGAAAAAAAGCGGTGATTGCTACAAAAGTATGGGCTCCCATGAGTAGCGAAGCGGCTGCGGGTACTGGAGACGTAAATAATAAAGGCTTGTCGCGAAAGCATATTATGGAATCGATTGATGCAAGTTTAGAACGCCTGGGCACGGACTATATCGACCTGTATCAGATCCACGGTGAAGATCCGAGCACGCCCATGGAAGAAACGCTTTCGGCGCTGAACGATTTGGTTCGTCAGGGCAAGGTGCATTACATAGGCTGTTCCAATGTGAGTGTACGCTACCTGGCTAAGGCCATCCAGATTTCACGTGCAAATGGTTGGGAAACCTTTTCCTCTTTGCAGGCCTACTATTCGGTTTTGGGTCGTGATGTTGAGTATGAATTGGTTCCACTTTGCCTAGAAGAGGGGGTCGGGATGATGACCTGGTCTCCGCTGGCAGGCGGATTTTTGACCGGGAAATACCGCCGGGATCAGCAAGCTCCCGAAGGATCGAGGCGCAGCAGCGTGAGTTTTCCGCCGGTGGATGAGGAATTGGGATATGACGTAGTGGAAGTGATGGACCAAATAGCCAAACGCAACGACGTTAGCGTTTCTCAAGTTGCCTTATCGTGGCTATTAAAACAAAAAGCGGTCACCTCCATCATCGCGGGCGCCAAAAGCGTATCACAGCTGCAGGAAAACTTAAAAGCCGTAGAGGTGGATTTATCGGAGGAGGATATCAACAGTATCTCAAAAATAACCCAACCAAGAAGCATTTATCCGCAGTGGTTATTGGGCTAAATGGCAGAGGCCAAAGGCGGATGAATTCCTTAATCTATTCGTGTTAAACTCAAACGAGGCTGTCTCATAAAGGCAGCCTCTTATTTTATTTTATTTCGTTTATTTGGATTCTCTATACATTTCTTCGGGTTTATTCGTCTGGTTTCCATGTGTTTCATCTAAGGTAATGGCGGTCGATTTGAGCGTTTGTTAAAGGTTGGTAGCCAATAAAGGTTGGGTTTATCTAATAACGGCCATCGATTTGGCAGACAGAAAAGTTGTCGGATGGTCTTTTGAGCCCCGATATGCAGCAGCTGGGCCACGTCCATGCTTCTGAAATTCAAGGTCGGTTTCTTCATTATTCTTTCATTT